>Ga0114971_10000313_pt1 | contig 31275 bp, 24 predicted proteins | sample M_140625_MF_Meta_FD_87320 | JGI IMG/M metagenome (GOLD analysis project Ga0114971, IMG submission 87320) | Freshwater microbial communities from Lake Montjoie, Canada to study carbon cycling - M_140625_MF_MetaG | ecosystem: Environmental > Aquatic > Freshwater > Lake | place: Lake Montjoie... | reverse complement strand
TGGGTAGCGTCGACGAACTTGGCGAACTGGTCGTTAGTGACGGCATAGCGGTCGATCCAAAAGCCTTTGATTTTTACATCATGGATGGGTTTTTCGTCGGGTTGGCCGTCGTTCGATCCCATGGTGAACTTGCCGGCGGGGATCCAAGCCATATCTACACCCAGAGGCCCCTGCAATGCCCTCCGCGTTTGACCTTGGTTGCCCACACGGCGTGCTTCTTTTGCCACCCAAAGAATGGACAAACCAATTCCCGTTATGGCGAAACTTGCCAGAATTAGTGCAGATCGGGTGGATGGCTTCATTTTTGAACTGTAATGACTCAACTAAACTGCACAAGGTTCGAGATCCGCTCCGTCGAGTCGCAACATTTGTCAGAGCCGAGCCGAAGATGTCTATCTCTACAGATACCGCATCCTCGTTTGTGTCTCTCTTATTGGTATCTAGTTTTATGATTCAACCAGACTACTCGCATTGGCAATCGCTACCGCAGATTACGACAATTAGTTCTCAAGAAGGACTTCCGCTGATTCTTTTGAAAGGTGATTTTGGTTCCGCGAAGTTCGCTATTCAGGGCGCCCATCTCATCGAGTTCACGCCGAAAGATCAGCTGCCTCTTCTGTTTGTGAGCAGGAAATCTCACTTTGCTCCAGGCAAGGCGGTCCGCGGCGGTGTCCCTGTTATTTTTCCTTGGTTCGGTCCGCGCGAAGGGCATCCGGAGGCTCCCATGCATGGATTGGTTCGCACCCGCCCATGGACGGTTGATTCCATCACGGTACCTGAGGCGGGCTCAGCGAAAGTCTGTTTTTCCTTTGTTTCCGATGCCGAAACTCAGTCAGTTTGGCCGTATGCATTCCACTTGAAGTTGGAGTTCACGCTCGGGGCCGCGTTGGAAATTCGTTGGACGGTGGAGAACACGGGACGTGAGGCTTTTTCTTTTGAACAGGCGTTGCACCCTTACTTTCCTGTTGAGGATGTTGGGCAGGCTAGGGTTTCGGGGTTGGAAGGCGCCTCTTACATAGATAAATCCGACCACTTGCAGCGCAAGATCGACTCTGCATCTGCTGTGACATTTGCCGCCGAAACCGACCGGCTTTACTTAGATACAGATGCGACTTGTGTGTTGGAAGATCCTGCGGCGGGGCGAGAGATCATTTTTGAAAAACAGGGTTCCCACAGCAGCGTGGTGTGGAATCCTTGGATTGCCAAAGCCGCAGCCCTCGCAGATTTGGACGATGCTGATTGGCAGCGCTTTGTCTGTGTGGAACAGGTCAATGCCGCTCAAAACGCAGTGCAGCTACTTCCGTCGGCCACACATATTTTTGCGGTGCGTTATTTTTCTCAAACTTTGGGACTGATTCATCCGTAGCTAAGGGTGCGACGCGTTGGGTTTTGCCTAAAACATTTTAATCCTGCTAGAACCCATGAGTTGAACCCGTCAGTGCAATCACGCAGTGTTATCAGTCCAGAAGGCACTACGTGTCGTGCGCTTATTTTATACGTTCTCTAGTCTTGAAAATTCCTCTAGCGCAGCAAGCCGTCTGTTTTGATTTGAACGCTTCTGCCCGCTTTGTTGTCAGAGCAAATGAAACTGTTTATGAAACCCATGAATCTGCGCCACACCTCCACACCTTCCAGTCACCCGCTTTCTGTTTGTTTAAATCGCGTAGGATTCAGGTTGGATCAACTTGATGGTAAAAGTCACATGGAGGGCGAAACTATTGCTCTCAAGATTCAAACAAGACGTGCTCTCGGGTTTCTGGCCGTCGGCGCCGCTGTGCTCTTATTAGGATCCTCTGTTGTTACGCTTCAAGCGGCAGACCCAGAGGGGCAGGCGGTTCCTGAATTGAAGTTTGATGGCACTCCTCTGCCCGTTGGGACCCCTACCTACGCACCAATTGTGGAGAAAGTGTCCCCGAGCGTGGTGACAATCAATACCTCCCAAACTACCAAACGGGGCGAGGGTCCCAATGCGCTCTCCGGACATCCGCTGTTTGATGACCCGATGTTTCGTAAGTTTTTCGGCATCCCAGAAGAGGAAAATCCTCCAGGTCGCTCGCAAAACCCAAATACACCAACCCCCAAACGAAGGGGGCAGGGGGGGCAAGAGAGAGGTGAAACTGACCAACAAAGTGACGGTGGGAAGGACAGCGGGCGAGAAGGAGAGAGCGGCAAGGACAGCGGAAAATTTCGCGGCCGCAAGCGCGATCAAAGCACTCCCTTAGGACTGGGATCGGGAGTGATTGTCAGCGCGGATGGTTACATTCTCACCAACAACCACGTGCTTGAAGGGGCTGATAAGATTGAAGTGAGCTTGGGTAAAGCCGGTAAAACCTACATCGCCCGCAAGATTGGTGGTGATGTGCGCACAGACGTTGCCGTTCTGAAGATCGATGCCACAAATCTTACTCCGATTACGTTTTCAAACAGTGACCAACTCCGTGCGGGCGACATCGTGATTGCTGTGGGTAGTCCTTTTGGCCTGACCCGTTCTGCGACTATGGGGGTGGTGAGCGCCGTAGGGCGTAATTCTCAAATGGCGCAGTTGGCCGACCTCGGAAATTTCATCCAGACCGACGCAGCGATTAATATGGGTAATTCAGGCGGGGCGTTGGTGGATTACTTGGGGCGCTTAGTGGGGATTAACACCGCTATTTTTAGTCGCTCTGGTGGGAATCAGGGGATTGGATTTTCGGTTCCATCCAACATGGCTCGATCGGTCATGGAGAGCCTGATCAAGCATGGCCGAGTGTTACGCGGATTTCTTGGAATTGGGCTTCAGGACGTCGATGAAGCGCTGCAAAAGGAGTTAAGCGTAGAGGCGGGAACTGGCGCGGCGATCACGGAGGTGCAGCCCAACAGCCCAGCCCAGAAGGCTGGATTACGAGAGTACGACGTTGTGACGGCCGTTAACGGGAAAAAGGTCGATGGGATGCAGGATTTGCGTCTTACGGTCGCCTCGATGTTGCCGGGAACCAAGGTGACTCTCCAAGTCATTCGGGAGCGCAAGAACATGGATGTCACCGTGCAGTTGGGAGAGAAAACAGAGAAGAAAGATGCTCCAGTGGTCGCCAAGGAAGTCGATCCTGACGTGCTTGATGGCGTGACGGTAGCCGATCTTGAAGACGCGAGCCGCCAGGAGTTCAAGGTGCCGCCCTCCATCAAGGGCGCCTTGGTGACGGCTGTGGAGCCAGATTCGATCGCTGCGGCTGCAGGGATCCGCCTAGGGGACGTGATCCAAGAGGTCAAAAGAAAACCAATAGTCAGCGCCGATGAAGCGGTCAAATTGAGTGAGGAACTCAAAAAGGAGAAACAGGTTTTGCTTCGTGTTTATACCCGTGGCGGCAGTCGCTTGGTCATGTTGGAGAGCAAGCCGTAGACTGAAGAAGCTTGGATTCCTAGTGGGCTTGGGGACCGCCAGGTGTGTTTGCTGGCGGTCTTTGGCCGGGCGGCAGAGGCCTGTGAGACGCATGTGGATCTCTGCGGCGCGAAGGCGATCGGCCGATGGTGAATGCATTTTTGAAGTTCGAGAGCGCTTTGGTTTTTTCAAATGCCCTTTCCGAAAGTAACATTACCCAGTAAAACCTCAGCGCCCCGCGGGATTTCTTGGGGAGGGTTTCTGCCGGTTGTCCCGACTTTTTCTACGATTTCTCACAAGTCGGTTGTGATCTTTAGGCTGTTTTTGCTGGAGCTCCACAGGATTTTATATCGCCGCGATATACCTCCTCGTATTGGGCACAAACAGATTCCCAACTGAAGGAGCTCGCTCGTTCAATCCCTGAACGTTCAAAGCGTTCCCGTAGAGACCTGTCTTGGAGCACCGCTAGCAGTGTGTGCCCAAGATCCTCTTTTTTTGCGAGCAAGCCATAGCGCCCCGAGACGGTGGCCTCGGTTGTGCCCTGATTTACAGTTGCGACGACGGTCGTTCCACATGCCATCGCCTCAATCGTCGAAAGTCCGATGCTTGGATTCGATCCAGGCGAACACAATACCCAAGCTTTTTGATAAAGCTGCGCCAGCAAGCGTAAACAAACCCGCCCGAACCACAGCACCCCGCGCCCTTCCACTTTTTCGTCACACACCATCCACAATTTTGCCTCAGGAATTTTTGGGAGAATTTCTTCTCTAAAGATGCGCACCAGAAGGTCGCCTCTTTTTCTTCCCCAAAGCATCCCCACAAAAAGAATCACCGGCACTTTTGATTTTTTATCACCTGGTGTAAATACCTTTAGATCCAGTCCATTATAAATCACTCGATTTATCCCCGGGAGAAAACTCCGGGTACTTTCGGAAACTGCAATTGCGTTGTCGCACAGCGCGCCCGAGGCCGTTTGGCACGCCGCTAAAGCTAGCAGCCTCAGCTTTTCCTTGGCTCGGGGCTCGTGCAGAAGCTCTGCGAAGTAGGACCCATGAAAAGTGTGAATATGCCTAGGTCGCTCGCGTCCCCAGAGAAACCAGTCGTTCCCTTGGGTATGGAGCACGTCGAAGCCGCTAAAATCCACGTTTCTTAAGTCCCACGAAAAACCGAACTCCTCAAGGGCTCTAGGCGTCTGGACGGGCCGCAGCGAATAGAGGGCATCTTCTTCCCTTCCGTTGCGTGAAAAAACAGTGACGGAGTGCCCTCTTTCTACCATTTTGTTTGCGAAGTAATGCGCCTGATACCCTAGGCTGCTCTTACACCTGCTCGGTAAAAATAATGAAGCAATTGCGATGTTCATTGGTCGCCGACTTCCCTTTTTTGTGTGCCTTTTGGAGCGTTGCCCTCTGACTTCGTCCAAGCTTGGCTTCAGAAGCTGCTCACAGGCTAAAGCGGCGCCTCCCCCTTGAGTCGCCTCCTCAAAATTAGATCGGGGCAGCCCCCCGCAGAAGCCGCAGTTAACACTAAATCTTCAAATGATTTGGCGCGCTCTCCGTGCAATGCGGGCCCCGAGCTCCTAGCGTCAGCTTACCTCCTAGGCTAAGTTGAGCGCGGATTCATCTTATGATACCACTTCTTTAGGTTTAAGGATGATTCAAAGACCTCAGCACCTGGGACCGCTGAGCCCCAGCTCCGCAAGGACTGTCTGAGTTTTTGGAGCGTCAAAGCGGAGCTGGGGCTCCGCGGTCCCAGGAGAGAAGGACCAGTTTTCTTCAAGATTTGGTATAAATCGTCTGAGTTTTCTAACGCTGGCTGCGAGCCAGTGCTGATCTGGCGTTGAAAAGTTTGCCGATGGCGGAAAGGTTCGACAACTCCAATGCCAGCCATTTCGAGATGGACTGGCGGGTGATGAATCAGGACTGGAAACCGCAACAAACAGAGAAGGAAGCTCAGGAACTCGCTCTTTTTCAGTTAAAAGGATTTCTCAAAGTTGCTCCGCGCCTGGGCAGAGAGACCGAGTTTGTCAGGGAGCCTACGGCGGCCGCTTGGGTGGTCACGCTGGCTCCCTAGGCCTCAACTCTAAGAAGTCGCGCGGAAGCGGTGGAGCGCGTCATCGCCCATTATGATTACTAAAAGCTCTATTACTCCCAGTTCTTTTGGGTGGAGTCGGCGTGGTGGCGGTTGTAGGACGTGCTCTGAGAAGCAATGAAACGTTTGCAGGGAAGTCGGTTCGCAGCCCATGCGCCAAAAATTCTCGGCGAACCCCGATGAAGACCGCCTGCATCTTGTTCTTAGCGTCACTCCATGATGGGAAGCCCGGTAGTTCGCAGAATCTCTCGGATTGCTCGCTTTTCGGGGCTTGGAAGGTAGTCAAAGTTCACGGGCGCCCCTGTTTCCTTTAGGGCTCGGCTGAGTCCTTGAAAAACACGGCGCTGCATCTCGGCTGGCATTCCAGAAAAGCCGGGCGAGTAGATCATGTAACTGCACCGGAACCGAAACAGGCGTGTTGCTAGCTCGGGATCCCGCAGGGAGAAGCCATTGGCAGACGTTTTACGTGGTGCGAGAAAGTCTTTTAGCAGGTTGGGATCCGGCTGCACGCCGCCGGCGGGAAGCGCAGCCTCATTTTCAAAAAGCAGGTAACGCACAATCCTCCAGGCGATTTCGTCCAAAGCGCCCTTGTCTTCTGCGCGGATGGTACCAGAGCCAGCCGCCAGGGCGTCTCGAGTGCGATAGGTTCCCAATGTCACTAAATTGTGGAAACCGATCTGATGTTCGAGCAACAGGTGGGCAAATAAATCGCTGGTAGCCGTCGGATAGCGGTTCCAGTCAAAGCGGCGTCCCGGGGAATTTTCGAACTTGCGATAACCATCTGGAATCGCCTCGGCTAGGAGGTTGCCAAGGTGTGCTGCATTTTCCTGCGCTCCAGTGACATGCCAGCCACCGAGGCGTTCGGAAACCGGAATGGTGTGTCCGGCGACTTCACGCCTGAACCCGTCCAAGCTCGCTCCCGAAGTAGCGGTTGCGAGAACTGACTCAGCGACGAAGCCCGGCACGCCCCAGCTGGTGCGCCCCGCGTGGCAGTTCATGCAGCGCTCCGAACGTGTGGCTTCTGGGCGGCCGTCGCCGGAAGTCTTGAGCAGGTAAAAGATGGGGCCTAGGGCGGGATCAATGGATGCAATTTCAAAGCGCCCGCCGGGTACGTATCCGACGTACGCCTCGTCATTGAAGTAAATGGCGCGGGGGTTTGATGGCAGGATTAACCCGCTTTGCAGGCTCGTGGCAGAGTAGACCAGCAGCTGCGAACTCTCAGAAATATGCAGGGCCTTCAGGAGACTGCGTAACTGGGTCTTCTCGTCGCCAGCCCCTAAGTTTAACTGGCCCAGTTTTATCTTATTGAGAACTTGAGTAAACGCGTCCGTCGGAGGGCGGGTATAGTAGCCATGGGGCGTCTCGGAAAACCGGTGGACGGGAATTTCGGCCAGAGCGGCTAGGGACGAAAATCCGAGCGTGAGGAGGAGAAGGGTAGGAAGCAGCTTCACGCGCGGTAGGATGGGTGCAAAATAACGCGGGCTGCCAAGGATGGCCTAGGCAGCCCGCACAAGCTAATTCAGATGGATGTTTTGGGCGGGGAAGCGCTTACTTTTCTACCTGCTCCTTCGCTTGGAGCCATCCGCTGATACCTGCAGAGAGGTGTTTTACGTTTGTGTAACCCAATTTTGTCGCGGCGTTTGCGGCGCGTGTGTAGGCGTTGCAAGAAGGGCCCCCGCAGTAGGCGACCACCAAGGTGTCTTTGTCCTTTGGCAAGGCGGATGCGAGATTTCCCTGAATATCCCCGAAGTTAAGCGCGCTTGGAATGTGGCCAGACTTGAAGGATTCCGAACCGTTGACGTCGATGACGACGGCTTTTTTGTCAGCGATCGCCTTTTTAAGTTCGGTGATGCTGATGTCGGGAAATTCGCCTGCGAAGAGCATGACGGGCGCTGCGGCAAGGGCGAGGAGTGCGGTGAAGAACTTTTTCATTTGGATTGTGGGCTTTGGGGATTGTTCGTTTTGGGTCTGCGGTGGACTAGGTATCTAGTCCATTCTCAATCTGTAGTACTGCATGGACTGCAATTTCAACATCATTGCTGAGCTGATAAAATGCAACGCGCAGTGTCTACTTAATTACCCTCGGGGCTGGATTCTGTTAGGATTATCTCTAACGTTTTACAGGGAAGATGGCCCGAAGTTTCAGACACCATGATATTTCTTGATATTTAAGTTTCATGCCTGCCTCTCTCGCATCACTACCTCTTATTGCCATTGAAATTGGGGGATCCAAACTCCAATTAGCAACTGGTGATACTTCGGGTTTTATTGCACAACGCACTCGATTCGAAGTGAATCGCAAAGCGGGTGCCGAGGGGATTTTGCAGCAGATTGACGCTGGCCTTCAGGCTCTGTTGGAACACTCAAAGCCCGTTGCGGTAGGTGTTGGCTACGGCGGGCCTGTGAATTGGCGTACTGGTCAAATCGTCTGCTCCCATCACATTGAGGGGTGGGATGGGTTCAATTTGGCGGATTGGATAACGAGCCGTACAGGGCTTCCTGCTTTTGTGGAAAACGACGCCAATGCTGCGGCTTTGGGCGAGGCTCATTTCGGCGCGGGCAGGGGGTTGGATCCGGTGTTATGGATGAATGCAGGAAGCGGCGTGGGCGGTGGGCTGGTGGTGGGCGGGAATTTGTATCATGGCGTACCTCCGGGCGAGATGGAGTTGGGACATTTGCGTTTGGATAGGCGCGGGGCGATTACGGAAGACTTTTGTTCGGGTTGGAGCGTGGACCGTTTGGTGCGTGAGGAGATTACTAAAAATACGGATGGCGCACTTGCAATAGTGGTTCGGCAGGAGGGCTGGGTTTCAGGCGAAGCGCGCGCTTTGACTCCGGCTCTGGCGAGTGGTGACCGAGCGGCGGCGGAAATCCTGAACGAGGTTGCGGGCTCTATGGCGTACGCTTTGTCCCATGCTGTGCACTTGCTGCATCCTGAGGTGATTGTGCTTGGCGGAGGGTTGGCGTTGTTGGGAGAGGCCTTGCGAGGGCGAGTGGCAGCGGCGCTTCCTCCGCTTTTAATGGACGCTTTCCGTCCGGGGCCCACTGTGCGGCTCGCTGAACTCATGGAAGACGCAGTACTTGCTGGGAGCTTTGCTGTGGCGGCTCAACGTTTGCCATAGCGGCTGAATGCCCGTAGCGTTCTCGTGCTGACTCTATATGAAAACATGGATCTCTAACTATATCCAAGCCCAACACGAGGCGCTGGATTCTATCTCGCAACCTGCTCTGGAGCAGCTCACTCTTACGCTGCGAAAAGCTTGGAAAGCCGACCGTCAGATCTTCATCGCTGGCAATGGAGGCAGTGCTTCGAATGCCTCTCATTTTGTCACAGATTTGGGGAAAGGTGCTTCTGATAAATTGGGAAAACGTTTTCGAGTGCTTTCCCTTACCGATAATGTTTCTTGGATAACAGCGTTGGGAAATGATTACGCGTACGAGGACATTTTTAGCCGTCAGCTAGCCAATTACGCCCAGCCCGGTGACCTGTTGATTGTGGTGAGCGTCAGTGGCAATTCGCCAAACCTGGTGCGTGTTGTCGAATGGGCAAAGCAGCACGGCGTGGAGACTGCAGCTCTAGTCGGAGCCAAGCGGGGACGCCTTGCGGAAATCGCCGACCAAGTTTTGGTGGTTGAGGACACGCATTACGGCCGCGTAGAGGATGTTCAAATGCACATACTGCACATGCTTTGTTACGCGTTCATGGAACTACCTGAACTAGTGCATTAGTTGTTAATGATTTCTGCTATATGGGTTTATTGAATAAAAAGTGGCCTTTTATTGTATTTGCTGCCCTTTTGGTAGCAGGGGTTTTGATCTCTCTCGGCTCAAACTCCCGAGGAAAAACTCGGGGCGACTCCACGCCAGAACTTGCCACCTCAAATGACTCGGGTGGGAAGGCTTGTTGTGACAAGCCTCCAAGCCGTGCCGGCTATTTTAAAGCGATCTCTGACCCCACAGCGAAGTAGGTCGAAGGGTTTGTCCTAACGCGTTGTAAAGGTTCCGATTCAAATCTAATATCCATGCTCTTTCGTAATGCGCGGTTGCTACTGCCAGATCGAATTCAACCTAAAGGAGATTTGCGTGTTGAAGAGAACCGCATAGTTGCGTTGGGTGAGACTCTGCCTCCCAAACCGAGCGAGGCGGTGCTCGATCTTTCTGGCAAGTTCCTCGCTCCTGGCTTTGTCGATTTGCATATCCATGGGGCGCTCCGGCGCGACACGATGGAGGCTTCCTCGGACGCTTTCCAGGTCATTTGCCGCTTCCACGCGACAGGAGGAACTACCTCCCTCGCATTGACTACCGTCACAGCGTCCACTCCAAAAATTACGGCCGTGTTGGAGGCCGTCGCTGCATTGGATCCCAACGCCACCGGCGGGGCGCGCATACTCGGTGTCCACATTGAGGGTCCTTATTTTTCAAAAGAAAAGCCAGGGGCGCATCCCTTGGAACTCATTCGTAATCCAAATCCAGCGGAGTACGGCGAATGGTTGAAGTACAAGGAGCGCATCACCCAGATGACGCTTGCGCCGGAGTTGCCTGGCGCGCTTGAGCTCATCGAAGCGCTGGAGCGGAACGGAATTCGAGCCAGCGGCGGTCACAGCGATGCATGGGATGAGGACGCTGCGGCGGGTTTTGCCTGCGGGATGCGTCAGGTTACTCACACCTTCAACTGTATGTCCGGGGCGCGTCGGCGGGGCGCTTTCAGGGTCGCTGGGTTGCTGGAATTCGCCATGGGTGAGCCTGAGATCCTGTGCGAACTCATCGCCGACGGGTACCACGTCAGTCCAACCCTCATGCGGGCCCTGTACCGTGCCAAGGGAGTCGATGGAATTGCGCTGGTGACGGATGCCGGAGCTGGAGCCGGTCTGGCAGAGGGGGAGAGTTTCACGCTGGGTGAAATCCAAGGGGTTGTTGCTAGTGGTGTGGCGCTGACTGCCGATGGTAAGGCCCTGTGCTCCAGTGTCTCGCAGATGAACCAGTTGGTGAAGACTATGGTGGAAAAAGTGGATGTGCCACTTTTTGAAGCAGTCAAGATGGCCACGTTTAATCCAGCACGTGCTTTGGGATTGGAGGATCAAATAGGGATTCTGACAGAGGGAGCGCTTGCCGACTTGGTTGTTTTGGAGGAAGGGCTTTCGGTCGCTATGACGTTTGTGAACGGACAGCGCGTATTTTGACGTCACTCAGATTAGATATTCTGGCTCTGCCTCCTTGTTGTGGCCTTTGGTTTTGGCAGCGGTCTCCAAAAATGCAAGCAGGGGAGGCCGTAGGTTTACGGCTTGGTATTCGGCCAGAGTGCGCTCCGCAAAAGTTTGGAGGGTGAGGCTGTCGAAGACTTGTGACAAGGCATCGCGGGCTTGGATCATAAGGCGCCGAACGCCGCAAGTTGCCTCATCTTGGCATGTACAACGCTGATACGCTGTCTGACTTGCGCAGGCGATGGGAGCGAGTGGTCCATCTAAAAACCGGATAAGATCACCTACCCGCATCGCGGCCGAAGCCTCCGTGAGCGAGTACCCGCCCTTCTTGCCGCGCGTCGAGTGAAGGTGCCCGCCTTGTCGCAGGCTAAAGAGAATCTGCTCCAGAAAATGCACTGGAATGCGCTCCACCTCGGCCAGCGCTGTGAGCGGCACAAGCGGTCTCCCTACAGTCCGGGCCATCGCGAGACTTAGCAAAACCCTCAGGGCGTATTCAGCGCGTTTAGATAGTTGCACGCAACTTTGTGCAAAATTCCGAGTTTCAATGCGAGGGTAACTTACAAAGTACGAAGACAAGGAAAGCCTCCGCACACGGCGGTCATCCCATTTTTAGCTCCGCAAGCAGCCACGGTGGATGGTTAATCTAATTCGAGCCTAACTAACTGAACTTGAGGTGTTCCCAAGTCGCGGGATGCAACCGGATCTATACTGAAAACAGCCACCCATTCGTTGCGATCCTCCGGATCGACCAAGCGCTGGAAAACGAGCATCCCTCCTTGCTCCGAGTCGTTTTCGAAGCGGGTGTGTTTCGCGTTGCGCGCCTCGGGATCCAGCCTGAGACGGGAGTGTGCGGCGTAGAACGGTGCGAAAGCCGCTTCCAAGGCCGGCTCGGTCCAAAGAGCGGCCTCGGCGGGCGCTGTGTGGGAAAGTAGCGCGAGAGCTGCTGTCAGCTCGTTGCTGGCAAGCGTCCGTAGAAATTGAAAAATGCGATTGCGAACTAGATTGCGGAATGTTCTCACATCGCGAGTGATGTCTGCCTCCGCTGCCTCGGCGCCAGGCGGCTTGGACTCGGTGGTTGCCGTGCTCTTGAAGCTGGGATTCCGTAATCGTTCCCATTGCTCTAGAAGACTGGAATCTACCTCGCGCACGAGAGTTCCAAGGTAGAGCTCCATCTCGAAAAGGGCATCCGTTTTGGCCAAATCCGGCACGGTCTGAGCGAGCACCTTGTGGACGGAGGCTAGGTGGCGTAGCAGAAGACCCTCCACGCGTTGAAGTTCGTAAATTTTTACGTAGTCCGAAAAGCTTCTGAACTCCTCAAACATCTCGCGGGCGATAGACTTGGGTCGGATGTTTTCCTGACCCACCCACGGGTGAGCTGCCGCAAAAACATTGAAGGTGGCGTAAATGAATTCGCGGAGTGGCTTGGGATGTTCCAACTTTTCGAGTTCCTCGATGCGCTGATCGAACTCCAATCCCTGCGATTTCATTTCCGCCATCGCTTCGCTTTTAATTTTGTCTAACTGCTTGCGCAGTATCGGTTCCGGATTCTCAAGAATTGATTCGACCAAGGTCAACACGGAGAGTGGATAGGAAGGGTCTGCGGGATCCAGCACCCTTAGCGTGTCGAGGAGGTACAGCGAAAGAGTTTGGTTCATCGAGAAGTCGTCCTGTAACTCGACGTTCACCCGGACTCGTGCGCCGGAGTCTGTGCGTGGAATAATTTCCACAATTTGGCGGTCTAGGAGCGCTCGAAATAGCTGCCAGGCGCGTCGGGTGAGCGCCTTTTTACTTTTAGGAGACTCATGGGAGTTATTGATAAGAGAACGCATTGCTGCGGCCCCGTCTGTGTTGCGGCTCAGTACATTTAGCAACATTCCGTGTCCGATCTGAAAGCGACTGACCAATCGTTCGGGAGACGCAGAGATGAGTTTTTCGAAGGTCTGCTTGTCCCAGTGAGAGTAGTTTTTTTCAGGCGCCTTGCGCTTCACAAACTTCTTACCAGTATCCGCCTGCTTGCGCTCGAGTTGAAGGTTTTCGATGGCATGTTCAGGCGCCTGTGCGACTACCCAACCGCTCGTGTCGAAGCCTTTACGGCCGGCGCGCCCGCTGATCTGATGGAAATCGCGGGCGCTTAATATGGTGTTTTTTTCACCGCCGTATTTGCAGAGCTGGGTCAAAAGAACGGTGCGTATCGGGACATTGACTCCTACGCCAAGAGTATCGGTGCCGCAAATAACGGGAAGCAGGCCCTTCTGGGCAAGGTGTTCTACTAGAATGCGATACTTGGGAAGTAGTCCCGCGTGATGCAACCCAATTCCAGAGCGCAGCCAACGTTTAAGTTCGGCTCCATAGGGACTGTTGAACCGAAACCCCTCGAGCACAGAGCTAATGGCAGCCTTTTGCTCACGAGAACATAGCGTGAGACTCGTGAAGTTTTGAGCATTGCGCGCGGCCTCGGCCTGAGTGAAATGGACCACATAGACGGGCTGCTTGCCTGATTGAACCAGCCCTTCAAGGGTGTTGGTAAGAGGTGTTTCTGCGTATGAAAATTCCAGTGGTACGGGCCGCTCCGTAGAACGCACCGTGATGCTTTCGCGTTGGTTCAGGCGTGTGAGATCTTCCTCGAAAAATGAGGTTTCACCCAAAGTAGCTGACATCAAAAGAAAGCGGGCCCCAGGCAGGCAGAGAAGCGGCACCTGCCAAGCCACGCCGCGATCCTGGTCCGAGTAATAGTGAAACTCGTCCATAATCACCTCAGTGAATGGCGTCTCGGAACCTTCTCGCAGCGCGATGTTGGCGAGTATTTCCGCCGTGCAGCATAGAATGGGGGCGTCGCGGTTTATGGTGGCGTCCCCAGTGCTTAAGCCGACATTTTCCGGCCCGAAGTCGAGGCAAAGGGCGAGCCATTTTTCATTCACTAACGCCTTAATTGGACACGTGTAGACGGAGCGTTTACCTTGCGCCCAAGCTTTGAAATGGAGCGCTGTAGCGACTAAAGATTTCCCTGAACCTGTAGGGGTATTCAGAATGACATTCTTCTCATCAAACAGTTCCAGGATAGCAGTTTCCTGAGCTGGATAAAGGCTCGTGCCTCGGTCTGCGAGATGCTCCAAAAAGGCGTCCAGAATCGCATCATTATCCCGAGCTCGATGCGGGAGCCTTTGGGCTAGCGTCAGTGAATCCGTTGGCCTGTTTGGGGATGAAGTGGGCACCTCTATATGTTCGCTGTAGTGCTTAACTGCGCTAGCTCCTCCGCCGTGAGTTTGAGCATGGCGGCATTTATATTTTCAACGAGATGCTCAGGATCCGTGGTGCCGGGGATGAGGACGATGTTTGGCGCGCGGTGGAGCAACCATGAGAGCGCGATTTGTGATGCGGTAGCCTTGTGGGCTTCGGCGAGCGTTGCCAGTCGCGGACTGGAACTGAGAGGCGCCTCTTTTGCAAAAGGCTTTGCGGCTAGCGGGCCCCAGGGTAAATAAGCGATCCCGTGCTTCGTGCAATAGTTGAGCACGGGGTCGTCCTCCCGTTCGTCAATATTGTAACGATTTTGTACCGAGGCGATTAAGCCCAATTTAGTAGCTGTTTCCAATTGCGACAAGGACACATTGGAAAGTCCGACGTGTTGAATCTTTCCTTCTTTCTGTAAATCATACAGTGCACCAACGCTCTCTTCGAAGGGCACTGCGGGGTCGGGGCGATGCAGTTGGTAGAGATCAATCCGTTCGACCTTTAGTCTTTTAAGACTCTCTTCGCAGCGCAGGCGTAATTGCTCTGGGCGTCCATCGGTGAAGACCTTGTCTGGGGCCGTTTTTTCGACGCCGCCTTTGGTGGCAAAGATTGGGCGGGTGCCTTCTGCGGCGAATGCTTCGCCCAAAAGAGACTCGTTCCATCCCGGCCCATAGGCGTGCGCAGTGTCAAAAAAGTTCACACCCAAATCACGGGCCTTTCTCAGTAGGCTTAGTGCGCTCGCCCAGTCTTTAAAGGGCCCAAAGTTGCCCGGTTGCCCACACAACCGCATGGTGCCCATGCCTATGCGGTTTACTGAGATATCGCCGCCAAGGAGGAAGGTCGGGCAGGTCACGAGTTTAAAAGTTTGGTCATGCGCTCAGAAAGAAACTGCAGCCGCGCCAGGTCGCCTCCCGGAACCTCGGCAATCGCGTAGCCCTCGTAGCCGGTTTCGCGTAGGGCCGCCATGACAAGAGGCCACTGCACATCGCCCTCGCCCAACTCGACGCCGAAGCCTTTGCGGAGGCCCTCTTCATTTGCCTTTTTGCGGCTAAATTCTTTGATGTGCAGATTGAAAATGCGCTTCCCTAAAATCTTTGGCCAGTGCTCGGGCCAGCCGTAGGCGACGCAATTGCCGATGTCAAAATGCCAGCCCACTCGGGGACTTTGGCATTCGTCGACGAAACGAGCGGCCTCCACGGGATTCATAATGAACTGGTTCCACACGTTCTCTATAGCGATGTCGCAGTTTGTTTTATCTGCAGTTTCAACGCACCGCTTGATTCCCTCAATGGCACGCTCCCAACACTGCGCATAAGTCACCTGCGCATTGACCACTCCGGGTACCAGTAGCACTCGCTTGCACCCGAGTTGGCCACCTTGCGTCAGCGCCAACTGAAGTCCCTTTACGGTGCGCTCCCGCTTTGCCGGATCAGGGTCAGATAAAGGGAAGCTCCAGTGTGGAGTGCAAATGATGCCCGCGAGTTCTAGGCCGCTTTCATTTAGTGCTTTGTGAATTATTTCAGGGTCCAGTTTATCGTCTGGAAGATTGAGCTCTATCCCCTGAAATCCAGCGTCTCTGGCCATTTTGAATCGGTCTGCGATGCTTGCATCCACCGCGCCTTTAATCATCCCGAGGTTTACCGCCATTTTAAGGGGTTTGTTCGCCGTGCTAGATGTTTGGGCGAATAGCGGTTGGAGGGCTGTAGAGGCGATCGCTGCGGCGCTGGCGTGGAGGAAGTGACGGCGGTTCATGTGAGGAGGACAATTCAGATTGAGGAGTGAGCTGGAAGTTAATGCGTGGCGCGACCTACCCAAAACTGAATTGGTTTGAGATGCAATCGGTAGAATGCGCTTCTCTAATCTTCATTGGGTATGCCGAGGCGAACGTTAGCAAAGATCAATCATAAGCGGCACTTCTTCATCCTCGCCTTGCTCCCGCGATATTTTGAGTGCAGGCTAAAAAACTCTATGACTCTCACGGAAAAAGTTCTCGCCCGTGCCTCAGGCAAAGCTCACGTACAACCAGGCGACAATGTTTGGGTAAATGTCGACGTCCTCATGACCCACGATGTTTGCGGGCCCGGGACCATCGGCGTTTTTAAAAGGGAATTCGGTCAGCACGCCAAGGTGTGGGATCAAAGCAAAGTGGTCATCATCCCAGACCACTACATTTTCACGGCCGACAGCATGTCGAATCGTAATGTGGACATATTGAGGAGCTTCGTTCGTGAGCAAAAGTTGCCTTACTTCTACGACGTGATCGATGATCCAACCGGCGAATGGAAATTCGACGCATCGAAAGGGCAGTTGGAAAGACAGTACGGTTCCAATTATACGGGCGTGTGTCATACGACGCTCCCTTGGAAAGGCCACACACGCCCCGGAGAGATTTTGTTCGGGACGGACTCCCACACCTGCATGGCTGGGGCATTCAACCAGTTTGCCACGGGCATCGGCAACACCGACGCGGGGTTCATCCTTGGCATAGGAAAGCTTCTGATCAAGGTGCCCGAAACGATGCGTTTCTTTTTAGAGGGTGCGTTGCCTCTCGGAGTGATGGCGAAGGACGTGATTCTTCACGTCATCGGAGAGATCGGTTTTGATGGAGCGACTTATCGCGCGATGCAGTGGGAAGGGCCCGGTGTTTATTCGCTTTCGATGGACGACCGGATGACCATTGCAAACATGGCGATCGAGGCCGGTGGCAAGAATGGGATATTTCCGTGTGACCAAAAGACGCTTGATTATGTGAATGAGCGGGTTGCCGAGAACGGGACCAAGTCGGAGTTTGAGCCTGTGGAAATTGATGCAGACCAAGTGTTTTCATACGACAAGGTGTTCGACCTCTCGAAGCTTGAGCCCACCGTTGCTTGTCATCCTGACCCAGGCAATCGCAAGCTGGCCAAGGAACTCGAGCATATTAGTTTAGATCGGGCCTACATTGGTTCCTGTACGGGCGGTAAGACGAGCGACTTCTTGGCGTTTGCGGAAGTTGTTAGAGGAAAAACAGTTAAGATAGACACGGTGGGCGTGCCCGCCACCACTAAGGTCGTGCGCGAGCTCAAGGAGACACTCTGGGGTGGACAGTCCGTGTGGCAGATTTTGCAAAGCGCGGGCGTGCAGCTCACTGAAAATGCCTCTTGCGCAGCATGTTTAGGTGGGCCCGTCGATACTTTCGGGAGGCTTAACAAACCCATGAAGTGCATCTCGGCCACGAACCGCAATTTCCCCGGACGAATGGGCAACAAAGAGTCTGAAGTGTTTTTGGCAAGTCCTTACACCGTAGCCGCCAGCGCGTTAACTGGGCATATCACTGACCCGCGGACGTTTATCTCTTAAAATTCCCAGAACCGTCCGCATTTAAGAGATTTCGCAAACCTCATTCTCCACCAAGCACCCCTTTTATGGCACACACTGTGACTTCCCCCGTGTACGTTGTTCGAGACAACATTGACACAGATCAAATCATTCCAGCTCAATATCTAACGCTTGTACCGACGATTCCCGAAGAGTACGTCAAGCTGGGCTCCTACGCGCTGATCGGTTTGCCAGACGCCCTCTACCCCACGCGCTTTGTTAGTGAAGGGCACACTTCCACACCGTACAAAATTGTGATCGCCGGACGAAACTTTGGCTGCGGATCCTCCCGTGAACACGCACCGATTGCACTTGGGGCAGCTGGAGTGGAGGCTGTTGTCGCTGATGGTTTTGCCCGAATATTCTTCCGTAACTGTGTTGCCACTGGAGAGGTGTATCCCTACGACTCCGCAGTGCGTTTGTGCGACGTTCTCAAAACTGGTGACGTCGCGACCTTGGATTTCGACTCCGATACCTTGACGGTTGGAGGCACCGTTTACTCGCTCAAGCCCCTAGGGGAAGTCAGGCCTGTGATCGATGCGGGGGGAATCTTTAATTTCGCTCGGCAGAGCGGGATGATCGCCGGGGCTGCCCCCTCTGTCTAATTTAGAGACCGTCGAGCAGGCTCATCAAAGACCACTCGGCTAATCGAATTTTCCTAGTTTTTTGAGTCACCAGTGGGTTCCCTTCCATACCGCCATTTGCCCTCCCTCCATGAGTCTTACTTTTTCCGTTTCAGCCTCTATTGTTCGCGCTACTTTTTCCGTCGTTCTCGCGGCGGCAGCGTTAGTTGCGGGTAGTGCCCGTGCCGAAGAACCGGTGCAGATCACGCTCAAGACGTTAACCGCTCAGATGAAGTTTGATCTGACGGATATCGCTGTCCCGCCCGGCGCTCGAGTGAAGCTCACTTTTGAAAATCCGGACGACATGCCCCACAACGTGGTGTTCTGCAGTCCAGGAACAGATGTGGTGCAGTTGGTCAACAAAATGTTGGAGCAGCCTGAGTTGGCTTTGAAGAACAACTTTTTGCCAGATGATCCTAAAGTGTGGTTGAAGTCCCGACTGGTGAACCCGCATGAAAAGCAGGAGATCGAATTTACAGCTCCCACCGTGGCGGGCAACTACCCGTACGTATGCAGTTTCCCAGGGCACGCAGCCTCCATGCAGGGCGTGTTGCGAGTGCTTGGGAGCGGCTCGAAGCTCGAACACTTGAAGTTCGCGCTCTACCTTGGCGCTTGGAAAAGTCTTCCAGACTTTACAACGCTCACACCACACCGCGTTGGTGATGTGCCGGACAATCTGATCCAGCTAAATTTTGACGATTACAAAAACCAGTACGCGCTGGTCTTCACCGGAAGTCTCAATGTTCCGGAAAACTCGGAGTATACTTTTTACGTGGCTAGCGACGACGGTTGCCGGATTTTTATTGATGATGAACGCGTCTTGAATGCGGACGGCATTCACCCTGCGAGCATCAGAGACTCTAAAAAGAAGCTCAGAAAAGGAACTCATTCAGTGCGGGTGGAGTATTTCCAAGCCGAGGGCGGTGCCGCTTTATATGTGGGATGGAAGGGCGACAAATTCGACACCACTGCTTGGTCTAAATGGACGCCTCCCAACTGGAAGGTTGGTGTGGAACAGAAAGTGAACGAGTTCGTCGGGATGCCTTTGGAGCCTAAAAATGCACCGGTGGTTTATCGCAATTTCATCGCGGGCGCGGGCAACCGAGCCATCGGCGTGGGTTTTCCGAGCGGGTTGAATTTCGCTTGGAGTGCGGAGGCGATGAACTTTTCCATGGCATGGCGTGGGGCCTTCATGGACACGGCTCGGCATTGGAAGAATCGCGGAGGTGGCCATCAACCGCCTGCTGGATTTGACGTGGTGCGTCCTGCCGAACTGGCTCCGCCCTTCGCGGTGCTTGGGGAGGCGAATGCGGAATGGCCCACGTTCACGCCGGATCAGCCTCTGGTGGGCTATTCTTGGAAGGGCTACTCTCTTGATAAGGATGGAATTCCCTCGTTTCGTTATACTTGGAATGGCGTAGAAGTGGAGGAACGTATCGATTCGACAGGTAGCTTCAAGGCGGGCGGCGCTCTGGTTCGTACGCTAACGCTTAAGGGAGAGATCCCTGCGAAGTCCTTTTTGCTGCTCTCAAAGAAAGCGAAGGTCAGTCCAGCGGGTGGAGCGTTCGCGGTGCAGGCTGAGAAGTTGTCATTGGTGGGGACTAATTATCCGAACCAAATCTTGATTAAGGCAGACGGGGCTACCGCGCTCGGGGACTCCTTGCTGGTGCCTGCGCGGTCACAGATTCAAATTACTTACACTTGGCCCGAGGCGGTTAGCGGCCACTCCCATGTAGCCCAGTAGCAAATTCTAAATCAGACTTTCATGAAAACATTTCGTTTTTCCGTATCTGCTCTTCCTTTCATTTTGGGTGGATTTGTTTGTTCGGGATTTGCCGCTGAGACACCAAATCCTGCCGAGGCTGAGTATTACAAAATCACGACGTTTCCTACGCCGCCAGGAGCTGCGCTAGAGGTCGGCTCCGTCGAGTTACTCCCAGATGGGCGTGTGGCTTTGGGCACGCGCCGTGGAGAAGTCTGGATTGCTTCCAACGTACAAACGGCTTCTGCAGAAGGAGTTTGGGATCAGAATTCCGCCTCCTTTGTGGCTGATCCGTCCCTTCCCGCTACGGCGAAAATTCAGTATACGCGCTTTGCGGAGGGGCAGCATGAGATCCTCGGGTTGGCTTACAAGGACGGTTGGCTTTATGCCACGAATCGCTACGAAGTGCTTCGCATGAAAGACGAGACTGGAGCGGGCAAGGCCACTCGGTTTGAGACTGTCTGCGATAAGTGGGGCGTTAGCGGTGACTATCACGAGTACTCTTTTGGTTCGCGCTTTGACAAGAACGGAGACCTTTGGGTGCTGGCTTGCCTTACTGGATCATTTTCCAGCAAAACGCCGTTTCGCGGTTGGGCGTTGCGCGTAAAGCCAGATGGAACGATGGTGCCAACCTGCAGCGGCGTGCGTTCTCCCGGGGGTGTCGGCTTCGATGCTGAGGGAGAGGTTTATTACACCGACAACCAAGGACCGTGGCACGGTGCTTGTACTTTGCAGCATCTCATTCCGGGTTCTTTCCAAGGCCATCCCGGAGGGAATATGTGGTACGACATGGCTTCAAACATGGGACCTCGCCCTTTGGATCCCAACGACAAGAGTCGAATGGTGATGGAGCGCGAGCGTGTTAAGGAACTGGTGCCTCCCGCTGTGTATATGGTGTATGGGCCCGGCAAGATTGGAAATTCATCGACCGCAGTGGTTTGTGATATGAGTGAAGGTCGCTTCGGTCCCTTTGCGAAGCAACTGTTTATTCCAGACCAGTCGCATTCTAATGTCTCCCGCGTGTATTTGGAGACGGTCAACGGAGTGAAGCAGGGTGTTGTATTTCCATTTTTGAAGGGACTGCGCTCTGGCCCCATCGGTGCCAGGATGGGAGTGGACGGTAAGTTTTTAGTGGGCGGTTCCGATCGCGGTTGGGGCGCAAAGGGTGGCCAGCCGTTTGCTTTCGAGCGCGTGGAATGGACTGGGAAGGTGCCTTTCGAGGTTCATGAGATGCATGCGAAGCCGGACGGATTTGAACTCACTTTTACTGAACCGGTGGATCCGGCGAGTGCTGGAAGTTTGGAAAGTTATTCCGCCAGAGTGTTCACTTACATTTATCAGGAGAAGTATGGCAGTCCCGAGGTGGACGACGTGATGCCAAAAATCGAGAAGGCTGAAGTCGCTAAGGACGGGAAATCCGTTCGTTTGAAGTTTGATGTGCTCACTAAAGGGCACATTCATGAGCTCCACTTGGATGGCGTGCGCTCGGCCTCGGGTAAGCCTGTGCTTCATCCGGTGGCCTACTACACGCTGAACGAAATTCCAACCAAGTAGTTGTCGTTAAAACTTAGTGCCTCGGATTGAACTCTCGTTGCGCACGGTCTAGTTCCGCTTTTGTTCGTTCGGAGAGGGGCGGCAATTCATCCAATACGCGGTAGAACTCTGCCAACTGTGGCGTCCATTGCCGGGGCGCTGCGACTGCCTCAAACCAGTTGAGGTGATCTCGGATACGGCTCAGGCGCGCGGCGACACTTTCGCGCTCCAAGGTGGCATTCCGTAGGCGACGCACAATGTCTTTGGTGCGACCCCCTGCGAGTTCATTGCAGGCAACAGCGTATGTGTTAATCACCTCGTTGTAGAAAAAATGCGCACGGTCTCGCAGCGCGTTGAACTCGAGCTGTCTGTGGAGCAGTAAATTTCTCGCGCCGGGAAGGCGTAGGTAGTCATCAAATTGCGAGAGAGGGTAGGAAAAATGTCGACCGGATTCTGGATCTGTAACATTAAGGAGTAGAAGGTTTTGAATTTCCAATTCGGTCTGTGGTCCGTCCAATGCCACAATCGTGGCTTGAGCACTGTTGGTCGCAACGTGCAGCGTCCACTCGCGCTGTAATGTATCTTCGGAGCCGATAATTGAGGCAAAGCAGGTTTGTAAGCAACGGAGCGGGTCCACGGCAGTCTGGCTGCTGAGCAGTTTGCGAAATCCGGAGTTGGCGTCCTCCCTGTTTTTTAAAAAAGAAAGCAGGCAGCGATGGAGGTCAACTTCCTCTTCAGTGGAACCAATGGGATCCGTCTCTGGGCGCAGGAGTAAGGTAGTCAGAGGAGGAAGTCGGCCGGCGTCCAGAAGAGGAAGCAACGCAATAGGGGCCTGCAACGGATTAGGATTGTGCGCCTTGTGGCATAACGCATCAACGATCCAACGGGGAATCTGCGGCACAGTGTAATTGGCAGCGCCCTTGGAGGAGTCGTTTGGGCGGATGGCGAGTTCTGTCAGAATTGTGACAACCAATGCCCGCTCTAGTTGTGGGGCTGAGGTTGGGGAGGGTGGCGCGAAATTCAGCTGTAATTTGATTCCACCCGGATCTTCCGTAACGCTCGGCTGTGGCTGGTTCCGATTTGAAATCAGAGGATTGATGACCAACAAGATAGGCCTCGCAGCAGGATAGCGCAGTTGAGGCTGGCCGAGGGTCTCCAGCACCACGGTACGTAATTCTGATGCCGCCCGCAGCAGCGCCACCCGTTGGGGAAAGTCTCCGCCTGAGACCAGCAGTTGACTGAACTGATCCGACGTCTTCACCGGACGCACCGGTGGAGGCGTCTGCGCCAAGGCAGCGGTCGCCAGCGTGAATGCCAAACAAAAGATGGCGGCCGTTCCTTGCATTGGAAGCTATTTAAAGACCGCTGGATTCGCCGTCCCAGCGACCTAAAAGGCTTTGTTCGAGGTAGGCGCGGTACTCGCACTTCGGCAGCTTGGCTATGAGCGCCTCTAATTGGGGGCGGTCGATGTACCCTTTGGCGAAGGCGATTTCTTCAAGGCATGCAATTTTGAGTCCCTGCCGGTGTTCGATGGCGGCGATATAATTGCTCGCCTCCATCAGGCTCACAGGAGTGCCAGTATCTAACCAGGCCATGCCGCGGTTGAGAGGGCGCACTTGAAGTTTTCCGCGATCAAGATAAGTGAGGTTGACGTCGGTGATTTCCAGTTCGCCACGTGGCGAAGGCTTAAGCGCTCGGCAAATCGGAACTACCTGATTGTCGTAAACGTAAAGGCCTGGGACGGCGAAATTGCTGCGTGGCTTTACCGGCTTTTCCTCTAAGCTGATGGCTTTGCCGTTTGAGTCAAACTCAACTACCCCATAGCGTTCTGGATCACGCACTGGATACGCAAAAACGCACGCCCCTGAGTCAAGATGAAGCGCCTCCCTCAGGAAGTCCAAGTTACCATAGAAAATATTGTCGCCCAAAATGAGCGTGGTGCGGGTGGCGTCAGCGAGGAAATCCGCTGCGATCAAAAAAGCTTGGGCGATGCCTTCGGGCTTAGGTTGAGGCGCGTAGGAAATACGAATGCCTATGCGAGAGCCATCGCCAAGAAGTTCGCGGAAGCGTGGGAGATCGTGTGGGGTGGAAATGATCAAGATGTCTTGGATGCCCGCAAGCATGAGGGTGGAAAGCGGGTGATAGATCATCGGCTTGTCGTAAACTGGCAGCAGTTGTTTACAGACGAGTTGAGTGAGCGGATAAAGACGGGTGCCAGCGCCGCCTGCGAGAATGATAGCCTTGTTCATCATGGTTAGAATCGGCGATGGAAGGCGTTCTGAAAACAGGAAATTCGCATCGAGGAGCAAAGACTCAAAGCTGGGGAAGAAGGAAAGCGGCGTGACACCGCAACCCCTCCTTCCGCATACTCTGGATCTATATGCAAAAGTCTGACGGCATGAATTACGCTCCGGTTGGGAAGCCCTCTCCAGTGGTTAAATCTGGCGAGTTTGCATTCGCAGCCGTAGCCTTGGATCACGGGCACATTTACGGGATGTCGAGGGGGTTAACGGAGGCAGGGGCTGAACTCCGTTACGTCTTCGACCCTGATCCGGTAAAGGTGGAAAAATTTTGCGCTACTTTTCCCGGCGTACAACCGCTCCGGAGTATCGAGGAGGCCTTGGATAAAACGGACATTCAAATGATCGCTTCGGCCGCCATTCCTTGCGACAGGGGGCCACTCGGCTTGCGCGTGCTTGCTTCCGGAAAAGACTACTTCACCGACAAAGCGCCATTCACGACACTCGAGCAACTGGCCGCCGCGCGAGTGAAGGTCGCCGAGTCCGCTCGTAAGTACATGGTTTACTACGCGGAGCGGCTCCACGCAGAATGTGGCGTGCGTGCCGGTCAGTTAATCGCTGAAGGCGCTATTGGACGAGTCGTGCAAGTGCTCGGTCTTGGGCCGCACCGGTCTAACCCTACTTCTCGCCCCGATTGGTTTTGGGATCCTGCGAAAAACGGTGGCATTTTGTGCGATATTGGCTCGCATCAGTTTGAGCAGTTTCTATATTTTTCAGGATCGAAAGATCCAACTATAGTACGTTCTGCTGTAGCAAATTATCATCACAAAAATCATCCGACTTTTGAGGACTGGGGAGAGGCGAATCTGGTTGCTGAGAACGGTGCCACCAACTACATCCGTTTGGATTGGCTCACTCCGTGGGGGTTGCGTGTCTGGGGCGACGGTCGCACCTTCATTCTCGGGACTGAAGGTTACATAGAAGTCCGAAAGTATCTCAACGTTGCGGGTTCTGAGGAGGGCGATAATCTTTATTTGGTCGATCAAAAAGGGGAGCATCATCTGCGTTGTCATGGCGAGGTGGGCTACCCGTTTTTTGGTCAGTTGATTTTGGATTGTCTGAATCGGACTGAGAATGCGATGACGCAAGAGCACGCTTTCAAGGCTGCGGAGTTGTGCTTAAAGGCGCAGGCCATGGCGGTACGCATCGAATAGCATCTGCATTCATAATTTCATGGACGCTTCTGAATTTAAGGCTCTTTGGGCCCCATGGCGCGTGGAGTATTTCAGCGCCCCGCGAAAGCCTGATTTTCTACTGGAAGCGGCCCAGACTACGGATGATCGAACTCATCTAGTGCTGGTGCGTCGGCGTTATTGTTTTTTGATAATGAACGCTTATCCGTACGCGGTTGGGCATCTGATGGCGGTGCCCTACCGAAAGACGGAGGATTTGGCGCAATTGAGCGAGGGGGAATGGATGGAGTTATGGGAACTGACCACGCTTGCGCAGAGAGTGCTGCGCGAAGTGCTTAAGGCTGAGGGATTTAACGTGGGTTTTAACCTTGGTTCCTGTGCGGGAGCCAGTATGGCGACGCATCTACATTTGCACATTGTCCCGCGCTGGACTGGGGACAACAATTTTATGGCGGTACTGGATGGGACCCGTGTTTTGCCAGAAGCGTTAGACGCGATGTATGAGCGTCTAGCCGTTGCGTTTACTGAAGCTCAATCGACGGCTTAGGAGGCGTCACAAACTTCTGGGATCGACCCGACCTTCGAAGGTGAAATCGGCGGGGCCAAGCAGCGTCACATTCGTAAATTCATCACCTTCCTGAGCGAAGGCTACCTGCAACGTATCGCCGCCTTTCACCCTCACATTGATGGGCGAGGGCGCCCCGTGGAGGACGTGGTGCAAAAGGGCTGAGGCAACCACTCCAGTCCCGCACGCGAGGGTTTCAGCTTCGACGCCGCGCTCATAAGTACGAATTGCGAGTTGTCCGAGCGCCTCGACCTGGAGGAAGTTCGCATTGGTTCCCTTGGGGGCAAAGTGTTGGTGAAAGCGGATTGCTGCGCCCAAATCACGCACGTTTGTCGTGGCAAGATTTTCTTGAAACACCACGGCATGAGGAACCCCAGTGTTTAAAAAATGCACAGTCAGGGTCTCATTCGCAACCTTAAGAGAGGAGTTAAGGGACAGGCTATGTGGCTGGCTCATCCCAAGTTGGACGAGGTTTCCCTTTAACTCAGCTCTTAGAGTGCCAGCTAGCGTTTCAAAAGTAAGAGCATGAGTCTCCCCTAGTAAACGCGCTCCGAATCGCGAAAAACAGCGAGCCCCGTTACCACACATTTCCGCCTCGCCACCGTCAGCGTTAAAGTAGCGCATCTTAAGCTGGGCATCGGCGGTTTCTGGTGGCTCGGCGGCGATGAGCCCGTCAGCTCCTATGCCTCGGTGTCTATCGCAAAGATGGGCAATGGTTCCGCGATCATACAAAAATTCGCCTAAACGATTGTCGAGCATGACAAAGTCGTTTCCTGCGCCGTTCATCTTGGTGAAGTTGAGCATTGTTGAACCCTAACACCGGCTTCACAGCGGACTCCAGTTCCAGTTGGAAATTTGATGGCGACTCGGCGAAGCTTCTGTCCATGAGTTCCCTTGGACAACTTCTTCTCACAGGGGTTCCCGGCTTACGCTTGGATCCTGAAACGGCTTCCATTTTCAAACGCATCCAGCCTGGAGGCTACATTTTATTTGGACGTAACATTCAGTCAGCCAATCAGTTGCGCGCCTTGATTGATGAGCTGCGGGACCTGAGCGTGGTAGAGCCCATCATCACCATCGATCAGGAAGGGGGCCGTGTGTCGCGCCTGCGTCTGGTTGGTCATGAGCCGCCGAATGCCAACGCTTTGCGTGACCGAGGCGAGCCCGAACTGATCACACGGCACGGTCGCACTACTGGGGAGCTGTTGCGCCTGTTTGGTTTCAACCTCGACCTTTGCCCAGTGTTGGATATTTCGTTTGATGACGAGGCCGACAACTCGTTGCGTGGTAGATGTTACGGAAACTCAGTTTCTCAGGTCATTGAGAATGCGGGACTGTTCAACGACGCACTCCGTGCCGCGGGCATTCTCAGCTGCGGTAAACATTTTCCCGGCTATTCCCGCGCCCCGCTGGATGCCCATCATGAACTGCCGGAAATTCAACTTACACGACAGGAGCTTGATCAGCATGAACTCGCTGTATTCGAGCATTTTATTCCGTATGTCGATTCCATGATGGTAGGTCACGGGCTTTACCCCGGACTGGGAGAGGGAGCCCTTTGTTCCTCTCTTTCCAAAAAGATTGTGCAGGATTTGTTGCGACGGAATTTTGGTTTTAAAGGACTGATCATGACCGACGACTTGGACATGGGCGCAATTTTAAATCACCATGGTTTGGAGGAAACCATCCGCCTTGCGATCACTGCCGGCAACGACCTCGCGATGATCTGCCATCGAGTGGAGTGCGTGGAGGAAGCCTTCAAGCATCTGGAGCGTGTGCCTTCCGAAGATCTCCAGCGTGCGCTCGCGCAAGTAGCTTTTTTCAAGACAAAAATGACTCCACCAGATCCGTGGAGCGAAGCCGAATTCTTGCGCCGAGACGGAGCCGTGCGGCAGTTGCGAAGTGATACGCTAGGAGCGGATGAGGCCGACAAGCAAAGCCCGGAAGACGGAAAGCGCTCACCAGTGGAGGTGTATTAAATTTGAATGAGCGGGGAGGTTTAACTCCCAAATCCCTCCGTCGAGAATCGGTTCTCTCCAGTTATTGCCAGAGCTAAGTTTTGGGATCGGAGCTCGGTTCGCGCTTCGAACTGCCGTCAAAGAAAGTTGCTAGCATTAAACAACCTACTGCGATGCAGATGCAACTGTCTGCGACGTTGAAGGCGGGCCATGGATTAAACGGAGGAAAACCGAGATCGAAGAATAGGAAATCCACGACGTACCCGTGGAGAAGACGGTCGGTGAGATTTCCCAATATGCCGGAAAGCAGTAACAGCAACCCCGCGAGATTAAGGCGTCCAGGAAAAATCGCCGCTTTCAACGCCCAGCCTAAGCCAATGAGGGCAGCGAAGGACAGTCCAACGAAGAACAGGTTGTTGTCCTGCAACATACCGAAGGCTGCACCCGTGTTGCTGAAATGCACCCATTCGAACCAACCGGTGAGAGTCAACGGAATGCGCCCTCCGAGTGGCACGTGTTGAGGCAAGCTGGGCCAGCCCTCCAATCCCGCCGTCCAGAGCTTCGTGACTTGGTCTAGTGCGTACAAGAAGAAGACCGCCGTCGCCGCGATAAACCAACCAGTACTACAGCATACCAGTACCGGCTGGTGAGCTTGGCTTGGAGCTTCTGGGACTTTCGATTCTAGCGATGCGGACGGTTCACTCATGGCGTTTCCCCTATCACGGCTTGGCAGTCTTCGCACAATTCAGGATGCACCAAAAATCTTCCCACCGAGGGCTTGTGCCGCCAGCAACGACTACATTTTTGGTTTGGGTTTCTTATGACGTGCGCGACGTTTAGGGTCCCCTTACGTAGTTCAAGATGGCTTAGAATAAAGGCCTCCTCCAGTTCAGGCAAAAATTTCCCAGCCTCCTCAAGGAGCTCGGTATCCGCGATCTCGAGGACTACGGCTGCCTCTTGGGCATTACCCACTAACTTCTGCTGCCGAGCCGGTTCCATAGCTTGAGCTATGACGCTCCTCAGCTCTAGCCATTGCGCAAAACGTTTTTCTGCAATCGCGTCTTTGAGCTCTGGATTCACCTCAGGAAACACTTCCAAATGAACCGAGCCCGTGTGTCCTGCATGTTCCCAAGCCTCGTCCGCAGTGAAGGCTAGAATGGGTGCGAGCAGGCGGCACAGTGTCTCAAATGCGCTGGCCATGACCGTCTGTGTGGCGCGGCGTTTGGGAGAATTTACGGCGTCGCAGTACAGGCGGTTCTTTGTCAGATCCACGTAAATTGCGGAAAGGTCGACAGTACAGAACTGGTTCAGTGTCTGGAAAACTCGGCGGAAATCGTAGGCGTCGTACGCTTCCCGGCAGGTCGTGATGACGTCCTGAAGGCGGCTCAACATCCAGCGGTCGACCGTCGTTGCCCCGTCGAGGGAAGCTTCCTCGGGAGGCAGATCATGGATGTTTGCCAGGAGAATCCGTAACACGTTGCGAAACTGACGGTAGGCGTCCGTGAGCAGGGCGAAGGATTCTTCCGAGAAGGGAACCTCGTGTGTAAATTCGACGCTAGCAGCCCATAAGCGGACGACGTCGGCGCCGTATTTATCGACGAAATGCGCGGCGTCCATCGGTTTGACGTAGGTGCCTTGCGCGGATTTGGACACCTTCTTGCGCGTGTCTTTGTCTACCACAAAGCCATGAGTGATGACGGTGCGATAAGGCGCCTGCCCTTCCAGAGCCACGGAAGTTAAAAGTGAGGACTGGAACCAACCACGGTGCTGATCCGTGGCTTCGATGTACACGTCCGCCGGAAAGTGCAGCTCCGGATGGCGGCGCAGTACCGCCTGATGCGAAACTCCAGAATCAATCCAGACGTCGAGCGTATCCATGCGCCGAACCGTGCCAGCGGGCAGGCCGAGTTCCGCACACCACCAAGCATCATCCTGTTCAAACCAAACGTTTGTGCCCCGCGTTTCGACAATATCCGCAATTTTTTTTGCCGTCTCGGCACTCAAAATCGGTTGCCCGTCTGCCCCATAAAATACGGGTACCGGTACGCCCCATGTGCGTTGGCGGGAGATGCACCAATCAGCGCGCGCTTCGACCGTCGAACTCATGCGGTTACGGCCCCAAAGTGGGAGCCAATTTACACTCGCGGCGGCGGCTATTGCAGTTTCACGGATTGCATCAACGCGGATGAACAGTTGCTCTACGGCGCGGAAAATGATCGGTGTTTTTGAGCGCCAGCAATGAGGGTAAGAGTGAGTGTAGGGTTGTTCGCCCAGTAAGAGTCCCAGTTCCTTTAGGCGGTCGATGACTCCTCGGTTTGCTTCAAATACGTTGCGTCCAACCCATTCCGGCACCCCGCAATCTTCCGTAAGTCTTCCGTGAGCGTCCACAGGCGAAAGGATGGGCAAACCGTTTTGCATTCCGGCAAGGTAATCGTCTGTGCCGTGTCCCGGAGCCACATGAACTTGGCCGGTACCGGAATCCATGGTGACAAAATCAGCGGTGATGAGCAGCGAGGTCCGCTTAAGGAATGGATGTTGCGCCATCATTCCCACAAAGTCCGCGCCACAGAAGGACTCGTGTTCACTGGCTTCGAGCATCTCGGTGCTGGAGGCGATGGGCAAAAGATGAGCGCCGGTTTCTGCGATGAAGGAGTCGATACGTTTTTCGGCGATAACCAGTGATTTTTGAACTTCCCCGAACAGAAAAGTGCGCACGACGTAACGCTCCTTTTGGTGCAAGGCGATGGCGACATTTGCGGGAAGCGTCCATGGTGTGGTGGTCCAGATCACCATCGAAGCGCGGCCCGCCAACTGCCCGGTCACCAGTGGGAACTCGACGAAAATGGCGGGATCTTCCCGGTCTGCATATTCAACTTCAGCCTCGGCAAGAGCAGTTTGCGCACCAGTACTCCAGAAAACTGGCTTCTGACTTTGATACACCAGTCCCTTTTCGAGCAAGCCAGCAAAGGCGCGAACAATATCAGCCTCATAGCCCGCGGCCATCGTGAGGTAGGGCGCGGACCAATCCCCTAAGACACCCAAACGCCGGAACTGCGCCCGTTGAATGTCCACGTACTTCTGCGCGTATTCAGCGGAGCGGCGGCGGATTTCCACCGGCGGCAGTCCCTTGGTTTCCTTGACGACTTTGAACTCAATCGGCAGCCCGTGGCAGTCCCAACCCGGCACGAATGGAGCCCGAAATCCGCCCATGCTGCGGGATTTTACAATAAGGTCCTTAAGCACCTTATTGAGTGCGGTGCCCATGTGGACATCACCGTTGGCAAAAGGTGGGCCGTCATGCAGCACAAAGGCGGGACAGGTCGCACGGGAGCTTAAAATTTGTTGGTAAAGATCGCTCGCATCCCAGCGCGCCAATCTTTCGGGCTCGCGCTTGACCAAATCCGCTTTCATCGGAAAATCGGTCTTTGGTAATAGAAGAGTGTCTTTGTAGTTCTGGCTCATGGAGATGGACGAGGATCGCTGCAGTGAGCCGTGATGCGGCCCAAAGCCTGAAAGTATCGTTCATCATTGAGTCGGTCAACTCAGGGACTTAGGGACTCGCGTGATCTCAAGCGGATTCAGATCGGAATTTCGTCAGATTAGGAAATCGCTCCGAGGCCTGATAATCCTTGTTTGCTGGTGGAAATACGCGGTATGTCGAGGTACATGGATTTTTTTGGCTTACCGCTCCCGAGTCTCGACGACTGTATTCAGGCGTTACCTGTGATTATTTCGTTGGTGATCATCGAGGGATTATTAAGCGTTGATAATGCGCTTGCGATTGCGGCTATGGCTCGGCACCTACCCGAGGTACAACGCATCAAGGCGTTGCGTTTCGGTATCCTTGGCGCGTATTTCTTTCGTGGAGTTTGCATGGCGTTCACCGCGTGGATTATTGAGAATCCCTGGTTAAAAATAGGCGGTGCTGCTTATCTTATCTGTCTAATGAGCAAGCATTTCACTGATTCTAAGAATTCTAATGCCGATGTGTTAAATTCGTCGTCTAGGGGCGTCGGTGGCTTTGTATCGACGGTTGTTTCCATCGAGATAATGGACCTCAGCCTGAGCGTGGACAACGTCGTAGCGGCCGTCGCCATGAGCCCAAAATTGTGGGTGGTTTGCACCGGGGTTTTTATTGGAATACTGGCGTTGCGGTTTGTTGCGGGAGCCTG
>Ga0114971_10000312_pt1 | contig 31362 bp, 24 predicted proteins | sample M_140625_MF_Meta_FD_87320 | JGI IMG/M metagenome (GOLD analysis project Ga0114971, IMG submission 87320) | Freshwater microbial communities from Lake Montjoie, Canada to study carbon cycling - M_140625_MF_MetaG | ecosystem: Environmental > Aquatic > Freshwater > Lake | place: Lake Montjoie... | reverse complement strand
CTAAGGGGGGTCTAGCTCCTACAATTGGTAGATTCATATCGTCTAATCCAAACGGTATTGGTGAAACAAACACTCAAATCGGATTAGTGTGCAAGGGCAACTTCTCCAATCAAGCCCAAAGTGTATTGAGACACATTAGACGTTTTTAAAGAAAATATATAATTGTTATAAATATATGTTATTGGTAAAAAATAATTTAATAAGATACTTATTACATTATTATAATGCTTATAAAGATTGACACAAGAGAGCGCGAGCTTATTAAAAAATGCGAAGATTTGTTAGTTGCTGTTCCAGCTTTTAAAGAATTAAAAATAGAAGTTCATCAGTTGCCTTTAGGCGATATTATAATCACTTCCAATGGGGAAATAGATAACATTCTCGTGGAACGCAAAACGTTATCTGATTTGGCTGCCAGTATTAAAGATGGACGATATGAAGAGCAATCGTACAGACTTAATGGGCTACCGCTACATAATCACAATATTATTTATTTAATTGAAGGTGATTTATCCAAATTTAATTCATTCAAGGAACGTATTGATAAGCAAACTATTTATTCAGCAATGTTTTCAATTAATTATTTTAAGGGATTTTCAATAATGAGAACTAACACAATAGATGAAACAGCATTTATGATTTGTAATATGGCTTACAAGATGGGCAAAGAAACATCCAAGACGTCTTACTTTAAAAATAAACTAGAACCAAGTGGAACTGAAGAAATCAAAGAAAACCAAGAAACTAAAGAAAACCAAGAAATCAAAGAAAATCAAGAAACCCCAGGTTTAGGAACAAAAGACTATTGCTCAGTAATTAAAAAGGTCAAAAAAGATAATATTACATGTGAAAACATTGGCGAAATTATGTTATGTCAAATACCTGGTGTTAGTTCTGTTTCAGCAATAGTTATTTTAGGTAAATTTAAGACACTACCAGGATTGATAAAATCAATACAAAATGACCCAAAATGTTTAGATGGTATATCTACATGTGACGCAAATGGTAAAACAAGGAAAATTAGCAAGACAGTTATAGCAAATATTGTAAAATATTTGTTACAATCAGAATAAACAAACTTTTATTTGAAAAATAAGATAAACTTTGTATTATAAGAAAAGTATATAATATATATAGCAATGGATAAAGAAAAGGAGGAACTTCTAATAGTAATATTATGCATATTTGTTGTAATTATTGGATATATTATGGTGAAAAAAATGTGGAATAATAATAGCAATATTGTAGAAGGTTTAGAAAATATGGGCTCTAAAAATCTTGCGGTCAATTCTAAAGATTTTGCGAATGCTGTTAAAATTAAAAATGAGGCATTAGCAAATGAGTTATTGCTTAACAATCCAGACTATAATGAAAATTATAAAGAGATATGTACTGAAGCACATGACTATGTTAAAAATTTAATGGTTAAGAAAATTTCTAATCTAAATTTTAGCGATGATACCGCATTTATAAAAGGTATTAATGACTTGAACGCATTACAACAATCAATAGCATCTTTAAATAGCGCATTTGAATTTATTGGAGGTGTCGAATTAAACGCACCACAAACTAAAAATTAAAAAATTAAAATTAAAATTTAGTTAAGAAAATAATTATATATCTTATATTTTTAGACCATTTCGCATTTCAAATGCGCAATGGCAACAGTTACATTCACTCATTTTTTGCTACGCTAAGCCCCTAAAAGTGGCGTCTTAATTGAGAAAAGGTGTATAACACATATAACAGTTATATTAAGCTACTTTAATGCTGACTTCATTATCTTTATAATATCCAGCATCCACTAAAGCCTGTGTGTATTTTATTCCACCCCAATTAGGGTCCATCGGGTTATCACTATACAACATATTTGCATCTGAATTCTTTATTTGGTCTAAAGGTGTTGTTGAACCAACATAGAATGACGTTTGGTCAAAAGAAGGATAACTGTTTACATTATACGGTTTATCTGACCTAGTAGCATCTACCAAAGGCGTAAACTTTAGTGGTAATGGTACTGAAGTAGTTGGTGGCAGTCCACCCTGCGTTTCACTAACACTTGGTCTAACTTTGTATACACGATTTCCTTGAGCATCATATGTGTTCTGAACATATAACACAGGACAACGAATACCGGCACCGCGTTGCCACTCCAAGAATTCAGTATATTCTTCTAAATTATTGAACTCTATTGGGTTAACGCCTGGTACTTGGGCAACATTGGAGTTATATAAATAATATTTAGGGCCTTTTTGAATCAAAATATTAGGACATCTTAGTTCACCATTCATTGTTGTTAATCCTTCCTTTGAATCAGCATTTATATAAAAATTAAGGCCTAAAACAAATACAATTATCGCAAATAATATTACCAGTGATGTCATTTTATACGGTTGTGTCATTTTATAATAATTATATATAATAATTTTTATAATATATAGGATAAAATTTATATAGGATAAAATTTATATAGGATAAAATTTATATAGGATAATAATTTGTAACAATAATATATAATGATTGTTATACACGCAGATACACGTTCAAAAGCAAATGAACTCAATCGATATATTGATAATGGTTCTGACGTATTTATGCTTATTTATATGGAAGGATGTGGACCATGTAACGCCACACTTCCAGAATGGGCAAAATTGGAAAACGCATTACGAGTCCAATATAAAAATAATACTAAGCTTGTAATTGCCAGAGTTAATAGTAAAATTGTTAATTCTGTTAAATATATAGGAGATATTAATGGGTTTCCTACAATATTATATTTGTCTCACAATGGAACAAAAATGGAGCAATTTGAATCTAGTTCTATCAAGGACAAACAACGCAATGTTGACTGCTTTATGAACTGGGTAGAAAGTCATGTTGGAAATGTAGTCTCAGAAAGCAGCCACCAAGATGTTTTGAAAAGAATTACTAAAAGACATTCATATACAAAAAGACAATCTAGAAACAAGAGAAGACAATCTAGACATTTGAACTCTAGAAACAGGGGACGGCAATCTAAATCCAAATTCAGAAAGTATAATAAATAAACAATAATTTTGTAATTATTTAGTATTTGTAGTATATAGAAATAAAATAACAAATGGATACTACTGAGATAATATTTATGATAATAAAATTATTATGGTCCGCATTTTTAATATATATATTTGTTTGGATAATTGGATTTAGTTTTTATGATACCAAGCCTAATTCAACTGGAATACAAAAATACACACTCTTTTTTATATTATGTCTCTTTTTCGTACCTTTATTTTTTATTTGTATGTCCACATTACCTGATAATTATGAAATTAGTATAGGGTGGTTCATTGGTTTAGGATTTACAAGTGTTATATTTGGATTTATATATTATTTTAAATATTTGAAGGAATTTTTTCTGGCACTAACAAATGAAAAAACTGTTAGTTATACTGTTACAGGTAATTCAAATAATGATAGTAAACAGTATATAAATACTTTAATGGAACCTATAGCGCCTTTTCTAAGTGATTCTGAGACAAAAATATTATTTGCCTTGTCAAAATATGCCAATAAATTTATGGAAATTGTAGAATAAAAATATCATACTAAATAATTATTTTTAGTATAATGTATATATAGTATTAAATCATGACAAAAAATAGTATAGAAAAACAGAAAAAAACAAAGACTAAACCAAAGGCTAAGGAAGAACCAAAACCTGAACCAACAGAAACAAATAATACTGATGATACTAATAATGAAAAATATTATGTTTTATTCAATAATTTATTATCATTAATAATATGTATTGTTTTATGTTTTGTTATCCCAATACTGCTGCTTCATATGTTATTTGTATCGCTCTTAATAAAACCTGAATTAATTATTGTTTCTGAAATATCTGGAATATATGACTATGTTTCATGCTGTGATACAATTACAATTCCTGAAAATATAAAGAGTCTTATAAAAAGTAAATATGAAACAATTATAACTCAAATTGCTAGTAGTATTGATGGTCTTTTGAAAATGTATTTTATAACAAGGTTATTTGATATGGAAGTAACAAAGGAAAAATTAGAAGCTATTATTAAAAACATTGGTATTATTGGTCAAAATATACCAGATGATAAAAAAAGAGAATTCCAAACCTATTTTACCCAAAGAGTTTGTCGTATAAAAACACTCACTGAGGAAGATATAAATAAATTGCTAAGCAAAATACCTGGTGTAAATACAAAAAGCTTAGGATTAAACCTAGATAATTTGAAAGCATTTGCTGATACTACTGCCAGCGAAATAAACCCTAAAAAAATTAACAATAAATTAAATGACTATACAAATCCTAGACAATATCTTAATACTGGTATCAATCCTATTACTAATCCTATCACTAATCCTATCACTAATCCTATCACTAATCCTATCACTAATCCTATTACTAATAATAATCTGAAACTAACCCAAACACAAACAGGCGGTAAAAAAACTAAAAATAAAAGCAGAAAGGCATTTATACGGTTTTCTACTTAGATTAGTATCAAAACAAATAAATATTATATAATACTTTATTTGTTTTATTTTATTTTTATTTTTATTTTTTAATAGCAAATGTCTTATCAATTGTTACTGCCTTGGTAACATTTCGTATAATCTTTTCAATATTATCATGTTGTTCTTCTTCAGTAACACCTGACATTGCGTTCATAACTATTTTGTTATATTGGTCATACTTTTTAGTACTTGGGTCTTTACACGCTGGGTTCTCTTTGACCCAATCATTAATCTGTTTTATGTTTTTAAACGCAACTTTTTTGATAGCATTTTGTATTAGTGGTTTATCTTCGGTTTCCTTTATCCATTCATCATTATTCTTAATGTAAAGTACCTCGCGTTTTGAGTCGCTACAATGTATAGGTCTCAAATGTACTCCTAATGCGTTTAACCCTTTAATAAAAATATTTGAAACACCGTCTGCATATCCAACATGGGCAAAATTTTCTAGGTCTGATAACTGCATCTTAATTGTATCAACAAATTCAGTCATATTCATCGCATCTTTACACTTTTCATTAAGAAACACATTTAAATTAAAAGAGTTTGTATTATTTGAGTTGCTTGGACAATAATTTATATTGTTGTTAGTTGTATTATTATTGGAAGCTAATTCCATCATTTGTTTTTGTTGGTCTAACATTTGTTTTTGAAAATCCTGGCTTTGTTTTAATAAATCTAATAACATTAGCACATCTATTTTGCTCTCGCTTGTTATATTAATAGGTTTTACAGAGTCGACATTGTCGGAGTCAGTCTTGTCTAAAATTACTACACATTTTTGTTTATGACACCATAAGCCGTTTCGTGATTTATAAATTTTGTTACACTTTGGACATTCCAATGCGGCGTTTTTTGCGGTCACCATTGTCACCGTTTTGTCACCGATTTGGTGCTTTCTAGTAGATATATGTCTAGCCCAATCACTTTTTTTGTGACACATAAAGTCACATTTTTGACAAACAAATTTGTCGGCGTTTTCGGCGTTTTTTTCTGTCATTTTTGTCCCTAAAGTATGCCAATAAAATAAATGTCCAGATTTTTACACAAAATTTTATCGTAACAAAATTTTTGGTTTATAAAAATAATTGTGACCATTTTGGTCAAAAAGTGAAAAAACATGTGTTTTTCAAAACTTTATTTGGGTTTCTAAAATTGGACATTTTTAAAAATGTCCATTTTTTCATTTCCTTTTTACTTTTTGGAAAAATTTAATAACTTTGTATAAAACTTTAAAAAAATGATAAAAATCACCCAAATACTATTAGTTTTTATCATTGTTACCAAATATGATGTTATAAATTATAAAATAATCTCATTTTGAAAATCATCTAGACAAATTGAAAATTAGAAAACTAAAATTAATAAACCCAATAAAAATTGAATTAAAAGTAACAACAGTATTAATTTAACAAATATAACAATTAAAATGGCATCAACATTAGAACATACTTTTAAATTATTTGAGTTCAACGTGTATAATAGTAAGGGTCCTAGTCAATCGAGTGACGAAGACGATGAAGACAATGGAATGGCTTCATTTAATAGAGATAATTCCACATTTGCGATACAAATGTTTGGAATCAATGAAGAAGGTAAAAAGGCATCCATATTAGTAGAAGAATATCAGCCTTTCTTCTACTTAAAAGTTGGAGACAAATGGAACAAAAGTATCAAGGACCAATTTGTGGTACATTTGAAGGCAAAGTTAGGTAAGTATTATGAAAATTCTATTGTGGAATGTAAGCTAATTGAGCGCAAAAAGTTGTATGAATTTGATGGCGGTAAATTACATCGTTTCATTCAAATCAAATTCGCAAATGTACCTGCTTATAACAAGGTAAAGAACTTCTGGTACAAAGATAATATCAATTCAGAAGGTGAAAAGGAGCGAGGTCTAATCCCAAACGGTTTCTGGTTTAAGGACTGTCATGTAGAATTATATGAGGCAAATATTCCACCTTTACTTCGATTCTTTCATTTGCGTGAAATCAGTCCATCAGGTTGGGTTGCGCTTCCTGCTAAAAAGACATTTGAAATAAAGGGGTCTTTAAAAACGACTACTTGCGACTATGAATTTTCAATCAATTATAAAAACATAATCCCTTTGAATGATAAGGAATCTCGTGTACCTTACAAGATTATGAGTTTTGATATTGAAGCAAGTAGCAGTCACGGTGATTTTCCAGTGCCAATTAAGTCGTATAAGAAATTGGCTACAAATATTGTCGATTATTTTGTAAAATTGTCATCTGAAATAACGCCAGTATCATGTAAAACGTTGCTATCTGATATCATAAGAACTGCCTTTAATTTAACTGAAAACATAAAACCGGTTCCAAATATCGACCTAGTATATTACAAAGGGAAACCATTATCAAGACAAGAATTAGATTCTAGAATTGAAGAATGGTTAAAAACTAAGATTAGAGACAGAGAGGATAAGAATGACGACACACATTTGATAGAGGCGTTGTTTGAAAACGCGAACAAGGCTCTTCAAGTCAAAGAAAAAGAAGAAAAAGAGAAAGAAAATGACGGTGCTGATGATTCTGATTCAGATTCAGATTCTGTGATAGAAGAAGCAGATGACGAACCAAAATATTTCCAACCAAGTGCTTTGGCTAGTTTTAAAACTGAAACCTACAAAAATAGACAATCAACAATTGTGGACATAATGTGCGACAAGAAATTTGAGCGTGAAGGTAAAATAAACGAACTCATATTTGCTTTACGAAACAATTTTCCACAATTAGAAGGTGATAAAGTGACGTTTATTGGTTCTACATTTGTAAAATATGGCGAAAAAGAACCTTATTTGAATCACTGTATTGCTTTAAATTCATGCGACTCATTGGAAGGCGTTGTACCCAATTCGCAAATAGAAACTTACAATTCTGAAAAGGAGGTTTTAAATGCTTGGACCAATCTTGTCCAACGAGAAAACCCGGATATTATTATTGGTTACAACATATTCAGCTTCGATTATGAGTTTATGTTTCGCAGGTCACAGGAATTAAGTTGTGCTGAAGATTTCTTGAAGCTCTCTAGAAATAAGGATGAATTGTGCGCTACAATTGACTACAAGACGCAGAAAATGGAAATCGATAAGAGCAGTATTACATTGGCATCTGGGACATATGATTTGTCAATTATCAAAATGAATGGTCGTCTACAAGTGGATATGTTGAACTGGTTTAGACGTACAGAGAACTTAACCTCTTACAAGCTAGATTATGTTGGCGGACACTTTATTGGCGATTATGTCAAGAAGTTGGAGCATCAGGAAACTGGACATACTCGCATATATACAGTTAATATGACTGGGTTACAGACCGACAGTTTCATACATTTTGAGGAAATCAATCATTCATCGGATTATTACAAAGATGGTGCGAAATTCCGTGTCTCATATGTTAACAAAACAGAGGGCTGGTTTGAAGTCGATAGTTGCGAAAATCCGAAGGCAAAGGCAGTCAAATGGGGTCTAGCAAAGGATGATGTGTCGCCCAAGGATATTTTTAGGATGACCAATGAGGGTCCGACTGCTCGTGCTGTCATTGCGAAATACTGTATTCAGGATTGTAACTTGGTCCAGCATCTGTTTTCAAAGGTAGATGTTGTAACGGATTTAGTAGAGATGTCTAAGTTGTGTAGTGTTCCAATGAGTTTCTTAATATTCCGAGGTCAAGGTATCAAGCTTACGAGTTATGTTGCGAAAAAGTGTAGAGAAAAGGGCGTATTAATGCCGGTGATTAATAAGGGGTCCAAAGATGATGGTTATGAAGGCGCCATTGTTTTAGAACCAAAATGCGGACTATACTTAGACAATCCAATTGCTGTTGGTGACTTTGCGTCTCTGTATCCGAGTTCAATGTTGTCGGAGAATTTGTGTCCTAGTAGCAAAGTGTGGACAAAGATATATGATTTGGCAGGCAATTTGGTAACAGAGACAGGACAAAAGAATAAAGAAAATCCAGAACAATCTGATAAATATATATACGACAATTTGCCTGGTTATGAATATGTTGATATCCGTTTTGACACGTTTCGGTATTACAGAAAGAATCCAAAAGCGCGAGCTGAAAAGATTAAGAATGGCTACAAATTGTGTCGATTTGCGCAGCCTTTACATAATAAGGATAAGGCATTAGGGGCAACTAGCGTCTTAGAAGAGAAAGCAATCATGCCTTCTATTTTACAAGAGCTGCTTAAGGCAAGAAAAGACACAAGGAAACAAATCGAAAAAACTGATGATGACTTTATGAAAAACGTGCTAGACAAGCGACAATTGGCTTATAAAGTGACGGCCAATTCATTATATGGTCAGCTTGGAGCTAAAACAAGTACATTTTATGAGCCGGATATTGCTGCGTCGACGACTGCGACTGGGCGACTATTGCTGACGTATGCGAAACGAGTTGTCGAAGAATGTTACGGAGATTCAATAGTTGACACAAAATATGGTCTTGTAAATACAAAGGCTGAGTATGTTTATGGAGATAGTGTGGCAAATTATACACCGGTTTATGTAAAATATAATAACCTGATTGACATATTAACTATTGAAGAATTAGCCATTAAATATGGCAAAAATAATTGGGTTAAATGTTGTGAGTCAGGAAAACAAGATAAGGAATTTTGTGAACTTGAAGCTGTGGAGACATGGACTGAAAAAGGTTGGACTAAATTATTTCGAGTAATTAGACACGAGTTAGCATCTCACAAGAAAATGATGAGAATTTTGACACACACTGGATGTGTTGATGTAACCGATGATCATTCACTTGTAAAAGCAGACGGAACTGAAATATCACCAAAAGAGGTTCAAATTGGAACGCAGCTTTTACATCATCCACTCCCAAAAAATGAAACTGAAGTAAATTCAGTATGTATTGATGAGGCCAAAATATTAGGGTTCTTCTTTGGAGATGGTAGTTGTGGAGAATATAATTGTGAATCTGGAAAAAAAGCAAGTTGGGGATTAAATAACGCATCATTATTATTATTAGAAGTATATCAGGTTTTATGTCAAAAAGTGTATCCTGAACTAACTTGGGTTATTATGGACACAATAGACAGTTCTGGTGTATATAAACTTGTTCCAAAATCAAATAATGAATATGGAAAAATTGCTAGTTTTGTAAGAATGTATCGTAAAAAAATGTATTATGAAAGTAGTAAGGCAAAAATAATTCCTGACTTTATATTGAATAGTTCAGATGAAATAAAACGTTCTTTCTGGGATGGATTATATGACGCCGATGGTGATAAGAGTGGTAATATTCGTATTAATCAGAAAAATCAAATAAGTGCTTCCCAAATCGCATATTTAGCGTCAAATATTGAATATGATATATCAATAAACACTCGTTCAGATAAACCCAATATATTTAGAATAAATATGTCAAACACTAAATTAAGAAAAAATCCTATTGCTATTAAAAAAATAGATATAATAGATTATCAAGGCTACGTATATGATTTAACAACAGACAATCACCATTTTGCTGCTGGAATAGGAAATATGATTGTTCATAACACGGACTCAGTATTCTTCACATTCAACCTACAAGATAAAGAAACTGGCGAAAAAATCATTGGTCATAAGGCACTAGAATTGTCCATCGAAATCGCAAAGGAAGCGTGTCATAACGTGTCAAAATTCTTGAAACAACCCCATGATTTCGAATACGAGAAGACATTCTTGCCCTTTTGTCTTCTGTCAAAGAAGCGCTATGTCGGCATCCTATATGAGCATGACCCTAATAAGGGCAAGCGAAAGGAGATGGGTATTGTATTAAAACGCCGCGACAATGCGCCAATAGTGAAGGACGTATACGGTGGTGTAATTGACATCTTAATGAAGGAACGTGACATCAAAAAAGCACTTGATTATGTCGACAAGTGTTTACAAGAATTAGTCGATGGTACAGTGCCTATTGAGAAGCTGATTATTACAAAATCGCTTCGTTCGTTTTACAAAAATCCACAGCAAATCGCACACAAAGTATTGGCAGACCGCATCGGGGCAAGAGAGCCTGGAAACAAACCAACATCGGGAGACAGAGTACCATTTGTATACATTGTCAATCCAAATAAGAAGGCGCTACAAGGTGAGAAAATAGAGACGCCGACATTTATTAGAGAAAATAATATACAAATTGACTATTCGTTTTATATTACAAATCAAATTATGAAACCGTTGTTACAGCTGTTTGGTCTAGTATTAGAAGATATTTGGATGAGTCAAAAACCGCCAAGGCGCGCAAAGGTAACAAATTTTAGAAAGGAAATAGATATTGTGAAGCGCGATTTTGCAACAGATAGTAAAAAATGTGAAGACAAGATGGCTAAGTTGAAAGATAAAGAGGTGAAGGGGTTAATCTTTGATAAGTATTTGAGAGAAACCAATAATGCGAAGGAAGGAAATCAGAGTGTAACTAACTTCTTCCAGAAAAAATAAAGACTATAGAATATGAAATAAAAATACAATAATTAATAAACAGTTATAAAATTTATTACACAGTAATGTAATAAATTTTTTATTAATTAATTTAAAAATCTAAAATTTTAATGAAATCCCGCAAATGATTGTCCTCTAAATTCACCTGAATTTTTTTTAGCAGTAAAAGCGTTATAGACAATCCCAGTCAAATTTTTTACGTGTTTGGTAAGAAGTTTAATTTGTTGTTTGATATTATACCTATCATATTCACTATCTTCGCTACCATTATCGTTTATATCTTCTTCATTATCGTTTATATCCTCTTCGCTTGCTTCATCATTATATTCACTGTCATTAGTATCACTTTCACCATCAGCATTTTCACTATTGTCTACATCTTCTTCATAATTAGTATCAACCTTTAACTTCTGTTGTCTATTCTCATAAACATCATTATAATCAGCAATATTTTCAGCATCAAGCTTATACATAATAGCATTTGGACTTCTCTCATGTAACTCGGCAATTTCTTGAATAGACAATTCAAGCAAATCAAACTCTCTCTCTAATCTCAAGCATTCATTAACAGTCCATCTGGCATTAGCACGTCTATACATTTTATATACTATATTATCGTTAAATACCTTTATATTGTTTTTTATATTATTTACCTTTGATTAGAAGATGAAGATGAAGATGATGATGGGTTTGTATTTTCAGAGTTGCGTTGAATTATTGTCTCATACAATAAAATATTGTTAGATGGGTCAAATATAAAACGGTCATTACTATTTTCGTTTGACAATGGATTTAATAAAGACTCGAATAGTCTATTTGATAAAGTATTTAATATATTATCAGTAATTTCATTATTAGATAAATCAAATATAATTTCATTATTAGACATATCAACGCGACTAGCATTTGTTTGAGCATTTGTATCAGCACCAATACTTGCTCGTTGACTAGCATTTCTATGCGCCGTTTGAGTTGTATGATTACGTATATCAAACCTACAAACAGGGCATCTTACATTACTTTGGAACCATTCGTCAAATTGAGATGGTACAAATAAGTGACCACAATGATGTATTTGCCTAACTTGGTCATCAACATTAAAACGGTCCATTGATATAGGACATGCTTCAGATAAAGGTGTATCGATATCACCATATCTAACAAGTCTAGACGCAATTTCTAACTGTTCATTACTTGGTCTAACTGTAACTGATGTATTTAAAAAAGAAGATAATAAATTAGACATTTGGCCACTAAAACTATTTATATTTGAGTTTATATTACTAGTAGCATTAGTATAAATGTTTGGATTTATTGGGTTCTGATAATCATACAAAACACTTGGTCTAATTTGTTCAAAAGCACTATTAATACTAGTTCTAGACCTTAAATTATTTCTATTATTTCTATTACTATTATTATTACTGTTACTATTAGTATTATTACTGTTACTATTATTGTTACTATTATTGTTGCGACTATTAGTATTGTTAAGCATTATTTGTAAAATATAATTAATATTATTTCGTATTTCATTCAAAGTATTATATAGTCTATCCATTTGTACATATATTTGGTTTGTTTGTCTAATATATATATCAAGTATGCGTTGATTAATAGGAAACATATTGGTAATATTTTGTCTTATTTTATCTAGCGTATCATATTGTCTAATTATTTGATTGTTTACATGATTATATTGGTCAATATAGATGTCAAGAGCACGATTCTGAAACTCATATACTGAATTCATAATACAAATATAATATATTATATTAAATCTGTTTAAATGTATTGTTATATAATTAATTATTAACTCAAATAAAATGGCAAACTCAATTAAAAAATATGAAAAATATAACAATAAGGGACTCTCAGGACTAGCAAACTTAGGAAACACTTGCTTCTTGAATTCATGTATGCAAGTATTATCACATACATACGAATTAAATGATTTTTTAAATCTAGAAACATATAAAAAAAAACTCAAAAATAAATATGATTCAGCATTACTTTTAGAATGGGATGAATTGAGAAAGCTATTATGGAGTGAAAACTGTATTATATCTCCATCTAAATTTGTAAAAACTGTACAAAAATTGGCTCAATTAAAGGACAGAGAATTGTTTACCGGGTTTTCTCAAAATGATTTGCCTGAGTTTCTTATTTTTGTTATAGATTGTTTTCATAATGCTTTGTCAAGAGAAGTAATTATGACCATTCAAGGTACTATAGAAAATGAGCGCGACAAAACTGCTTTACTATGCCTTGAAAGAATTAAGCAGATGTATAGTAACGATTACTCAGAAATATGGAATTTATTTTACGGTATACAAGTGTCTCAAATATCATCAATTGATACTGGTGATATTATAAGTACAACTCCTGACCCATATTTTATTATTGATTTACCAATACCACTTGATAATAAATCACCATCATTAATTGATTGTTTTAATTTATATGTAGAAGGAGAAACAATGGATGGTGATAACGCAATATTTAACGAAAAAACAGGAAAAAAAGAGGCTGCCAAAAAGAAATTGTCTTTCTGGGGGTTTCCAAATATATTAGTAATTGATATTAAGAGATTTAACGCAGCAAATCGGAAGAACCAGATACTTGTTGATTTTCCTTTAGAAAATCTTAATTTATCTGAATATGTGATTGGATATAATAAAGAAAGTTATGTTTATGATTTATATGGTGTTTGTAATCACAGTGGTGTAGCCCAAGGAGGACATTATACCTCATTTGTAAAAAATGCGAACAATAAATGGTATCATTACAATGACACTAGTGTTTCTGAAGTAAGTATTCCAAGTCAAATAATCAGCCCAAAGGCATATTGTTTTTTCTATAGAAAAAGAGGTTAATCTAAAATAATCAAAATAAATAAATATTTGGTTTATATAATATATATGGACAATTCGTTTAATACAGGTTTAGGCAACGCAGCATCAGATACATATAATTTTGTAAATGGAATATTATCAAATCCAAGTGTAATAATAATTGTTGTGGCAGTTTTACTGTTTTATATAACTATGTTTTTTTCTTTAGGAGATTCTTCATCATCATCTTCGTCATCTTCTTCTTCCTCTTCTTTATCTAGTTTTTTTGATTCAAGTTCTTCGTCATCTTCTTCACCATCAAGCGATTCATCTGGGATAAAATATTTGGGAATACTTGCTGTAGCTATATTTTTTATTTTAGTTATTATAAATGGTTTCCAATACTTTTTTGGTATTGATGTTATTGGCAAGATATCTGGGTTGTTTTCAGGAAATCCTGTAGTAGACATATCAGTTGATACTACTAATGTTCAAACGGGAAACGTTCCGCAAATAAAATTATATCCGCAAGTGTTCAACATTCCTGGTAATGATTTTGTCTATCCTGACGCAAAAGCTATATGTAGTGCATATGGTGCCAGATTAGCAACATATAATGAAGTTGAAGACGCATATAAAGGTGGAGCTGAATGGTGTAATTATGGATGGTCTGAAGGTCAAATGGCATTATTTCCAACACAGAAGAAAAGTTGGGATAAATTACAGAAAATAGAAGGACATGAAAATGATTGTGGGCGTCCAGGTGTAAATGGTGGTTATATGAAAAATCCAGCAGTAAGATATGGTGTAAATTGCTATGGTTATAAACCGCAAATGACGCAAGCAGAGGAAGAATTAATGGCAAATAATCCAATTTACCCAAAGACTAAAAAGGATATTGCTATGGAAGAACGTGTCAAATATTGGAAGGATAAATTAAGTTCTATAATCGTATCTCCATTTAATCATACTAGTTGGAGTAAGATATAAATTATTCGATTAAATTAAATCTGTATTGATTAATTATATGTCTAATTATATTGATGCTAACATATAATAAAAACAACATTGTCGTATAATTAATTATCATTTTTAATATTTTATAAGAAAGACTTACTATTATCCTAAAAAACATTTTTATTTTATAATTTTTTTGGGAGCCAATATTATATATTTCGAATAGTTCATTATTAATGGTTAATGTATCGCGGCAAATAGGACATGTGGGGGATTTTTTTACCCAATCAAAAAAACATTGTAAATGAAAATAACAATCACACTTACAATAAGAAGTAAACATCATAATATTTTTCATTTTAGTAAGTTTATTGTTGTTATTTTCAGGTTCCCAGCAAATCAAACAATGAGTTATATCGGTTTCCTTATCAGTTTCCTTATTAGTTTCCTTATTAGTTTCCTTATTAGTTTCTTTATCGGTCCCCTTATCATTTTTATATTGTTTTTTCTTTCTAATAAAATACATTTTATATTTACTTTATAATAAAAAATGTATTACATACTTATAGTAATTATATAGGTTTGCGCTTCTTTGTACGTTTATTTGGTACCTTATTATTAACCACCTTTTGATGTTTTGTAATTTTATTTTTATTTATTGTTCTTGGGTTGGCTCTTGCTGATGCGAATTCAAATAGTTTATCATAAATGTCGTCATTTATTACACATTGTTTTTTATAATTATTATTATCATCATATGCCTTTTTTTCGTAATCAGATTTTGCCGATTGTTGATTTATAAATAATATACCAACAGGTATAGCTAGATTTTCAAACGGAGACGTGTTTTTATTTGGCATAGTATTTTCTTCTTTTTCTTTTTCTTCAGTTCCTTCTAAAGTTTTATCTCTTCCGCCAAAATAACTTGTTAATGGAGAGCCGCCATTTTGTAGTAAAATAGAATCAACTGTGTAACCACCACTCATTATTTTACCATTGTCGCTATTATAAAAAACTAAATCTTTTTCATCAAATATATTATAAGTATTTTTTTCCATATTATTTTCTTATACATTAATTTGATATAAATTAATTCTTATACAACCGCTAATTCTTATACAACCGCTTAATTCTTATACAACCGCTTAATTTCAGGTACATATTTTACATCCCGTTTGTTTTTAATATAATCTACAATTTTAGTAACCTGTTCTTCATTTTTAATAATTTCTCGTAAACATGTGTCTAAATATTTGAATGTTAATGGTTGAGTTTCTTTTACATTTACAAATCGTATTTGGCCATCGCTAAGTTGAACTGACGAATTTACTAAATTATTTGTTTCAATATGTGTATTAATATTTAGGCTAAGTGTTGTCTTTTTATCACGTAGCTCTTTCATTCTATCATTAAGCACCTTAAGTTGGTTATCAATTGAAACCCATTGTTGAATTTGTTGTTCAAAACTCATTTAAAAATATAATATAATAAAACATAAATAAATTCAAAATAGACCTTATAAAATAAATGGTAATATTATGTTTAGACAAAATGGAGCTAATTATAATATGATTTCAACAATTGACAAGTTTAGACGTAGTAGTGAAAGATTAGTATATTTATTTACAAATGCCAGAGATGAACCTAATATTGCTGAATGGATAGCACATCATTTATTGCTTGGTTTTGATAAAATTTACATATTTGACCATAAGTCAGTAATCCCTATTACAAATTTATTAAGAACAACATTTGATAATAGAGTAACCGTAATTCCTGTTAATGGGGATGGTAATATCAAAATTGATTTAATGACCCAGGCTGTAACTATTTCTCAAAAAAATAATGTTAATTGGATGTTATATTTAGATGCGGATGAGTTCTTAATATTAAACAATTTTAGTAATGTAAAAGAATTACTAAGGTTATTTAATTTTTGTGATGCGTTAGGTATAAATTGGTTAATGTTTGGTACATCATATCATAAAACACAACCACCTGGACTTTTAACAGAAAATTTTATTCGGTCTGATAAGATTATACATCAGCATATTAAAAGTTTTGTTAGACCAGAGAAAGTGGCATTACCTGCTGTAAATCCACATTTTTTTTATATGATAAATCCAAATAGAGTTTTTGCTGCTACCGGAAATAAATTAGCTATAGGGCCATTTAATCCAGTACCTAAATTATTTACAAGGGTTGTAGCTTATATAGCTCATTATTATACACAATCAGAAGATGAGCATTTGCGCAGAAAAGGCAGGGCATTGGATGACGGAACGCCTGCCGGTAAATCGTCAATGCATGCTGAAATACATAATCAACATAATGAGGTTATAAATAATCAATTACAGAATAAATATTCTCAAAAGATTAAGATTTTTTTGGCAAAATATGGTATTACTTTATAAACATTTTCTGTTGAAGTAAAATAATATAAAGATATGTTGTTTGTATTATTTATTATTATATGAATAGAGTGGAAAAAATGAAAAAAATTCAAAACGAGGCACTCGAATTATTTATTAAGAAAAATATTGATTATGGTGATGCGTTTGCTAAATACGGGGTTATTGGCGTATTAATGCGAATAGAAGATAAATTACAACGTTCCATGTCTATAACAAAAAATGGTGTAAATTTAATTACTGATGAGGGTATTCGAGATACCTTAATAGATTTACATAATTATTCAGCAATGGCATTAATGTTATTAGATGAATAATCTATTTACTTTCTACGATGTCTAGACTGTGTGCGATTATGTCTTCTCTTACTGTAGGCATTTTGTAATCCAAATAGCCCCAATGGAACAACAGCTTGCTCCAAAACAGCACCAACTCCTATAAGCCCACCGCGTCTTCCTCTTCCCTTGCCTCTGCTCTTTCTTCTTCCACCTTTGTAAACATTTGGTACATTGGCATTAGGATTACTAATGGGTACAAGTGATGTACTAGCGGCAGCAACTGGTCCTTGAGCCGAATTAAGCATCAATGCGTTTTGTATTTGTGTAGGCAAAGCACCAACTGCGTTAAATACAGATTTCCACGCACTGTCACCACTATTGTCTAAAACAACTGGCGCAGCATTAGCCGCACTACCGCCACGTTGATAGCTTCTTTTCTTCATATTCTTACGACTCTTTGGCATTTTATATATTTAGTAAAGAAAAAAAGAAAGCCTAAAACATGAAGTCCTAAAATTTTAATTCTTGTATAAATGATTTATTTCGCAACAATGTTACTAAAATGATTAATATAGCTAAAATTAAAATAAATATTAAAAAGACAAGAAAAATAATGACATAAATATATGGATAAATTTCATAAAGTATTAAATCTGTTACTGGTGAAAATATAATTTTAATTTCATTTCTAACGTCTTCGGTTTTTAATATGTCTAAACATTGTTTCATTAATGAGTCTTTCATTCTTTTTAGAATTAAAGAGTTTTTTTTTATGATTTATTTGTATTATTTGTATTATTTGTATTGAATATAAACATTTATAATAAAAATATTATATGCGTGTTAAAAATATAATATTTTTCTTTGTTTTCAATAATGATGGATAATATTATTGAACCAACTATTGATTATGATTTTTCCAAATTATATTTAGGCCCTCCATCTACTTTAGCAGGAGGGTCTTATTTTACTAAAATATTATACAATAATAATAAATTATTATATTTACAAACGCCCAAATGTTTATCAAAACAAGGTTTTGTAAAAAGTGGTAAAAAAATGTTTATTGACTTAATGTTTGATAATAATGACACTGTATTTATAAATTGGATTGAAAATTTAGAATCTAAATGTCAGGAGCTTTTATTTAGCAAAGGTGAATCATGGTTTCAAACTAAATTGGAAAAGGATGATATTGAAACAGCGTTTACATCTGCTTTTAAAATATATAAATCAGGTAAATATTACTTATTACGAGTAAATGTGAAACCAAATATTAAAATATTTAATGAGACAAATAATATTGTAAATATAGAAGATATTACACCTGATAAAAATATAATTACAATTTTAGAGATACAAGGAATCAAATTTACTTCAAGAAATTTTCAAATAGAGATAGAACTTAAGCAATCTTTAATAGTTAGCCCGGACCCCTTTTTAGACGGATGTTTCATAAAGAATCCTGTACAAGCAAAATCTGTTTATAACTTAAACGATGAAGCAGCTTTAGATAATCTAGAACTAAAGAATGAACTAATAAATGATGTAAATAATGAACTAAACAATGATATAAAGAATGATATAAAGAATGATATAAAGAATGATATAAAGAATGATATAAAGAATGATGTAAAGAATGATGTAAAGAATGATGTAAAGAATGATATAAAGAATGATGTAAAGAATGATGTAAAGAATGATGTAAAGAATGATATAAAAATAAATTTAGATGAATTTATAACTGCTTCTGTAAATGATATAACTATGAGTAAAAGTAATGTTTTAGAAAAACTAAAATCAAAACCACTAATAAATGGGTTAACTGAATTTGACCCATTTGATAATATTGAAGATGATAAACCGGATGATAATGTACTTTTAGAGATAGAAGAATTAGATGAAGACCCAAATTTATTAAAAGAGTTTGATTTGAATTCTACTTTAGTAAATAGTTTAGACACAATTACATTAAAAAAACCAAATCAAGTATATTATGATATTTATAAAAAAGCCAGGGATAAAGCTAAAGAGGCAAAAAAAGTGGCATTAACAGCATACTTAGAATTAAAAGAAATTAAGAAAACATATATGATTGATGATATTGATGATAGTGATGATAGTGATTTAGAAGTATATAGTGAAAATGAATCTGAATATAATTAGAATTTATATATATATTGAACATCTAGGAAACTACAAATCAGTTTTAAACCTTTAATTATTTGACTATTAATTATTAATTAAATAATTAATTAATAATTACAAAAATATTTTATCCCTGATTTTATATAATGAGTGTTTCACTAAAAAAACTCTGGAATGATTACGGTGTTGCTGGCATTTTGATTGCTATTGTTGTATTATATGTTTTACATATGGTTTACAAATATTTTACGAATAAAGGCTCATCTGGATATGAAGGCAATACTAAGCAAAAGAATAAGGCTTATAACAACAGTCCATCAAACAATACGGTAATGCCTGCTACTGAGAACCAATCTGACGATTTTGCTTCTACAAATGGCTCTCAACAAATAACATCTGGTGGTTCTTGTGGTATGAATAACCCTGGCGATATGTTACCCCGTGACACAAACAGTGAATGGAGTCAATTAAATCCCGCTGGTAAAGGTGACCTCGCCAACATTAATTTGTTAAAGGCTGGTTATCATATTGGCATCGATACAATCGGCCAAACATTGAGAAACGCAAATTTACAAATTCGTTCTGAGCCCCCGAACCCTCAGCTATCTGTTGGACCGTGGAACCAAAGCACAATCACTCCAGATTTCCTCAGACCCCCTCTTGAGTTGGGACAAGGTGTTCAATAGAGCATTTAGATAAATAATATTAAATATTTAAATTTTGTTTAATATTATAATTATTTGTATAATATATGTTTGACTTTGATAAACAGAATATATTTTTTTACATAGTTTTAGGGTTTGTACTTGTTATTTGTTTAAAAATATATAATGAATCAGATGCGTTTAATCTAAAATGTATTATTTCTGACGTAGATGGTGAGAAATATTGCGTTAGAGAACGTTCTAAACTACAATTAGCAGCTGATTTGTTAGCTAAGGTTACGGGAAATTGTAAAGATTTAGTAAATTATGTTGGTAAAAAATATCCGGATGATGAAGATGTTCAACGCTTAGTAAAAAATTTCAATCCAGAAAAAATATCTGAGACGTTACCTACTAGTGAATTTACTGCGTACAGTGAAAATAAAGGTGAAAAATTAGCATTTTGTTTAAATAAAAAGAAGGATGATGCTTCAAAATTAATAGATATAAATACACTAACATTTGTAGCAATCCATGAGTTGTCGCATATTATGACAAAATCGGAAGGTCATAAGCAAGTTTTTTGGCAGAATTTCAAATTTTTATTGGAGAACGCAAAAGAGGCAAATATTTACCAGCCTGTAGATTATAAGAAAAACCCTGAACCCTACTGTGGAATGGATATAACAGATAATCCATATTTTGATTTATAATCAAAGTGTTAATTTATACATGTAAAAAAATATATAAAATAATAACATTAATTATATATAATGTCATTATTGTCAATACCAATATTTAAAATTAACAAAATAATAGAGAAAAATAAGGTAGAACAAATATTTGTATTCTTTGGGAATAATTTAGACATAGAAGGTGACGACCCAAATGAATTGTTTTTAAGAGAGCCTAATAACAAAGTATTTTTTGACATTTTTGACCAAGATGAACTAACAAATATTCAAAGTAATAATATTCGTGTTTCTTTTGTAAAACAAGTTATTTATATTGACGATACAATTGGTACAATTAAGTTGAAAGTATTTGAAGCGCTTGAAAAAACTGTATCGATTGATGAGATGTATTTGTTTTGTTTAAAGACTGAACCAATCAACCCTATTACAATGTATCAGAATTTAACTCAAAATGACAAAATATCTTTGACCAAATTAAGGCTTGAACAAATGACTACAAATATTTATGGAACAGATGGAACGCCTATTGACTTTCAAATAGGGAATAAAAAGGGTAAATCTAGGGATAAATATACATTTGATGATATTTTAAAGTTAAATTTGTTAGAACGTGATTACTTAGTAGCATCTTCTCTTGGTCAAAAGTTTATTTTTTCAAATGAATATCCCTTTATTGTAGACCCATTTTATGTTACAGATTATGATACATTATTAGAACATTCTAGAAAAGAATTATCATCATTAAATAATAATTTGTTACTAGAATCTGGTACTATTTCAAAAAATACCATATTTTTATGCTTAGCACAGGATGTATTGAACAATAACGCAGTTTCACCTGAATATACTAGCAAAATATATTATCCATTTTTACATAAAGCTAATATTGATAGTATTGAAGATTTGGATAAAGCAAGAGAGCATTTAATTGAAGATACAAGTACTAAATTGTCAGAAAATGTAGAACGAATGTTTTCAAATATAGATATGTTTTATGATATATATAAATACCAAAAATTAGATAACACACCAAGTGTATTTTCTCAAAAACAAAAAGGCACTGGTATAAATAATATTAAAGTTGTGATATATCCTGATTTTAAAATTAAAATTCCAGTGGAAGTTATTTTCAAGTTAATTCATGCAACATATGATTTTCCATTAATAAAATTCAACCCTGAAACAAGACAAGAAAATATGTACCGACTATATGCTGATAAATTAACAATTGATGGACAAAAAATTCCATATCTTAATAAATCTACCGTATTTAAATTAATGAGATTAATAGGAAGACAAAAATCTGTCGCTGTTTATACAAAAGTAGTTTATAACTCGTTGAATTACTTTATGGTTTGTGAGTTTGAGGAAAATGGTAATATTTCTATATATTCTCTTGTTGATTTTGATACTCCCATTTTATTAAACAATACATTGGAAACTAGATTTTCAAATATAGATGCTATTATTGACCTTGCTATAAATCCATTAATAGAACAAATAAGACCATTTTTTGAACAAAGTGGACTTGAATTACCAGCGTTTAAGTCTATTGTTAGTTCTAACATTGAAATAAGGGAACTAACATATCAGACAATATATTCGATTACCAAGCCAATTGATTTGAACAGTTATTCTGGTTGCTTATCTAGCATATTTACAATTGAAAGTACAGATTTAGTTGAAAATATTAATATGAAGGAAGGAGCGTCGATGAGATTCAAACGTGTATCTAATTTTACAACATTAGATAGTCAAGTTGCTTTTATTATTGAAAAAATATACCAAGGTTTAAAACATCAAGAAATTATTACAGAACTAATTCAAAAATATGATGATATGAATGATGAGACAGCAAATGATGTGTTTTCTAAAACTATAAAAGATTTGGAACTAGTTAGAGGGGTGAACAAAAGACGTTCTATAATGGTTAAAATAAACCCGGGATTTAAAACAAATATGATATTAAATCCAATTACAAGTGAATTAAAAGTTATTGTTGGTGGTATTAATAATATATTTTACTTAGAGACATTGCCTATTTATATTGATTCATTTATTCGTATTACACAAGATATGAATAGTACCAGAGTTGACATGAATGAAATAACTGATTTGTGTTCTGGACCAGAAATAGAAGATTTAAATTTTGATGAAATTGTAGCTAAATCAGAAGAGAATATTAATGAAAATGAGGTTCCTACTATAGAAAATGATAGTCCGGTTTATTTCAGTGAATCATCTGGTGAAATATCAGATAATAATGATTTATTAGATATATTAGGATTTGCCGAAGAAGATAGTTCTAACAGTTTTAATGGAGGAAATAGTTCAGATTCAGAGCCTTCGGTTGAATCAGATATTATACCTGGTTCAAAATCAGAATCATCAGTTGAATCGGATATTATACCTAGTTCAAAATCAGAATCATCTGTTGAATCGAATATAATACCTGGTTCAAAATCAGAATCAGAACCATCAGTTGAATCAAATGAAAAACCGGATATAGTCTTTAAAGATAAAGATAATGGAATAACTGAAGTAAAGGCTAAAAACAGTGAACTACAAATTATTCCTAATCCAAAACCAATTTTAAATCCGGAAAATAAAATAGCTTTGCCTTCAACAAAGAAGACAATACAGGTCTCAAATAAAATAGAAGGTAAAATAGAAAATAAAGTACATGATATAACTGGTATGAAATTAAAATATCCAAATCCATTTTCAAAACGCATTGAAGACAGAATGCCTAATTTATTTGTAAAAAGTAAAGACGATAAGATTGATTTATATACAAGAATGTGTCCATTTAACTTGGCTGCTAGACGTCAACCTATTATTTTAACTAGTCAAGAAAAAGAAAAACTTGTATCAGAACACGAAGATATATATATGAAAGATGGAAAAGTAAAAGAGTCAGAATTTATTGAATATGGAACTGACCCAAATGATGAATCCAAGAAATTTTTCTTTACTTGCCCTCGTTTTTGGTGTTTAAAAACAAACTCAGCTGTCACTGAACAAGACATTAAAGATGGTAAATGTGGACCAAAAGTAGATAATATAGAGGACGCAATCATTCCTAAAAAAGCAGAAGTTGTGCCAAAGGATAGATATGTATACCGATTTTATGAGGATGATGCTGAAAATTTTCCTGGATTTCATAAAGAAAAAATGCCTGATGGGTCTTGTATTCCGTGTTGTTATAGTAAATGGTCAACAACTGAAATGAAATCTCGTAGAGATATTTGTCAAGGACAATTTAAGAAAGGGGATAACAAAAGTGCTCAAGCCTCTTTAACTGAGGGTGAATCTATTGAAGAGGATATAAAACGAAATGTTCAAGAATCTGAGAATTACGTAAAGGGCCCCGAAAAATATCCTCTAGGTGAACATAGATGGGGGTTTCTACCAATTGGTGTTCAAAAATTCCTTCATGAAGTAAATTCAGAATGTCAGCTTAGTAAAACAAATATGTCTATAAAACCAAATCATACATGTTTACTTAGGCATGGTGTAGAAAACAATTCAAATCAGTCTTTTATAGCATGTATAGCTAGTGCTTTATTTTATGGTCAAGAACCAAATAGTGGACAAGAAGAATTGGGTAAGGCAACTAAAAAGACGGGAAAAAAGATAGCAAAGGCACAGGCATTATCTAGCAGTCCTAGAAGCGTGGTACCATCTATTAAAGAAATGAAAGATATTATAATTAAAGCTATTGATATAGATAAGTTTATTACTTATCAAAATGGCGACCTAATAACATCATTTGCCAATCCAAAATTAGAGACAGAAACACATGTAAATATTAATAATATACGATTACCAAATGGTAGTACAAATTCTAATACAAAATTTAAAAATGGTGATAAGATTGAATGTAATTATCATGGATTGAAAAAATGGTATCCGGGAATTATAATTCATGTAAATCGCAATGGAACATATGATGTAGCATATGATAAAATAAAGGTCAATATTGAAGATTATTCTGAGACAAAATTATACAAAAAAATACAAGAAGTTGAATATTCCAAGATTGTTTCTGTAAAAGAAGATGAACACTTAGAAGAAGACGAACACTTAGAAGAAGATGAACATTTAGAAGAAGATGATAGTTTAGAAAAAAAATATAATTGGTCTTTTTTGGAAAGGGTCGCAGAAGCTTTTGAAAACTTTAAATTATTTTTGTCTGACCCAACAATTATGATAGATTACACATATTTATGGGATATTATATGTACCAAAAATCCTTTGTTGTTTCCCCACGGAATAAACCTAATTATTTTGGAAATGCCTGAAGATGACAGTAGCAATAATATTGACCTTGTATGTCCTACAAATCATTATTCAAATAATGCTTATGATTCTAGGAAAAAAAGCATATTTTTGGTTAAGAGAGAGAATTGGTTTGAACCAATATATTCATATCGGAATACTAATAGCAAACAAATAATATCTTCAACATTTGATGAAAATGATAGTAAACTAAATGACGTTTTTATAAAGGTTATTCATCCTACGCTTGGTGAAAAATGTCGTGCTGTTTTTAATCGGCAAAATGAGTATAGATTTGAACAAGCCCCTTTGTTATATGACCGAATTGAAAGTTTAATAAAATATAAATACACAATTAATAATCAGGTTCTTAATTTTCAAGGCAAAGTTATTGGCATATTAGTGACTAGTCCTACTGGATTAAATGGGTTTGTTCCTTGTTATCCATCATCATTAGATGAAGCATATGACTATGTTTATATTACAGACAATATTTGGAATTCATATGATGAAACTTTGAGATTTTTAAAAGAATTCCAATCATATATTTACAAAGAATTAAAGAGTCGAAAGGCAATTCCAGATGATAATTTTTTTTATCGTGTTACAGATGGTGAATATGGTAATGTGGTAATTATTGGATTTTTAACCAATACTAATCAGTTTATTCAAATTAATGAACCCATTCCTATTTCCAGTGTTGATGATGATATTAAAACAATAACTAGTAATGATACATTAATTACAGACATAAATACACTAACATCTACAAACGTTGATAATCGCAGAGTTGATTATATCAAACGAATTAATCTAGAGACCAGTTTTTATAACACATTTAGAAATACAATCCGCATATTATTCAATGATTATTCAAATAGTGATAAAAGAAAACAAATAAAGGAAGAGTGTTACAAAAAATCTATTTTATATAAAGAACAAATAAAACGTGTTGTCCAACTATTAAAAGAGTTAGTCGATAATAATATTGAATTTATTCCCAAATTTGATTATAAAAATATTGTAGAGGATGATATACAAAGTTGCGTTAAAAGTACAACTGATACTTGTAATGTTAGTACTTCATCTATATGTAAAATTTCTAAAAATGGAAATAAATGTGTTATACAATTCCCTTTAAATAATTTAGTTTCTAATAAATCCAACGAGGAATATTATTTTGGCAGAATGGCAGATGAACTTATTAGATATAATAGAATAAAGTCATTTATATTCAAGCCCCAGGCATACTTATCTTTTGGACAAGTTAAATATAATTTAAGAGATAATGAGATTATTGTTTTACAAGATATGTTAAATCAAGAGTTTTTTGATAGTATGATACCTGCCGATATTAATAAATACGCAAAATATAATACATATGATAATGCGAATCCACTCATAACTCAAAGATATAATAATAAATATGAACTCGATGAGATTGTTAATACCACCAAAATAATTGATTGTAAACGTAATGAACCTAAACCAATAACAAATTCTACATATTGGAAAAAATGCTTTCCAAATAGTTTCAAAGAAGTAGAATATTCAAATAGTGCGTTTTGCCCGTTGTATTTGATAATAGATTTGGTTAAAGAATTTAACAATCAAGATATTACTATAGAACAAGTAAAAGAAGATTTAATTGGTGAATATAACAGGCTTACTGATAATTTTACAAATATAGAAAGAGCGCAAAAAATATTTAATATTTTGACTGATGATGAATTTCAAACTGAATTAGCTAGTAACAATAATACTAAAGGTAAAGGTATGACAATTGAAACCTTAATTATTCAAGAAGGGTTTAATGCGGGTAATTTTGACTTATGGATATTGTTAAATAAATACAAAATACCGTCTATTATGATATCAAAAAAAGAATTTAAAAATATAAATAGTGATGTTATGGTTTGTTTTAAACCTGAAAATGACAGAATATATTCTATTATTTTTACACCAATATTCTATAAAAAGGAAGCTGATAAATTTAATCAATATAAACTGATAAAAGATGGAAATAGTAATATTAAAATTAATATAGCTGGTTTGAAAGAACCTGATAATAGATGTATTTCAAATATTAACAATGCTATAGAAAATTATTTTACTATTGAGTATTATTTAGATGATATTATGAATATGAAAGTTAGTAAAAAATCAAAAGCATCAGCTAAATTTATCAAAGAGGAAAGAAAAATAATGCGTAAAAGTAATATAGAGTTTTTTGAAGAAAAAGATGAACCGTCGCCTTCTGCTCTTACTGTTATATCAAAAGGTATAAAAGTATTAGGTGATGATATTGATATTAGTTCTCTTTCTCCTTTGCCTAGTCCTAGTCCTATTCCTAGTCCTGTTACTAGTCCTATTATAAATAAAAAAAAAATGACAAGGGTAAAAAAAACCAATGAACCTATTAAAAGTAAGGCTAATATTACTAAGAAAATTAAATCGGTAATTTTATCCGAAGAATTATAAATTAGCTAATTGAATCATCATCTAATTCACTTGTATCATCATCTAATTCACTTGTATCATCATCTAATTCACTTATATCATCATCTAATTCACTTGTATCATCATGCGTCTCTTGTGTAATATAAATTAATACATCAATATTATCATTATTATTAATATTAATATTTATATTATAAAATGTTATATGTTTTGTATTAAATGAAAATGGTTTCCATTTTATGTTAAATAATAAATGTGAGTTTTTTTTATTAAACAATCTAGGAGTGGCATGATTCATTTTTCGCCCAAATGATTTATTATATTCATAAAACTTTTTAAGTTTTAAGTACAATACTTGTTTATAATTACTTATTATTTCTGTCCCTTCTATATAATAATTTGTTATATAATAGTAATACAGAAAAGGTTTAAAAATCTCAACTAACACGTCTCTAGGGAAATCTTTATGAATTTCTAATTTACGCGTATAATAATTTGAAGATAACATTTTAATTATTGATTTATATAATATGTCGGGTGATGCATTATATATATACTTTTTAATAGTTGTTTCTCTTATAAATGGCTCATTTTTTAAAGAAAATTTTTCCATGTCAAAATTAGACAAGAAATAAAGGTGAAATAAGGTAGACATTAATCTTTGCGACAATTTTAATTTGAAATATATATTGTAAAGAGTGGATAAAGTAAGTAATTGGTTATTATATGGATTTTTTGCCTGAGATGGTTCATGAAAGAAACTAGGCGCATGTGTTATTGACGTCTCTATTATCTTAACAATATCATTTAAACTAAATAAATATTTTGCTTTGTTCTGAATTAGTACAAATGTATTTTTGTTATTTATATCTAATGGGTTCATTGCTAAATCATCTGTTACAACTGTTTTATTTTTTCTTAAACGATAAATATGAGCTAATCTTATAAATGCATAATATATTCTTTGAGCTTTTGAAAATATATTTACCAAATAATCTTTATAACTCTTTAAAAAAATAAAACTGTTATCACTATTTAAAATAATATCAAACACCTTTAATTTGGCAATTGCTTCATTTTTAAATGGTATATATTTTGATTTTGAAGAAGAGTTAATTAAAATATTATACTCTTTATAAATTTTACAAACAATATTATAGACATAACATACTTTAATAAAGTCATATTCAGGGTTTGGTTTATTTATATTATTTGTTTTATTTATAAAATCTATTTTAAATTTTAAAGGTTCATCTGGGTACGTTGTGGTAGTACTATGAGCACATTTTTGTAATATATTAAAAAAAGTTTTCATTATAAAGTATATTTATTATAATACTTATAACTACTTATTCTTAATATATTATATTTATTTTGTATTTATTTTGTATTTATTTTGTATTTATTTTGTATTTATTTTAAAATTAAGCAAATGGATTGTAATCATTATCTCCACCCATGTCTTCGGTTTGAATATGTGTAATGTTATTATCTATTGTCAAAGTTTTAGTACTACACGAGTCATTCTGGTCTTCTAAATTACCAAATAATCCATTTTCAATGAGTTCTTCTTTATTTTCATATTCATACTTATATTTTTCTTCTAGATTAACCATTTCATTCAAATCTAATACAACTTGGAATGATGCGGTTCCAAACAATCCTTCTTGGCCACACATTACATTTGCTGAAATACCTCTCATGTTATCCAACTCTGCGTGTCTAGCTGCCTTCAAGAACATCTCCGGTGTCTCTTCAAATGATGCCTTCGCAATCGGTCCAATGTCATCGTTGTTAATACCATGTCTGAATATTGATATCATTTTGTGACTAAATGTCATTCTATCACATAATAATGCCATATGATGATAATTCAAATAAGTGCCGTCAAACTCAATGACGTCTGCTAGTTCATTGTAAATAGCTTGTCTAGCAGCTTCCATACCAAGTACATTATGTATTTCAATAATATCATTACTACTAGTTTTATTTGGGTCAATATAATCTAGACCTAATACGTCCAACAAATTTGTACCAATTGTGTCAAGAACCCAAATATCATCTTTTACATAAGAACCAGCCTTCTCAATCAAATTGTCTTTGACCTTTCTAAGAATTACCTTGTCAATATTCTTAATACCGCGAAGTACAATGTTATTCAATAATTGGTCTTGAAAATTCTTCAATATGTAAATTTGGTCACTTTGGTCTAATGGATTCAACTTTGCTTTCTTTTGTGCCTTACTAGACGCATTCTTTAGAATATTTGTCATACGAATTCTAAATACAAGTTTGTCGGCATTGTAATCTGAATAGACACATGATATTTCATCTTTATATGTATTATTCAATGTAAAATGTACATCATCCATTGTAATATTCTTTTCCAACATTGTCTCGGGGTCCATTACCATACGAATAATCCATTTTGATTTTTCAATTTCATCTGCGGCCGCACCTGCTTGTAAACATTCACCAATCAGGTTCTCAAACTCTCTGAATTGAGCCATCGTACTCTTATCCTCATCAATTAGAGTATTCATATCATCTGGGTCAAAGCAGATTTCAACTGACTTTACTACTTCCTCTAACTTTGTATGTTCCAACATATATTGAATTGTGTTTGCCTTATCCTTGTCAGTTTGGTCTTCCGGCTTCAAGTATACGGTTAGCGAAGGGTTCTTTAATGATGCGGATAACGATAGAATTTCTTCAATTCTGGGCACACCACGAGTCACATTGGACTTTGAAGCAACACCGGCAAAGTGGAAAGTGTTAAGAGTCATCTGAGTTGTGGGCTCGCCGATGCTCTGCGCCGCAATCATTCCCACCATTTCACCAGGTGCGACAATAGCGCGCTTGTAATCAAGAACAATTGTAGCCAATAATATTTCTAATGCCTTCTGATTGAAACGCTTATTCATTAGCAAATCTTTGGGCGACAAGTAGTAATAGAAGAGGACCTTGAATAATTCAGTGGGTGGTGCATAATATATTTGCTGTAGCTTGGCAAATGTGTTTTCAATCATTTCGAATGCTTCAAACATAGTAATGTCTACAAGTGAGTTGGAATTTATACCTTGTTGTCCAATTGCGTTTTGAATAATGTACGAGAATGCGACAGGTACACGAACAACCTTATCCGATTTGTTGCCAAAGATGTTCTTAATAATTACATCTCGCTTCTCAATCATATACTCAGTGTAAAACTTACATTTTTCTTTTAATTCAGTATCTTGGTCTTTGTAACGTCTATAGGCACTCTTTGTAAACATACCTGATAATGATTTTGCCTTTGTTTTTGTTTCTTCAGGGACATTGTAGTGGGCATAAATATCTTGTACGCTCATTTCTACAATATGGAGCTCTTGATTTTCAACTTTGATTGTGTCAATGTTATCATCACCATAAGAGAATTGGACAATCTTGCTCTTGTTGGTTCGGATTGTCATATCATAGTTGACCATCAAATCCTCTAGACCCTTAATAAGTCTGCGCTGGATATAACCAGTAGTAGAAGTCTTGACGGCAGTATCAATGAGACCAATACGACCACCCATAGCATGGAAGAAGAGTTCTTGAGGTGATAAGCCATTAATATAGGAACTTTCTACAAAACCACGTGCCGTCGGTGAATCATCATACTTGT
>Ga0114971_10000309_pt1 | contig 31521 bp, 31 predicted proteins | sample M_140625_MF_Meta_FD_87320 | JGI IMG/M metagenome (GOLD analysis project Ga0114971, IMG submission 87320) | Freshwater microbial communities from Lake Montjoie, Canada to study carbon cycling - M_140625_MF_MetaG | ecosystem: Environmental > Aquatic > Freshwater > Lake | place: Lake Montjoie... | reverse complement strand
TATTTAGAAAAATCGTCTGGAGTAGTAATGTTCAATTTTTCAGATAAAAAATTTACCATTTCATTAAGATTTTGATCATCAATCAAAGCACCATCCAAAAGTCGTAAATAATTAAAAACACCTTCTTGAATCTTAATTAAAATACCAGCTAACGCTTTTTTATATAAAGCAATATCTTCAATATGATTCTGAATTACATTGTCGATGTTTTTTATGTAAACGACATCCGCATCAAGATTATTAAGATTTTCAATTAATGCTCCATGCCCACCAGGTCGAAAAAGTAATTGCCCACTTTCATCACGAAACGGATTCCCCTCTAAATCAACTGCAACAACATCAGTAGCTTTATCTTGATAGGAATAATTTACATTTATAGAAATGTTATTTTGGGATTCAAATTTACTTTTTACCTCGTTTACTATGGATTCAAAATCGGTCTGGTGCTCTTCGGAAACAGTAAAATGCAAATGCGATTCATTGTTAGAAGTAGCGTACCAAATACATTCATAAAGGTGTTCTTCTATTGCAGTAGCAATTCGGTCATTGTATTTGTGAAAAGGAACTATTCCTTTAGGTTTGGATGCAAAATTAAAATGATCTGGAGACATCATTGCTTTAATAAAGGCATAATCTTTGGCGTCTTTACTAGCATTGTCAAAATCGGAAACTAGGGTTTTAGACTTTTCAAAAACAATATCATAAAAAGCGAACTTCTCTTTTGCAACTAGAAAAAATGCTAGATTTTTATTTTTTTTACGATTCACATAAGCATTTATAGATTCTTCTGCAGGATTGTATTCTTGAATAAATTCATTCAAAAATTTAAACATTCTAGTTGCAGCTCCCGATGCAGGTACAAATTTTTTTAGTTTTAAATTTACCTTTTTACCTTCAAAATAATTAGCATGGTTTAACGCTTCTTCATTAGAAATAGTTACAATACCATCCTTAATTACTGCTGGTCTTTCTAAATGAATTTTTGGCAACCCATTTCTTAATACTTCAAATTGATGCTCTAGGGTAGCAACATTAATTTTTCGGTTATAGATTTCTATAAAATCATGAGAATTAAACCCTAATTTTTTTGATTTAGTTAAATCTTTTATTATCTGAATTGCTTTACTTAAACGTTCTTCTTTATTCCCTGATAATTTAATATAAGGTTTTTTGTTTTTTACTAATTCTTGTTCAAAAATCACTAATGTTTCTTGACGATTATCTAGTTTATCTCGCAAATCGTCTTTTTCCCATGGTACGTCCACATCAGTTAAGAAAATTAAATCATAAATATGATTTTGGGAAGCAGCACTGAGCAGAGGATCGGAAAAACCATAATAAATATCAGAAAACACTTTTGTGACTAAGAGATTTGTATCACAAAACAAATAGTGATTTGCTTTAGAAAGCGCATGATTTTCAAGTCGAATTTGACCAATTGCAATTGGTAGCAAATCTTCTGGTTGACAAATTTTCTTAGTAGCATCCCACTTTTCTTGAAGATAATTTCTTGCAAACTCAGGTACCCATAGAGTTTCAAATTCAGATGCTAATTGCATTGCCAAAGTCGTTTTCCCAGTAGATTCTGGACCGTAGAAAGCAATTTTTATTATTTCTGTAGGTTGTTGTTTAAGATTTTCTTCCATTCTAAGTAGGCTAAAACAGCTAAAATTGTAAAAATTAAATATTGCAAAGATAACATTCCTAAACCTCTATAGGCAAACAACGGAACCGCTATTATATCTCCTATTATCCACAAGATCCAGTTTTCTATTTTTTTCAACGCCATGAACCACATGCCAGTAAAAAATATTCCTGAGGCAAAAATATCAATATAATTAGGAATTTCAAGAGAATAATGAAAAAATTTATACACCAAATAAGTTACTCCCATGGTTATAAAAAACAAACAAATGCCTATTTTTTTCTCTCTGGCAGTAGTTCTAGTAATTGCTATTTGAGGCTGTTTAGCAATAGACGACCATTTATACCATCCATAAATACTCATTATAGAATAATAAAAATTCATGGTCATATCGCCAAAATATTTAGCTTGGTACAATAAATAAACCGAAATCACGGTAGAAATTAATCCGGTTGGATAGACCAAAATATTTTCTTTTTTGGCACAAAAAACACTCTGAATGCCAAAAAAAAATGCCAAAAACTCCAAAGTGACTTGAAGTAAAGAAGCGGTTTTATATTGCGAGAGGAAGAAATCTATCAAAATGTGTATTGGATTCTAGGTTTTAGTGACTGGTTGTTGGGTTTTAGGTTCGGGGTGTTGGGCTTTAGGTTTTAGTCAAAAAAATTGCTGTCTTTTTCAAACGCTGTGCCTATTACAACTATGTCTGCACCTGCAATAAAAGCATCTTCAATTTCTTTTTTGGAACGAATTCCGCCACCAACAATAACTGGAATTTGTAGGTTCTGGGAAACTAAAGTAATCATTTCTTTTGGAACCGCTAGTTTTGCTCCACTACCGGCTTCGAGATATATTAATTTATTGCCTAAATATTCACCTGCTTGAGCAGTTTGCAAAACATAATCTGCGTTATTTCTGTCTAATGGTTTGGTTTTGCTAACTAGTTCTACCGCGGTTTCACTTCCGCTTTCTATCAAAATATATCCTGTTGAAATAACTTCTAAATCCGTCTTTTTTAGGATTGGCACAGCATTAATTTGATGCTCTATTAAATAATCTGGGTTTCTACCAGAAAGTAAGGTTAAAAACAAAATGCCATCTGCTTCATTTGAAATTTGAGAGGCATTACCAGGAAAAAGTAGAACAGGTAATTTAATTTTCGCCTTTAATTCTAGTATTAACTTGTCTAAATGAGTACCGTTAAATGAACTTCCACCAACAAAAATATGAGTGGCAGGAGATGAATTTATTTTTTCACATAAACCATATACTTGTTCCATCGAAACTTTATCTGGATCGAGAAGTATGGCAAGTAGTTTTTCATTACTTTTTTTCTGTGATACAATTTTGTTATATAACATTTATAAATTTATTGTTGTCTAATTAGTTTTTTAAACCTAATTCTTTTTAAAATTCATTAAAAAAAATGAAGTAAGTTTGTCTTTAATTATTTGTAAAAATACATGATTTCAATAAAAGATATCGAATTAGAAAATTTTTCTAAAAGGAAATTTAAGAAAGGCTCTGTTATTTTTAGTGAAGGCTCAAAGTCTATTAATTATTATCAAATTATTAGTGGAGAAGTAAAGATGTGCAATTTTAATGACGATGGGCGCGAATTTATTCAAGGCTTTTTTTATCAAGGTCATAGTTTTGGTGAACCACCATTACTATTAAACAGACCCTATCCTGCTAATGCTATTGCGGTTTTGGATACAGAAGTTTATGTTTTGAAAAGTGAATTGTTTTTAAATCTAATAAAAAATAATAATACCGTTTCAATGTCAATAATTAATCACTTGGCAGAAAGGCTACATTATAAATCTGTTATGGCTGCCGAAATTTCTTCACAAGAGCCCGAGCATCGATTATTAAAATTAATTGATTATTCTATACTTTTTTTTAAAATTGAAAAAGAAAATTATGGTTATAAAATAAATTTTACACGCCAACAAATGGCAGATTTAACAGGTCTTCGAGTTGAAACAGTCATTAGAGCAATAAAATCGTTAGAGAAGAAAAAAGAGCTGAAAATTATTGAAAGGAAAGTGTTTAGATAATTTTTTTTATATGATTTGAGTCATAAAATCAGAATATAGATTCGTATAATTTTGTGATATAAAATTATTATATCATGAAAATTTATCAAAAAGTATTAACTGATTTTGAAGAAAACTATTTAGGGTATATACCTTTGTTAATGATTGGCCAAAGTTGTATTGGATCTGCCGCGGTGATGTTTATTTTGCAAAACGAAAAATCTGTAATTCAAATTATCCAATTAGCATTAGTTGTTTTTGCCTGTATGACTACAAATGTGGCCGTATTATCCCAACAAAAACCAAAATTTGTTTTTAACTTCACTATTTTTACTGTACTAGTAAGTATTACATTAATATCTGTAAATACTTTAATATGAAAAAAGAAATAGAAAATAGAGCCGATTTAGAGTTGCTTATTACTAGTTTTTATAATAAAATAAGAGAAGATAAAGAAATTGGGAGTTTTTTTAATAGTACGATATCCGACTGGGAAAGTCATTTAGAAAAACTAATTGATTTCTGGGAAAACAATCTTTTTGCAAAGAAAAAATATTTTGGAAATCCAATTGAAATACATCAAAAAATAGATTTTACTTTTAATAAAACAATTACTCCAAGTTTATTTGGGATTTGGTTAAATTATTGGTTTGAGACACTTGAAGAATTATTTTTTGGAGAAAATGTTGCTATTTTGAAACAACGGGCCAGAAAAATGGGCACATTACTTTTGGTTAAAATTTATGAAAATAGAGATGTAAACTAATAATTAATATTAAAATTGACGTTGGTTTGTATTTTCAAAAGCACAAACGTAGATATAATCTTCAACCGAATCAAATAGAACATCGAAGTTTTCTTCTTTATTGTTCCGCTTTAATATTGCAGTTGCTTTTTTATCTTCAAAAGAGAAATCTTGTTCAAAAATATGATTTCTAAAGCTAATTCCTTCACTATTTTTTATCTTAAAAATACTTTCTTTTATTCCCCAAACAACAGTTGCTTTTTTTATTTTTTCGGATTCAGACAAATTTTCTAAATGAGAGACATCCATAAATCGAGAAGAAATTTTGAGAATTTTCTCCCGTACTTGTTCTATATCCAAACCAATGGATTTACTGCTAATTGCAATTGCTGAAAAAGTATGGGAATGCGAAATAGAAATAGACTTTCTGTCGTTTAAATGGGGTTTTCCATTAGCATCATAATACAAATCAAAATCAGAATAACCTAGGTGCTGCAATAGCATTCTAACAGCCAAAAACCCTTTTTTGTGGCTTTGGGATTTCATGGAATCTACTCTATTTTGGGAGGAAGTATTTAATTTTAGAGCACAATTTAACTCCTCTAAATCTTCGGTAATTTTCCAAAAATAAACAGAGGCAGTGGCATTTAATATAACTTCTTTATATAAAGGCATTTAGTATTTTATTGTTTTACAGAGGCTTAAGAACTTAAACATTTCACAAATTTGAAAATAAATTATTAAAATCGAAACCTATGTTGTAATTTTGCACCCAAATTAAAAAACAAATATACATAATAGATGAGTACACAAACATTACCTTATGTAGCTTTTAAAGTGAAAGACATTTCGCTTGCAGCTTGGGGAAGAAAAGAAATTGAATTGGCTGAAGCAGAAATGCCAGGTTTAATGGCATTAAGAGCAGAATATAAAAACGAACAACCTCTTGCTGGTGCTCGTATTGCAGGATGTTTACACATGACCATTCAAACTGCTGTTTTAATTGAAACTTTGATTGCTCTTGGTGCAGAAGTTACATGGTCTTCTTGTAATATTTTCTCTACTCAAGATCAAGCTGCTGCTGCAATTGCTGCTGCTGGAATTCAAGTTTATGCTTGGAAAGGTTTAAATGAGCCTGATTTTGATTGGTGTATTGAGCAAACTTTATTCTTTGGTGAAGACAGAAAACCATTGAACATGATTTTGGATGATGGTGGCGATTTAACCAACATGGTTATTGATCGTTACCCACATTTAGTTGCTGGAATTAAAGGTTTATCGGAAGAAACTACAACAGGAGTTCATAGATTATACGAAAGAGTAAAAGCGGGAACATTACCAATGCCTGCAATTAATGTTAATGACTCTGTTACTAAATCTAAATTTGACAATAAATACGGTTGTAAAGAATCGGCTGTAGATGCAGTTCGTAGAGCTACCGATTTAATGTTGGCTGGAAAAAGAGTAATCGTTTGTGGTTATGGTGATGTTGGAAAAGGAACTGCAGCTTCTTTTAGAGGTGCTGGTTCTATTGTAACAGTAACTGAAATTGATCCTATTTGTGCGCTTCAAGCAGCAATGGACGGATTTGAGGTTAAAAAACTAGACACCGTTATTGCAACTGCCGATATTATCATTACATCTACTGGAAATAAAGATATCGTTTTAGGTTCTCATTTTGAAAAAATGAAAGACAAAACGGTTGTTTGTAACATTGGTCACTTTGATAACGAAATTGACATGGCTTGGTTGAATGGAAAATACGGTCAAACTAAAAATGAAGTTAAACCTCAAGTGGATATTTACAACGTAAACGGGAATGACATCATTATCTTGGCTGAAGGTCGTTTAGTGAACTTAGGTTGCGCTACAGGTCACCCTAGTTTTGTAATGAGTAACTCTTTTACAAATCAAACTTTAGCTCAAATTGAGTTATGGAAAAATAGTGCTAATTACAACAATGAAGTTTATATGTTACCAAAACATTTAGATGAAAAAGTGGCAATGTTGCACTTAGCAAAATTGGGTGTTGAATTGGAAACTTTACGTAAAGATCAAGCAGATTATATTGGTGTCCAGGTTGAAGGACCTTTCAAACCAGAATATTACAGATATTAGTATTAAGATTTCAGTATTAAGTATTAAGATAAAGCCCCGAATTTCTATTGAAATTCGGGGCTTTAAATTATTTATAAGAAAATACTATTTGGAGATTTTCAATACTCCTATTTGATCGTCAGCATTTAAAATGATTTCGTTTTTAGTCGCAACCATACTAGATAAAATACGAGGACGGATTTTGCTTTCTTTATACGAATAAATAACTTCTTTTTTCATTTCTCCACTTGATGCAACAGTCATTAAAAAAAGAGCATTTCTAGAACTTGAAGAGAATAAAGATTTAGTACTTCTTTTAGTATCTTTATCTCCTTCAGCATCTGCATTTTTTTCTAAATCTTCGTAAACAACGTATACTTTATCGTTATAATATGTTGAAAGAATAGAAGGATTTGCTGCATTCATTTGGTATTTTGGCATTTTAGAAACCGATTCAACTTCCGATTTACTATTGATGTTAATCACAGCAATGTCACAGAAATAATAATAATAACTAGTAGTTGTTCCATATTGGCTACTTCTAGTTACTACCACCAATTTGTATTGCTCTGCAACTACAATAGAACCACCATCTTTTCTTTGAAAAATATTTCTAACCTTATATGGCACATAATCTTCTGCTTTTTTAGGTTTTTCTGGATAAAGGTCTTCCAATTCATATTTCTTAGAAGATTTTAAAGTTAAAGTAGAACAATCGATATTAGCAGAAAACATTTCATCAGAAATTAAGGTTTTCTTTCCTTTACCAAAGAACCCACTATTTAATATTTTTAGGAATCCAGTACAAATCATAGTATTGTTTTCTCCAGGGATAATATCAATAGATTCAATTTCTTTTTCTGGATAATCAAAATCAAATTCTTTCGCTTTTTCCTCTTTATTGAATACAATTAATTTGAAATAATATTCGCTTTGTCCTTTAACTTTTTCGTCTTTATCTTTATATACTTTAGCTAAAACGTATACATTTCCTAAGTTATCTACATTAATACTTTCTGTAGAAAACCTAGAAGCTTTAATTGGTAACTGTGCAGTTTTATCTAAAATAACATCCGTAAAAGCGGAATTATAAACTTTAAAATTCAAAGTGCTTGGATCTTTTTTTCTCCCTTTTAATTCGTTGTAAACTACTACTTTGGTAGAATCTGGAGAAATATTACGTAAACCAAAGTTAAGAGCATCCTCATCAGCTTCGTCTAAAATTAAAGTTTTATCACTTGTTTTTAAACTCATGTCAGTAAAAGCCCCAATAAGAAAATTTTTATCTGCTTTTCTATCGTTTTCTTTAACAAAATGAACAATTTGATTTTTTACAAAATAAGCTCCTAAATAAGCATATCGTTTTGCATCAATGTTAAATGAAATTTCTTTCTCGGCTTTAAAATTTAGGTCTTTATCGTATTCTCTTCCTATCAAATGGTCATCGCTATCTTGATGTACCGTGTAGTATCTTCCGCCTTTTCCACCAAGGATAGATACATTCCCTTTTGTTTTAATTTTTTCGGCCCATCTAAGGTCAACATTTTGAGCGCTTAAGCTAATTGTAGCTAGAAGTAAAATAATTTTTAAATATTTCATATTTATATTAATTTTTTGTAAAAATAATTTATTTTTGCAAAAAATTAATATAAACATGAGAAAAAACTTAATTTTAATTTCAGCACTATCATTTTCCTTTTTAATCCAAGCACAAGTAAAAACTACAGCGCCTGTTAAAGAGGCTCCTTCGAGAATTAAAGTTTATACTCCATCCGGAGAAAACAGTAGTTCAGGAAAAAGTTCTAAAGACAATTCTTATAAATGGGCTGTTAAAACAGATGTTTTTTCAATAATATCTGGAGAATTTCCTTTAATTGCAGAATACCGTTTCGCACCAAAATTTAGTGCCGAAGTTTCCGCAGGTGTTACCTATGCATATATACCAGATAATTTATTTAGTGATTCAGAAGATCCATTTAATACAAAAGCGGCAATGGGAACTGCATTTAGAGGGGCTTTAAAGTTCTATCCATCCGCTGACTATGACGCAATTGAAGGTTGGAATTTTGGAATTCAATTATTTTCTAAAACAACCAATAGAGATTATGATGAAACAGGAACCGATGCATTATTTTTAAATGGTAAAAAAACCACAAAATCAAAAACAGGGATTTCTTTAATTATTGGTAAACAAATTTTTGAAGATTCTAATGTAACTATTGAAAGTTTTTTTGGAATTGGATTTGCAAGTAATAAAACAGATTCATTTAAGAGAGATGCAAACGATATAGTTTCAGATAATAAAACAGAAACTAAGCCAAATGTTCAATTAGGTTTAAGAATTGGTTTTGGTAACTAATTAAATAATACTCAAATTAAAGCCCGATTTTCAAAATTGAAAATCGGGCTTTTTTTATAATGTCTCCTTCAACCATTTGTAAAACTCACTTTGCCAAACCATAGCATTTTGTGGTTTTAGCACCCAGTGGTTTTCTTCAGGAAAGTAAACTAATTTACTTTTAATCCCTCGCAATTGCGCTGCCTGAAAAGCTTCTTGTGCTTGTCCAATTGGAACACGAAAATCAATTCCGCCCTGGTAGATTAAAATTGGTGTATTCCATTTATCCACAAAATTAATTGGGTTAAATTTTGTATATGTTTTTTGAGCAATTGCGTTATCTTTCTCCCAATAGGCACCACCAAAATCCCAGTTGTTAAAGAAAACTTCTTCGGTAGTTCCAAACATGCTTTGGGTGTTGAAAACCCCATCGTGAGCAATGAAAGTCTTGAAACGGTTGTTGTGAATTCCTGCTAAATAAAATACCGAATAGCCACCATAACTTGCCCCAACGCAACCCAAACGATTTTTATCTACATAACTTTCTTTGGCGACGTAATCAATTGCAGAAAGGTAATCGTCCATTACTTGACCACCCCAATCTTTAGAGATTTGCTCGTTCCATTCTTGTCCGTGACCGTACATACCGCGACGGTTTGGCGCCACTACAATATATCCTTGCGAAGCCATTAAAGAAAAATTCCAACGGAACGAATAAAACTGCGTCAACGGACTTTGTGGTCCACCTTGGCAATATAAAAGCGCTGGATATTTTTTATTTGCATCAAAATTGGGAGGTAAAATTACCCAAACCAACATTTTTTTACCATCGGTAGTGGTAACATATCTTCTTTCGTATTTGGGCAACGAAAGCGAAGCATAAGTTGCCGTATTTACTGAGGTCAATTGCGTCCAAGCATTTTTCTTTAAATTAAAAGAGTAAATTTCAAGCGCATGGTTCATGTCGTTTCTAGATAATATAGCAGTATCGCCAGTAATATCTATAATATCATGAACATCAAAATCTCCCGAAGTTATCTGTTCAACTGAGATTGCTATTTTAGTGATCCCCGGAAAATTCACTTCAAATAATTGTTGGGTTCCATCAACCGGAGATAAAAAATATACTTTTTTACCGTCTTTACTCCATGTAAAACTTTCAACAGTTCCGTCGTAATTAGCAGTAAGATTCTGGTAAAATTTATCCATTACACGAACGATGATGTCGTTTTTATCGGCTTCGTACCCGTCGCGTTTCATTTGCAACCAAGTTAAATTCCCGGTTGGTGAAAATGCTGGATTCGTGTCGTAACCCAAATTGCTTTCGGTTAAATTTTGAGTGCTTTTAGTTTCTAAATTATATTCATACAAATTAGTGTTGGTGGAAATAGCATAGGCAGTTCCCTCTTTTTTCTTGCAAACATAAATGATGCTTTTGCTATCCGGCGACCAAATAAAATCTTCATCACCACCAAAAGGTTTCTGTGGTGCATCAAAATTTTCACCTTTCATAATGTCAATTGCTGTTGCTCCTTCTTTATTTTCAGCATAAAAAACGTGGTTGTGTGTACCATTATTCCAAGTATCCCAATGACGATAATCCAAACCATTATATATTTTAACGTCCGATTTTTCTAAGTTTGGATAATAATCTTTCCCTAAAACTTTTTCGGTTTTTACCTCTTGTGTAGAAACAATAAATTTACCATCTGCCGAAACATTCTTATCAATAAGTAAATCTTTCACCTCTTTAACTTCTGTAGCCGTTCCTCCAGAAAGTGGCATCGTATAGAATTTGGAATCCGATTTATTGGCAGCTATATCAGGAATAGATACTTTATAAACTACCAATTTTCCGTCTTTAGAAATTCCTAAAGGGGTTACCCTTCCTAACTTCCAAAGAAGTTCTGGCGACAAAACTTGTTGCGCTGATGCTGCTAAACTCATAGTACTTAGAATAATAAAAAATAATTTTTTCATTGTGTTTAATGCTTATTAATAAAGGTTAAAAGTAGAAAATAATATTCAAAATAAGGATTTGTAAATTTAAAAGGCTTTTATATACCAAAAACACTAATTGAATTTTCGGTTGTTATTCTTGCTATTTCCTCAATTGGAAGATTATAAATTTCAGATAATTTTTGAGCAATTAATGTTATATAACTACTTTCATTTCGCTTTCCGCGATGGGGTAAAGGAGCGAGATAAGGAGAATCGGTTTCTAGAACAATATGCTGTAAATCAATCTCGTTTAAAAATTGATCAATCTTTCCATTTTTAAAAGTAGCAACCCCTCCTATTCCAAGTTTCATGCCTAATGAAATTGCTGTTTGTGCTTGTTCTGAATCGCCGGTAAAACAATGGAAAATTCCAAATAAATCAGTGGCTTTTTCACTCTCCAATACTTCAAATGTTTCATCAAAAGCATCTCGGCAATGGATATTTATTCCTAGTTTGTATTTTTTTGCTAATTGAATTTGATGCTGAAAAGCGTGCTGTTGTTCTTTTAAAAATGTTCTATCCCAAAACAAATCGATCCCTATTTCGCCAACGGCATAAAATTTTCTTTTCGACAATTCGGTTTCTACATGAGCTAATTCTTCTAAGTAATTTTCTTTAACATATGTAGGATGTAAGCCCATCATCAAAAAAACATTCTCTGAAAATTGACTTTCCAAATCATACATTTTTTGAGTATAACTTGAATCTATGGACGGCACAAAAAGTCGGGAAACTCCTGCATCAAGAGATCGTTGCATCATCTCTTTTCGGTCTTCTTGAAATTGGGAAGAGTATAAATGGGTATGGGTATCCGTGAAAATCATTTTATTATTTTAAAGTTGTAAAGTTACAAACTTTATTTTCGAATTTGATTTACTTTTGAACTATGGAAAAACTACCAATTCTATTAAAAAAAGAGGGCTACCAAAAAATAAAGTTTAAAATTTCAAAAACACAACATTTGCTTATTAAAGCAAGTGTGAATGGCATAAAAGGAAATTTTATTCTTGATACAGGTGCTAGTACTAGTTGCGTGGGTTTTGATAGTATTGAGTTATTTCGACTTAGTGCTGGAAAATCTAAAACTAAAGCATCTGGTGCAGGAGCAACCGGAATGTTAACGCAGTTGGCTAAAGACAACCAATTACAAATTAACAAGTGGAAAAATGCTGCATTTCATTTAGTAATTTTCGATTTATCGCATGTTAATGAAGCGCTGTTACAACACAAAGCCAAGCCGGTTCATGGTATTATTGGCGCCGATATTCTTATTGTTGGGAAAGCCATTATTGATTATAACAACCATTGTTTTTATTTGAAGAAAATTTAACAAAAAAATCCCGTTCAGATTTCCGAACGGGATTAATTATACTATTTATTTTAAGATAATTTACAATTCTAATGCCTTTTTAGCATCACCATGCATCAATAATTCTAATGGGTTTTCAAGTGCTTCTTTCACTGCCACCAAGAATCCAACCGACTCACGACCATCGATAATTCGGTGATCATAAGAAAGGGCTACATACATCATTGGGTGAATTTCTACTTTGCCATTTACCGCAATTGGACGCTCAATAATGTTGTGCATTCCTAAAATTCCTGATTGAGGTGGATTGATAATTGGTGTAGATAACATACTCCCGAAAACACCACCATTAGTGATAGTAAAAGTTCCGCCTGTCATATCGTCTACAGTGATTTGACCATCGCGAGATTTAATTGCTAATCTTTTAATTTCAGCTTCAACACCTCTAAATGTTAATAATTCTGCGTTACGAACAACAGGAACCATCAATCCTTTAGGTCCAGAAACTGCAATTGAAATATCGCAGAAATCATAAGCCGTTTTAAAATCACCATCTATCATCGAATTCACATCAGGAAATAAAGCCAAAGCTCTAGTAACTGCTTTTGTAAAAAAGGACATATATCCTAATCCTAATCCGCCATGTTTTGCTTTAAAAGCATCTTTGTACTCGTTACGAATCGTGTTGATTGGCGTCATGTTTACTTCATTAAAAGTGGTCAACATGGCAGTTTCGTTTTTAGCAGCAACCAACCTTTCGGCTACTTTACGACGCAACATAGATAGTTTTGTTCTTTCAGAACCTCGAGTTCCGCCTGTTGGAGTACCCATTGAAGGTGTTGCATTTACAGCATCATCTTTGGTAATTCTTCCACCTTTACCGGTTCCAACAATATCCGTTGGTTGGATATTTTTCTCGTCTAATATTTTTCTGGCAGCAGGTGATGGCGCTTGAGTAGCGTAAGTCTTCTCTGCAACTGGAGCTGTTTTAACTTCAGCTTTTGGAGCTTCTGTTTTTACTGGTTCAGCTTTTGGACTTTCCGACTTTTGACTTTCTACTGAAGTTGGTTTTGCAGCGCTTGTATCAATTAAACAAACTACAGCACCAACGGCAACAGCATCGCCTTCTTCCGCTTTTAATGTAATAATTCCGCTTGCTTCTGCAGGTAATTCAAGTGTTGCTTTATCGGAATCTACCTCAGCAATTGCTTGGTCTTTTTCTACATAATCGCCATCTTTTACTAACCAAGTAGCAATTTCAACTTCTTTAATTGATTCTCCAGGAGATGGGACTTTCATTTCTAAAATCATTGTATTTATTTTAAATGATGAATTATAAATTATTGTTATTGTTGTGTTCTTTTATTATTTGTTCAATTTGAAAATGTAATTCCAGAATTTCTTCTTGAGCAGTTTTAAAAACTAGTTTATAATCAACTCCCATATATTCATGAATTAATTTATCTCGCATTCCTGCCATAATTTTCCAAGGAATGTGAGGATATTTATTTCTGAATTCAAAATCTAAATTTTTTGTTGCTTCACCAATTATCTCAAACGCTCTAGTTACTGCTCTTTTTAATAATTCATCATTATAAAACTATCTGCATCAATTGTTTGAGTGGTTTTTAATATGAATTTAACTTCATCCAAAATATTTCCAATAAATTCTAATTCGTCAGATTGAGACATAATTTACACTTTTTAAAATATGTGGACCAATAAATTCGCTTAATCCATTTTTTGTAACTATTTCAACTTTATAATCTTGAAATAAATTTTCTAAATATTCACAAAATAAAAAATATTTTTTTAAATTAATTTCGTCAAGATTATAATCAACCAAAATATCAATATCACTAGCTTCTGTTTGCTCATTTCTTACGTAGGAACCAAACAGACCAATTTCTGTAACACCAAAACTTTTAATTTCGTCTTTGTGGTCAATTATGGTTTGAAATATGTCCTTTTTTGTAAGCATTTTATCTGAATAAATTTTTATCAAAAACCATTCTAATAGCGTCGGCATGGCGTCTTCTGTCACGTGTACTACTTCCTGCTGCTGGTGCTGCATATGCTTTTAGCGATGCCAATCTCCATTTTACTAAATCGAAATTCATCAACATATAACTGTAAGCACCCATATTTTTAGGCTCTTCTTGTGCCCAAACGAAATCATCGGCATTTGGATAACTAGCAATTATAGCTTTTAACTGCTCTACTGGCAACGGAAATAACTGCTCAATTCGAACCAAAGCTACATCATTTCTTTCTAAATTTCCTCTTTCAACAAGAATATCATAGTAGAATTTTCCGGTGCAAAAAACCACTGTTTTTACTTTGTTCTTGTCTACTGAATTATCGTCAATAGTTTCTTGAAATTGCCCATTATACAAATCTTCTTGCGTGGAAACACATAGCGGATGGCGTAATAAACTTTTAGGCGAAAATACGACCAATGGTTTACGGAAATTAGTTTTCATTTGTCTACGCAACAAGTGGTAGAAATTGGCTGGCGTGGTACAATCGGCAACATACATATTGTGTCTTGCGCAAAGTTGTAAATAACGCTCCATTCTTGCTGAGGAATGCTCTGCTCCCTGCCCTTCGTATCCATGAGGCAATAAAAGAACTATTCCGTTTTGGTTGTTCCATTTGTCCTCGCCACAAGAAATATATTGGTCTAACATGATTTGACATCCGTTAGAGAAATCGCCAAATTGTGCTTCCCAAATGGTTAGTGTTTTTGGTGATGCTAAGGCATATCCATAATCAAATCCTAAAACTCCGTATTCCGATAATAGGGAATTGTAGATTTGGAATCTTCCCTTACTATTTTTTAAAGTATCTAAAAGAATTACTTCTTCTTCGCTATCTTCTACTTTTACAACGGCATGACGGTGTGAAAAAGTTCCTCTTTCTACGTCTTGTCCAGAAACACGAACATTATATCCTTCATATAGTAAAGATCCGTAAGCTAAAGTTTCGGCAGTTCCCCAGTCGATAACATTATTATCGTACATGGTTTTTCTGTCGGTAACGATTTTAGAAATTTTGTTGATGAATTTCTTATCAGAAGGCAAGGTAGAAACTACTCCTATAATTTCGTCTAATTGTTTTTTATCAAATTTAGTGTCCACTTTTTTAAGCATCACATCATCTGAAACTTGCTTAAAACCTTTCCATTCATCTTGCATGAAAGGCTTGATAATAGTCAGACTTTTTTTGCGCGATTCTTGTAAATTTTCGTCTAATTTTTCTTTGTAATTGTTTTCGATTTTGGTCATATAGGCCGCATCTACAATTCCGTCTTTAATCAATTTTTCTGCATAAATATCTCTAGGATTTTGGTGCTTAGCAATGATTTTATATAAAACAGGTTGTGTAAAACGAGGTTCATCTCCTTCATTATGCCCGTATTTTCTATATCCTAAAAGATCAATAAACACATCACGGCCAAATTCCATACGGAAATCTAAAGCAAATAACATGGCATGAACCACAGCTTCGGCATCATCTGCATTAACGTGAAGTACTGGCGACAAGGTTACTTTAGCCACATCGGTACAATAAGTAGACGAACGCGCATCTTGATAATTAGTAGTAAATCCAACTTGGTTGTTGATTACAATATGAATGGTTCCTCCGGTTTTATAACCGTCTAATTGTGCCATTTGAACAATCTCGTAAACAATTCCTTGTCCGGCAACTGCTGCATCTCCGTGAACTGCTATTGGCAATACTTTAGAAAAATCGTTTGGAAAATGATGGTCTTGTTTGGCACGAGCAATTCCTTCAATAACGGCTCCAACGGTTTCTAAGTGGGAAGGATTTGGTGCTAAGTTAAGACTGATTTTATTACCCGATTCGGTTGTTCTTTCAGAAGTCAAACCTAGATGGTATTTTACATCGCCATCAAAATATTCTTGATCGTAGTCTTTACCGTCAAATTCCGAGAAGATATCCTGAGTGTTTTTGCCAAAAATATTAGCTAGAATATTCAATCTTCCTCGGTGCGCCATTCCCATTACGAAATGTTCAACACCTTTTTCGGCAGCAGCTTCTATTAAAGCATCTAATGCCGGAATAATGCTTTCGCCACCTTCAAGTGAGAAACGTTTTTGACCAACGTATTTAGTATGTAAGAAGTTTTCAAAAGAAACTGCTTCGTTTAATTTTCCGAGAATGTGCTTTTTTTGATTTGCATCAAAACTAGGAAGGTTATCGTTGACATTCAATTTATTTTGAATCCATTGAATCACTTCCGGTTTTCTCATGTACATGTATTCAATACCAATATGTTGGCAGTACACGTTTTTAAGATGCAATAAAATGTCTTTTAATGTTGATGGTTGGTGTCCTAAAACTTTAGCCGCATCAAAAACCGTATTCAAATCGGCATCCGAAAGGTTAAAATTAACTAAGTCTAAATTAGGCTCGTAGGTTCTTCTATCTCTTACAGGATTTGTTTCCGTAAATAAATGACCTCTAGTTCTATATCCTTCAATTAGTTTAAGAACATCGAATTCTTTTTGTAATTTTTCAGACACTTGACCATTGCCCGATGAAGAAGCTATGTAATTAGCAATTTGAGCTTCTGCATTTTCTTCATTAAAGGTCTCCATTCCAAAATCAAAACCTTGAAAAAATGCTCTCCAACTTGGCTCAACGGCATCTGGATTTTGAGTATATTGTTCGTATAAATCGGCAAAAAATTGAGTGTGTGCTGCGTTTAAAAAGGAAAACCTATCCATGTTAATATATATAAGTACTCTTGTAGTTAAAAAATCACTGCAAAAGTAAAATATTTATAACAATCTTTCAATGTTTTTGTTACTTTTATCTCGCTTATTTAATATATAACTTCCTTTGAAAATGAATTCTATAAAAATTTTAACAAATACAATAGCGACATTATTTTTATTGTTTTCAACTATTGGTCTTTACGGACAAATGGACACTACTGAGCGCCATAAAAGTGATTTTTGGAAACACGTACAATTTGGTGGAGGTTTTGGCTTAGGTATAGGTTCAGGATTTACCGATGTTACTCTTGCTCCAAGTGGTATTTACAACCTAAACCGTTATGTTTCTATTGGTGCCGGATTGCAAGGAAGCCTAATTTCTCAAAAGGATTTATATAGTTCTGCCATTTATGGTATTAATGTGCTTACTCTTTTTAATCCAGCAGAAGAAGTTCAAATTTCTTTGGAAGTAGAACAAGTTCGAGTAAATAACACTTTTAGAAATACTACAAAAGGAACCTTAAAAGATAATTTTTGGAACACCGGATTATTTGTAGGCGCTGGATACCGTATGGAAAATGTAACCATTGGCATGCGCTATAATCTTTTGTTTAACAAAGATAAAAACGTTTATAGCGATGCTTTGATGCCGTTTATTAGGATTTATTTTTAATAATTGTTCCGAAACCAAACCTTCATCCACTCTCGTTTAAGAATCAAAAAAGAGACTTGTTGGGAAAGCTCCATAATATCGGATCCATCCAATTGTTTAACTTGATCTTCAGGAACATCCACAATATAAAGAAGGCTTAAATATTCGGCAAACTTGTACTGAATCAATCTATAAATTTTTTCATGAAGTTCCGATTTTAACTCTTCTGGTATAATGCCAATTGGTAAATCTATCGGTTCGTTAGCAAAATTAAAATCTTTATTTAACTGCTCAATCAACTTTACATACAAGTTTTCTTTTTCGGCCTCGGAAAGTAATAAATCGGTATTTGAGGGAGAAATAAACATTATTAAATTTATTCTAAAGATTTATAAATTTGAAGAGCCCATGTGTTTATTTCGCTATACTTTTTTTCAAGTTTTCCATTGCAATTGTGTCTGAATTAATATAAACACACCCTTCTATCCATTCATGTTTCAATATTTGGGTTGTTACAGAAGTCTTTCCTGAACCATTTGGCCCAGCAACAACAATTAGAGTAGGTTTATTTGTGTTCATTAAAAGACTGTCTATTTTTAAAACGCTCTTTAGCCTCCATAATCTGTTTTTTCTGAAGTTCTTCAAACTTTTTTTGAGCAGCATCCGAACGAACTTTTACATACTCCAGCACCGATTTCATCAATAAATGCAATTGCTCATCACTAGGTTCTTTATCAGACAAAAATTATAATTAGTAGTCATAAAAAATGGCTTTAAATTGCTAATTTAATAATTTATAGCAAAATTACACGTTTCTATTCATTAAATTTTCTCCGAAAACTCTTAGAATTTCTTTCTTATCAGGAGAAATATTAATTTTTTCTAAAGTTTCAAATGCCTTTAAAGTATACTCTTGAATTGCTTTTTGAGTTGCACTCGAAGCATCTGTTACATTAAAAATATCTTTTACAGTGTTAATTTTATCGTTGTTATCCGATGGATGAATAGAGAAAAGATGCATCAATTGATTTTTTTGGTTTTCATCCGAAAAGGCAATCGCTTTAAGATATAAATAAGTTTTTTTATTTTCTATAATATCCCCACCTACTTGCTTTCCAAAAGTTTCAGGATCACCAAAAGCATCCAAATAATCGTCTTGCAATTGAAATGCCAAGCCTAAATTTAATCCAAAATCATAAATTAAATCGGCATTTTTAGTGGTAGTCTCAGCAACAATAGCTCCCATTTTCATTGCGGCCGCTACCAAAACTGCCGTTTTATATTCAATCATTTTTAAATATTCGGGAATGGTAACATCGTCTCTAGTTTCAAAATCAACATCGTATTGTTGTCCTTCGCAAACTTCTAAAGCCGTTTTACTAAACAATTTTGCTAGTTCTCTAAAAATCTTTGGTTCGTATTCCTCAAAATGTTGGTAAGCCAAAATTAGCATAGCATCACCCGATAGAATTCCGGTATTGATATTCCATTTTTCGTGCACCGTTTCGTTACCTCTGCGCAAAGGAGCATCGTCCATTATATCATCATGAACTAACGAGAAATTATGAAAAACCTCAATAGCTGTGGCTGCTGCCAATGCTTTTTTACAATCTACATCAAAAGCCTCTGTTGCCATTAAAGTTAATGTTGGACGCATCCTTTTTCCGCCAAGAGATAAAATATATTCTATTGGGTCGTAAAGATTTTTTGGCTCTTTAGTTAAATGTAATTCCGAAAAATATTTGGTAATAAGTTCTTGATAATGAGAAATTGCGTGCATTTTAATTTTTATGTGTTTAAGAGTTTAGAAATTCGAAACTCATAAATATTACTTGTACAAAAATAGATTTTTTTTATTATACCTGCGTAAACTTCTAAACTGTTTCATAAACTTCTGAACTTTTTCTAATGTTAAATTTATGTAAATACTGTGGAAACTATTTTAGTATTAAAAGTTTCCAAACTATCTTTGCAGCTAATATTCAATATATTTATGTCACCAAAAATTGCATTAATAACTGGAGGTAGCCGTGGTCTTGGAAAAAATATGGCTTTGCGTTTAGCAGAAGCTGGAAAAGACATTATTATTACCTACAATACTAATAAAGATGCTGCTCAAGAAGTGGTAAACACCATAGAGGCAATGGGCAGAAAAGCAGTTGCACTACAACTGGATGTAACTATTATTTCAAGTTTAGAAAGTTTTTTAGCTACTGTTTCCGAAGTTTTATTGGCAAAATGGAATGCCTCTTCTTTTGATTATCTTGTAAATAACGCGGGAGTTGGAGCAACTATTCCGTATTTAGATGCTACTGAAGAAGATTTTGATAGGCTATTAAATATCCATTTTAAAAGTGTTTATTTTTTAAGCCAAAAAGCGCTCCCTTTATTAAATGACGGCGGAAGTATTGTAAATATTTCTAGTGGAACCACCCGTTTTTGCAATCCTGGTTATTCAATTTATGCTTCTATGAAAGGCGCAGTAGAAACATTTACAAGATATTTAGCCAAAGAAGTGGGGCCTCGGGGAATTACTGCTAATATTGTTGCACCAGGTCCAATTGAAACCGACTTTAACAATGCAGCTATCCGCAGTAATTCGCAATTAAAAGAACGTTTGGCAACTATGACAGCCCTTGGAAGAGTTGGTGAAGCAAATGATATTGGAGGTATTGTTGCTTTTTTATGTTCTAAAGATGGCCACTGGATTAATGGGCAACGCATTGAAGCATCAGGAGGAATTTCTTTATAAAAATAAGAAAAGTGAAAGATAAAATAATATCTAAAGCGGGTGATTTATTTTTAAAACTGGGTTTTAAGAGTGTAACCATGGATGATATTGCGGGAGAAATGTGTATTTCTAAAAAAACAATTTATAAATATTTTTGCAATAAAGAACTGTTAATTGAAGAAAGTACAACCCAAGTACATTCGGAAATACATTCAATTATAGATCAAATTATTTCAAAAAACTATAATGCAATTGAGGAAAACTTCGAAATAAGAAAAATGTTTAAGGAAATGTTTAAATCTGCTGATACCTCTCCGATTTATCAATTGAAAAAACATTATCCAGAAATATATGACAGAGTTACATCCAGGGAAATTGAGGAATGCGACATGATTTTTAATCAAAATATCGTTAAAGGAATTAAACAAGGTTTGTACCGAAAAGAAATAAATATAACTAATTATGTAAAATTTTATTACACGTTAGTCTTTAGCATTAAAGAAAAAATAAGCTCTGAAAAAGAAGGTCAAAAAATAGAATTAGATATATTAGAATACCACACTAGAGCAATGGCAACAGCTAGTGGAATAAATGAACTTGAAAAACAATTACAAAATTACAATCACTAATGAAGAAACTTTTTATTATTCCTTTATTCTTTTTTGCAGTTATTGCAAAATCACAAGTATCCAAGAAAAGCTATTCTTTAAGCTTAGACCAAGCTATTTCTCATGCTTTAACAAATAATAGAAGCGAAATTAATGCAAGCAGAGATATTGAAATTGCCAAAAAGAAAAAATGGGAAACCACTGCAATGGGTTTACCACAAATAAACGGAGCGGTTAACTACCAAGACAATTTTAAGTTACAAACCTCTTTATTACCTGCAGAAATTTTTGGTGGGCCGAAAGGACAATTTTCCGAGGTTACTTTTGGAACCAAACATAATGGTGGCGGTAGTTTATCCTTAACACAACTACTTTTTGACGGGTCTTATGTAGTTGCTCTTCAAGCATCTAAAATTTATCTTCAATTTTATGAAAATTACAAAGTAAAAACAGATTCCGAAGTTAAAGAAATGATAATCAATGCTTATGGCAATGTTTTACTGGCAGATGAAAGCGCTCAGATTCTTCAAAAAAATAAAGCAATTTTAGAAAAGACGCTTTTTGATACGGATCAAATATATAAAAATGGATTAATAGAAGAAGAAAATGTGGAACAGCTAAAAATCACTCTATCTTCTGTAAATAGCAACCTAAATTATGTTACACGACTTAAAGAAATTGGCTTGAAAATGCTAAAAGTAAATTTAGGGATTGACATTGATGAAACGCTTACTCTAACCGATAAATTGGAACTTTTGGCAAAAAACAATTTGGATTTGGCTTTAAAAAATGGTGAATTTGATCCAAAAGGAAATATTAATTACATAATATCTCAAAACTTTGTAGACCAACGTAATTTGGAAATGAAATTACAAAAAAGTAAAGCCTTGCCAACATTAGCAGCAGGAGTAAATTTTGGATATAACTCCTTCGGAAACACATTTTCCTTCTTCAATTCTAACCAACGGTATTTTAACTATTCCAATCTTGGGGTAAGTTTAAATGTGCCATTATTTAGCAGTTTTGCAAGGAGCGCTAGAACGCAGCAAGCAAAAATAGCATTAGAAAAAGCCAAAAGCGATTTGACAGATGCCGAGCAGAAACTTAAGCTTGGGTACCAAAATGCCAAAAGCAACTACGAATACAGCGTTGAACAATATAATAGCTCAAAAGAAAATCTAAAATTAGCAGAACGTATCGAGAAAAAGCAACAAATAAAATTCAAAGAAGGGCTTTCAAGCAGTTTTGATTTTACCGAAGCGCAACGCCAATTATACTCGTCACAACAAAGCTATTTACAAACAATGGTAGATATAATTAACAAAAAAGCAGCACTAGAAAAATTAATCGGAACTAACTAATAAACTCAACACCTTATAACCTTCAATTTATGAAAAATTTATTCCTCATCGCAACATTTTCATTACTGCTTTTTTCTTGTGGAAAGAAAGAAGATAACAAAAACATTGATTCGTTAATTGCTTCCAAAAACTTGGTTTCTATAAAAGCTAAAAGAGTAGAATTGCAAGCACAGTTAACACAACTTGACGATGCAATAGCAGAATTAGATGTGAAAAAAACCGAAGAAGCGTTGGTTTCTGTCGAAACTGTAAAAGACACGGTGTTTAGTCATTATTTAGAAGTTCAAGGAAATGTGAATACCAAAGAAAACTTAATTATTTACCCACAATTTGCAGGGATTTTGAATACTGTAAATGTAATTGCAGGACAAAAAGTAAGCAAAGGACAAGTCTTAGGAACTATCGACGACGGCGGGTTGAGTCAGCAATTAGGGCAACTTGAAAATCAATTGGCTTTAGCAAAAACAACTTTCGAAAGACAAAAGCGTTTATGGGATCAAAAAATTGGTTCTGAAATTCAATATTTACAAGCGCAAACCAATATGGTTAGCCAACAAAAAGCGGTTTCCCAAATGAAAGCTCAAATGGCAAAAACAAAAATTATTGCTCCTTTTAATGGAGTAATCGACGAGTTAATTGCTGAAAGAGGACAAGTTGTTGGACCTGGACAAGGGTTAATGAGAATAGTAAATTTGAATAATATGTTTGTTTCCTCAACCGTTCCTGAAAGCTACATTGGAAAATTAAAAGTGGGAACTGTAGTTAGCGTTTATTTGGCTTCTTTAGGGAAATCGTTTAATGGCAAAATTCGTCAAGTAGGAAATAACATCAACCCAAATAATAGAAGTTTTGGAATTGAAGTTTCAGTGCCTAATACCGAAAATTTATTACGTCCAAACCAAGTGGCTAAACTTAAAATTACAGATTACACCAATACAAATGCGGTTGTAGTGCCATCAAATGTGATTCAGGAAGATGCAGAAGGTAATCAATTTGTTTTTGAAGCAACGGCATTGAAAGGCAAAACTGGAATTGCAAAAAAGGTAATTGTAAAAGTGGGTAAAACATCTGATAATTTCACCGAAGTTTTAAGCGGATTAGAGCCTAAAACAATGGTAGTTGGTGACGGGGTAAAAACTGTTTCTGAAGGTATGAAACTTAATTTCTAATAAAATGAGTCATCAAAAAAAAGAATTTGGCATTTCAAGTTGGGCTGTAGATAACCGAATTACGGTTTACATTCTAACCATTATTATTATCGTAATGGGAACGATGGCGTATATCAATATGCCCCGTGAAAATTTCCCTGAGATTTTAGAAAACAAAATCTACGTTTCATCTATTTTTCCAGGAAACTCATCGGAAGACGTTGAAAAGCTAGTGGTGAAGCCTCTTGAAGATCAGTTTAAAAACATTTCTGGTGTGACAAAAGTTACGTCTAGTTCGTTCCAAGATTACGGAATTGTGGTAGTTGAATTTGAACAGAAGGTTTCTATTGAAGAAGCTAAAATCAGAATTAAAGACAAAACGGATATGGCGAAAGCCGACACCGATTGGCCTAATCTTGATAATGGTAGCAAGGTAGAACCTAGTATTTTTAATATTAATATTTCTGAAGAAGTGCCGATTTTAAATATTAATTTAAAAGGAAATTATACCACACAACAACTTAAAAAATACGGTGAATATTTAAAAGACGAAATTGAAAATGTCCCTGAAGTAAAAAAAGTAGACATTCTAGGTGTGGACGACAAAGAGGTTGAAATTGCTATTGACGTGTTCAAAATGAACGCTGCGAAAGTGAGTTTTGATGATATTCAAAATGCAGTGAAATATGAAAATATGACACTTTCTGGAGGAAATTTAATCTCACAAGGATCGCGAAATAACATTCGAATTGTTGGAGAAATAAAAAACCCAAAAGACCTTGAAAATGTGGTTGTGAAATCTTTTGGAGGAACCGTTTACCTGAAAGACATTGCGGTAATCAATTTCAAGGAAAAAGAAAAAACTACTTACGCTCGTGAAAGCGGTCAAGAAGTAGTGATGTTGAATGTGAAAAAACGTTCGGGTCAAAATATGATTTCAGCTTTGGATCAAGTTAAAGAAATTGTGGCAAAAGCTCAAAAATCGGTTTTGCCAAAAGATTTAAGCATCAAAATGACCAACGACCAATCCAATAAAGTCGAACACCAAGTGAACGAATTGTCGAACCACATAATTTTCGGAATTATTCTAGTAATGATTGTGTTGATGTTCACAATGGGTTTGCGAAATTCCTTATTTGTTGGAGCTGCAATTCCGCTTTCCATGTTAATGGCATTTGCTATTTTATCGGCATTCGGATACACTTTGAACACAATGGTTTTATTTGGATTAGTAATGGGATTAGGGTTACTAGTGGACGATGGAATTGTGGTAGTGGACAACGTTTTTGCCAATATGAAAAAAGGTTTAGGACGTATTGAAGCTTCTAAAATTGGTATTGGCGAAATCGCTTGGCCAGTTATTTCATCTACGGCAACCACATTAGCGGCCTTTATTCCATTGGCTTTATGGCCAGGAACGGTGGGTAAATTCATGATCTATTTTCCTATAACTCTCTCTTTTGTACTTGGCGCTTCGTTATTCGTAGCGATGGTTATTAATGCCGCTATGACTGGTGGTTTTATGGATATTGAAGATAGAAATATCTCTAAAAAAGCATTAAAAAAATACACGATTATTTTCATCGTTTCAGGATTACTATTTGTGATTCCTGGGAATATATCCAATATCGTTTGGATGAAAGCCATTGGGCATTTAATTATTATTGCTTTGATTTTAATGTGGGGGTATCATTTATTTATTTACAAATGGACACAAGATTTCCAACACAGTTTTTTCCCTGAATTAGAAAAAAAATACCAAATTTTTCTTGGTAAAATACTAACCGGAAAAAAAGCATTAATTGCATTAATAGGAATTATAGCTTTATTATTTTTCTCCTTTGTATTGTTAGGAATATTCCCTAGAAATGTATTGTTTTTCCCTAAGAACATTCCAAATCAGGCGATAGTTTATATCGAATATCCGCAAGGAACAGAAATTGAAAAAACTAACAAAGCCAATTTATTTGTTGAAAAACAGGTAATTGCTATTTTAAAAAAATACGTTGAAAATGATGAAAATTATTTGGCAGAAAGCATTGTTTCACAAGTTGGAAAAGGTGCTGGAAACCCAAATGTAGATTCTGGAAACCAATCGGAAACACCCTACAAAGGAAAAGTAACCGTAAATTTCACGGAATATAAATTTAGAAAAGACGTAAATACAAGTGCTATTTTAGAGGAAATTCGTTCTAAAGTTAAAGCAATTGCTGGAGCAAAAATCATCGTGGAAAAAGATTCTAACGGTCCGCCTTCAGGATATCCAATCAGTTTGCAATTATCGGGAACCAATTACGATGAAATGTTGGTTGAAGCCAATAAAGTGATTGCGTTTATCGATTCGAAAAATATTGAAGGTATCGAAAAATTGAATATTGATGTCAATAAAGAAAGTCCTGAAATGGAAGTAAATGTTGATAGAGTTGGCATTGGAAGTTTGGGTGCAACCACAGGACAACTAGGGTTTACGATGCGTAGAGCAATTTACGGGCAAGAAATTTCTACTTATAAAGAAGGAAAAGACGATTATAATATTGTGATGCGTTTGCAAGAAGACCAACGTAAAAATGAAAGTGTTTTGTTCAATCAGCCGGTGACTTTTAGAAATCAAAATAATGGGCAAATTATTCAAGTCCCAATTTCAGCTTTGGCAACAACCGAGAAAAAATTCACGTTCAACCAAATAAAACGTAAGAATTCAAAGCGAATTATGACGATTTATTCTAATGTTATAACAGGAGCGAATGGCGACGGAATTACCAAACAAATTGAAGCGGCGTTAAAAGGAGCCAATTACAAAATGGGAGGCGACATTACCTATTCGTTTTCAGGGGAACAAGAACAACAGAAAAAAGATTCTGGATTCTTATTTGGCGCACTACTTTTAGCATTGGCAAGTATCACAATTATCATTGTTTTGCAATTTAATTCCTTGTCGAAAACCGCGATTATTATGTTCACCGTTTTACTAAGTTTCAGTGGTGTATTCTACGGATATGTATTTGCAGGAATGGATTTCGTAATCTTAATGACAATGATGGGAATTATTGCGCTTTCAGGAATTGTAGTAAAAAACGGAATCGTATTAATGGATTTCTTTGTGTTATTAATGGACGAAAAAGTAAGTGAAAACAAGCAAACTTCGCATGACGATTTAACCATTTTTGAAATTAAAGAAGTAATTATTCATTCAGGGAAATCTCGTTTGCGTCCGGTGTTATTAACGGCATTAACAGCAATTTTAGGGTTAATTCCATTGGCTATAGGTTTGAATTTCGACTTCTTCTCTTTGGTAACCAATTTAAATCCACATGTATATGTTGGAGGAGACAATGTGGTGTTCTGGGGACCATTGGCGTGGACTATAATATTCGGATTAACTTATGCTACGGTTTTAACCTTAGTAATGGTTCCTGTGATGTTTTACTTGGTTAAAAGAACTAAATATTGGTTGCGCGATAGAAGACAAGCTAGACTTAGCGCTGAAGAATAATTTAAATATAGCTAAATTAAAAAGGTCGTTTCATTAATTTGAAACGCCCTTTTTAGTTTAACTACTTTAAAAATATTTCTTTTTGGTTTACTATATCTTTTGTCTCTTTGTTTAACAGAGATAAGCTGTTTAACAAAAAACTCTAGGTTTCAAAAAGGGTTAAAGTTTATCTTAAATATGATATTAATTTAATAGACTGTCTAGTTTTTCTTGCAATTTAGGATCCGATGGTCTATCAGCATCCGAATTAACAACAACTCCTTTAGGATCAATTAAGATAAATCTCGGAATAGAATTAATTCCAAAAGCAGTAATAAATTCGGAGTTCCAGTTTTTATCTGCAAACAATTGAATACCTCCTAATTGCTTATCGGAAACAAACTTTTTCCATTTGTCAAAATCTTTATCCTCATCTACTGAAATACTTACAAAAGCAATATTTTTCTCTTTATATTTTTCTTCAACTTTAGCTAAAAAAGGGATTTCTCCTCTACACGGTCCACACCAAGTTGCCCACACATCTATGTAAACATACTTTCCTCTTAAATCTTCCAATTTTGTTTTTTTTCCATCAATATTGACATAATTAAAGGTAGGAGATGGCGCATTGTTTAACTTTAATTGCGCTTGCTTATTTTTGAATTCCATTTTCATTTGAAACAACTCCATTCCCATTGCTTTCTTTTGAAGGGCAATAAAACTTGGATCGTATTTCCCTTTTTCTAAAACAGCAATATCTGCAGTTTGTTTTTCATTTATTTTTTTAGTGAATTCCTCGGGAGTTAACACTAAAAGTTCCTCAAAATTAGAATCACTACTTTCAAGAACTTTTTTTGCTAAATAATTATTTTCGGCTGCACCAGTACCATTGTAAAGAATAGATTCATCAAAGTTTTTTGCATCTAAAGTAAGAGACAAATTAAAGCCGTTTTTTAAATAAACATCGGTATATTCTTTTCCGTCATAAAGTTGGTACATCCCTTCTTTAATATCAAAAGTAGAATTGAAATACCCAGACCCATCTACTTTAATTTCTTTTACAATTGTATTATTGTTTTTCACAAATAAAACATCCCCGTTTCTATTGGAAATATTAGCTTTAATAGTAAACTTTTCTTGGGCAAAACTATTATTCACTAAAATTATAGCAAATAACATAAATACTAATTTCTTCATAATTTTATTTTATTTAATTGATTAAAACAAATATAAAAAACTTTATTTAATTGTACATCATCATTATAATGTTTTTAGTATTAATTTCAATGGAAGTTTTTTACTTTTGCAAAAATTAAAATTCAATGTATAGAAGTCATAATTGTTGCGAATTGAACGCTACTCATATTAACACCGAAGTTACTCTTGCGGGATGGGTTCAAAAATCAAGGGATAAAGGATTCATGAATTGGGTTGATTTGCGCGATCGCTATGGAATAACACAATTATTATTTGACGAAAGTCGTTCTGAAAAAACAGTTTTCGAATTGGCTAAAACCCTTGGAAGAGAATTTGTCGTTCAAGTAAAAGGCATCGTTATTGAGCGGGAAGCCAAAAATAGAAATATCCCAACTGGAGAAATCGAAATTTTGGTTACCGAAATGACTATCCTTAATGCTTCATTGACTCCTCCTTTCACAATTGAAGATGAAACAGACGGGGGTGAAGACATCCGAATGAAATACCGCTATTTAGACATTAGAAGAAATCCAGTTAAAAACAGTTTACTATTTCGTCATAAAGTAGCACAAGCAGTTAGAAATTACCTTTCTAATTTAGATTTCTGCGAAGTAGAAACTCCTTATTTAATTAAGTCTACTCCCGAGGGTGCGCGTGATTTTGTGGTGCCAAGCAGAATGAACGAAGGACAATTTTATGCACTTCCGCAATCTCCTCAAACCTTCAAACAATTATTGATGGTTGGCGGAATGGATAAGTATTTTCAAATTGTAAAATGTTTCCGAGATGAAGATTTGCGTGCCGATAGACAACCCGAGTTCACTCAAATAGATTGCGAAATGGCCTTTGTAGAACAGGAAGATATTTTAAATGTTTTTGAAGGATTAACACGCCATTTGCTGAAAGAAATAAAAGGTATTGATGTGGAAAAATTCCCAAGAATGACCTACGATTACGCCATGAAAACCTACGGAAACGATAAGCCAGACATCCGTTTTGGAATGGAGTTTGGAGAATTGAATGCCGTAGCACAAAACAAAGAGTTTTCTGTTTTCAATAGCGCGGAACTTGTGGTTGGAATAGCTGCGCCTAATTGCGCAACCTACACCAGAAAAGAAATAGATGCATTAATTGATTGGGTGAAGCGCCCACAAATAGGAGCTTCTGGAATGATTTATGTAAAATGTGAAGAAGATGGAAGTTATAAATCATCGGTAGACAAATTTTACGATCAAAGCGACTTAGCACAATGGGCTAAAGTTACTGGAGCTAAATCTGGCGATATGATTTTTATTCTTTCCGGTCCGGCCGATAAAACTAGAACCCAACTTTCGGCACTTCGAATGGAATTAGCAACAAGATTAGAATTAAGAAATCCAGCAGAATTTGCTCCGTTATGGGTGGTCGATTTTCCATTACTAGAATTAGACGAAGAAAGCGGAAGATGGCATGCAATGCACCATCCATTTACATCACCAAAACCGGAAGACATGGAATTGCTAGCAACTAACCCCGGAAAAGTTCGTGCAAATGCGTACGATATGGTATTAAATGGAAATGAAATTGGGGGAGGATCTATTCGTATTCACGACAAATCTACACAACAATTAATGTTTAAATATTTAGGTTTCACAGAAGAGGAAGCCCGCAACCAATTTGGATTTTTAATGGATGCCTTCCAATTTGGAGCACCACCACATGGAGGTTTAGCTTTCGGGTTGGATCGATTAGTAGCTATTCTTGGCGGCCAAGAAACTATTCGTGATTTCATTGCCTTCCCAAAAAACAATTCTGGGAGAGATGTTATGATTGATGCGCCATCTGTTATAGACGACCTACAATTAAACGAATTACATATCAAATTAGACTTGAAGTAATTACTATTATATTCGCAACTAATTTAAATGCAGTCATTTAAAAAGTTAATAAAAAACGGCTTTTTTAATACTTTCTTGAGGATAATTCAAATATTTATCTGAAAATCATTTGTTTAGAAATTGGGTTTGTTAATATTGTTTTTATTTTTTATTTGTTTTTTGTTTGCTTTGTAATAAATAAGTATATCTTTGGGCATTATTAATTTTTTATATTACAAAATGCGCACAGGTACAGTTAAATTTTTCAATGAGTCTAAAGGTTATGGATTCATTACAGATGATGAAAATGGAAAAGACATTTTCGTTCACGCTACAGGTATTAAAGCTGAAAACTTAAACGAAGGAGACAAAGTTTCCTACGAAGAAGAAGAAGGAAGAAAAGGTAAAGTAGCTGCTCAAGTAGAAGTTATCGAAGACTAATATATATTATTTTTTGGTTACCTCAATTTTTAAAATGTCTCGAATTAATTCGAGACATTTTTTTTGCCAGCATCTACAATTTAGAACTATTTTAAATAAACAAATTTAAGTAATAAATAACAAACGATTAACCCTAGGTTTTTGCGAATTAAATAATGCAATGTATATTTGTACATTATTAGAAATTGAATAAAAAATTAAGAGCATGCAATCTACACAACACGATTATTTACCAATACTAATGCAGGCAATTCTTGCAATAGGATTTGTTGTTGCAACTATCATTGGATCAAGCTTTTTAGGTCCAAAAAGACATTCTAAAAACAAAGACAAAAATTTTGAATGTGGTATTGAATCTGTTGGAAATGCCCGTATTCCATTTTCGGTGAAATACTTTCTTGTCGCAATACTTTTTGTGCTTTTTGATGTTGAGGTTATTTTCTTGTATCCATGGGCGGTTAATTTTAGAGAATTGGGGATTGACGGCATGATTAAGATGGTTATTTTTATGTTGTTATTATTAGTTGGTTTCTTCTATATTTTGAAGAAAAAAGCATTAGAGTGGGAGTAATAAAATACGAATTATAAATGAGTGATTCCAAAATAAATATGGTTGCTCCGCCAGAAGGAGTTACAGGTGAGGGCTTTTTTGCAACTAAACTTAATGATGTGGTAGGAATGGCGCGAGCAAATTCCCTTTGGCCACTTCCGTTCGCCACCTCTTGTTGTGGAATTGAATTCATGGCTACAATGGCTTCTCATTACGATTTAGGTCGTTTTGGATCTGAACGTTTGAGTTTTTCTCCGCGTCAGGCTGACTTATTAATGGTTATGGGAACAATTTCCAAAAAATTGGCTCCGGTTGTTAAGCAAGTATACTTACAAATGGCTGAACCTCGTTGGGTATTAGCAATGGGTGCTTGTGCTTCCAGTGGAGGTATATTTGATACATACAGTGTATTGCAAGGAATTGATCGTATTATTCCAGTGGATGTATATGTCCCTGGTTATCCTCCAAGACCAGAGCAAGTGATTGACGGTATTTTGAAAGTACAAGAATTAGTTGGTAAAGAATCACTTCGTAGAAGAAGTTCTCCTGAATATAAAGAATTATTAGCATCCTACGGAATCGAATA
>Ga0114971_10000308_pt1 | contig 31523 bp, 30 predicted proteins | sample M_140625_MF_Meta_FD_87320 | JGI IMG/M metagenome (GOLD analysis project Ga0114971, IMG submission 87320) | Freshwater microbial communities from Lake Montjoie, Canada to study carbon cycling - M_140625_MF_MetaG | ecosystem: Environmental > Aquatic > Freshwater > Lake | place: Lake Montjoie... | reverse complement strand
ATCAGCGACTTTAGCAGACCGCCGGCAATCGTAAACGATGCAATGTGATCGACTTCAGGCGGAGCCGGGAATTCATCTGGGGAGAGTCCAAGCAGCTCATAGTTGGAGCGACCACAGCGAACAGATGTCTTTGCTTTGACATCCGGGCGGTCAAGTACGACATCACTTTCAGCAAAGGCACCTAGCATCTCAGTAAAGAGCTTTGCTGGAAATGTGAATCCAGGCTGGTCGCCATCGTCGAAGCCAAATGAGATTCGTGAGCCAATAGAGCATTCCAGCCACATTTCAAGGTCAGTTGCCATCAGGCGAAGGCGGCCATCACCGACCGGCCGAGCAAGCACATGGGAAAGGATAGGGAGACTGGTGCGCCCACTGACGGCGCGTCCGACGGTTTGTACGGCTTCAAAGAGCTCTCTTCTAGGGCTTACTGCTTGCATTATGATTCCTCCAACTGGATTGGTAACTGATATTGGGTGTGATTCGCAGAAACTGGTGTAGTTCCGTGAAAGTGTGAAAAACGGTCTGTTAATCGTCGCATGAGGCGACTGCGGTATGAATCGGTGACGACCAAAGTCCGATCTATCAAATGGTGTTGAAGCAGAGTTCGCATTGTTCTTTGTGTGTGGAGTTCCTGACTGCACTGCGGGCAGGTCAGGCAATGTAGCGTAATGGAATCATCCAGCTCCTGTGTGAGCTGCGCATCGGACATTGGACCAATCAACTGCTGTACCATCATGCAATCCATGGCGTGACCTCCTTTATACGTGCCATTTCATCTCGCAAACGCCGACGTGCCCGGTACAGCTGACTACTTACCGCCGCTGGGCTACGCTCCAAAATAATTCCCGCATCCGCATGTGACATTTCGTCTGCATCACACAAAATCAAGACGGTTTGGTCATCCTCAGAAAGCCTTTCGAACGCCGACCAGAGTAGGGCATGGAGACTCGAGTGGGGTTCAGCGGGGCTGGAGATGTCATCGATTAGCGTCATTTGTGCAAACGGAAATCGAAGCTGCCTCCGGCGGTCCAGGGCAGTGCTTCTTGCAATGGCGTAGAGCCACGCGCCAAAAGACGATGGCGTTCCTCGAAACTGATACGCACGCTCAAAAGACTTGATCAATGCATCCTGTACAACATCCTCAGCATCTTCGCGCGATCCTAGGATGCGCATAACAAAGCGTAACAAGCCATCAATATAGTGGTCTACAAGCAGCTCCATCGCCTTGTGATCACCATGCTGAAAGCGCTCGATTAGCCTATGTTCATATGAAAGATGCATACGTATCGATGATTAGACGTCGAGAGGATCTGGAATTCGTCGGATGACAACAGTAATAATTTCAGACCAAGCCTTGGCGTGCTGCGAGGAGGGCAGCTTCGGCACGGGAGTTAATCTCGAGCTTGGCAAAAATGGATGAAATATGGTTCTTGACAGTTTTTTCAGAAATGAACAGATTTTCTGCAATATCTCGGTTACGCCGGCCATGGCCGATTTCAGTCAGAATCTCGATTTCGCGCTCTGTGAGTTGTCTGAAAACACTCAGATCCGTGCGCTTTTGCTCCGAGAGCCTTCCGAACTCCGATAGCACACGGAGGACCAGACTTGGATGGATCACTGCCTCACCACGGGAAACTGACCGGATGGCCGACATTGTTTCCTCGGGAGGTGAGTCCTTCAGGACATAGCCTTTAGCGCCCGCTTTAATGGCATTGAAGACACGTTCATCATCATTGTAAATCGTGAGGATGACGACACCGATATGTGGCAATTCTCGTCGAAGTTCTGCTGTGAGAGATATTCCATCCATTTGGGGCATTCCGATATCTGTCAACACAACATCTGGCTTTCGCGACCGCGCGAGCGCCACTGCTTCAATTCCGTTAGCTGCTTCGCCAACAACTTCGATGTCATGTTCCAAAGAGAGAAGCCGCGAAAGCATTGAGCGCGTCATGGTCTCATCTTCCGCAATCAACAGACGAATCGTTCTTGCCATGTCGTTACCCTTCCAGCGCAGCAGGAAGCTTCTTCCCGTGGATGTCGAAAAGCGGGGAGCTGATTAGTTTCAGACTTTGCAAAACATATGTGATGGCGGTACCCAAGACACCAAATCCATAGATGACGCTTCTCGAAAAGTTTATAGAAGATGCGTCATCAAAGTAGCGGGTCGGTACGGATACTTCACCGATTCTGAATTTGAAGAAGATGATCTGGGCAAGCATTTGGTTGTCAAAGACAAAGTCATCACTTGCTTCCTCAAGCGGGCAAGCACGCAATACATCGGATGAAAATGCGCGGAAGCCAGTGTGATACTCGCTGAGCTTTACGCCAAGCAGAACGTTCTCAATCAGCGTCAGGATTCGATTCGCGATGTACTTCCAGAGGGGCATTCCTGACTTATGGGCACCGGGAGTTCCTAGGATCCTGGAACCAAGAACGGCATCGTATTCACCAGATGCGATTAGTGATGCGAGAGCACCAACGAGAGTTGGAGCATATTGGTAATCGGGATGCACCATCACTACAATGTCGGCTCCCCGGAGCAAGGCTTCGTTGTAGCAGGTCTTTTGATTACCACCATATCCGCGGTTCCGGGTGTGCCTTACGACAGTAATCCCGAGAGATTCTGCTACCGCTACCGTGTCATCGGGAGAACAGTCATCGACGAGAAGAACGTCATCAACGACTGATCGATCGATATCGGCCAGTGTGCGTTCAAGGGTTTTGGCCGCCTTGTATGCCGGAAGCACAACAACAACGCGCTTACCTAAGACCATGTGGTGTACCCATCCTGAAACATAACACATTGTATCGGAGGATATGGGGGCAAAAAGTTGTTTGCGTCAAACGCCTATTCGCCTCTACAATGCACTCGAAAGTCACAGGGAGTAAATCGCACCGATGGAATCGATAAACGCGCGGCAGCAGGAAATCCTATCACTTATTAGAGAGAGTATTCTGTCCGTGGGGCAACCACCAACCGTTCGTGAGCTTGGGCTTGCGACTGGACTCAAGTCATCTTGCTCTGTACAAAAACATCTCGATGCGCTTGAAGAAAAAGGATACATCAGTCGTCGAAAATGCAAGTATCGCTCGATCGAGCTCCTGCAAGATGCTGCAACAATGGCGACAAAGCGAACGGTTTCGGTACCGCTCCTTGGTTCCGTGGCCGCAGGAACTCCGATTCTGGCTGAGGAGAGCGTTGAAGACTATTTGCCATTACCGGATGCATTGATTCCACGAAACAAATCTTGTTTTGCATTGCGGGTCAAGGGTGATTCGATGGTCAATGCAGGCATCCTAAACGGTGACATCGTTGTTGTTCAGCAACAGGAAACCGCAACACAGGGAGACATCGTCGTTGCTCTCATCGGAGATGAGGCAACTGTCAAGACCTTTTACCCGGCTGGTGCCAGTGGTATTCGTCTACAGCCGGAAAATCCAGCCCTAAAGGCAATCATCACCCGTGATGCCACCATTTTGGGGAAAGTGATCCTCAACTTCCGTCAGTACAGTTAAACTAGTTCTGGTATGAACAACACAGTTGTGGATACGAACACTAAGTCGTAACTCTGAAAGTGCAAATCGTGATGATTGCATAGGATGTCGTAAAAAAGACCGCCCGCCTCCCAATGGATATGCATAGGGGAGTGGGCGGTTTTGTCTTGTCCATTTATCCCGATCGGTGGACCTTTCAGTTATAAGCTCGGGATATGGAAGAGGTTCCCTCCAAGTGCATGGCACTGGAGGGATTTGACTAGAAGGAAAACACTTGACCAATAGTCAGTGTCGTGCTTGACTTTGCTGTTCCCGATGCGGTTGAAAACACATTGGTGTTTGCCTTGTCATGGCGCAGCTCGACCATCGTTCTGCTCGCTGACGTTTGCCCCTTCTTGAACTCGTATGTCAAGGTGAAGGAACTGAGTTTTGGCTTAGTCCCAGGGTCTGCAGATGGAATGAACAATCCGCCAGCAGTGTCATCCCCAAGCTGCTCAGCACGGATCGAAACGGTGTCACCAGACTTGATTGCGTATGTAAGGTATCCAGTAACAGCGCCAGCCTTATAGCCAGCAGAACCTGCCTGAACACCTGACACTATCGATGCATCGGATGCGAACGTCAGGTTAGGAGTCAACGTTCTTGAATAGCCAAAGTTTGTTATCGCTTTGTTACGTTCTGCACCGGCTACCGTGTCCTTTGCTCGTGCAAAGTTAAGAATGACCGAGTCCTTTGAAGAAAGAACCTGGTTCCATTGCAGTCCTAACCCCGGTGTACGACTGCCATTAGACTCCACGCCGTTGTAGCGGTTTAGGAGGGAGACCATCGCCGTAGCACGTGGAGTTGCCGCGACCTGTACTCGAACACCTGAGTGGTAAAACGGTTGAAGCTGTCCAAAGTGGAATGCCTTGGTGAAAAAGGCACTGGTTCCTACAGGGATTGTTTCGTACCCAACATGCGTTGGGAAGATTCCTGCATCAATAGTGACTGGCTTTGCACCACCAGCAATGACACGTGCATATGCCTCATACACATTGCTTGTGGTGGTGTTGACTCCTGCAAGCCCAAGCGGTAATCCCGCGACAACATTGCCATCTACCATACGAATGGAAAAACCTGTTTTCCGCTTGGCGGATGGGTCGGAGTAGAAGTGCAGCTCACCCAAGTTTAGCTGGGTGGAGCCTTCCTTTGCATTGAAGTAGTACGGAGCACCATTTGCTCCGTTGAAGCCCGTACTTGGACGATTGAAGTTGGCTGTGTAGTTGGTCTCGATAGTGGCACCAATCTGGATACCTTGTGCGTTTGCATGGGTCGATGCGAACGCAAGAACAGCCATCGTGGCGACGAGTGAGAGAGTTAATGATTTCATACGAAAGTCCTTGTAGACATATGAAGTTCGAACATAAGGTTCTGAATGGAAAGTGTCGACGAAATTATTTGGAACGGGCATCAGACAAGCCGCTGGTGGAGACGTAGCCAGCTTCGCCGTGCATCGCCAAATCCAAGCCGGCTTCTTCGTCATTAGCAGAGACGGCCAGACCTTTGAAGAGAACCTTCAGTAGGAGGCCAATGACCAGTGTCCCGACAACTGCTAGGATGACGGCCCACATGATGGACTGAAACTGCGCGGACATCAACGCGGCACGGCTATCCGGTACGAGTGAGTTGACTGCTTTGTCTGCAAAGATTCCTGTCGCTATGGCTCCCCATATACCGCCGAGGCCGTGGACCGCAAAAACATCTAGTGTGTCATCAACTCGCTGAAGCTTGTTCTTAATTTGAATTGCCGTATACGAAATCAATGGAACAACTGCACCAATGATAATCGCAGAGCTAGGGGTTACAAAACCGGATGCTGGCGTAATCGCAACCAAGCCTGCTACTGCACCAGAAGCGAATCCAAGAGCAGTAGGCTGCTTAACGTGAACCCATTCGATAAGGCACCAGACAAGTCCAGCCGATGCAGCAGCGATATGGGTAACCGTGAATGCACTTCCGGCAAGTCCATTACTTGCTCCAGCGGAGCCACCGTTAAAACCAAACCATCCGAACCAGAGAATTCCTGTTCCAATGAGAGTCATCGGGAGGTTGTGCGGACGTGTGTCTTCGTGGCTCGAGAGTCGGCGTTTTCCAACAATCATTGCAAGGACAAGAGCGGATATGCCACTGGTCATGTGGATGACCGTTCCACCCGCGAAGTCGAGGGCACCCAATTTGAAGAGCTTTCCACCTGGTCCCCAGACCATATGTGCCATTGGCACATAGACTAGTAAACTCCAAAGTGCGATAAAGCAGCAGTACGCCCCAAACTTCATACGGTCTACAATCGCACCTGAAATCAACGCAGGAGTGATGATTGCAAACATCATTTGGAAGGACATAAAGACCTGATGCGGGATCGCCATCGCGGTACCGTTCCAGACAAATGTTGTCTGGCCGACACCCTTAAGCATCACGAAGTCCAGTCCGCCAATCATGTCATTGGTTCCAGGAGCAAACGCAAGGCTGTAGCCAACGACAACCCAGATGACGGTTACAATCGAGATTGCAACAAAGCTCTGCATAAGAACGTTTAGAACATTCTTGCTCCTGGTCATGCCGGCATAAAACAAAGCTAATCCCGGTGTCATAAAGAGAACAAGAGCTGTGGATATGAGCATCCAAGCCGTGTCACCACTGTTTAATTCAGGGGCAGATTCGTTTTTCACGCTGCCGTCGTCGGCCTTTATAGACCCATCAAACTTAGTTGTGAAGTCTGGATGGGCGAGTCCTTGTTCATCACCAACGTTTTTCAAGCCTTCAGTGGGTGCCTCTGGCACCAGTGAAGAAGTGGTCGGCTCGTTCGGAGATGCACTTTGAGCGAAGACGGGTGCAGATGAAGACAGCATGGCGATTGACACCAATGCAGTCAATAGGTATGCAAAGCGACGCATCAAGCTTTGAGCTTTAGCGTACACGGAATGCGGATGTCGCATGAACCGTTCCTTTCTGTATGGACAAGGCAGGTTGAGTGCCAAGCATCGAAAGCCTTTGGGGTAGGCATTCCTCTCTTTGTGGAGGATTAAAATGTTTTATGAAAAATGAAACGCGCTTGACGGATGCTAAACAGCATCGCTTCCGCGCTCACCCGTACGAATACGGATTGCATCGAGTACCGGTGAAAGGAAAATCTTTCCATCACCAATTTCGCCTGTTCGTGCGGCTGCAGAGATAGCATCCACGATGCGATCAACTTCACTATCAGCAGCAACGATTTCAAGCTTTAGCTTCTGAATGAGGTTGACGGTGTACTCAGCACCGCGATAGTGCTGTGTGTATCCCTTTTGCTTACCCGAACCGCGCACCTCAGTTACGGTCATACCCGTTACACCGAGATCATCCAACGCTGTCTTGACTTCATCAAGGCGCTGCGGGCGGATGACTGCTTCAATCTTGATCATTGTTCCTCCTTGGATAAATTGAAAATGGCCCCGTCGTAAATACGCGGGACCCATTCATACACGTACCAAGCAACCAGAAAGTCTAAGCCCTCTGGTACAACCCTGCACTTCTATCATCGCCATATCCGTAGTCCTTTCGAACAACCGACCCGCGACATTGCGTGAACGTGTATGTACCGATGGACCCCGTGAGGGTGAACATCGATGCGCGAGTGTATTCTGTTTTTCTTTCGGCTGTCAAGACTCCGTGTTGCGTTTTAAATGAAAAACGCGGTGCATCTTATAAATGCACCGCGCTAATGAAATTACAAAACTACTGAGCTAGAATTTGTAGACTTGTGCGATCGACAACGTTCCTTGATCCTTCTTGAGTCCATTGGATGCACCAAAGAAGAAGTCGTTTGAACGGTCGTACCGATATTCGATAACAGTGCTTACCGTTTTGCTGGTTGCTGCAAGTTTGTATGAGACAGCGATCGACGTCAGCGTTGGCTTGGTCCCTGGCGTTGCCGTCAATGTCGGAAGAACTCCCGAATCTGCACTGTTTTGTTGCAAGTATTCACCACGCAGCGAGAGAGACCCGCCATTAGATTGGCCGAGCACGAGGACACCCTTTACGCCTGTGGCTTCATAACGCGTTGCTGCCGCATCGCGGCCCGACCGCAGTGTGTAGTCAACATGCAGTGCATTTGAATCAGAAAGCTTGCGGGAATATTGGAAACCAGCAAGATTAGTTTCGCGGTTGTTACCACCAACATTTTCACGACCACTGATAAGGTTCAGCCGGAGATCGCTTGCGTCTCCGAGCTTCTTATCGATGGTAAGTCCGTACGAAAGATCACGGTTGTCTTCGCCAGTTCCGCTGTACTTGTTCTGAATAGAACCTGTGACACGTGTAGAGTCATTCAAGTCAAATCCAGCACGTGCACCCTGTCCTAGGATAGGGGTTAAGAATTGAAACGCAAACGACCGACTAATGAAGTTGTCGATACCAAGACCTTCGGAACCTACCAATGTACGGTATTGACCGACATCGAGGCGGATGTCCTTGTTGCCAGCTTCGATCAGCTGTGTACCGTACGCTTCTGCAACAAACGCTCCCGGCATCAACAGCGCGTTACGAACATCACCATCGATGAACCGAAGATGAAAACCACCCCGGTTGCGAGCCGTTGCCTCACGGCTGACGGTCAACTCGGCGAGATTCAAGGAAAACTGAGCATCCTTGGAGTTGTACAGGAATGTATTGCCACCAGCTGGCTTATTAAAATTATTGGAGTAATTGATTCCGAGGGAACCTCCAATTTTTATTTCCTGTGCGTTGGCGGTGCTGGACAAAGCAGCCAAGCCAACGAGAGCTACAAACGAAATCGTCAAGTTACGCATTGGAAAAGACGATGCCTCCTCTATATTTTTCGTGATGAAGTCTTGCGACAATGCAAGTCGTTCGCCACATTGGGGATGATTCCCCAGCAGTGCCCAACTACGAACACCGCTGATGTAACAGTACTCCTGACCGGTAAGTGATGTCAAGCCTATTGTTTCGCGGATAGCCTGCGTGGTACAGTTCGCGTTGGATTGTGCCTTGGAATACTAGGGGATTCACAGTTCAATCGAATGGATTTGTAACCATGTTGTCATCCTATATACCTGTGCTCGTGATGGTTGCTGGTGCGACTATTGTTGCGCTGGCACTTATTGGTTTGTCCGCATTGCTAGGTCCAAGACGGCCATCGGCAAGCAAAGATGCAACCTATGAATGCGGTGTAACAGCCATTGGATCAGCGCGGGAGCGGTTCCCTGTCAAGTTCTATTTGACAGCAATGCTATTCATTGTTTTTGACATCGAAACGATTTTTCTGTACCCCTGGGCTGTCAACTACAAAGCATCCGGTGGTCTGATGCTTTTCAATCTTGTTGAAATGCTTGTCTTCGTAGCAATTCTGTTGGTCGGCTACATTTATGTTTGGAAGCGCGGAGGCTTGGAATGGGGCTAGAAACAGATCAGCCGTTTTTGACGGTTTCGATGAATAAGGTTGTCAACTGGGCGCGGAAAAACTCGCTCTGGCCTGCAACGTTCGGCCTTGCATGCTGTGCCATCGAAATGATGGCATCCACCGACAGTCGCTATGACTTGGCCCGGTTCGGTTCCGAAGCCTTTCGCGCATCCCCGCGTCAGGCAGACCTAATGATTGTAAGCGGGCGTGTCTGTAAAAAGATGGCACCTGTCCTGCGGCAAGTTTATGACCAGATGCCAGACCCCAAGTGGGTTATCGCGATGGGGGACTGTGCATCGAATGGTGGCATCTTCAATAACTACGCCGTTGTACAGGGTGTTGATCAGATTGTTCCTGTTGACATTTATGTTCCAGGGTGTCCTCCATCCCCCGATGCTTTGATTCATGCAATCATGCAGCTTCAGGAGAAAATTGATCAAGAGCGTTTCAGTCAGCGCTACTAGATTCCATCGTTGTCGTGGTGTGCTCCAGCTGCTTCTGACTCATCTATGCTGGATGACTTTGTGATAAAATTCGCAAAGTATTGTGCACTTATTATTTTGAGTCGTCGGGTGTAAAAACGCATGGTTGATGCTGATGTCCGCTTGGGGTTGTCCGGAAGCGACCTAGCTATCCGTAACAAGACATTCCACTCTGCACTGACGATGACTCCAGGGACCCTGGAAGGCATCTCGCACCGCTTTCTTCGTGTAGTGGCTGAGCATGGACTACAAGAGAGTGTCGTTGACTTTCAGGATTGCAATGGCATCCCGTCCTTCACTGTGAATGCGGATGCTGTCGAGGCTTGCCTTCGCATTGCCAAAGAAAATAATGGATATGACCTCCTGTCGGATTGTTTCGGAGTCGATCGCCTTGGATTTAGCACTCCCCACCGATTTGAGGTTGTTTATTCGCTATACTCAATCGCGCATGCTGACCGAATAATCGTGCGGGTGGCATTGCTTCTCGATGAACCTTGTCCGAGTGCCGCTGATGTTTACCCAGCGACTGTGTGGCCCGAACGCGAAATCTATGACATGTTTGGTGTAGAGTTTACCGGGCACCCGGACTTGCGCCGAATCCTGATGCCAGATGACTGGGTCGGTCATCCACTTCGGAAGGATTTCCCCCTTGGCGGAGAAGAAGTTGAATTTAGCCATAACGTTCGTGAGCAGGAGTCAAAGTGATGCAAAGCAGTGACCTCATGTCCGAACGTAGCACCACATTTCACGCTGGCATTGAAGTAGAACGCCACCACGATTCTGAATCTGGCGCCGATACCATGACGATCAATATGGGTCCAAGCCACCCAAGTACGCATGGTGTTCTTCGTCTCGTTCTCGAGCTGGATGGCGAAAATGTTGTCCGTTGCACCCCCCACATCGGTTACCTGCACACGGGTATCGAAAAGACGATGGAGAACCTCAGTTACTACAAGGCGCTGGTTCTTACCGACAGAGAAGACTACTTGTCCAATCTCTGCAACAATTTGGCATATTCACTTGCCGTTGAGCAGCTGGTTGATGTTGTCATCCCTGAAAAGTCACAGGTCTTGCGAGTTCTCCTAAACGAACTTGAGCGCATTGCATCGCATATGTTATGGCTGGGAACACACGCGCTCGATATTGGAGCGATGTCCGTGTTCTTCTACACGTGGCAAGATCGTGACCTGATTCTTGAAATCAAAGAACACATGTCAGGAGTTCGCACCAAGACATCGTGGATTTGCCCTGGTGGACTCCGTGGCGATATGCCATCCGGCTGGTATGAGCGGGTTGAGAGTTTCCTGAATCAGTTCCCTAAGCGGATGGAAATGTACGAAGGACTTCTGTCCAATAACCCAATCTGGCTCGAGCGAACCAGGGGCGTTGGTGTTTTGACTCCGCAGGATGCCCTCGATGCTGGTCTGACCGGGCCATCCCTTCGCGCAAGCGGAGTTGCTTGGGATTTGCGCAAATCCAACCCCTACAGCGGCTACGAGCAGTATGAGTTCGATATTGCGGTTGGGCAATACGGGGATGTACTTGACCGCTATCGCGTCCGGATGGAAGAGCTGCGGCAGTCTTATGAGATTTGTCGGCAGGCGATGAAGCGCGCTCTCGCTATGCCAGGTGCGCCAGTTCGCACAAATGACCGCAAAATTGCACCTCCGCCGAAGGCTGAGCTTGATACATCGATGGAAGCACTTATCCATCACTTCAAACTCTTCACTGAAGGCTACCATCCACCTGTGGGCGAAGCCCTTGGAGTCGTGGAAGGGCCACGCGGAGAAAAGGCGTATTACGTCATCTCGGATGGCAGCAATCGACCTTACCGGGTCCGCATCAAGGGACCGTCGTTCTACAATTTACAGGCATTGCCGAAAATGTGTGAAGGACGCTTAGTCGCGGATGTGGTTGCGATGATTGGTTCCATCGATATTGTATTGGGCGACATTGACCGATAAGCCGGTTGATATGGGATATGGATTGCAAAATGGCTAAGTTCACGGAAGATACAAAGCGGAGGCTGGACGCCCTTATTGCCAGATATCCGACATCACAGGCGGCTTTGTTGCCGGCTCTTTGGGTTGCTCAGGAAGTGTATGGCGGATGGTTGCCCCCTGAGGCGATGCAGGAAGTTGCCGATCATCTTGGAGTACCTGAATCAGATGTTGCTGGAGTTGCCACTTTCTACACGATGTACAACAAGCGCCCAGTTGCACACCATCGGATTGAAGTCTGCCAAAACGTAGCCTGTATGGTCAACGGCGCGGATGAGCTCATCGGGTACTGCGAGCGAAAGCTCGGTATTCATGCTGGTGAGATGACCCAAGATGGCGCTTTTTCAGTAGAACGAGTGGAGTGCCTTGGCGCATGTTGCCACGCACCAGCACTAATGGTCGGGAGCACCTATTACGAGAGTGCGACAGAACAAACGATAGATAAACTCATCGCAGATCTCGCTAACATGCCAAGCGAGTCTGTCCATCCACCACAGAGCCAAATGCCTGAGCAGGGGGAGTTTTAGATGCCAGTAGAACAGACACTGCTCCTTTACCGGCACCGAAACGTACCTGGTATCACTCGCTTGGAAACGTATGTGGCGCACGGTGGCTATGAGCAGTTCCGTAAAGCGGTCGCGATGGACCCTGAAGCCATCATTGAAGAAGTCAAAGTTTCGGGCCTTCGCGGTCGCGGTGGTGCGGGATTTCCAACGCACATCAAATGGAATGCATTTCCAAAGAATCGTGATGTAGAGCACTACTTCATTATCAATGCTGATGAGGGAGAACCCGGTACCGCTAAAGACCGAGATCTGATGAATGCGCTGCCGCATTTGTTGGTGGAAGGCTGTTTGTGTTCCATGGTCGCAGTGCGAGCTGCGAAATGCTACATCTACATTCGTGGTGAATACATTGAGCCATGGAAGAGTGTCCAAAAGGCAATCAACGAGGCTTACACCGCTGGCTTCCTTGGCAAAAATGTTCTTGGGTCTGGCCTAGACTTTGACATCTACACCCACTTAGGTGCAGGTGCCTATGAGTGTGGTGAAGAGTCGGCACTCATGTCCAGCCTTATGGGTGAGCGTGGAATGCCTCGCCTGAAGCCACCAGCAGCGCCACTTCCGATGATTTCTGGTGTGTGGAAGCGTCCTAGTGTTGTCAACAATGTTGAAACTGCTGCCACAATCCCAGCCATTCTTGAGCTCGGTGGTGCCAAATATTCCGAAATCGGAGTTGGTAGTCCTCGATCGCGTGGAACAAAACTTTTTTCGATCTCGGGCCATGTCAATAAGCCCGGAATCTACGAGATTGTCCTTGGCACTCCGTTTTCAGAGGTCTTGGACATTGCTGGTGGTGTTCGTGATGGTCATCAACTAAAGACGTATATTCCGGGTGGAAGCTCGATGGGCTTTGCTCCTCCGACACCGCTTGACTATCCATTCGACTACGAAGGAATTCCTCAGAATACGCAGACTCTCGGACTCGGGTCTGGCGGATTAATGATCTTCGATGAAACAACAGATGTCTTCAAGGTCACGCATCGCCTCGTTGACTTCTATCATCATGAGTCCTGTGGAAAGTGTACGCCGTGCCGTGAAGGATTGGATTGGCTTAGCAAAATCTACGCTCGAATCGCATCCGGTGGTGGACGTGAACAGGACATCGACCTTATCTGGGATATCTGTGATTCGATTCGGGGTAAGTCGTTCTGCGCTCTTGGCGAAGGGGCTATCTGGCCTGTCATGACGAGCCTGCGACTCTTCCGCCATGAATACCTCTCGTATATTCATCATGGTCGGAACACCTATTCGGAAGCCGGACAGCTGGGAGCATAACATCGCTATGTCAACGCAAAACGGCCCTGACCGGCCAAAGACTCCAGCCGAAAGTGCTGATGTCAATAAAGTGGTTACAGACACAAAGGCTGCGCAAGTTGCCGGTGTGCCGATGGTGAGTCTGGTTGTCGATGGAAAGCCAGTTTCGGTTCCAAAGGGTACCTTGGTGATCGAGGCAGCATTCTCGGCAGGCTCTGACATCCCTTACTTCTGCTACCATCCAAGGCTTACCAGCGTTGGCGCATGTCGAATGTGTCTTGCGAGCGTCGAACTGGAAATGTTTGGGCAACGCAGAGCATCCATCATGGCGACCTGTACGGTTCCTGCCGCGGATGGCATGGTTATCAAGACCACGACGCCGGATGTCAAGAAGGCCCAAAATGGTGTCTTGGAGCTGATTCTTGCGAATCACCCATTGGACTGTCCTGTCTGTGATCGTGGCGGCGAATGTCCGCTGCAAAACATGACCATCTCTTATGGTCCACCGAACACTCGCTTTATTGAGGATAAGCGACGGTACGTCAAGGCATTGCCGATTTCAGACCATGTTGTGCTGGACCGTGAGCGCTGTATCACCTGTATGCGCTGTACGCGCTTTGCTTCGGAAATCGCCGGCGATTCCAAGCTTGGATTGATCAATCGTGGCGCTCAGTCGGAAGTTGGCCCATTCCTTGGTGGGACATTTGACTCCAACTTCAGCGGAAATACCATCGAAATCTGTCCTGTTGGTGCACTGACAAGCCGCCAGTTTCGCTTTAAGGGCCGTCCTTGGGAAGTCAAGTCAGATGACTCAATCTGTACAAAGTGCTCCAATGGTTGCAATATTGCTGTTGGCCACCGATTGGGCGAAGTCGTACGCATCAATGGCCGTGTAAACGAAGCCATTAATGAAGAGTGGACATGCGACAAGGGCAAGTTTGGCAATGCGGATGTCAACTCGCCTGAGCGCCTAACAGTTCCTCTGATTCGTAATGCACAGGGCGTTCTCGTTGAGACCGATTGGGATACAGCACTCTTGGCTGTAGTTACTAACTTGCAATACGTTGCAGAGAACTACGGAGCAAATGCAATCGCAGCGTTTGGGACAACCACGGGAACTGTTGAAGACAACGTTCTCCTTGGCAAACTAGTTCACGGAGTTTTTGGCTCATCTAATCTCGCATATCAGCTCACACATGCTCCGCGACGACTACCAAAGGCAACCATTGTTTCTGTTGAATCAGCGAAACATGTTGTCATTGTCGGAATGGATCTTGCCTACGATCAGCCGATGTATTACCTCCGTACTGTAAAAGCACAACGCAATGGAGCCACGGTTATTTCGGTCGAAACATCAGGCGAACTTGCGGGTGCTAATCTGACGTCAGAATCGGTTGTTCTTGCTCCGGATACGCTTTCGGCAGCTGATTACGAAGCAATCAATGGAGTTACCTTGGCGGCGGGATGTGGTTATTCTGTGCTGGTGTCCGATGCGAATGCTTATGGACCATATCTGGCTGGGTTCGACGGTGTAGATGCATGGGTTGAGGATCTTCACACTGGCCTGCCTGCATCTGAAAAGGCACATGATGTACTGAATGGCATGGCATTAGCTACTGTCAAACACGCTTTCGTCCTTGGGTCTGATCCTGTCGGCACTTACGCAGACAATCAGCTTGCCAATAAGGCATTCTCTTCAGATGCATTCGTTGTCGTGACAAGCCAATTCGCGAATGCTACGACTGCGAAGGCATCCGTTGTGCTTCCAATCGCATCGTTTGCTGAAACGGCTGGTTCCTACCTCAACGTGGATGGTCAGCTTCAGACGGTAGAAGCGGTACTTCCACCAAAGGCTGGCACGCGCCCGCAGTGGCAGGTTCTACTTGAACTCAATGCAAGGTCAGGAAATCCATTGCCAGTATTCAATCCATCCGATGTACTACCAACTGGATTAGCCCAAGGAGGGATTGAGTAATGTCTGAGTTGATCAACTCACCTGTTTGGCGCGACTTGTTTGTCAACAGTGCAGACAATATTCCCTGGTATGCAGAGTTTGTAAGGTCGTTGCTACGCTTTGTAATTGCACTCGCTGGCGGTCTCGGAAGTGTCCCAATCCTTGTATGGCTTGAACGCCGTTTACTAGGTTTCTGGCAAGGGCGTCTGGGTCCAAACCGTGTTGGTCCGTTTGGCTTACTCCAGCCGATGGCCGATGCGCTCAAATTGATGATGAAGGAGGACATCACGCCTACAAACGTTGATAAAGCCCTTTATTACCTTGCGCCTGCGATTGCGCTTGTTCCTGTCATTTGTAGCTTGACCGTCTTACCGTGGAATAGCTCATCGGATTGGGGAGCGGTTGCGCCTCACCTCAACGTGGGTATTCTTTTTCTTCTTGCGGTGGCATCTATTGAAGTTTACGGAGTGATTCTCGCTGGATGGTCATCCAATAACAAGTACTCGCTGCTTGGTGGACTGCGCGCTTCCAGTCAGGTTATTTCGTACGAGCTTGGTATGGGGCTCAGTATCATCGCGGTGCTTTTGATGACCGGAACGCTTGCGATGCAGGAACTCGTTCATAGCCAGACGATTGCTGCCAATGTTCCGATTCCTGATTCCAACTACTCCGTGTGGACACAATCCGTTTCTGCTGGATTTTGGAACTGGAATATCTTCAAACTTTTTCCTTTCGGTCTCGTTGCGGCAATCGTTTATATGATCTCGATGATTGCGGAGACCAATCGTGCACCGTTTGACCTCCCAGAAGCGGAGACCGAACTTGTCGCAGGTTTCCATACGGAATACACATCGTTCAAGTTTGCGATGTTCTTTATGGGTGAATATGCCAACATGATGATCGTTTCGGCGATCTGTGTGACTCTGTTCCTCGGTGGCTACACGGCGCCCTGGGGTATTTTGGGTCAGCTTCCTGCATCATGGACGTTCTTCCCCACATCTGTATTAAACTTTGTAAACCATGTTGTGATCGCGCCAGCGTGGCTCTTCATCAAGCTGTACACACTGATCAGCTTCTTCATCCTTGTACGTGCAAGTCAACCAAGACTTCGTTATGACATGCTGATGCACTTTGGTTGGAAGGTGTTACTCCCAACTGCATTGGCAAATGTTGTTCTTGTTGCAACTTCGATGGCGCTGCAGCAGCTGTTTGGTGCAGTAGGGCACTTCATTGCAGTTGGAATCGCTGGCTGCTTGGCAACGATTGTTCTATGGGTTGCATATCTGCATTGGAAGGCTCGTAAGTCAGGGGATGAAGCAAGCCGCCTCCCAATACGTCGTGAGAGTGTTGTTCGGGCGATTGCTGCCCGGATGCCGGTGGAGGACTAAACCATGTCAGAATTCTGGTCTGATGTACGTCAGATTGCGTCTGAGGTGCTTGCCCCATTTCAGGGTATGGCGCGTGTTGGTGTAAAGATAATTGAGCCGACAACGGTTTTGTCCTACCCTGAGTTTCGTCGCCCGATGGGACGTAGAGCTCGTTGGCGTCACGTTCTTAATCGCTATGACAATGGCATGGAAAAGTGCATCGGGTGCTCCCTTTGCGCTGGCGCATGTCCCGCAAATGCCATTCTTGTCGTAGCCGGAGAGAACACAGATCAAGACCGAAAGAGCCCTGGCGAACGCTTTGCCGAGCGTTACGAAATCAACATGCTTCGATGTATCTATTGTGGCTTTTGTCAGGAATCTTGTCCGACGGGCGCGATTGAGCTCAAGGACATTTTTGAGCTGGCCGAGGATAGCCGTAAGAAGTTGATTTACACCAAAGAAATGTTGTTGGTACCAGACCCTCAGCTTGAGAGGATTGACTGATGTGTAGATTTACAAGTGACGTGACGCATAAAGGGATTGTGTTATGACACTTCAGGCACTTCTATCGGGACAGGGGTTGATGTTCCTGTTTTTCGCTGTGGCTGCAATAGCAAGTGGCTTACTCGTAGTCATTCTTCAAAATCCGTTGCGGGCTGCACTGAGTCTGGTTATCAATCTGTTTAGTGTTGCGGGTTTGTACTTGTCGCTGAATGCGTACTTCCTCGCGACGGTGCAAGTGATCGTTTACGCCGGTGCCATCATGGTGCTTTTCTTGTTTGTGATCATGTTGCTGAACATGGGGCAAGCTAACCTGAACACCAGCTATCGTGGCGTGCGTACAGTCATCGCGTTTTCATCTGCCATTGGATTCGGTGGACTTATGTCTGCAGTTGCACTGAAAGGGCAGCCAGATGTTATGTTGCCTAGCGATACATTGGTAACAGGTTCCACTGCAGGTAGCGTCGAGGGTATTGGTAAGGTGTTGTACAACCCGAACCTTCCTTGGCTGTTTGCATTCGAATGGACAAGTTTCCTATTATTGGTCGCAGTCATTGGTGCCGTTGTGCTTGCCGGGAAAAGACAGCAACCCACGGAGGAGAAGGCCTGATGTCCATACCCTTGAACTATTACATCGTGTTGTCGATGATCCTCTTTTCACTGGGGATTGCTGGTGTAACGACGCGTCGTAATCCGATTCTTATCTTTATGAGCATTGAGCTTATGTTGAATGCTGTGAACCTTTCATTGATCGCGTTTGGTCGCTATCTTGGCGATGCTGGTGGTCAAATGTTGACCATTTTTGTGATGGCAGTTGCGGCTGCCGAAGTATCCGTAGGACTTGGGATATTGATTGCAATCTTCAGAACCAAGGACAACGTAGATGTTGATGTCTTGAACGGATTGAAAGGGTAAGAATCACGATGTCAACCATATTGTGGTTAGTACCGCTCATCCCGCTCATTGGTGCCATTATCAATGGAACCATAGGACCCAAGCTTGGTGAACGATCGTCTTCTGGTATTGCTATTCTCAGTGTCATTGCTGCCTTTATCGCCGCGATTACAGTTGTTGCTGGCGTAAGCAGCAGTCCTGCACACTTTGTTGAATCCAATGCAGTTGCATGGATGTCTGTTCCAGGGACACCGCTTTCTATCCCGTTCAGTTTCCATGTTGACCCTCTTAACGGGGGGATGCTCCTTGTAATTACAGGTGTTGGAGCGCTGATTCACATCTACAGCGCAAGCTATATGCATGGAGACAAGGGCTACTCACGCTACTTCGCCTACTTGAATCTGTTCGTGTTCTTTATGGCCGTGCTCGTGATGGCTGGCAACTTGCCACTCCTATTCGTGGGCTGGGAGGGTGTTGGCCTGGCTTCTTACCTCCTGATTGGTTTTTGGCAGGAGAAGTGGTCTGCAACGCAAGCGGCTAAGAAGGCGTTTATCGTCAATCGTATTGGTGATGTCGCATTGCTTATTGCAATGTTTATCCTGTATGGGGAGTTCAAGACACTCAACCTGTATGGGGACAATGGAATCCTGACTCAGCTTTCCGCGTCAACCGCTTTCCATGTCCAAACTGGAGTTGCGACTGTAATCGCGTTACTGCTCTTTGGTGGTGCTGCTGGTAAAAGTGCGCAGCTTCCGCTGTTTGTATGGCTTCCAGATGCGATGGAAGGTCCGACACCGGTTTCTGCTTTGATCCACGCTGCTACGATGGTAACTGCTGGCATCTACCTTGTTTGTAGGTTTCATCTCCTCTTTGAGATGTCGCCGCTTGCAATGCAGGTTGTTGCATGGACCGGTGGACTTACGGCATTAGTTGCCGCGTGTGCCGGAGTGGCTCAGTGGGACATCAAGAAGGTGCTTGCATACTCCACAGTGTCTCAGCTGGGATTGATGTTTGTTGCATGTGGCTGCGGTGCGTTCACGGCGGCGATGTTCCATGTAACGACCCATGCATTCTTCAAGGCGCTTCTGTTCCTTGGTGCTGGTGCCGTCATTCATGCACTGCACGGCGAGCAGGACATGCGCAAGATGGGCGGACTTGCATCGAAGATAAAATCAACACACGTGTTGGTCCTTATCGGCACTATCGCTATCGCTGGAATTCCGCCGTTCGCTGGATTCTGGTCGAAGGATGAAATACTATTGGCGGCCTTTGACCATAATCGTGCAGTTTATGGGTTGGCGGCTGTGACCAGCGCACTCACCGCGTTCTACATGTGGCGAATGTACATGTTGACCTTCCAAGGTTCAAGCCGGGTGGAAGAACATACTGCGCATCATTTGCATCACCCAGATGCGCGAATCGTGTTCCCATTGACAATTCTAGGTGTCCTAACGGTCATAGCGGGATTCCTAAATGCTCCTGCACTAGGTTTACATTTCTATTCAGATTGGTTAGCGCCTGTTATCTCTTCTCCGGAACACTCGCACAACAGTGGCTTGGTGATGGGAATTAGCGTTGTTGTTGCGTTGGTGGCCTCCGCTATGTCTGTAGCGAAATACAAAAGCTATACAGTTGAAACCAGTGACAAAACAAGCCATGTATTTGCGTTCTTCGCTTCGGCACTTCGTTTCGATTACCTCTATGCAGCCATTGTCGTAAAACCGCTGACCGCCGCTGCCGCGTGGTCGAACTTATCGGTTGAACGGAACGGCGCCCGTGGACTACTACGGATTGGTCATTCAAGTGTGGAATTCGTCGGAAAGTCTGTTCGACGCTGGCAAAGTGGAATTGTGGGTGACTATATCCTTAGCATGGCTATCTGCTTGATTGTCATTGTTTCAGTCGTCTTGATCAATGGAACCCGAGGAGGCAACTGATATGAATGAACTTATTCTAGTGATTGTTGCGTTGCCCCTGATTGCAGCAGTTTTAGCGAGCCTTGTGCAAGAAAAATCAGCTAAGTCCATTGCTATTCTCGGAAGTGCAATCGCATGCCTGGTTTCTATATTTGGAATTACGACGGGCGGCACTCTCGACAGAGGTTTCCACCATGTGTTTAACGCTCCTTGGTTACCAAAGCTTGGGCTGATGTTCACATTTGGGCTTGATGGGATGTCATCCCTGCTCGTCCTACTTACGACGTTTCTCACGGTTATTGCTGTCATCGTGATCCCTGCACCAAAGAATGCTATACGTGGCTATTACCTGTCCATTCTTGTAGCTGGGGCTTTGACTAACGTCGCATTTGCTTCATTGAATATCCTGTTGTTCTACATCGCATTTGAAGCCGCACTGATTCCTGTATTGATGTCAATCGGAATGTTTGGTGGTGGAGATCGTAGCAAGGCTGCAATACAGTTTTTCGTATTCACCGTCATCGGTTCGCTCCTCCTCCTTAGCTCGATCATAGGGTTGAGAATCGCTACAGGCACTTTTGATTATCAAACGTTGAAGGACGTGGTAGCCACGGGCAATGTTGACCCATCGTTGCTGCGATGGTTTGCAATCGCATCGTTTGTTGCTTTTGCGACCAAGGCTGCAGTGGTTCCACTGCACGCATGGCTCGGCCGGGCATATGTAAACACTCCTACGGGAATGCTGTTGCTGTTGTCAGGTGCGATGGCAAAGCTTGGCGTTTACGGTCTGATTCGTTTTACGCTACCGCTTGGTGGAGACTTTGCAGAAAGCCTCGTTCCGCTTATCGTGACGCTTGGTGCCGTGTCAGTAATATATGGGGCACTTGTTGCATCTGCACAAACGGACATCAAGGCTGTTATCGCGTTCTCATCGATCAGTCACATGGGCTACATCGTCATTGGGGCGGTTGTAGGGGATGATGCTGCGCGGTCTGGCAGTGTTTTGCAGATGCTAAACCATGGAATCACGACGGGAGCATTATTCATCTGTTGCGATTTCATCTCTAGGTACAGAGGCAGTCGTCAAGTGACCGCACTTGGTGGAATTTGGTCCGACTCGCCATTGTTCAGCCGGTTGCTCCTTTTGTTTACCTTCTCATCTGTAGCGCTCCCGCTAACCAATGGGTTTGTCGGTGAATTCCTCATCCTCCTTGGAGCATTCCATAAGTTTCCGTACCAGACTGCAATCGCATCTGCCGGGGCTGTCGGTTCTGCTGTGTACATGCTTTGGATGATTCAGCGGAGCATTTACGGTAGCTCAAAATCTGAGGGATCTAAAGTGATATTGCTCGGAGTTTCGGAGCGAAGTGTGCTGTTGGCGCTGGCACTGATGATCATCGGAATCGGTGTAGCCCCGTCTCCATTGTTGGCGATTGCGTCAGACAATGGACACAAGGTTGGCGCTGCCATGCAGCCGGAGGTCAAGTAAGTGAATTTTGGTGATATTCATGCTGCAGGCGCTCCGATACTGATGGCAGTTGGGGGCTGTGTCGTACTGCTTACGGATCTTGCGTCAAAGCGCTCGGCAACCAGGAAGTTTGGTACATTTCTAGCCATACTGTTTTGTGTTGCGGCGATCGTCTGTAGCTACACATTGGCTTGCCAGCTGCGTACAGCATTCTCAAATGGAATAGCCGTCGAAGGTCTCGTCGTTACAATGCAAATCCTCCTTGCGGCGATTGCAGCCGTAACGATTGTCGCGTCATCAGAAATTTTACAATCATTTCATTTACCGAAGGGGGAGTACCGCGCCCTCACCATGCTCGCATCGGCAGGTGCTATGGTCTTGGTCCAAAGTCTTGACTTGGTAAATGCTTTTGTTGGTATTGAGATTATGTCGGTTGCGTTCTATGTCCTCGCCGGCTACCGACGTGCACAGGCTGCTTCGGAAGAAGCGGGTGCCAAATACTTTCTGATGGGCGCGTTCGTGAGTGCAATCCTACTCTTTGGTATTGCATTGGTCTACGGCAGTGTCGGTTTGGCGATGAAAGCGAATGGACTTGAGCTGCCTCAAGGGTATTCTTTCACCAATGTTGTTACAATTTCGAAAGCCATTCATGAAGTTCCAGGCCTTGGGACAAGCCCGTTGTTTTTGCTTGGCACGGTGATGCTCGTCGGTTCACTTATGTTTAAAGCGGGTGTTGCGCCGTTCCACATGGTTGCTCCGGATGTATATCAGGGCGCTCCTGCTCCGATTGCTGGTTTTCTAGCGACGACAAGTAAAGTTGCTGCATTTACAATCCTGATGCGGTTCTTTACAATAATTGCTGGCGCCGATACAGGAGCGGCATTCAAGGTTATTGTGATCGGTTTCGCGTTGCTGTCTATTATTGTTGGTAACACGGGTGCTGCAAATCAGAAGAGCATCAAACGTCTCTTTGGATATTCATCAGTTGCCCATGCTGGATACATCGTCCTAGGATTATTGGCATCACTGGGAGCAGAGTCTCAGGCCGCTGCGATTACCGCGGTTACCTTCTATATTGTGGCTTACACGATTACAACGATAGGAAGCTTTGCTGTGGTGGCTTGGCTTGGTAAAGATGGCGAAGATGCCGATGCCATTAGTGCGTACCGTGGTCTTGGAAAGCGGAACCTTGGTGCAGCAATAACCCTTGGAATATTCTTACTTTCCCTCTCCGGAATACCATTGACGGTCGGCTTCCTGACTAAACTGGGCGTCTTTATGGCACTGCTTAGCGCGGGCGGTACATGGGTCGCCGTTGTGGCGCTGATTGGAAGTGCAATCGGTTTGTACGCTTACCTTCGCGTTATCAGTCAGATGTTCTTTTACGATTCATTGCATGAAGAGATATCCGCAAGCGATGGTGCGAGCAAACTGGTTGCAGTTTCTGCAGCAACATTAGTCATTGTGATGGGCGTGTTTCCAAGTCAGGCACTGCTTCCATCCTTTGAAGCATCCTTAGCTGCCCCGCCGGTTTCAGGAGATGAAGTGAAATGATTATCGGCGTCCCACGTGAAATAAAGGTTGATGAAAACCGTGTCGGCTTGGTTCCGGCAGGAGTTGAAGCACTCGTTTCTTCGGGACACCGCGTTATCGTTGAATCTAACTGCGCTGCAGGTATTGGTCTAGGGAATGATCAGTACGTAGCAGCTGGTGCAGAAATTGCGGAGCTGGCATCGGATGTCTGGGCGGCCGCAGACATGATCGTTAAGGTTAAAGAGCCGCTGGAGGTGGAGTACCCCTTACTGCGCGATGGCCAGATTGTCTTCACGTACTTTCACTTTGCTGCAGTTCCAAGCCTCGTTGATGCATGCAGAACATCCGGAGCAATCTGTATTGCCTATGAGACGGTCCAGTCTCCCGATGGTCAGCTTCCGTTGCTGGCGCCAATGAGTGAAGTTGCTGGTCGAATGGCAGTACAAGAGGGGGCTAAGTACCTTGAGAAGGCAATGGGTGGTCGTGGAATCCTTCTTGGTGGCGTTCCTGGAGTCGCACCTGCAAATGTGGCTATCATTGGCGGTGGAATGGTTGGTACAGAAGCCGCGAAGGTCGCTGCAGGTATGGGAGCCAATGTAACGGTTCTGGATGTATCTTTGCAGAGGCTGCGATACTTGAATGATGTCATGCCACGCAATGTAACTACATTGTTTGCCAACAGCGGAACGATTCGAGATTCTGTGGTGTCTGCCGACTTGTTGATCGGTGCTGTACTTATTCGTGGAGCGAAAGCTCCAACATTGGTATCCAAAATCTTGGTTGCCGCAATGAAGCCAGGGGCTGTGATAGTGGATGTAGCAGTGGATCAAGGGGGATGCGTGGAGACGATTCATCCGACCACACATCGGGACCCTGTTTACTTTGTCGATGGTGTACTGCATTATGGCGTAGCCAACATGCCTGGTGCCGTTCCAGTTACATCGACATTTGCCCTGACAAATGCCACGCAGCCTTATGTGTCAAGGCTGGCTTCCTTGGGGTGGAGAGTCGCAGTGCAAAGTGATTCCAGTCTAAGGCATGGCTTGGTTTTTGCGCACGGTGATTGCTACTCTATCGAGGTGTCTGAGCAATTTTCACTTGACCTGAAAATCTTGCTTTAGTCCTGTCGCTTCAGTTCAGGTACAGTAGAGCCATGAAGCGCGCTTTTACTTTGATTGAGCTACTTGTGGTAATTGGGATAATTGCTGTCCTAGCGGCAATCCTTTTTCCAGTGTTCGCAGCAGCTCGCGGTAAAGCACGACAGACAGTTTGTACTAGTAACCTAAGACAAATCGGACTCGGACTCCAAATGTATGCACAGGACTACGATGGAATGGTTCCATTTGCCAAAGATGCGTCCGATGCATACGTTCCACAAATCTGGTCGTTCAATCCGGAATGTAAGGCGCTGCTCGACATAATGCCTTTCCTTCATCCTAGCCCTAATCCAGCGCAGGTAGGCACAATCCTTTCAGGTGGCATGGACGCGTACATCAACTCGACGGACATCTGGCGGTGTCCAGGAGATGCTGGCTTTGATGTTCTTGATAACAACTATTCCTGTGATGGTCCGTGTCCGCTTCCTGCCCGCCCAACGATGTTTAAAAAATATGGTGCATCGTATTTGTTTCGGACTGAACTTGCATTTCGAAGAGCCAATATTGATTCCCTCGAAGGCTATGATTTTCAATCGCAAAGTGCAGTCGGTCCAGCAGGTGTCAACTTCTTGTTCGATGGCAATGGTTCATGGCACGGGAGTAGCCTTGCCATGGGGAGATCGGGTCTACGATATAACGTGCTTTATCTAGATGGTCATGCGAAATCGGCATCCTACGATCAATATCAACGGGCCTGGGCCACGAATCTTGGACCGGTTGGCTCATCCATTTGCACAGAATAACGCCTGATGTTTATTCATGCAGGTGTTCTCATTAGTGCAGATGGAAATTTGCAACATGATGTAACAATATCTGTCGTCGATGGCAAGATCGATGACATCATGCCCAACTCACCGAAAAGGAGTAGTGCTTCGTACGCGGTGGTGACGCCGATGTTTCATAATGGACATAGCCATTGTGAATATCAAGCGCTGGAGTCTGTTCTTCCTAGCTCGGAATTTTTCCCATGGATACGTGATGTTGTCCGGTTAAAGCTGCGTCTCCCTTCAAAGTTTTGGCTCTACAGCACCCTTTTGGGTGTCACAAAGCTTTTTCGTATGGGGTACGCATCGACAGGGGATTGTTGCGATTCTGGGTTCGCGCCAGCGATTATGTCCGCTCTTGGTATGCACGGCGTCTGCTACCGCGAGGTGAATGGACTTTCTGAAGAGTTTGATGGTCCGCGATGCAATGCAATCATGAATACTGTTCTGAACTCGCGCCTAGTTACAACAATGGGTATCGCTCCGCATGCGATTTATAGTACATGTGACAACATCCTTGAGACTGTAGCAAAACAGAGCCAGAATGTGCCTGTTTGCATACATGTGGATGAGAGTCCAGAGGAAGAGCAGTTTTGTCGCTTGGCGGATGGACCATTTGCCGAAATGTATGAGCGACGCCGAATTGTTCGTGTATCACCAGAATCCAGTGCTCTTCAATTTTTTGATGGTATGGGGCTTGTGACTGCTAACACATTACTTGTTCATGGCTGTACTTGGGATCAAGATGACGTCGCAATTGTGAAGGCAAAGAATGCCTCTGTAGCTATTTGCCCTGAGAGTAATCGCTTCTTACACTGTGGCTATCCACCCATTGAGTTGTTTTATGATCAAGATGTTCGCGTGGTGATTGGGACGGATTCAGCACTTAGCTGCCACTCGATGTCACCAATGCATCAAATGAAGCTTCTGATGGAAACAAACCCCAGGGGGGAACTTCACAGGTGGATCTTTCAATCGCAAGTGACACCAACGATTGGAAGTTCCTACGATGTGACTGTCGGTGCAACGGCTAACTTTTGCGCTTTTGGCAAAGGGATGTGTTTTGAGCAAGGGAAATTGAAGCAGGTCATAGAGCAACTTGTAGATTTTACGCCTGATGTTTACCGTGTTGGATCACTGATGACCTATAAGCCTGGTGTCAGTCTGGATCGTGAACTTGTTAGCATTGTGAAGGAACTATCCCAGTCTTGAAACTTTCTGTGATGTTAACGAAGCATGACATCTGGCTAGCAATAATGGGCACTAGTCTAGGTATTTGTCTACTTTATTTGAATGGTGGATGGAGCAGCTTTCGGTCCAGTCATCCAATGAATTTCTTTGAATACTATCTGATAAACGATATCGCTTTGCTCGTCATACCTCTCGTTGTAATTACGCTCTGCGGACTAAGCACTTCAGATTACGGATTACGCTCGTGTAGTCGTAAGCATCTCATTGCTGCAGCTGTTATCGGAGTGCTGTTTTTTCCTGTGGTTCTGATAACTGCAAAAGCCCCTGAATTTCAAGCATATTATCTTCAGGCGATGCGGGCGAGTGGTGCAATAACGAATTTCCCGATGGAGATTAGTGCTTTTGGATTTGTCAGACATCAGATAATCCTAATGACGTATATGTTTGCGTGGGAATGGTTCTTCCGCGGTTTTCTCCTGATGTCAGTAAATCGCATCAGTGGTTCGCTGATAGCGGTGCTTGTTCAAGCGGTTCTATTTACCATCATGCATTTAGGAAAACCCACCATTGAAGTGGTGAGTTCGTTCTTTGGCGCTGTTTTACTTGGAATGTGGGCACTAAGGTCCCGTTCAATACTGCCGTGCTTTACGGTACATGCATTGCTTACATCGCTGAATGATGTGGCTGTTCTATTGCATTCAAGGTAATAAAGGCTTCAATCAATCCTGAAACGTCCACTACCTTTCGATGGTTTGTTCGCGGCTTCGTGCACTTATAAGGTATACACATGTGATTACCAATATAATAAATATGGCTAACCATTACATCGAGTTTGAATGAAGCTATCTTCCGATCGCTTCTACTGACGTGTTTTGTCTAGACACTTTGCGACTTGGCACTAACGCGTGGCGAAATCGTAACGATGAGAATCGATGTTAGAAATATTGTGAGAAATATACCCAGACGTAACGCAGATGTTACGAGGGAGCGTGGCTCAGAGTTCATTGTTGATGGATTGCTATTGCGTACAATGGTCATGTCGCTTCCTGAATAAGCCAGCTCCCAACCTGTCGGCACGTCCGTCGACGTTGGAAGAACTAACCATTCCGCACCAAGTGCTGCAGCCGATTCCACAGTAGGAATCCGCAATAAGTTGCCATTCTCTGGCGGCATCAAGCTTACGCCTGCAAGATTCTCAAGGGTCTCCTTATCCTTGCGAATAATTAGGCTGTCATAGGTTGCGATGTCATGAAGTCGATGTAACGTCAGGAGATTTGGTGGCAGGGTTGCTCCTTTTGGAGATGTAGCGCTAAGGGACCAGTTTCCAACGAGGCACGCTATCGGGGATTTTGCTGCATTTTGTTTTAGGAAATCGATACCAGGTGTTGTCTTGATGGCATCGGCCACACGTCCAACTGGATGGTAACTTCCTGACCAGTTCCATAGATCAGCGAGCAACAAAGCCGGGAGTACCCACATTACCATCGGGTAGCGATTCCGTAGCCGCAGACACGTTACACATAACACCATGGACAATCCAATCAATGGAAGCTGATTGATGATTGCATAAGACGATATTGCGCTGGTTACATCTCGCGGCAACGACAATTTCTGAATAGTCTGATCAGCAAGCCCATAACTAATGCCAGCAATGGCCAATAGAACGAGCGTTCCAAAGGCGACATGACGTAGTCGAACCCGGTGCAAAGCTGTTCCAGCAAGCAAACATATGGCTAACGAAAGTACTGGTAGTACACGTGCCGGATTACCAGTTGCGGCAAAACCCGGAATTCCATAGTACATGACGGCACAAAGAGGGCTACCAATAGCAACAGCAGTTGCAAGAATGCCTACAGCTGTAACTATTTTCTGGTCTCTCTGAAATGACTTGAACGCAAACAATCCAGCAAATAACAATATCGGAATCAGGACACCCGTATAGAGGGCCCATTCTGCATAGTTATTGGGAATGCCACTGTTAGTGAGAAGCCAGTTTGTCCCACCATTCATGTTTGGATTACCAAAGTGGTTAGGAGACAGCCACGTAATGAAATGACTCAGAGGCATTGCGTTGCTGATGTATGCTGCGTAGCCACCTGAAGACGCAGCGACTCCTCCGCGGTGAGACTGCTGCCCAAGTTCAATGGATGGCAACAACTGGCATGCGGAAAGGAACAATCCAACTACAAGAGCTGTCATTAGTCTGCCAGATTGTTTCAATGGTTTCTGTGGTAACACAATGAATAATCCGGTAGTCAGCAGCGAATACATGGCAAGTTGTAGATGTCCTGCCAGCAACGACATTAACGTAAAGAGAATCAGCTTTTTGTAGGACTTTTTGATGGCAGCCAGCCACATCCAAGGCAGCCAAGCAATCACGGTCAAGTGGGTGGCAAGCGGTAGCCATGCGACCAATGTTGCAGACTGTGAAAATCCAATGGCCGTGATAATGGCACCTATATGACCCGCTGATAGTCTACGTGCTAGGAGATATGTGCCAACTGCTAGGATTCCCATGTGAAAGGTAATTGACACCATGAGTGTGATTGGTGCCAAAGAAGATGGAAGTATCCAAAAGGGCCAATGGAGCGGATAGAAAAAACCACTTTGGCCATTTGCGAGTAGCGGTTGTCCTCCAAGTGTGGCTGCCGCATACGGATTTTCGATGGGTAAGAAACCATTTGAAGCGGTTTCCATCACAACCTTCCGCCATGGAAGAAACTCAAAGATGCCATCCGCTGCCAAAACGTTCCACGGAGTCTTTTGTTCGGTCTGCCAAGGCGTGAGGTGATCGTAAACCCAAGTTGGAATGTACGTTTGTCCATGTATAAGCATAAGGAAATACTTACTGGTGATGACAAACAAAAACAGCGTCACCATGAGATAACGCTGCCGAAATAAGTTGCTGAGTTTTCTAAACACTACCAAGATAGTCCATATTTTTGGCTGCTTCATCGTTGAACGGATCCACATCAAGAATCCTAATGAATAGACCTTTAGCTCGGTCAAACTCACCGAACATTGTGAGCGTTTTTGCTAGGGACAGCTGATACGTGATGCTTTGTGGTTCCAAGCGAACGGCTGTTTCGAGCTCGAGAAGAGACTCATCGATAAGGACCTGAAAACTATACACAAGTCCCAATTCATGGTGTGCTTCAGCATGGGACGGTACGGATTCTATTACGGTCTTAAAGCCTGATTCAGCTTCCGAATAGCGACCATTAATCTTGTGTTCTAGCGCCATGGCGAACACAGATGAAAGATCATTAGACATTTGCAAAACGTTCCCCCATATGCACCGAGTATAACATTATCAAGAATGCAAATCTCTAATCAGTTACAGGTGAAGAGCTCCTAAATCAGCATTGCCTACCGTGAGAGTACCAACTTTTCTCTTGATTCGAGCAAGGGCGTTGTCGACGGACTTTGTCTTACATGTAAGTTCATCCGCGATTTCACGATAACTTTTCCCCAATTGGTAGCCAGCCAGGACTCGCCATTCAAATTCAGATAGAAGACGCGTAAGATTGTCACGCAATTCTTTTGTATCTTCCGATCGAAGGACCATATCCTCTGGGTCGAGTGCATTTTCACTCGTCAAAATTTCGGAAAGGTTCCAATCGGCACTTGGGTCATCGCTTGGACACTCAAGTGACAAGCTCGTATTGAGCGGCTGTTGCTTTTGTCGTGTTGCGGTTTTGATGGCCGTAATAATGTGGCGTTGAATACATACTTTGGCAAAGGCTGGAAATGAAATGGCCTTATCTGCCCTAAAATCGATGATCGCTTGCCATAACCCAATCATCCCCACTTGAAGCAAGTCATCTTTCTCTGCACCAATTAGGAAGTAAGACTTTACTTTTGTCTTTACTAAATTCCTATATTTGTATAAAAGATACTCCGCAGCAAAGTCTTCGCCCCTTTGAGCGCGTTCAGCAACCTCTCGGTCCAGTTGTCCTGCATAGCGAAGCTGGAGGCTCCGGGGTGTTTCGGATCCACGAACCATCATATTAAATACACACCTTTTGGTGATGCAGTGAAACAGGGGTAATTAAGACTTGAATACAACATGCGGGGTCTGGACATCCTCATTGATGACACTTCTCGTGTTGCAGATAAGTATACGATTTTATTATGTTGTCCGCAAAAATCCTGCAAGCGCGAGGAACAAAGATTCCTTCAATTCAGTAGGCTGAGACGGATTATCACAATAGTCGATTGGACCAAGTCGTCTACTGACTGTTCAAATCTATGAGAATCGCTCGTAACGAAACTATTGGCCATCCAATGAACGGGCAACGGCTGCGGCTGTGAAGGATGCTGTTTCAGGACAGAGGATAGACATGCCACCATCAATAGGAAGGGTGATTCCTGAGATGAAGCTTGCAGCAGGGGACGCAAGAAAAACGACTGCAGCTGCTACTTCTTCTGCATGTCCGACACGGCCAAGTGCATAGCTTGTTAGGAAGATACGTTGTTGAAAATCAGAATATACAGCCTTCCAAGACTCCACTCCATCAGTCATGATGTGTCCCGGTGCAACTGCATTGACACGGATGCCAGATGAGCCTAAATCTACGGCCAAGGACCGTGTTAGGCCCGCGATGGCAGCTTTAGATGTGTTGTACGCAACCCTTCCAGGTATGGGTTGATTCCCAACAAGGCTACCAACATTGACTACCGTTCCCTGTGTCGCAATCAAATCATCAAGTAACCCTTGTACAAGAAGAAATGGCGCCGTCACATTGATGAACATGGTCCGTTGAAACATATCAACATTTGTCGTCTCGGTAGTACCGGGTGTCTGGTCAGCTGCATTATTGACGATGCACACGACACGATCTGGAAGGTTTTTGGCTGCAATTACTAACTTTTCTATGCCAGCTGCAGACGACAAGTCAGCGGTAACACTAAAGACAAGGTCACCATAAGTATCCCGCAGCTCTGATGTTGTTGAATCAAGCATGTGCTCGTTCACATCCGCCAGTAAAACACGTGCGCCAATGGATAAAAAGGCCTTAGCAATAGATGTTCCAATGCCATGTGCCGAGCCAGTAACAACTACACATCCATTCATGCCGATAGGACCTCGTTACTCATCATAACCTAGATACGCTTCCAGAGACTTTTCAACATGCGCTACCGTGCGTCCAGTACGTGCCGCATAGTCAACCACTTGATCTTTCGCCAATGTTCCAACACTAAAATACTTTGCATCAGCATTAGGGAACACGATGGCGCAGACCGATGCTGCAGGTTCCATTGCCAGACTTTCCGTCAGCGTAATTCCAGCAAGCCGATTTGGGTCAAGTACATTGAAAAGTGTTACCTTTTCAATATGGTCGGGGCATGCCGGATATCCGGGCGCTGGGCGTACACCAATATAATCCTCGGCTATCATTTGTTGCAGAGGCATGTCAGCAGGTTCAATCCCGAAGTTTTTGCGCATCACATGGTGTACATATTCGGCAGCAGCCTCGGCAAATCGATCCGCTAGTGACTCCAGCAAAATAGCACTGTAGTCATCACCATTCGCTTTGAATT
>Ga0114971_10000307_pt1 | contig 31529 bp, 29 predicted proteins | sample M_140625_MF_Meta_FD_87320 | JGI IMG/M metagenome (GOLD analysis project Ga0114971, IMG submission 87320) | Freshwater microbial communities from Lake Montjoie, Canada to study carbon cycling - M_140625_MF_MetaG | ecosystem: Environmental > Aquatic > Freshwater > Lake | place: Lake Montjoie... | reverse complement strand
TTTTTGAACAAAGTGAGTAAGAAGTGAGTAAGTTTTTACTCACTTTATTAAGAAACTGAGTAAGAATTTCAAAAACTTAAAAAACTTAAAAACCATATAAAGAAGAAAAACGAGTATTTATATTAATATGTCTAGCTTGGACAACGAGTCAGAAATAACTATCAAAAATAAACGCGTAGCTGCATTCTATAAGAAAAACACGACTATCAATATTGAGAATGCGAATCTTCTTCTTATCGATTTTATGGAGAGCATATTCAATCATATGACCAAGGATAATAAAGTAAATATAAACGCGCAGCTATTATCCTATATCACAGATAGTAAGAGCGAAATCGATAAGATCAAATCTAATTTGCAGCAAGTCAATGATAATATTTCCAAGATGAATTCTGATATTGCAAATAATATGATGATACAGTTTGTTAATCTGAAAAAGGACTACATAGATGATGTCAGACAGACCGTGAATAATTCATCTCTAACTACAAACGAGAAGCTTACCTCTATCATGGATAAGAATAGTAATCATCTCATTGATAAGACATCTCTTCTTTTGCAGGATATTATTCCAAAAAACCAAGATCAGATTAATAAACAGATGCAAGACGTTTTCAAGCAATTTCGCGCAGTTATTGTAGAAGATAATACCAAGCTAGCAAAGTCGATGAATAATGAGAATGGATTACAAGAATTCGCAAATACCTTTGAAGCAAAATATAATACCATGCTACAGTCTATTCAACAACCACTTTACTCTTTTTTCACGGCAAGCGAAGAACGTATCAGTAAAAATATTGATACTCTCAAGGAATCTTCTACACAATCTGTTCTTCATCAAAACAAGGTCTTCGATGAACTAAGCGAGTTTCTTGGAAAATACAAGGGATCCAGCAATAAGGGTAAGTTTGGTGAAAACCAGCTTGGTTCTACTTTGACTTCTATGTTTCCGAACGCTGAAGTTATGAATACAAGCGGTCAAAAAGCATCTGGCGATTTTATAGTGAAGAGAATTGATAGACCTTCTATTCTATTTGAGAATAAAGAATATGATTACAATATTCCCAAGGACGAAATTGCCAAATTTATTCGCGACGTAGATTCCCAAGACGTGAATGGCATCTTTATTTCGCAAAATTCGGGTATTACCTTCAAACATAATTTTCAAATCGATATTCACAAGGGTAATATCTTGGTCTATATTCAGAATTGTGAGTATTCGACCGATAAAATAAAGATGGCGGTAGACATTATTGATTCTCTCTATGTTAAAATCCAAGATTTGAATATAGATGAGGAGAATAATACGATTTCCAAGGAGATCTTGGACGATATTAACACAGAATACCAAGAATTCATTGCGAAAAAGGAAACGATGATCACTTTTCTCAAAGATTTTCAGAAGAAAATGATTACACAGATTGAGGACTTACGATTACCCGCTCTTGATAAATACTTGGAACCGAAATACGCCTACGTCAAGAGCCACAGTTTTGTGTGTGATCTATGTAATGTATTTACCGCGGGCAGTAAACAGAGTCTGGCCGCACACAAGCGCGGATGTTCCAAGAAACAGAAGAAAAATGCTTCGACTCCAGATAATAAAATCGTCATTGACACGAAACATTCTAAGTGAGAGGTTCTGACATGGCGGGTGGCAAATTCTTGGAATGTATATGTAGATTATTGACGCGCGTCCAAGATTCACCATTCCATATATACGGTATTCTTCTATTTTTGTCGTCGATTTTCCAGTCAAATTTGAGGTTTGTATAATCAACCGCTGACCACCTGTTTTTTTGTCCGGTTGTTATAGAATCGTTTGTATGTACATTATCATTTCCGAATAAAAAAACGCCAATTCCCGCGCTATCAAAGATGGAGTCGCCGAATTTGTTGTAATTCACGTAAGAATATTCGATTTTATCTGATGTAAAAGGAGGCGGCATTTCTGTATTTTTGATAATTTGGGACTTTGATTCGCCGCTCCAAAACGTAGGTAATATAAAAACGTTTTCTTGGGGATTTGACTCTACATATTGAAATAAAGCTGTCATTTCGTCGGGGTCTCTATGTGACATATTGATAGACCTCAGTAAAGATTTCAAAAAATTATACATTATGTCTGCGTTTTTAGAAAACATAACACCAGAAGAGCACCTAGTATCGGCGTCATACATATAGCACAAATCGTGTTTGCAAAATTCCGACACCCAGTTTCTTGGATCATCGTAAATGAGATTATCGAGTTCCATAAAAAAGGTGTTTTGTATGTTTTTTAGAGACATTAGATTTCTGAGTAGAAAGATTCTTTCAAATGCGCGCATGAATAAAAACGCCCGATCCTTTAATTGAGGAAGAAATTCGAATTTGTGTGTATTATGCCAATATACTATGTCAAATTCTGCATCTTTTACTAATTCATAATCAACAATCTCTATATTATACGGCAAAATTGTCTCTATAAATGGCGAATTGAGGTCATCCGTTATTAAATAAATTTTTCCGTCAAAAAAACTGCGCGATTGTCGAACGTTTTCAACTATGTATGAAGGTAAGACACCGATAAAACTCAATACAATTGACATATCATTCGCGTTTGATAAAATCTGATTTATATAATAATTTACATTCAAGAAGGTTTTATCTACCCGATGATCGTTATAATTCAGCTTTTCAACGTCTAATTCATCCCATGAGTTCAATATCACCATAGGTAAATTCGTTTTTTTCCGAATAGAATCGATAAATTCGTTTTTGAGAACAATAGGTATGGTATTCAAATAAAAACACTCCCATAATCGATGCGTGTCCGCACCATTTCCTTCCGGACATATACAAAATTCGTATTTTGCCAAGGCGGAATGGTAGTCTCGCGGTTCAACATTTTGTAAAAACGGTATTTTGTCAATGTACGCATCATAACAAGCCTTGCGTTTTGAATAATTGGTATGTAAACTAAAGTTGAAATATATTTTTTCGGTTTTTTCGGTCACAATATTGTCTTCAAGAAAGGAATTGATTCCATGGTTCCATTGTGCATTTGCGACTCCGATGGGTAAAATTTCTAGTTTTTCATGATACATACATACGTTTTGAGCGAACCATCGGATCAGTAAACCCGACGATAATACGGTTTCATATACAGGCGAACCTTCTACAATATTATCATCCGAATTATGTGTAATTAAGACGAACCTATTTTTCAAAAAAGGGAGTATTTTTACAAAATCCGAAAGTCTGTGCGTATAACAAAACAATATCTTGGGATTGTCAAATAATTCTTCCTTGATGAAATCTATTCGAAACCATTTTTCTGGTTGGTTTCGAATAACTGGGTTATAATTGAAATCTTCGTCGAATCCCAAATAAAGATCCGCTGCTTGCTGCAGTTTTTCTCCTGTAATCATTAAAACAATAATACAAAATCATAATTATATCCTTATATTCTATTATGTTTGATATAATTATTATCGGAGGAGGAATTGCGGGGTTATATTGCGCTTATCGAGTTCTAAAAAAACACCCAGAAACCAAGATTTTGATATTGGAAGCGGAATCGCATCTTGGCGGAAGGGCTGGGGGCATACCTTTCCACGGTGTTAATATACTTAGCGGAGCTGGAGTCGGTCGTAAAGAAAAAGATAAACGCCTTATTGCTTTATTGCGCGATCTTGGACTTTCTTCTCCCGAATTTCCGGTGAAACCTAATTATTCTACTACAATAAATCCAGTATGTAAACTGAAAAAGGATATTATGGAACTACGTAAGAGATATGTTGCCAAGATTCACGGATCCATGACTTTTAAAGAATTTGCAACGAACATTCTTGGACAAGAAGAATATACCAATTTCGTTATTTGTTCCGGATATTCGGATTATGAAAACGAAGATGCATACGGCACTCTTTATCATTATGGATTTGATGATAATTATGCCAATTGGAACGCCATCGGTGTTTCTTGGACGGAACTGATTAAAAAAATGGTAGACAAGATTGGCAAAAGAAACATCCTCTTATCCCATAAAGTTTCCAAGATTGAGGATTTGTGTCGAGTTGTTTGTGAAAACGGTAAATCTTTCGATTCTAAGACAATTATTTTAGCCACTACCATTGATAGTGTTCTTCGATTAGTACCCGGCGCGAATTCAAAACAAAGTCCTTATCAGCAAATACACGGTCAGCCTTTTCTGCGTGTATACGGACAATTTTCCAAGGCGTCTATTCCAATTATGAAACGTGTATGTCCGATGACCACAGTAGTCCCCGGTCCTCTACATAAAATAATTCCGATGAATCCCGATAAAGGTGTCTATATGATTGCTTACACAGATAATAAAGATTCCAAGATATTGGATAAATACTCGGAAAATACTGAGAAAAACCGCAACGTCTTATGTAGACTCTTGGAAATCGCATTTGACTTGGAAACGGGATGTCTAACTTTGTTGGATATGAAAGATTTCTTTTGGCCAATCGGAACTCATTATTATGCTCCTTTGAACGGAAATGACCAAGATCGCGTAGAGTTCATAAAAAACGCACAAAGACCTACAAATAATGTATTTATAGTCGGAGAAATGATTAGTTTGAACCAAGGATGGGTCGAAGGCGCGTTGGAAAGCGTGGAAAATATATTACCAGATATACTATAATCCATGGATTTCACTTTTGGTATAATCACATGCCCACAAACAAATCATTTTATTGAATCCATTGTACAATCCATCGAAAAACAGAATATTCCAAGATATGAAATTCTCATTATTGGTACAATTAAGCCTCCTGAGAATATGAGCGAGCACGTTAAAATAATACCTTTTGACGAATCTATATATCCGGGATGGATTTCCAAGAAAAAAAACCTGATTACCGAAAACGCCAAATATGAAAACATTGTATTTTTACACGATTATGTAGGGTTTTGCGATGGATGGTACGACGGATTTTTGAAATTTGGATCAAAATTTGATGTTCTGTCCAACGTGATACATGATATGAACGGAAACCGATTTCGCGACTGGAATATTAACGAACACTTTATGCAAGGTTTAATATTAAACAATGGCGCAAGACCTCACCCGATCGTCGGTGCATGGGATGAATGGATCATGGATTATAACAGGCACATTCCTATTGACCCAGTTGTATATAATCCGAATCGTGGTACGCTTTTGGACTACGATGCGGATACGTGTAATCTACAAAAATATATCTATTTATCCGGAGCATATTGGGTTGCAAAACGATCCGTCATGCAAGAATACAGACTTTGTGAGAGTCTTTTACATTGCCAGGGTGAAGATGTTGAGTGGTGTCAGCGGGTTCGTGAAAAATACGCATTTTCTTTTAATCCTTGGTCCAAAGTTTCATTATTAAAACGTCGATAATATCATATAAATAGAATTTCATACATATAATAAATGCATATCCTTTATTATGTGCTTTTTCTTTTGCCTGTAAATTCCTTCTTTTCTCCCTTGGTTAATAAGTTTTTCCTTGTTCCAAGACGTGCCTTGGAAGAAGGCAAGAAATACCCTCTTTCTACCAACCATTATGAGAATTATTTGAAGCGATTGAATTCTAAAAATTATACTATACGTGATAATGAAATTCTCAGCGGTGATGAGTTTATGGAATCGTTAAATGAAACATTTACGCATAATGGAAATCGCCCTGGAAAATTTCGCATTATTATTGGTCCCAAAGGAATGACCGGTGAAGATCTGAATAATGCATTTGGTAATTTATTCAGTCCACAAAATGACGCGGAGGATGACGACGAAGATACGTTTGAGAATTTCAAAAAAAGAAGAGGTAAGAAATCCGAAAATTTCGAAATCGTTACTCAATTTCCTTATACATTCAAAGATGTCGGTGGATATGATAATGTGAAAGAAGAGCTCGCACAGTGCGTGGATATTTTATCCAATTACACCAAATATACCAAATTCAATGTCCGTATTCCAAGAGGAATTATATTTGAAGGTCCACCAGGGAACGGTAAAACGATGATGGCAAAGGCTTTGGCTGGCGAAGCGCAAATCCCATTTATCTCCGTATCTGGTTCCCAGTTTCAAGAGAAATATGTCGGTGTCGGATCCTCGCGCGTTCGCGAGTTATTCACTTTGGCAAAAGAGAACACTCCTATTATTATTTTTATTGATGAAATTGACGCTCTTGGTAGAACCCGATCTGAAGGCGGCGAGTCTTCCGGCGCCGAACGCGATAATACTCTGAACGAGCTCTTGGTCGCCATGGACGGATTCAAGAATAACACTGGAGTTTTTGTTATTGGTGCTACAAACCGCGCTGACCTCTTGGATCCCGCATTGCTTAGACCCGGTAGAATAGATAAAAGAATATATATTGGACATCCTGATGCAAAAACCCGAGAAGCCATCTTACGTATTCATACAAAAGGAAAGCCGTATTGCGCCAAAATCTCGCTTTCTGATCTCGTGGATATGACCGCTGGATTATCCGGAGCACAAATCGAGAATATTATGAACGAAGCCATGATCAATGCTTTGCGTTATGGACGCGAAATCATTTCATCCGACGATATTGAACTCATTATGAATAAAATGATGGTTGGATGGCAGCCTATTCAACATGAGTTCACGAACGACATGATTGATCAAATCGCGATTCATGAAATGGGACACGCAGTTCTTGGACTTTTATCCAAGCATCACTCGAAAATGACCAAAGTTGTTATTAATTTATCCGCGCCCAAGAGTCCAGCATATACTGTATTTGAACCACAATCTACGCCTCTTTACAAAAGAGAATCATTATTCGAACATCTTACCATATTATTAGGCGGTAGAATTGCCGAAGAAGTTTTTTATAACGTATCTATTACTACGGGTGCGATCAACGATTTCGAAGAAGCCTTGAAATTGGCCGAAAAAATGGTATTATACTATGGAATGGGAAAAAATATTATTTATCCACACAATAGTGAAAAATATAAAACTATCATTGACGATGAAGTTGCCAAACTTATTCATTCTGCGTATGACGAGGCCAAGTTTATTATAGAAAATTCGAAAGATTTCATTTTGGAAGCGGTAGAATTATTGAAACGCGATAATATTGTACGGGCGGATGTTCTTGAGAGCATGATAAAGCGCAAATATAGTAATTTGTTTCATATTAAAAATACAAAATGATATAATAACATTCGTTGATATTATATCACATGCAAACACGTAGTCAATCACGAGAATTCAAAATCGATTTCGACGAAGCCAGCCGAGCTTGGATGCAAAACAAGAAACGCGTTGGACAATCTTGTGTATATATTTGCGGCAAGTCTCTAAAAAACGGAAAGACGTGCCAAAATGCGCCAGTCGACGGCCAAGAAGCGTGTAAACGACATTCTATAGCCCAGTGAATATCGTGTCTGCCACTATATATTCACCGCATTTCTGAATAAATTCCGTGTCTGTCAATTTTATAGGTTTTTCATATTTATTTCGCAACAAACACGTCACAATCTTGGTCAAATCTTCCATCCCGGATTCCAATTTTAACATCTCTCCCGTCCGTATATTCAGTATTCTAAACTGTTTTCTTTGAACCTCGTTGTCCGATTCAAATAAAACACGCCATAACCAAGCATAAATTACTAGTTGCATTTTATAATCCATTGTCAGTTGGCTCGTACATTTGAGTTCCCACAAGGTCGATTCCGTCAAAAGATCCACTCTTGCACTAAAACGAAACTTGGATTCGTTTCCAAAATACGGAAAAAGCGCAGAATCTAGGTTATTATGTTCCAAATCTTGGGAATGGTGGATAATCTGTTTCTCAATTTCTTTTTCCAAAGAATGATCAATCGACTTTTTAATTACCGATATACATCGATCCACCATTTCGTGGGATAGCCAGGTATAATTATGTCGCTGAATTTGCTTCAATTTGAAATATAATTTTTCTTGGACAGCCACGTAAACATTGGCCAAATAGAGATAATCCGCGGGGGTTTCGCATATATCGGGTATGGATTCTACCGCCTTTTTCAAAAACGAATGTCTACCCGGTTTTACTTCTTTCAGCGTTTGTTGGATCATCTCTTTTAAAACAGTTGCCCCCCTTTTATCACCTTGGATCTCATCGTAATACATGCTCGGTATGGCAATTCCAGTCAAATCGCTTACATCCTCAAACAATCCATCCCTTACTTCCACAATCTTGGGAATATCTATTTCCGATTCTTTATCTACCGGGGTTTCCGTGATAAAAATACGGTCTATAATGGGTGATATTTCTTCCAAGACGTCTTCCGATACGAATTTGATCAAGTCCGTGACCGTCACGAAATAGGTCTGGATCTCGTTTTTTAATTCCTCCTTTTCCCAATTATGAAAGATTGTCTGCGGCATTCCCTTAAAATCGATATAATCCGACTGTTTCATCTCATGATGATTCCGTTTTAAAAAAGATAGTGGTCGCGAACTATCATTTTCCAAGAGATATAGACCATGCGTGGCTCTCGTTGTACCAACATATAGTGTATTTGGGCATATTGTTTGGTCCACATTACGCGCATTATAAAAGTATCCTTGGTCAAAGCCCACAATAAATACGTATTTTCGTTGCCTACCTTTTACTGAATGAAACGTGGAAAAAACGACCTTGCCGTCAATCACGCGCTCATCTGACGCATCGGTTTCAAACATAGGAACGTGACACGGAATACCATGTTCGGTGAGCGCATTCTCCATCCGACGGATATTACTATTGACTCCTTTGACTGAAGATCCAAGAATAAAAAAATCACTCGGCAATTCGCCCTCGCTCAATAATCTACGAATTTGGTACACCACAATTTGCTCTATTTGATGTCTTGGTCTTCTTATATATATCACTGGTGTTCCGTCTCTACAAGAATTCAAACGATTTTCTCCAAGCATGTCTCGATTAATGAATTTGACCATTTGGTTTGTTATACGATACGACATTTTAAGAGTACATTTTTGGAAAGCGTTGTTTTTCAAAAGAGGCAGTTCTTTCCAAAAGAGTTCGGCGTGTGTTAAAAAACGTATATCCGCACCTTTGAATTCATAGAGTCCTTGCATATAATCTCCAAGAATCAATAATTGTACTTTTTTCCCCGAATCTCGTATCATTTTTACGACCAATTGGAAATACAAAAAAGTCATATCTTGACTTTCGTCTATCACCAAGAGATCAATTTCGGGTAATAACTGTCTTGGTTTTGTATCCTTACCAATTATATTTCGAATTCCCGTATCTGTATGCGCATCAGATGCGTAATATTTTACTGAAAAACTGTGATACGTATGAATCTCTATATTCGAAAGACCTAATTCGCGAGTTTTTTCTTTGATTTCGTGCCGTAACATGGAATTATATGTAAATTGACGAATTTTCATGTCTGGTAATTCTTTCGCAATAGATAAAATCGTCGTCGATTTCCCAGAGCCCGCGCATGCATCCACAATTACGTTTACTCCCGTAATAATATATTCCAAGATGGACGCTTGTTCTTTACTCATTTTATGCATGTTTATAGTTAATAAACATGAATTACTACGTTTATGTGTTTTACGTGTTGTTTATTATATGAAACACAGACAAATGCTTTTTAATGAAAAAATACGGGAAATTTTTATCAATAAGTTCGTCGTTTGGCGTTGAACCAAACCATACCGCAGTAAAAAAAGGTACATAGCAAATCGCATCTTTCAAATCTTGTGTATATTGGTCAAATGAATAATTCAACACTCCGTACTCCGTCAACTTTTTATAGTAATAATTCTTGAATATCGGGAATAGTAGTTCCATGTGTAGTATATCGAAACTTTCGATTATAAAAAACGCCAAATCTTGGACACCCTTGCCTATTCCACAGTGTTGCCAGTCCAAGAAATATGGTTCATCACTATTCTTTCGGTCATAGAAAATATTTGGTGATTTAATATCCCCGTGTAAAAGAGTCGTATTATTTCTTGATAATCCAAGCTGGACATCTGAAAACCGTGATTTCATTGTTTCGTATATGGCCATATCTTGGTAAGAGAGGGTGTTTTTCCATTTTTGTCGAAAGATTTCCATGCGCTCATCAATAAACTCTTGTAAAAACGGGCAAAATATAGGATCATCATTTGTTTTTAGATTGGGATATTTCGCTTTTAGATTTTTATCCCAAAATTTGGCGTGCATTCTGGCAATTGCGTCGATGATTTTGAGCGGGACATCAATATTTTCAGTGTTCAGATTCAGATTCAATTTGAATCCATCACGCATAAGCATGTTTTCCAAGACAATTCCCATCTTTTTCCCGTTTTCATCCTTCAAAACAGAAATATATTTGGGAATCTTTAAGGGAAGCACATTTGCCAAGTTTTCGTATAAATAATACTCACGCTGGTATAATTGTAACCGATTCGCCATATCGGATAAAGAGTTGGAATTCTCATTTTCGAACTTTACCACGTAATCTGCAGATTCCCCGTCTTTTACCACTTTGAACCCAATAACATCTGCAATAAACCCACCCTTGTATTTGGTATTATCAATAATTAGTTCGTCAATATTCATATTATTTTTTATCAACTCTTCTATGTTTTGTCCAAGATTTTCCTTTTTCTCGGTTACTTGGTCCAAGATAAAATCATGGTAATCCTTTATTGAAAAATCTACTCCATATTGCTTCATTTCTTTTTTATCGTACAGTGTTTCTATGCCAATCAAGTGCTTGGGATGCACTGATTTCCCGCTCAACAATCCCGTCTTGGAATCTTCAAAAATTATACATTTATTATTTGGTATATTATATCGTTCAATGGCCTTCTGATATGGCTCTGGGCTCGGTTTCCCGTTTACACAATCATCGGCGCTGATTATAAAATCAATAAATCTGGTTATACCAATATATCCGACAATCTTTTCGGCAACTTGCGTATTACAGTTCGTCACAATACAACATTTATGACCTTTTGCCTTTATTTGTTTTAAAATATCGATGGCTCCATTGATTATTTGGATCTTTGATATATTTTCTATGAACCCCTCATCTTTCAACCGGGATAGTTCATTAAGATTAACATTTGTATTGGATAATAACGTATTTATGACATACTTGTCCGAGTTTCCTTGTATATATTTTTTGAATATATCCATTGTCATTTCAATATTGTATTCTTTTACTATATTCTTCCATACATCCAAATAAATTTCATCGCTTATTACCAAAGTGCCGTCCAAATCGAATAGAAAAGCATACGTTTTTTCTATATAATTTGTCAACTCTCTTGGAGTTCCCAAAGAAAAGACCTTTGACGATTCTAGCTCATGGCCTTTGAACTTGAAATCTTTGTCCAAGAATACACCGATGACGCAAGATGTATAGGGTTCATTGTTAAAGGTAATATTATTATCCAAAACATAATTACACAACTCGTGCAACTGATAAATATCGACAAACGCATACGCTCCTGAATTTGCATTATCAGATATTTTGCGCTTTTCTGCTATATTTTGAATCAAGTCGTCTTGGTCCAGTTCAATGTATGAATAAATGGGATTCGGATTCGTATTTTTGGTGTAAAATACCGTATTATCTTGAGCTTCTCTAAAAATAGAACATACATCTTCGGTATAAAACGTATCACAATCAAGTAAAATTGTTTTTTTATGATGATTGTGAGACTTTATGATTTCTTGGATTCCTATGGCTAAGGTTTCTACTGCGCCTTTTGTATAATGGTCTATCTTTATAAGATGAATAAAGGGGTATTTTGACTCGATTAATCCACAGAACCCAAATGCGTCCAAATCTTTTTGATAAATTATGAATACATGATCCTCCGTTGCAAAAGTAAGATTATCTAAAACTGTTTCAATCATGGTTTTTGATAAAACGGGAATAAGCGGTTTTGGTTTTGTGTATCCTTCGTTAAAAAATCGTTCACCTTTCCCTCCAATAGGTAAAATAATATTCATTTCAATGTAATATAAAACAATATTTTATATTAATTCATTCACATTCAATTTAACGACGTTTATTTTTTCTCGATTTCTTGTGCGTTTTTCTTTTACCGCCAGCTGGTCTAGATTTGGATGCCGATTTCGTTTGTACAATTTTATGTCTTGGAACTTTTGGTAATAATACGCTTAATTCGGCCAATCTATCTGATTCTAGTTTATCATTTATTTGCTCCATCATTCTATTTACCTCCGCGTCCTCTTCTCTTTTCGCCTCCATTTGTTTTCTTGCTAGACTATCCAGTTCTTTTTTCAAATGTATTCCCTTTTTACCCTGTTTTTTTGCTTCGTCTCTTATTTTAAGTAAAACATTTAATTTTTGTCCGCGCCTCGGCGTCAACCCGGGATCCTTCAATATTTGTTTACTAATATCGTCGGGATCCAAGTTGGAAATGGATTGATCAATATCGGATAATTGATTATATCTACGTGTTTTTCTTCCGGTTACGGTTCTCCACGCTGATCTTAAACTCATTTATAGTATAAATAGAAATAAATGAATCTAGGACCGGCTTTTACGAGTTCGACCATTCGGTCTAAAATTCTTATTGTTTTCAATCGCACGTAGCAGCCGCATCTGTTTCTCGGCATTTTTCTTGCTTGTACATTTTGCGAATACCTTTTTCGTCTTTTTATTGTACACTTTATAGCATCTTTTATTTGGCATTTTGCGGCAAGAATAAGGCATTATATATTAAAGATTATATAACAATTTGAAGGTGAGACAAAACGAAAAATTCGTATTATTCATATCTAGTAAACGCCCATATTCGTCGAATATTCGAACGTGTAATCTCTGAATATCCACTGGTCCAAAATATTCACGCGGTTCCGTTACTACCTTCAGATCATTCGTCGTCAAAACGCTGAAATAACTACCACGTACTGCTATTCTGGCTAAAGTATTTGGATTTAGTATGGACCGGTTGAACGCAGTAACAAAATGATTATTCACGCTATTATTATAATCGTCAATGACCAAATAAAAATATCGAATACCAAAGGGTTCAATAACCGATTCAGAGGTATATGATAAAGATCCGGTATAGTTGGAATTAATGAACCCCAAGTTTGACCCGAATCGTGAGGTCAGAGGAGTAGTTACATTCGCATCGCCGTCTGAATCGGTTGAAAAGGATAATCTGAGATTACGAATATTTTCTATATTCGAAATTATTTCAACCGTTACTTTACCCGTTCCAGACCCATTCGCATTCAAATTCAACGAAAATCCTATGTTTTTAAACATATCATTTGGATCATCATTGGATTGTAGTAAATTATTCAAAGTATTTATAAGATCCGTCGAACTATAATTTCCATCCGGTATGGTATATATGCGATTTTCTGTAATTATACTCGTTGTATCAGGTGGAACTATATAATCCAACGAAATATTCAAAAAATTATTACCATAACTCGCCGAAATACCATAAAAAGAAATTGGAAATTCTATAGAAGAGAGCTGCATAGATACTACCTTGGACAGTTTCAGTGGTAATTGTACAATAAAATCCGAGCTTTTCGTGGTAGGTACATTATCTCGGAATCTGGAATCAATAGTTAAGCACTTTATTATGACACGATTATTTAAAGGGTTCAATTGTCCAGGATAATACTCGCTTGGTTGAGAATTTACAAATTGTGTTTCCGGTCTCAAAATAATCTCGTTTTCTCTAGACGAAAATGGATCAGTGAATAATTGATCGATTTCAGAAAGAGGGTTCTTGGAAATCGTGGTTGGATTAGGTTTATTCGGACGTATTTTTACATCTATCAATCTCTTTTGTGCGGTGGAAATAAACTCTATAAAATTGCGTTTAAATTGCGAATTGAAATTCCCGCCATTCAACAATTGATCGCGTATTTCTGCTACTTTATCGGATATGTCAGTTTCGGAATAATGAGCTTTCGTATCCAATCCTAAAAAATATTCAATATCGGCGATACTATATTTTGATACATCTAAATCTATATCTTCCTCTATCATTACTAATCGAATATATGATAATACATTATTTTATTCATATCATTTCTACAAATACGAATAAAATTATCGTTTCGATGCCAATTTAATCTTTTTGCCTGTTTTATTTTTACCCCGTTTCCTTTTACCCGTTTTTCTCCTTGGGTAATATGGCGTCGGACTGCGGAAGCGACGCATTGTACCTTTTGCCAAATTCTTCATATTTGTTATTATAAATGGCGTATTATTATCGTGTCCCTTTATTAAAAAATCAGTATGCTTTTTATCTTTTTGGGAAAATGAATCTGCCTCCAAATCGCGTATTACCCTACCATTTTGAATTACCACTTCCCGAACGGAACCTTGAGAAATATAAGGCATATACACTAAACATAGACTTTTTTCGTTTTACGCTTCGATGCTTTCGAACGAATGAATTTGGTTATTTTGGGAAGGTCGTCCAAGATTTTATCCACGATTTCTCTATAAAATTCACGGAATTCGGATCTACGTTTAACCATATCATTGGGTGTAAACCAAGCAATCTCTATTTTTTCGAATAGCTTCGAGTCGTTCAACATCTTTTTATCCATTCTTTCCCATAAAAACGCATGATTTGCATTATAATAAGAGATCAGTTTTGGATCATAGTCCATATAAAACATATGAACATGGTATGTGTTATGCACTAATTTATGAACCCCTCCATTTCTCTTTATCATTTTACGTACATCAGACCCATCGCCTAAGAATCCACTAAGTTCTTCTCCGCCTTCGCGCATCGCCGTCTCAAATGGTGTTTCTCCGTTTTCTACACCACCACCAAAATCGGAAAATCCCTTGGAACTATCTTCCATCGGATTCTCTTTGCCAAATAAAAAATAAAGTTTATTTTTGTAATAAGCAACCGGTAAAATACTTCCCGCAACCATAGTTATATTTAGACTAGATTTTATTATAATTATTCTCTGTTTACTTTATACATAAATTTGAATATTCCATTATCGGGATCATTTTTTCCTATTTTTCCTTCCGTGCAACAACCATTTCCAATATAATAAAAGTTCTCCCCACTATTCATAGAAATTGTCTGAAACGCAAATTCTTCAATGACAGAATCAAATTGAAATAAATCTTTTTTTATTTCTTCGTTTTCATTTAAAAATTTTATTATTTTTCTACATCCATTTTTGGTGTATACCACCCCTTCGTGTGGTGATACATACATTTCTCTATTAGAATAGATATAATGCTTCACTAATAATGTATTAATCAATTTTGGCCAATGCCATGTATTCTTTTTTTCTTCCCATGGTTTATCGTCTTCTATATGCTGTTCACCTTTATTTACCAAATATTTCAAATCTTCTAATTTTAGTTCATTCGTAAACATATTTCTAGAAGATGCTACTATAAAAAAGTCGAAATTAAATTTATTCAAAGCATAAACCATGTTATTATAAATACCCTCCGCAATAGATCCATGATATGTCCTTTTATTTAATATTATATCGTGTATATAGACATTATCTGGTAAGTCTTTTACTCTTTTATTACATTCTTCAAACATATAATCGTTGCAATTCAGAATAATCGCGTAGTTACAAAAAACATTTTCTTGTATATTTTCGATCTGTTTCAATAAAAAGTCGAATTTTTCATGCACATTGATGGATATTATGCAATCATAGTGTGGTTTTTGTTCAAAACTTTCTATTCTACCATTGTATTTTGTTAAAACCGTTAGAAATATTAATATTAATAGTAATAAAATAATAAATTTACAATTCATATATTAAACAAATATATTTTATATATGACAACTACCTGTTTTTATAGCTCGTTTTTATTCTTAACAAACTCACTTTTTGCGGTATTGAAACAACAATATACCTATTCTATCGCATTTTATACATTGGCCGTAACATCTATTGTCGTTCACGGTATTTATCATAGTTTCGAAACCGTTATTCTAGATAAATTAGCGATTTTATCTGTGGTTATTCTTGGCGCGAATCATCTGATTTCAAAACGTAATAATATATCCATATGTTACGGTTTGTGTATTATATCCACGTTTATCTCGGTGATCGTCTTGTATTACTACGGATATTTAACCGCGCAATTTTGCTATGATGAAAATAAAATAATGGCTGATTTATGTAACTCCATAATACATTTTGTCTCTTCCATAGGTCACCATATGATCATTTATTTGTTATAAAATAACATAAAAATAATTTCCTTTATTTTTATGTGAATCTACATGCATCATCTCATTTTTCCGTTCGTAGGAACGGTATTCTATTTGAATATGAGTCGATTTTATTTCAATATTTCTCCAATTCTATTAAACTATATTGCCCTTATTCATAATACATTGCTCATTTTATTCAGCGGTTATACATTCATTACCATATCGTCGATATTAATAGAAAAAGGCATTGTATTTGAACCCGAGTACTATTTCTCTGATTCGCGCTTCAATAATATCATATTTTATTTCTATATATCAAAATATTACGAGTACGTCGATACTTATTTGATACTTCTCAAAAATAAAACCCCCGGGTTCTTACAAAAATATCATCATTGTGGTGCAGTTCTATGTTGGCACCTATGTTATTTTTATAAAGTTGACTGTATTTGGATGGCAAGTTGGGTGAATTCGCTTATTCATACAATAATGTATTCATATTACGCAATTTCCATTCTTAAACTCGAATTTATTCAAAGGTATAAAAAATATATTACGAAACTTCAAATACTTCAACTTATAGCTGCAAATGTAGTATCGCCCGTGATGTATTATCCGCCGGTCGAATCTTCGTTCAATTACTCTATTATTGTCTTTTTTAATATTTACGTCGCATTTTTGATCCTTCTTTTTATCAATTTTTCAAATAAAACATACCAAAAAGGAGTAAATGAGTAAATGAGTAAATGAGCAAAGGATCGTATTATAAATCCAAAACTTCGTCGAATATTGGATGCACCGCGGAATCGTGCGTAATAATAATAATACACTCTTTATATTTCTTGAACTCTTTTATGATGCCAAGCAATTCTTGTTTTAAATCGGGATCTAATGCATTAGTGGGCTCGTCCAAGATTAAAATCTTGGCTGGATGTATCAACCCACTAATCACATTCGCTATTTGACGCTGGCCGCCGGACAAATTTTCTCCAAGAGAGCCACATTTGGTGGTTTCCATGTCCAAATTACCATATAAATTCCGAATTTTATCGTATTTCATGATTTCATTCAATCGTTCTTTGCATAATTCTATATCATCATCGCACCCGTACAACATATTTTGAATCACTTCTTTGTCGAATAGTTTACCACTTTGATTTACATAGATGATATTTTTACGTATATAATCGGCGTCTATTTGACTAATATCTGCATCGTCAATATAAATCTTACCCTCTGTCAAAGTGTATAATTTCATGACTAATTTAACAAACGTAGATTTACCCTTTCCGGAGTTCCCGTGAATGCCTATTATTTTATGTCCAGTCGTATTCAGAGTTACATTTACGTTTTTGAAAATATAATTTTCATCAGAGGCAGATTCGTATTTAAAGTATACGTTTTCAAACGATATTTTCTCAAAATTCAATTCTATTGGCTGGTAGGATTTATGCAACGTCGATTCGTAATTATCTTCGATATTTTTGAAATATTTGAAAAGAACTTCTGAACGACCCATGGATTCCAAAAAATCATCAAATTGGTCAACAAGACTGTTCATTCTATCACGATACAAAATAAGAATACTAATAAAAGTAATAAATGCGACCGCGTCGATGTTTTTTTTATAGAATTGAGAAATTAAAAACCATAAAGATAAAAATACAATTACGTAGGCAATGGTTTTTGCAATAATAGTATGTTTATTGGTTAATTTATAAAAGGCGATTGATTTATCGACCGTTATATTTGTTTGGTCTTTAAATTTATTCATTTCGTTTTGCGTTTCTCCACGATGAATAATCTTATCTGTATTATTCAATAATTCCAACATGTGTGTTTCTGTAGCAATAACTTCAGTTTCATATTCATTGTTCTTTTTTATCAATTCTTTCCAATACATTGCCAAATATATATAAATTATAATATTGGCCAAAGTAAAACATATACCAAATACAGGAAATTGATAAATAAAGAAAGAAAATGTTACAATTAAAAATACGGAAATAGGCAATATAGTTGAAATGAAAGAATTAAAAATGGTAAAATAAACCGTGCTTGTTCTGTTCATAGGAGTGTTCAGAGATACGAAATTTATATTACTCAAATTTTCGTTGTTCGTTTTTAAGAAAGCGCCGAATAATTCTTGGCGAATCCATTGCCTCATCTTGGTCATAATTTCAATTTGTAAATTACCATAAAAATAATTCAGAATCAAAAATGCACTCGATAATGCTACAAAATAACAGAAAAATGTATAAGTTGTTCTTTTATTTGCATCGTGTATCGATTCAATTATATTGGCAATTATCGAAGATAATCCTTTTGTCTGTATTAAATTAATAATAATAGAAATGATGATCAATAAGATAGTCCTAATTTTTTCTTCTTGTAAAAAAGACGTTATAATATGGTATACAATATTCATATAGACTATAGCTTGATTTTTTTTACCGTCGGATCTACCTTACCTTCCTCTTTGTATTCGAACCTTTCTAGTCCCGTTTCATTTCCAATCTCGACTAGGTTGCCAACCGACGGCTTTATCTTCGCTAATTCTATCGCATAATCTGTTTCTTTAAAACTTTGATAAAATGCGATCACTCTCGGATTCGCTTTGATTCGATGAGAATGAAATGCGCTCAGATATAGACCATCCAAACTCTCTACTCTAGAAAGCGCCACATAAGTTTGGCCGTACTCGAAGATGGTATTTCCCACGTCGATTTCGGCCATTTTTAACGTTGCCCCTTGGATTTTATGAATCGTTAGTGCCCAAGCCAAACATAACGGTATTTGTCCAATAGCTAAAGTTGGATATTCGTCGGACTGTCTATATTTTACAGGAATAACCCTCGTAAAACCATTCGAAAATCTCACCTCTGGTAATGGTCCGGTAGAAGTATTTATAATATTCGTGATTATTCCCTGTGATCCATTGCAAATTCCATTTTCCATATCCAGATTTGTGGTACACATTACCACTGCACCTTTTTTTAGAGCCAGGGTGTCTTGATATGACGAAGTGGATAATAGGTTTTGTAGTTCGTATTCAATTTCTTGTGCGGTTAGTCTGGAACCTACCTCCAATTTATCGGAAGATATTATCTTTCCCGTCTCTAAAATCGTCTTACACCCAGTTTTCTTTTCACAAATGAAAACGACTTCCGGATCCGGGAGTTTTGCGAACATGGTATTATTCAAGAAATCGGTTTTTACCCGGGTCGGGAAAAGCTTAGTGGGCATGCATCCATTATATTTTGCCGGATCAATCTCCCTTTTCACTTGATCTTGGAGCACCTTGATATTTGCCTCTGTCAAAGTTGCATTTCTGATTTGTAAAAGAATCTCTTTATACTTGGGATCCGTTTGGCGAAAGATGGTTTTCAGCTGAATCTGATTCTGGGTTGAAAATACTTGGTTCCATTTTGCAGATTCGAAACAAAACATATCCGTCGTTGGATCTTCATATGTTCCTACGGGTGGAAGTTGATAGAAATCTCCCGTAAATACCACTTGAATTCCGCCAAATGGAAGATCTGATAGTCTACAAGCCCGACCTATTTCCTCAATGAGATTGAATATTTTGAGTGACATCATACTGATTTCGTCTACAATTAAAACTTGGACCTTTCTCCACTTTGATCTGAGTCGTTTATTCTTTGTCACAGCGGAAACGGTTTTCGAATTATCGCCTTTAGCCAACTTAATTCCACTCCATGAATGGAGCGTCTGCGCGCCACATTGTAGTAATAACGCAGCGCATCCAGTCATTGCGCAAACTTGGACGTGCTTTCCGTTTGCCGTGCAATATTTTACAAGAGTATCAATCAGTTTCGTCTTTCCTGTTCCTCCTGGTCCAGTAATGAATAAATTTTCACCCTTCTTAAAGCGCTCAAATGCGTATTCTTGTTCCACGGATAAGTTCATTCTATTGAAATATAAAAATCACTTTATATTTCAATTGTATTCAATTTTATCTCATTCGTAAACAATTTCCACAGCAAAGGAAAAATCCTGTCCATTTAAATTAATAAGATTTCCGATTTCATTTACTAGTTGAATATTAAATCTTTGAATATCGATTTTTCCGTTATAGTCCCGCGTATCGCTCAGCAACAGTCCATTTGAAGATCTCGCAACGAGTATCGTGCCAAATGGATATTTATCATTGTCCATTGCAATTCGAGCCAAGATATTTTTACTCAGAGACGAGTTTTTCAAAAGACATGTCATAGATTGCTGATTTCCTTTACCCGAATATTCGTCAGCTATCAAATATAAATACCGAGGACCATTCAGATCTACAAAAGAAGGTCCAGTAATACTTGGAACCGCGGGAGATAAAATATAAATCGGATAAATAAATCCAAGAAGCCATCCCAATTTGAATCGAATTATATCTGTATTTGATTCACCGCTACTATTTATTGAAAAATCTATCACCGCGCTATGTCCATTCGTAACCGTGAACGTAGAAAACTTATTCACAATTGAAAACTGAATACCATTATAGGGGTCGCCCAGAGCCTGGAAAATATCGTTTAATGCTGTGGTAAGCATCATTTCGTCATATTGACCGTCCGGTAAAACAATGGTTTTATTCGAATTCAACATGATTAATCGAAAGGCATTATTTCCAAGACTATTCGATATATTATAAAAAGTTTTGGGTAGTTCGATATTCTTCACAGAGATAGACCTGACATCGTTGATTCTCTCCGGTAAAGATACGATGTAATTCGCAGTATTTGAAAACTCGTAATCATCACGAAATCGAGAGTCGATATTCGTATATTTCTTCTTAGTTGGTTTGTATACATTCGTCATAACCATATGACTTCCGTGCTGCGTTACATTCGGTTCCATAAATAGTTCTTTATTATCGAGATATTTACTCATTTCAGATATATTATTAGCGATAATAAAAATTGAATACTGTAATGTATTAATTATCCATGTTAAAAAAATGGAAACAAACACATCTTCTTGTTGTCGGTTTTGCAATCGACATTTTCGATTCAAAGATACGTATGACCAGCATACCATCACATGCGAATTCTTATTTAGGTCCAAGAAAGAAAAAGACCGAGAAATTGATGCTTTCGAGTATATACCTTCAGCGCAAGATCAGTATAAACTTATTCAATACTTGGCTTCTCAGGTGGTTAGTTTGAAAAAAGACATGGAGCTAATCAAAGGATCGTCTATTGTTAAAAAGAGAAGGTTGATAAAAGATTGGTTGAATAGTGGGGAAAATTATATACCTTCACGCAATTTTACACAATGGTCCAAGTCGATTCGATTGAACCAAGATCATCTAAATGTCGTATTTCAAGAAGATTTAGTTACGGGTTTGAAAAAATGCATCCAAGAATATATCGAATCTTCTGAAAATCCTCCCATTCGCGCGTTCCTGCAAAAACAAAACACTATTTATATCATGAATAGCTCGGATCCGGCGTCTGATAAGACAGATTGGATCATTTTATCATGCGAACAGTTTGATCAATGGATAGATCGAATTATCCACACATTTCTACAAAAGTTTGTTAAATGGCAACATGAAAATATGACCCGAATTCAAGCTAGCGAATTGGAAAAAGACAAAAACGTCGAATATATGGCAAAAATTAACGGATTCGAAGATAGGAAACGATGCGAATTGAGAAAGTGGCTATTTTCGACAGTGGCAAAAGATATATCTTCGGTTTCTGCGTTCGAATTTGTTCCTTGAACATTTTAATCATTAAAGGTTAAAATGTGACTGTCGCGTTTAACAAAATTGAAACCATTTATTCTGTATTTTTTATTTCACAATTACATCATGTTCAGACCTGTTCCTGATTTCCTTGCAAAGCTCAATGCTCACCCACGCGATCAATTCATCGAGTTCGACGAAGGTCCGCATATCTATACCGTCCACGGAAAGAAGGGTTACACGTCTGTTACTACATGGAACCATCACCACTTTCCGAAATTCGACGCCGATGCCATCGTAGACGGAATATTGAAGAACAAAAAGAGATCCGATCCTACGTATAAGTATTACGGAATGACGAGAGAACAGATCTTGTCGGATTGGGATAAGAATCGCGATTCAGCGTCTGGCGCAGGTACGAATATGCACTACGATATTGAGTGTTATTTTAATGGAGTTGATGTAAAAAATGATAGTGTTGAATATCAATGGTTTCAGAGATTTGTTCGTGATTTTCCTGAATTGAAACCATATAGGACCGAGTGGATGGTATATTACGAGGAACTCAAGCTTTCCGGATCGATTGATATGATTTTCGAGAATCCCGATGGAACACTACAAATTTACGACTGGAAACGATGTAAAGAGATTACTTATGAGAACGGATTCGGAAAATCGGCTTTAACGCCGTCCATATCTCACTTGCCTGATACGAATTTCTGGCATTATTCGCTGCAATTGAATACTTACAAGAAAATCTTGGAGGAGAAATACGGGAAGAAGATTACCGCGCTCTATTTGGTGTGTCTACATCCCGACAATCAGTATAAGACATATGATCGCATTGAGGTTCCTATTCTTGAAAAAGAGATGAACGAATTGTTTGAAGAACGAAGAAAAGAAGTCGACGGGCGCTAGTCATATATTGGTTTCCATACCTCATAGTAGCTATAATAACAAGGACAATTTCCTCCTGTTTCGCTATATTCCAATTCAAAATTTTTATCTATGAGAATATTTTCTACAGTTATTTTTTTAAACACGTCATAGTATTCGTTTTTCATAATGATGAGAGTTATTTTTTTCAACATTTCGGGGAAATCAAGTAATATGTTATAAAATGCATCATTACAATCAACAATTAATGTATCAAAGTCTATTTTATACTTTTCATTTAATTCGCTCCATAACAAAGTGTTCACTTGAAAAAACCCATCTACCAAAACGTCTGACCTTGACATCTTATCTTCGAATTGTATCATTTTGTTAGATGATAATGCTGAGTTTTCAATGTGAAATTTTAAATTATTTTTCTCTTTATTATGAATCAGTTGTTTTGCATAATCATGGTTGGACTCGAGTGATACGAAATCGGTATTCGATTTTGCATTCAAAATATCTGCAATTAATAAACTACATCTACCAATATTGCCGCCTATTTCCAAAACTTTTTTTGAACTGTTGATATATTTCAAAATGAGCAATTGCATCGACATGTTTTCATAAAACATACCAAAACTCAGTTTTAATTTGTTATGAATATCTTGCAATTTAGCACAAAGACTCAATTTAACTTCATGATCTACAATTAAAGAGGTATTTGTAGGGGCTAATATCGCATTTGATATATTATTGCGTCTCTCTATTTTCAAATATTCCTCTTCTGGTTTATTGGTTACGTGTAAATTATATTTTGAAATTCTATTTCTAATATCATTGGGTATATTATCAGTGTATATCTTTCCTGTTATTAAATCATAGTACACGGTTACATCTCTATAAAATGTATGAATCATTTGCTCTTCACTTTTCTTTTCTTTTGATGTAACGATAAACACATATTTATTTTTGTAAGGTGCCGGATCGTTAAATAATTTATCTCTCTCGTCGCAAGACCCCGGAATGCAAATTATGCCATTATTTATACATTTTTCAAATACAATATTCGTTACATGTATTTTATTTTCTATGAGACCATAATATATATCTATCATAATTATGAATATAGATATAAATATATTTATATTATGTCACAATGAACAAATATTATTACCTTTTACTATAGGATATTATAAAAAAATATTTCCAAATAGCATAATTACCATTTATGATAATGAGTCTACAGATAATTCCGTAGAAATAGCTAAAAGTTTAGGTTGTCGTGTTATATCATGGTCTTCAAATAATCAAAATAATGTATTAATGAAAGCCGATATATCAAACAATTGTTGGAAGTCAGTAAAATCAGGTTGGATAATATCGATTGATATGGATGAGTGGTTGTCTATTAATGAAGAATCTCTTATTCAAGAACAATTAAATGGTACAACTATATTACAAACTCAAGGTTTAGAAATGATTGGTGAAGCTAAATCAAAAGACTTGCGTAATTTTGATATTGAATCAATAAATAGAGGGGTATTTTTTCACGGTGAATCAAAATGTGTATGTTTTTTTAGACCGGCTATAAAAGAAATGAATTATATTTCGGGTTGTCATAAATGCACACCAATTGGAAATGTAAAATTTAGTTCTACTGTTTACATTATTAGACATTACTCTTATTTAGGACTGCAATTCATAACAAATAAATTTGTTTCTAGACACGAAAGATCAAAATATATATCCAAAACATACAATATATCATGTTATAAAAATAATATTGACGCAATAAAATGTGATTATTATGATAGATTAAATAGCGCATTTTTAATTGAAAATTTATATCCATCGAGTTATTTTATTGTAAAATTAGATAGTGAAAACAAAGAAGACGCAAAATAATATAAAATTGTATAAGGTGTTATATAAACATGGATATTACTTATTTATACCCGATATTGAATTCGCTGTCTTTTTTTTCTTTTGCTTATATTTTTACAATATGGATAAAGAATAAAAATAAAATTAAAAATAAAAATATAACCGAAATTTCTCCAGAAGAAAATTACAAGAAGCGAAATAAGACGTGGTTTCTTAAATCGTTCCAAGAACCGGAAAACGATAAAAAATGCAGCGAAAACGTAGACCCTATTTTTTATAAGCGCGAAGAATATAATAAAATTATTTCCACGTCGGATAATATCTTGGAACCAAGATGGAAGCGTAGAATTTTGTACGAGTTTACTCCACGAGGTAATATAATCATGTTTTACGACGCATATAAAGAGGGTTTTGCTTATTATTCGGATACGCAAATGACATATGATATTTTGAATATGGCAGCTATCAAATATTCGATTTTATTTCGATGCCGTGACTTTTTCATTGACGAACAATTGTATCCCAATGGTTTTGTGTCGCCTCTTATTAAGCTAAAAGAGGACCAAGATAAAAAACCGGGTTCAAAAACGGTGAAATTAGAAGGCCCATTCATAAAATCCAAGAAAACGAATCCTGGTCCCATAGGGTCGGAATCGGCGGCAAAACTATACTCTAAAAATAAATTCGTACATCTTGGAAAAATATGTAATTTTTCTTTTTTGAAGAAGGAATCGGTGATTGCTAAAACGAATATAGAAACCGGGTATTCGTCTATTTTTCAAGGAGAGAAAAACGCCCAGCGCGGTGTATTCGATTATAGAAAGTTCAAAGAACTAAAGAGTCTTGGTTGATTCCTTTTCTTTCTTCCATTTTAAGAAACCATTACTCTTTACCAAATCGAAGGAAGATCCAAGATGATCTTTGGCTATTTCATATGATTTTCGCTCTTTTTCGGATAAAGTTTTCAAATACTCTTCTTCTTCTTCTTCTTCTATGGTCGTCATGATTTTATTCAGATATTTATTCCTATGTATTTTATATTCAATTTTATCGGTATAAAATTGAATGTATTTTTCTCATCTGTTATTCTTTATGAAAAATGTCAGACCAAAAGCCAAGATCCGTTCTCGTGGTTATTCGTCAATTGATCGAAGTGATTCCAAAAAATGAAAATGAAGCAGAATTGATCCAAGAGTTGGATGAATATGCAAGTGGGCTGTGGAATATTGCCCCAGAACTCTTGGAAACCGCCACTTATTGGCGTCCTCTTGCGAATATCCTAGGGAAGCATATTGTAGAGATAGATACGGAGTGGAAGAAAACCATGGTAAAAATTCATAATAATGAAACCGATTCCTTTGTACCAGAGCTCCACCGTAGTGGTCCAGAGGATGAAAAAACATATTACCATCACACTAATACTGTTTCTCATGGAGAAGAAAACCAAACTCAGCGCACCCTTGCTGCGTTGGGTATGTGTCTACCGCCCCGTTGATAATTGTTTCAAAACACCAATCGTATGTTCGACGATATTTTGATAGCGGTATACTTTTTGAAACAAATCCATCGCATTTTTTGATATTTCTTCACACTTATCTTGGTTCTCTTCACACCATCTCCATTTTTCATGTATGTCACTAAAATCGTTTTTTACCGGTACATAATGGACCCACGGTAAATAATCATCGTAAAACCATTGACGCCAGATACTTTCGACTTTGAATATTACAGATCCGGAATTTAATTTCCAAGCCGTGGCGTCCCATGTGCTAGCCCGGCCATCTATATCCAAAATATACTTGTAATTTATCATTTCGTGTTTATCAACCCACCCTTCTGAACATACTATATTCGTTTTATCTACGGCGTCACTCAGAAAATACTGACGCTGATTCATATTTATATCTCTGAGTTCGGTGAAATTGTGTTTATCTCCGCGATCCGATCTACCTCCAAATATCATCTTATTCATCTTGGACTTGAATGGAATTCCGCGATGGATGGACCTTTCATCGTGATAGTAATTACACAAAAAAACGTGCCTATCAGGTATACCTAATAAAAAAGGTGTTCCAAGAAGCGCGGAATAGCACAAAATATGTTTATTTTTATGTAAAACGGGGTACTCGGTTGGATCTTGGACAATAGGTGTGTGAAACCCCTTATATTCTTCGTCTCCAATCATTCTTGGAACCGTACGTTCTGACATATAATGTTCCTCCATATAACCATCGCCCGAGCAAACAATAAAATAAATATCATCCGATACATGATATGTAAGAATTGTAGTCAATATATGATTGATGGAGCGCATCACCTCAAAATACATCGTATAAAAATCGCTATACATATATACTTTTCCGTTTTTCAATCCGACTGCATAGAGTAGCTCGGGTAAAACCACAATATCTGTATTGAATAGTGCGTTGAATTCTTCGCGTTTTATGGCAGTGGGTTCAGGCGGTCTAATCATTTCATACGTCGGATATAATTTTGCCGGCTTGTCGTCTTGGAAAATCTGGAATTCCGTTTTTACTTGGACCTTTTTTTCTGGGGTATCACAAGGACCGATGGAATATTGTTCAGATATTTGATTATGACGATAGTATACTAGTACTTTTATATCGCTCTTCCACCCTTCCGGCTTATCAAGTCGTCTTACGATGATAGAAAACGAATTCGGTGTCTCGTATTCCGTATGAACCTGAATATCCATTTTTTCTCCATGCGGAAATTCATGGAAATCATATAAATCGGCTTCTATGTTGGCCACTTGCATTATATCTTGGTTTACATATATTTTTATATGTGTTTTTTTAAAAGACATATAAATTATAGTCCGCATCCAAAAGGCGTGCCCTGTGTATTAAAAGGAATATAAAATTTATCATTTGCAGAACACGGGGCATCAAGTTGTAAAATATATTGTGATTGCGATTGTACGTTTTGAGGTATAGTCTTGGTTATAGTTCCATTTACTATTGTTCGACCTAATGTGGTTGATATACCTGGAACTTTTTGTATTCCATATTTTGTTTGTATCGAACAGCATCCATCGGCCTTAGGAATAGTTTTTATAGAACACTCTGAATTATTCAATGCGGCTATTGTGCTATTTGCCACCACCCGTATGTATTGACCCTGAGTATTCATGTTCAATGTATCATCGGGTTTTACTGTGGAAAATGGCTGAGGACGCGTAATCCATCGGTATTTTTCTTGTATCATGCCTTCGGTTCCTAGAACAGAATGTTTTATAACATTGGGATTCTCTGTACTTGTAACCGCGGATTGAATGGGCGTTCTAGTAAAATAGGTTCCACAGCATCCACCGTGACCTCGCATCGTATCTCCGCGCATCAGCGTTTTCGGCAAAGATCTCGAAATCAAATTTTGTCCTACATATCCTTGATTTCTATATCCTCCATTCAATGAAAATTGCTTCTGATCAACACTCATATTATTGTACTGTACGTTCGTTTTTCTTTTCAATGTAGCGATTGACATATATAATAATACACATATTATAATGTTTTATTCATGATCTCTTTTGTTTGTTTTTCTTGTTTGGCCCGCTTGAATAGATCAAATTCATGTTCTTCTCGATTTGAATTGTTCATTTTAATATCCAAATCAAAGACAACATCATCTTCCATTGTATTTATCAAATTATCAGTAAAATCATCCAAATGTAATATTAATTGCACATCCGACATGGCTCCGTGTTGTAATAGTGCCTCAATTTTACTAAAAATGAAAGAACATATACTCGAAATTTCAGAAAGAATATTTATATATAATGTTTGCAACGACACTTGTGTAACCTTGTATTTATTTTTCAACTCAATGTAAATATTATTGAAACACGACTCTTTTTTCATCTTTATTTCTATGCTTAAATTTTCGTCGCCATTTTTTGCCATTATATCATTATTCATATCATTACTTAACTGCGTTAATTGCGAAATTAACTTATTATACTCTACCTTCATATTTCCTGATATTTCTTTTACGTTATTTTTCAATTCCACTCTTATCTTTTCATATAGATCATCAAAAGAAATAACTTTAGTTTCGACCAATTTTTTTAAATTATCGGCAAACAATTTTATCGACGGTTTCTTTAAATTCAATACTTTATTATATTGTTCACTTACATAATCATCAAGTTTCGCGTGTATGACAAAATGTTGATTCGAAATGTCGTTTTCCATTTTCATTATTTCTATAAATCTGTTTTTTGATGCTAATTTTTTTAATTCAAGTACATCTTTCGACGCTTTTGTTTCAATTGTATTCATCCTATCCGAAATCTCTTCTTTTATTCCAAGTAAATCATTCGACATATTTGTTTCTATAATATCGATCCTCTCCGAAATCTCTTCTTTCCATATATTATTATTTTGCACCATTGTTGCTCCTATATCCACCTTTTTTTCATTCTCCTCCAAAGTAGATATTCTAGTATTAAAATCATATAGCTCCATAATAGAATAGTTTACGTTTTCTAAAAACGAGATTAAAGGAATTGATCCATCGGGTCGAGGCGTCGATATTTCTTTTAAAACACTCGATTGTATCCCATTTTGATATACAACTTCTCTTTGTTTTCTACTTCTTCTGGATTCCATTGGCAGTGACGGCATTATATATATATTATATTTTTATAATTTTATTTTAACCAATAAATAATATAGTTTTATTATCAAATAAAAATCAAATAAAAACCCATTTACCCAAATTGCTTACATATAAAAATTGTATCGAAGATTTATTTTTTATTTTTACGTTATTAACACCTAAATATAATCTATTTTCAGGCAACGATGTTGCGTCATCATCTGAAAATATTTGTATATTATCTGAATTATTTATTATTATTATACGTTGTCCATTTTTACCCTTACTAATACCGGATATGATTGATGAAACGCCTTCCAATAAATAAAACGTATCATCTTCTAACAATTTTATATCTTTTGATATTTTACCCGTCAATACAATAGTAGGACCTTGTTTTACGAATCTAGGAATCGTGTGATGTATATAATAAAATTGTATGTTTCTTATTTCATCCTCTTTATTATGTAATGCAAATAAAGCCCGATAGGAATCATTTTCATTTTGTTTTTTTGGAGTTGTGAAAATATTGCACTCATTTTTGAATATATTTATTTCATTCAATAAAAGTATTATTTTAAAAGTATCACCAATCTCGTAATCAAAATATATGTCAGATTGTATACTAGACGGCGTTATGATATTGTATTTACCTTTTTTAAATTGTATTCCATAATAGTTTTCTTCGCTATTGTTCAACCCAACTGAAATATTTTCCATTATTTCTACGATTGAAAAAGACAAAACACACGATTCGTACACTTCGGAAGTAAATACTTTGGATTCTGTTTTACCTTCGTCATTTTTAAGTATTGAATTTGATGTAGGATATTCTATATCTTTTGACATAGAACAAAGCGTAAATAATGCTGGCCCCATTTTATTGCAATATTGCGCGTCCAATGCACCCACTTTGCGTGCATTTGTGAGTGAGCGAAGTGACGACGATTGTGCATTTTCAACGTGTAATTGTGTAAAAGGAGGAGTAATATTCGATTTATTATTATCTACTTTAACTTCCAATAGTTCTAATGGCAATACAACACTTGCCACACTTTCTCCATTTATCGCATTAGAGTGAATTAACTCCATTTTCTTTTTATTTGCTGGAACCTTTACCGAAAATGAATACATATATATTCTATATTATATATTTAACTGCGATTTTTATCATATTTTATGTCACACGTCAATGTTAATGTCCAATCGTCGCCATTAAAATCCATCAAATTGCCATAATCATTCACTACTTTTATGGTCAATCTATTTATATTCACGACTCCTGGATATAATCTATTTTGTTGCATATTTGTACCGCCATTATCCGTATATGAACTTGCTAATGGATATTTTAAAGAAATAACGGCAAAAGAACCCGTTATAGGCGATGCCGCTTTTTCACCTACAGCGGATTGGGTCGGTATTTGTATTTGCGCTGCGTATAACTGATTTACCGTCATTAATGCTCCGGGATTCAATGAATTGTCTAAATTTACCATTAATTTATTTGTTATTGGGTCACATCTCGTGGACGAACTGCTAGAATATGCAGGTAAACTTGTGTTAGTATTTTTTGGTCCAAGTGTAACCAATCCGTCGTTCATTTGATTTTGTACATGATCGTCTATTACTATAAATAAATTTTTCACCGTATCCACGTCCACTTTAACATCCCCCGTTAATGTAACTATTTTAGTTACTGGATCATACGTATAATTATTAAACGTCATATAATTTTTTACATTTGGATTTATTACCGGATCATCCAGTAAATAATACATTTGATAAGAATGGAAACCAAGAAGCCAACCCAACGTTGATACCCAAGGTAAAGGTTTTAGAACTTTTAGTCCACTCAAATCCGTTGTTAATGAAAGAAATAATGTAGTATCGTGAAATTTAATGGAATAATCTTGAGCTCTATATATTTTATTTATATTCAATCGTATCTGTGTAGTTTCCGTCTGTAAATCCGTCGACCACTTAGATTGTATTATGGACCCGGTTGATATTGTATTATTACTCAAAGCCGTATTTATCGCCTGGTATAACATTGTTTTGGTATAAATTCCAGGAGTTAAAGTCACATTTACATTATTTATTCCCGTAACTGTGTAAGCTCCTCCCGTCGTAGTTGGAACCGGTAATACACTGAATGTATTATTTGAAGACGTTAGGGTTATTTGAGAATCCAATATTGGGTTCACACCTATCATCTGACTCGTTGAATTTCCTAATTTATTTTGAGGCGGATCTATC
>Ga0114971_10000304_pt1 | contig 31639 bp, 33 predicted proteins | sample M_140625_MF_Meta_FD_87320 | JGI IMG/M metagenome (GOLD analysis project Ga0114971, IMG submission 87320) | Freshwater microbial communities from Lake Montjoie, Canada to study carbon cycling - M_140625_MF_MetaG | ecosystem: Environmental > Aquatic > Freshwater > Lake | place: Lake Montjoie... | reverse complement strand
AGGACGTTCCAACATAATGAGCTTTATTTTAAGTATTTTTCTAATTATTTCTATTTTAATTTTAATATACAAAACAGTTTTTGTTAAATTACCGTCAGCTAGTGCAAACAAAAGCAAAGATGCATTTTTTAATTTAATTGTTAATTTAATTTTTTACATTCCATGTTTATTTTCAGGGTTTTTTGATATAATTATGAAAACAGTAATATCTGAATATAACTCTACAACTACAGGTAATATATTAATATTAATTATAACAATTTGTCTGATCTTGCTGTATATTTATTTACCTAAACTACAACATTTTACAAATTTACAAGGAGGAACACAATTGGTTGAAAACCCGGTTAATACAAATATGCTACAAACGTTATCTAATTACGAGAAATTAAATGGAAGTAATAAATTTGATTACCAATATGGTATATCTTTTTGGATATTTATACATTCAAACGGACCTAATACAAATCATAACGCTAATCAATACACATCTTTATTAAATTATGGAGGTAAACCAAATGTTCTTTACAAAGCAAGTACAAATACATTAATGGTTACAGTAGATCAAAAAAATTTGAGTACAATAAGTAAAAATCAATTTTTAGAATTTGATGATAATGATAATAGAATTATTTATACGAATAAAAATTGGTTGCTTCAAAAATGGAATAATATCATTATTAATTTTAATGGTGGAACTTTAGATATATTTTTGAACGGTGAATTAGTAAAATCATCGGTTGGTGTAATTCCATATATGAAATTGGATTCTTTAACAATTGGTAGCGATGAAGGTGTAAATGGAGGTATTTGCAATGTTGTTTATTTTAAAAACCCATTGAATATTACCAATATTTATTATATTTATAATAACGTAAAAAATAATACACCTCCTGTAATAAATAATTCGAATAAAACAATTATTCCATTCAAATAATTAGATAATTTCTAAATCTATATTATATTAAAGAAATGAATATTTTAGGTATTGTATTATTTATTGTAATTATAGTTTTGGTTATAATGTTTATAACATATGTTTTAAGAGATCCATATACTTTATTAAAATTACAAAATGGACAAAATTCTACTACCATAAAAGCAACATCTTTAGCAACAAACGGTTCAAATATACCATCTAGTAATTTTGCATACTCTATCTGGTTTTATATTAATGATTTCAACTATAGATATGGTGAACCAAAAGTAATTTTTGGTAGAATGGGTGCACCTAGCGGAACTAAACAAGGTTCAGTTTCTGGATTAAGCGGCGTTGATCCATGCCCAGCAGTTATTTTAGGTGCACTAGAAAATAATTTAGAGATATCTTTAGCATGTTTTCCTGGAATTAATCAAGCACCCACTACAGTTGGAGGTAAATCCATTATTCACACTTGCAAAGTATCAAATGTTCCTGTTCAAAAATGGGTTAATTTAACAATCAGTGTATATGGCAGATCGTTAGATGTCTACATAGATGGCAAGTTAGTAAAAACTTGTTTATTACCGGGTGTTGCTAATGTTAACAATACATCTGACATATATATTACACCAATTGGTGGCTTTGATGGATGGACGTCAAGATTTCAATATTATCCTAATTCATTGAATCCTCAACAAGCTTATAATATTTATGCAAATGGTTACGGCGGTAATATGTTTTCAAATGTTTTACAAGGTCATCAAGTACAAATTTCTTTAATTGAAAATGGGACAACCCAAAGTAGTTTAACTATTTAGACCAAAAATATTAGATTAGTAATAATAAATATCAATCAATTATTCAAAAACAATTAATTTTTCTTATTCATTTAATATATATATTAATTACTATATATTATGATGAACAATTCATATTATAATTCATATTCAACAAATAGAGGATTTAACATTGGAAACAATTTTTCTGAAGCAAATAGTTTAGTAGCAAAATTTGCATTTTTATTGATTGTTATTTTTGGTTTTATCATATTGTTAAAATTTGGTGTCAATATTGTTAGTTATTTTATGTCACCTAGCAAATCACCGCATTTAATTGACGGTATGGTTGACGCAAAAAATGCTCTTATTTTCCCACAAGATCCTAGTGGTAATAATGGTACATTCACTATTTTAAGATCTGTTAATGGAAACGATGGTTTAGAATTTACTTGGTCTGTTTGGATTTATGTAAATAATTTACAATATTTACAAGGTAAATATAAACATATTTTTTACAAAGGAAATAGTAATTTATCCGACAATGGATTAAATTTTCCAAACAATGCACCAGGGTTATATTTAGCACCCGACACTAATAGTTTAGTTATTATTATGAATACTTTTGACGTTATTAATGAAGAAATAACAATTTCTGATATCCCTTTAAATAAATGGTTGAATGTTATCATTCGTTGTCAAAATAGGACTCTTGATGTTTATGTCAATGGAACAATCGCAAGAAGTTTAGAACTTTCTAGTGTTCCTAAGCAAAACTACGGTGACGTTTATGTAGGTATGAATGGTGGCTTTGATGGATATATTTCTAATTTATGGTATTATAATCATGCTTTAGGTACTGCAGCTATTCAGAATATTAATAATTATGGCCCTAACACAAAAATGATAGAAAACGGTAGTATGAACTTTAAAAATTCAAATTATTTGTCATTAAGATGGTTTTTTAACAATATAGATAATAATTTGAACCAGTAAATTTATAAGAGTATTTATTTATTATTTCAATAAATAATAAATAAATTAGTATATTAACAATGTCTAATACAAACAATTATTTACCTGTTCCACCAAGAGCATGGTATAGAGTAAATAATATATGTTATTACGATGTATCACTGAATTCTCAAAATAATGATAACATTTATGATCCTAGTGTATTTTATAAAATAGCTTTAATCAATAAAGGAAATGTTTTACAATATAAAAAAAACAGTACCAATCTTACTAAAATCCAACGTTATTCTCAAATTGCAAAGGGATTGTGGAAAAATCGTACGAAAACATGGGCTACGCAAACAGCTACATATACTAACCCTAATCAGAATAATTTAAAAAGGGTTGGTTACGTTGAATATCCTAATAATACACCTACTACTCCAAGTGGTCCCTATATTCCTGTTAATTATATAAATTATATAAACGATCCTGTTAAGTGTCCTAATTTAACATTTAAAGATGGTGGTAATTTGGTTTGCGGTGTTTATCAAAATCCATGTACAGGACAAGTTATAGAAAAACCATTTCAAAATAACTATTATCCAACAAGTGATTCTGATGTTCCTGGACCAATACAAGAATTATATTGGAATCCTAAATTACAAACTTGGTATCCAAAGGTAAGACGAATTATGAATAATACTACAGACAAATGGCCCGTCAATTATAAATTATTCAAGAGTGCAATTTATCCAGATGCACCAGTGTTATCTGGCACATCATTCAATGGAAATAGTATTAATTTATCTTGGACAATAAAACCATCTAATTGTTATCCTATAACTCAGTTCAATATTTTTGTTAACAATAATTTATACAAGGCAATTCCATATACAAATTCTTATGTAACTACGTTAACTGGATTAAATAATAAAGAATCTTATCAGATTTATATTGAATCAATACTTTCAGGTAATGCATCACCACCGTCTAATATTTTAACTATAGTCGTAAATTAGGATTTATGCAAATTTCACTTGTTGGAAAAATTTCACCTGACATACAGGTGTCGTCTTCACTTACGCGCATACAAGTTCTTACTCCTTTCTCCTTGCCAATATAACAATATCCGTGTTTAGATTGTGTTTTTTGAATACTACTTGTTGAATCATCCGCCACATAATCATGACTTTGACCTATATTTTTTTGAGCAGTTGTTTTATTTAATGCTTTGTTCATTGCATTATTTTGACTAACGTCAGCATGTGGTATCGCATTTGAAAGCGGTGTACCTCCTACACTAGTAGCAGCTTTTTTACCGTCTGTTGTTTCGTTCTCATTTTTGGTATCATTTTTGGTGTCATTTTTAGCGTTATTTTTTTTGTTAGTTACATCACTGTCGGTGTCGGTAGCACTTGTTGTAGTAGTAACTTTACCAGTGAATATATCAAAAAAGCTTGAATATTTGGTTTTTATTGAATCAAAAAAATTTGTGCTTTTGTCTTTTCCTTTTTCTAAATAAACAAAAATAATAAACACGAAAAAAGCAAGAATTAAAATGATAATAATCCACGTGGTAATTGAAACTGAAAAAAGAGAACTAAACCATCCTTTTTCTGAAGAAGTTAATGACGATGATGATGATGATGATGATGATGAAGCAATAGATTCTATACCATTATTTTTAGTTCCATTTATAGTTTCTATAATTTTTTTAGATAATGAAGAATTATCCATATATAATAAAAATATATATATATTAATTTTTATTATATATTCTTCATATAAACATTCAAAAATTATTTGAAAGAAAGTAAATACAAAAATTGGTTCATATCTCCCAAAATCTCATCCCGAATGTTTAATAAATCTGTATTTGTCATCGTTTTCATTGCTTTGTTATTTGTTAAATTAACTAAATAATCTTTAAATGAATTTACCTTTCCTATTAGTTGAGTTTGATTGTTTAAATCATACAATGATATTTGGGTTTTATTCATTAAATCAATTCTCATCCCCGTTTTTCCTAAAAGAACTTCAATAAACTTATCCATATTTTCGTTAAATTTAGAATAAAGCTCGTCTGTTGCTTTGTGAGTTGCATAACTATGAGTTTTCCAATGATATAGTTTTATCAATAAAAGCATTTCAAAAAAGTACACTGTGATTTCCCTCTCAAAATTCTTCATAAACGATGACGAAGCTCTATTTTTACGTGTTTTTTTACTACGCATATTATTATTTTTTGTAAATTTTGTCATTTTCTATATAATATATGCACATATAAAATAAAGCAATTATCAAATCAATTACAACCTAGGAACAAATTTCTCTCCAAATGAATTCATAGCTTCTAGTTTTTCAATTGTTTTTTCTAAATTAGAAGCTTTTACATCTTTGAATAAATAGTCTGTACCAGGCGATTCTTCGTTTTTTTTGATTTGTTTATAAATGCTATCAATATTTTTAATAACGTTTGCTACAACCTCTTTTTGTTCTTCACGCATAATTTCTTCACTTAAATTAACATTTTCACACAAAAGTGACACAACAAAATACAATATATATTTCCTTTTTCTATTACATCCACTAGTATATTTTAATGTGAACAATGACAAAAGTGCCTTGATTATTTTTTTTATTATAGGTGAACATGTTTCTGATTTCTTTAAAAATATATCCCATATTAACCAAATCACATCTAATTGGTATTTATTTTCTACTTGAGAATGTATATTTGCCCTTCTTTCACATTTTAGTTTTTCTTTTTTTAGTTTGCATATATTTTCAAATTCAATTAACCATTCAATCCAATAACAGCTTTGTATAACATTTTTTGAATTGTCTGACAAGTTAAATACTAATTCATTAACAGCAATAAACAATTCTTTTGGATCATCTTTCATGAAATAATCTTCAGCAAAATGAATAGTAGGAGCCTTGAACCTGTCGGTCATCTGAGTCATATCAAAGTCATCCTTTTTAATTTTAACATCATCAAAACTATGTTTTCTTTTGGCGTCACATAACACACACATGATTTCACAGAAAAGTTTTCTAATCTTCGCATTATTTCGCATTCTCAATTCATTGTTTACATAACCATTATTAATAATTTGTTTAAAATTATCAATTCTAAGTTCTAAATAAATGGAAAGTTTAGGATTTCCTAAATGGATAAACTTACTGTAAAAATGCAATATCGTATCCCATAAATCACTATAATGACCAGAACATATTAATTCACCGCTCCAATAACATGCGGGCTCAATTTTTGATCCAATTAAACTATTTAGCAATTCTTTTTTAACATCGCCCTTTTTAAACTTGGAAAAAGTGATACCTTTAAAATCTTTAGGTTGTCTAATATCATTTATTTCTGAATCTGTAGACATAGAATTATATAATACAAATTATACAAAAAAAATAACAACAATACATATAGATAAAAATGAAAAATCCAGTAAAATCAATTATAAATCTATATAATAAATTATCTAATTTTGGTAAAATATTAATATTCACATCTATCTTGTTAATTGTTATTGTTTTTTTTAAATATGTACAAAAAATGAACCCAAACAATAGAGACAACATGATTAAGAGAGAAGGCTTTCAACAGCAAAATCAATTTCTTTTCAAAAAAGGGATGGATATTTATGATGATTTTTATGCAAATATATACGATTACCTTGTATTTAATGAAATGAAAAATGATTATGAAGTAGGTCTTATACTAAATCAAAGTGCTCCAACCTCAAAATCAATTATTTTGGACGTTGGGTGTGGTACTGGACATCATGTGGCAAAAATATCACAAAATAAAAATTTAGAGGTTGTTGGTATTGATATATCTCCTTCTATGATTAAAAAAGCTAAAGAAAATTATCCTGGTTTAAATTTTCAACAAGCTGATGTATTAAACAGAGATGCATTTCGTAATAATTCATTTACTCATATTTTGGCATTATATTTTACGATTTATTACATTGAAAATAAGGCGGAATTTTTCAAAAACTGCATGGACTGGCTAATGCCAGGTGGTTATTTAGTTGTACATTTAGTAGATAGATACAAGTTTGATCCTATATTACCTCCAGGCAATCCGTTGTTTATTGTTTCACCGCAAAAATATGCAAAGGAACGCATCACTAAAACAAAGGTGAACTTCAATGAATTTGTCTACAATGCTGATTTTAAATTGGGCGAATCATCTGACATAGCTATTTTTGAAGAAAAATTCAAATTCAATGATGGTAAAGTGAGAAAGCAAGAACATGTTTTATATATGAACGATTTGGGTGATATTATTAATATGGCACAAGACGCAGGTTTTTTAATACATGCAAAAGTTGATTTAGTAAAGGTCGCTTATGAATATCAATATTTGTATGTCTTTATGAAACCTGGATAAACCATTGCAAAAAGAAAACAAACAAAAATAAAAATATAAAGAAATGATTGTAGATAATAAATAAATTATTATATTACATTACATGGAAAACCCAGGAGTAGTAGATGTTTTTATAGAAATTTCTAAAAATTCTCATATAAAATACGAATACGATGAAAATGTAAATGCATTACGTTGTGATAGAATTTTGCATACACCATTGAAATATAATTTTAATTATGGGTTTATACCGAAGACACTAAGCGATGATGGTGACCCATTAGACGTGGTTTTATTAATGGAAGATGAGTTGGTTCCTGGATCTTATATAAAATGTAAAATATTAGGTTGTTTAGATACTTCTGATGATGAAGGTAATGACCCTAAAATCATCGCGGCTCCTATAGATAAAATTGATCCTAATTGTAAGAGTATCAATGGGTTGAATGATGTGCCAATTCATACATTAGATAAGATTGAATATTTTTTTAGTCATTACAAAGATTTGGAAAATAAAAAGGTAACAATTGGTAGTTTTTTGAATAAAGAAAAGGCGATTGAGATTTATGAAAAAGCAAAAGAAAAATATTTAGTTAAATAATAAAATTATTTAAATCATAAATAAATATGTATGAGACATTACCTTACACATTTATTACAATTATAACCGTTATTATCCTTATTTACACTTACATACGAATGAAATATGGATTTTGGGTTTTACAACCCGTCTTCCACGTTTATGATTTTTGGTATATGTTTGCACCTCCTGGAATAATTCAACATGAATTACCAAGAGAGAACAAGTACACAAATTTTAAAAATATTGAAACTGTTGTCTATAATGAACTTTCTGATATTAAATTGCAACGATTTATTCATTTTATTAATTTGAATTACTTGCAAAACAAAGACAACATTTTTTGCCCTAAGATTGAAAACGTTGCGCCGTATTTCACAAGTCATAATGCTACATCATTTGTGTCTTTTTATACCGAAAAAGAACTTGTGACTGACTTAAAAAAAGGAACTGTGCTAGATGAAGCGCGAATTGTTGGTGTCATGACATCAAGACCTATCCATGTTTTTATCAATAAAGGAGATAAGGAAAGCGTTTTTGATGCTTATTACGTTGATTATTTGTGTGTGGATAAAAATTATAGAAAAAAGGGGATTGCGCCACAAATCATTCAAACTCATGATTACAACCAAAGACATATTAATAAAAAAATAGCAGTGAGTCTCTTTAAGAGAGAAGAACAGTTGACTGGGATTATTCCATTATGTGTATACTCTACTTATGGTTTTTCAATGAAAAAATGGCATAAACCACGTGAACTGCATGCGATGTACAAATTATTGGAGATTAATGAACAAAATTACCACTTTTTACTTGATTTTATAAAAGCAAATGCAGATAAATTTGAAATTATTATTAATACGGAACATGCAAATATTATTGAACTAATCAAGACCAAGAATATTTTTGTTTATGTTTTAATAGAAGGAGAGAGTAACAATATTCGGTGCGCCTATTTTTATAGAAAATCATGCGTATTTTATGAAAAAGGATTAGAAATATTGTCATGCTTTGCTTCTATTAATGGATTTGGTAGTCTTGATAAAAATGAAGAGATAAAAGGAAGTGATCTTTTCATTCAAGGTTTCAAAATAAGTTTTTGGAAAACAGCTGAAAAAAACTATTTTGGTTTTGCGGCTATTGAAAATATTTCGCATAACAATTTAATAATTGAAAATATTTGTATGAAAACTGCGCCTTCTGTTGTGAGCCCTACTGCATATTTTTTTTATAATTTTGCATATCATAGTTTTAAACCTGAAAAAGTGTTGATTATTAATTGAAACGGTTTATTTTTTGCGTTTATTTTCTTCATACGAATTTGCATAATCATTAAAAGATCGTCTTGCTGCAATTGCAATAAATAGTGGTATTATAACAATTGCCCATGCAAAACGTTTCAAACCAATACTACATAAATAATACAACAAAACACCAATTACTATATTACCTATTAAGTTAAGTGGCAATAAACTATACCTTGGATACGGTATAAGAAATGTTAAACATATTAAAATATATCCAATTAAGGGAGAACAAACCATACTATACATTTAATATATATTTTTTTTATTGGTTTAAAAATCATCGTCTTTTAATTGTTCGCACATTTTACCTAATTCTATGTATCGCTGTTTTTGCTCTTTACCTAAAGTCTTACATTTACGAATTAATTTATTCGTTAAATTCAAATTACTGATATCAATCTTGATATCACATGGTGGTGTAAATACTTGTGCGCCAATTTCTAGGAAAAATATTTGGTTTTTCTTATTATAAAACAAGATTGGGTTTCCATCATCATCCATTTCAATACAACCGCATGTACAATAGTCAATATGTTCTACTTCATCATTTTCTTTTTTACATCTGATATCTAACACATCTACATCATTCATATATTCACTAAAAAACTCGTGCGCTTGCTCTTTATCAGTAAATAAAAAAACCTTGGGGGGATTAATTGTAATAGAGGTCAATCTTGTTTTTGTGGAGTTGTCTTCGTAATATTGAAAATCATAACAACCTTCATGCTTGTTGTGAACTATTATGTATTTTACGGACATTGTTTATAATATTATTATTACATATTGGTATTGGTTTAAATGGTTTTTATAAAAATATTATTTCCACCTTTTTCCACCTTTTTCCACCTTTAGAAAAGGTGGAGCCAAAAGTATGACCAAAAAGCATCACTAAAAAGCATGACCAAAAAGCATGACCAAAAAGTATCACTAAAAAGCATCACTAAAAAGCATGACCAAAAAGCATGACCAAAAAGTATCACCAAAAAGCATCACTAAAAAGCATGACCAAAAAGTATCACTAAAAAGCATCACTAAAAAGCATGACCAAAAAGCATCACTAAAAAGCATGACCAAAAAAGCATGACCAAAAAGTATCACTAAAAAGCATGACCAAAAAGCATGACCAAAAAGCATCACTAAAAAGCATGACCAAAAAGTATCACTAAAAAGCATGACCAAAAAGCATCACTAAAAAGCATGACCAAAAATTCACAGATTTGGCTCCACCTTTTCTAAAGGTGGAATCGTATTATAATAACATAAATCATTATCAACATATATATAATTAAATTTACTGTTATTACAACAGTCCATTATATAATAACCATCTGCTTCATATATATCATTAATCCATTTTATATTTTTACATAAATCATAATGAATCAAAAGCATAGCAGTATCAATATTACCTGATCTTATAATATTTCCTTTTAATCTATTTGACTGATTAAAAGTATACATTTTACCTTTAGTTATTACATTCATCAATTTATACAAATCAGGATGAATTGTATTGTCATCATCCAAGTAATATAAGAACGTATCTGGATTACTAATTTTAGTTAAAGCATAATTTCTTTGAGGATTTCCTGATGTACCTTCACCTGTGTAAACATATTCTTTAATTTTACCATTATTATCGTTTTCAAAAACATTTGGGTTTTCAGTTATTTTACTACCATCATAAACAATTATCCATTCGTCTACATAATCAAAATTAATGCTATTTTTAATTTTCAATAAATTATCTACTCTGTATGATGGTGTTATAATTGTCATTTTGTTGTTGTTTTTAAAAATTGGTTCCGCGCCATTTTTTACTAATACAAATAATTTATCATTATCCCAACCTGTAGAATTTCTATTAACATGATCAAGTGATACAAAATAATAATCTTGAAAGTTTTCTAAAATTGTGTTCAATCTCTCAATATAATCATTTTCTTTATAAGATTTGAAAATATCTTCAATTATCAATATTCCTCCTGGTTTTAAATATTGATAAATATTTTCAATTACTCTTATTTGATCTTCAAATTGATGAGTAGTATCTTCAATTATAATATCATATTCTAGATTTAAATTAGTAAAAGTGTTTTTAATACTTTCTTCATTGGTAACATCTATATGTGAAAGTGATATTCGTTCATTATTGAATCTTTGTTTAAAATTATTAATCATATCTTGATTATATTCAAAACCATAAATATTTGACTTGTTAAAATACTCGCACCACATTAATAATGATGCGCCGTCTAATATTCCTAATTCGGCAATTTGCAATTGTTCATTTTTCTTATCCTTAAATAATGCATCATAAAATAATGTGTATGGATGACAATGTCTTGAATCAGTTACATTAGAACGTTCCGATGATTTATCAGTATCATATTTTTTACCAAGTTCGCAAAGTTCACTTTTATTCCTGTAATAATTAATATCTAAAGATATCATTATATATTAATAACAAATAAAAAATGTTTATACAACTCAAAAGATAATAAACAGTTTATACCCGCAAAGATTTAAAATGGGACGCCATTTGAATTCTTCAACGGCGTAAAAAACTTCACGAAAGCTATTTATTACAATCTTTTTATAAAAAATATTTCGCAACACTGTTTGGCTCAACCTTTTCAAAAGGTGGACTATCGCACATACTTTCCAACCCTGGCAAAAGAATCTATCACAAAAATAATAAATATTCCTAAAAATGAATACAAAATCACTTCTTCTGTCACATTATTCGTTTTTTCATCTTGTTTTTCTTCAAGTAGATTGATCATATAATTTAATTTTTGTAAAAGAACATCTTGACTTGGTTGTCCTGTAGAGTATCCTTGCATTTGTATTTCGTTTGTGTAGTATTGTTTATTTACAGGATTTCTTTGTGAATTATCGTTCATATTTGGTAACATTTTTTTGTAGTAATCATCTATGCTTTTATTATCACCATAATTTACACGATAATTATTTAATTCTAAATTACTATTATCATCATAATTTGGTTGAGGCGATTTTCCTAAAACTTTATACATATTCATATTATTCTCATTTATCATATTTTGCATTGCTTCATTATTAATAGTTTTTTGTACACCAGCAGATTGAGGGTTAGGAGGCGGATAAAAGTTATTCTCCATTTGAGAACTAGATTCTTCTTCTGTAGTATTATGAATTTCTTCTAAAACTGAATTTACCTTTTTTTTATCAAAATTTGTGGAAGGTGTAAAAGGTTCTTTATTATTATACATTTTTTGTGTTTTATTATGATTATGTGCTTGCCTTTTTTTTTGTATTATATTATCATTATCATTATTATTTAAATTATCATCAAATGGAGCAGCGTAAATTGCTAAAGACATTCTTCTTATTAAAAATTAAGATAATAATTTGTAGAACACACTGAAATTAAATATTTATCATACATTTATTTTATTTTTAATATTATCAAAAATATTATATGATAATAATATAAAATGGCTATAAATACATTAAGTAAAAACAGTATTGGGGTTGTCCTTGCACTATTGTTAGTAATTATTTTAAGTGAAACCAAAATGTTTAATTTATTTACCGATACATATTTAGGAAGAAGCTTTCTTATTATCATAATATTATTTGCAAGTTATCTCAATAAAATTTTAGGAATTGTTTGTGTATTTATTATTATCATAATGTTTAGTAACAACAACTATTCAATTTTTGAAGGTATTGATGGTGTGAGTATGAATAATAAAAAAGAAGAAAAGGGAGTTTTAACTACTAGTCCTGATACCAGTGACACCACTATAAGTACTAATATAAATACTCATGCAGTTGTTCCAAATGATAAAATTAATGTTACCACAAAATCATCTGACGTTAAAGCAGATAAATCTATTGAAGGGTTTGATTTACAAACTACTGAAAATAATATTAAAAGAGGCAAACAATCAAATTCTATACCAGTAAATCAATATTATAATCAATCTATTGATGTATCGCCTTATGAAGGTTCTAAGTTTAGCAATTTATTTGGGTTTTTTAAACTATAATAATATTTTATAAAAATATTATAACATATTATAACATATTACAAAACAATAGTAATAACAACAATGAATATAAAAAAATATCACTATTTCTTTTTAATAATAATTCTATTTTTTGTTATTTATAAATTTTTTCAGTATAATTATTTTACAAACAATAAAAGGGAAACTTTTATATCAGGGTTTCGTCAAATGTATCGTCCTTATCTAAGAGATATTCGTATAACTGGTGAAAATTACTATAATAAAATTAAAGATGAATCAATTGTAAATTTTAGAAAAATTGGTTTAATTTAATATATCAATTAAATATATGACGAAATCACCATCAAAAATAATTCCGAATCCAGCTCAAAATACAAATATATTTACTCCACTGTTTAATGGATTAGGACATATAAATACACATGTAATGTATTTGAATAATAGTAAATTTTTTGCAGGTGTTATTATGATTTTATTAAACGTTGGATCCAAATTCATGTCAATACAATTTAGTAAATCAACAGAAGAATATATGAAATTTACGTTAAGTAAACAAATACTGGTATTTGCTATGGCATGGATGGGTACTCGTGATATTTATGTGGCTTTAGGACTAACTGCTGTATTTACTATATTATCTGAACATTTATTTAATGAAGAAAGTAGTTTATGCGTAGTCCCACATGATTATAGAATTTTACATAAATTGATAGATACAAATAATAATGGCGATATTTCTGAAACAGAAATTACTAGTGCTATCGCAGTTTTAGAAAAAGCCAAAAGAGAGAAACAAAGAAAACAACAAAAAGAAGCATTTACTAAATTTGATATTCAAAGAATGTAAACAAATAACTATTTGCGTTTTCTAGTTTTATTTTTGGATTTTTGTCTATTTAAACCTAAACCCCCTTTTACTGTTTTAGGTGTAATAATATCTTTGATATCTTTTTTATTATTTTCTATATTTTTTGAAGGGAAATTATTATTATTATTATAATCGGGAAGAGTAAGATATTTAAGTCCTCTTAGCTCAGCATAGCTTTTTCTTACGGCTCCCCATTTATTTAAACATTTCAAATTGCTAAGTATTTCAGGTGTTAACGAACTGCCTTTTTGCAATGCCATATCAATTGTAATGTAATAACTTATATTTGATTTTGTATTATTATTATTATTTTCAAATGAACTATTGTTTTTATCATAACTAGATACATAGGGTAATTGCTGTGTTTTTTGACCATTTCCACCTTTAAAATCAACTTCTACATCATCAGGTTTTACAATATTATCATTATTATCATTATTATTATTTGTTTGTTCACGACGTAAAGGATTTGTAGTAGTTACAATATTATCACTATTATCACTATTATCACTGTTATTTTTATTTTCAGTTAACATTTTAGATGAATTAAAATAATTTTGAAACACCTTTAAAAATTTACTATTAACTTCATCTTGAGAATTTTTTTTTATTTTCTCAAAAATATTGTATAATAATTTTAGTATATAAGGCAATAATTTGTAATTTTCTCTATTAGTTTGATCTTTAATATTAATATAATTAGTTGCAAAAATTAGAAAAATCATAGTTAATGGTGGAAAAATATACCCTATTTTATCAAAAATAACTATATATTCAATGTTGTTTTTATAACCACTTCTAAATATATTAGGAATTCTAGATATACGTTTAAAAGATATTAATTCATAATGAACGTTATCATGATACAAAAACATATATTTTGACCAATGTTTATCATTATTGTATATATACGGAGTTCTTAATTTATTATCAAAATGTTCCACGACAATTATATTTAAACCTAATATTTCACATAATGCATCTATTGCCAGTTGGTTTGCCCAATGATCAGAACTTTCCATATAGTTTTTAATTTCTGTTTTATCTTTATAAGCACTGAATGGGGGTTTTAACGGTTCTTTTGACATTTTTATAGGCTTTTTTACTAAAAAGCTATCAACACTATTATAAATATTATTAATTATTTTAGTGAATATTTCTTGTGTAATTGGAAGATTGTTTTGCTCTCTATAATCATTATATTGTTTTAAAAACTCACTGTTAAGCGTATCAACATTTAGTTGTACAGTAACAAGTAGATCATGTAAGTATAGTTTATCTTTTTCAATTTTAATTAAAATAAAATCTGCGACTATAGACCTCAAAAATTTTTGCGTAAAAATCATATTACCTTTACCATAATTATTATAAATTATTTTATCTGCGCTAGTCTTGACATTCAAGTTATGATAATTGATTGCATCCGCAACCGCTATAAAAAAACAATCTCCACCACCAGAATTCGTATTTACTTGTATATTGTTATTTATTATAGTATACGCTTTTGTACTTAAATTTTCTGCTGGTGTTTTTACAACAACACCACTTGATTCTCTTAAAAATTTATCTATAACTGCTTTATCATTTTCATTCATATTTTTATAAATAGTATTAACCATAGAATAATAATCTTTATTTCTAAAATATTCTCGTATAGTTTGTGACGATTTTCGCGAGTATTTCAATTTCATTTCGTAATCAGATATATTATTATCACTTTCATTTTCATCTTCTTTAACTTTATCATCATTACCTTCATCTTTAATTTGCAAATTATTAGAGTTATTTGGAAGCGATGGTGGCAATGGTGGACGAATATTAAATTGTTTATGGATTTGTACCAATCGCTGATTTAATAGTTGTTCCTCGGAAAGTAATTGTTTACGCTGTTTTGATATTTGTTCTTCTTGTTCCAAAAGTAACTGTTTTTGTTGTTGTGTTAATTCTTCTTGTTTATCTGTTAATTGTCTTGCTATTAATTGTTGTTGTTTTAATAAATCTTCTTGTTGTTGTGATATTTTTTTCTCTCTCATTTGAAGTTCTTTTTCTTTTTGTTGCAATTCTTGCGAAGGTCCTCCTTTTATTTGCAGATATTTTGGTGTTGGTTTTATAGGTTTAGTTCCAGTAGAACCCTGATTACGTTGTTGTTTTGCTTGTGATTGTGATTCTGTTGGTCCTTGATCTGTAGTTGGTGTTAGTCCTTGATCTGTAGATGGTGTTGGTCCTTGATTTGTAGTTGGTGTTGGTCCTTGATCTGTAGTTGATGTCGCTGGTGGTTCTGCCGGTGGAACAGGATTCAAATTACTGGTACCACTTGCTACATTTTGAGGCCCAGTAAAATTTGAACCGTAAATAACATCTTTGGGCAATTGCTGCAATTCATTTTCACCGCTTATTAATTCATCCTTAACAACAATATTATATAAATAAGGATCTGTGATTTTACTACTTTCCAATTGAGGCAATTGTTCTACTTTTTTATCAATTTTCCAATCACCCTTTGTCCATTGAACATCCGCAATAGCATAAGGTTGTCCATTTATATATAAAATACTATTACTAGGAAATAGTGTATCTAAGGTTACTTTAATATTGTTATCTACATAACCCTCTTTAGTTGCTTCAACTAAAGATTTTTCTCTAACCAATCCATGTGCGTTTATTAATGATTGAAATAATCCTTTATTAAAAAATTCTTTTTTTTGAATATCTGTTGGTAATGAATTAATAACAGAAGATTTGAGTTTAATAAGGGGGTTAAATTGAATATTGTTGTCACTTTTATCATTTGGAAAAGTCATAGAGGGTTTGTATTTAAAATTTTGAAAACCAGGAATATTTGTATTAATTGTTATTTTTAATTCATTAGGAATAATATTCATGTATTATTATTCTTTATACTTATAATACTTATATATTTAAAATAAAATTGAAAATAAATCTTTATAATAAATTTGGATATTAATGTAATAATTAAATAATGTCAAATTTATTGATGAAACTAGAACAATTAGTAGAAGGTGAAATTATAAAACGACCTTCTAAAATAATTAAATCGCCTTATGTTGCAGATATCCAAATATCTGGTTTAGAAAACAATGAAGAGAAACAAATATTAGGTCACACTGCTTCACTCGGTTGTTGTGGGCTAGTTGACGTAGGCGCTACTATATTAATGACAAAATTACAAAATAAAACTCTCGCAGAAAAAGCAAAATGTAATTACCGCGTTTATTTGTCGCGTTTTGTAGATAAACAGCGTAATCAATCAATAATAGTGGGAGTGCATCCCAAATTAGCGGAAGATTTGACTGAACAAGCTTTGACTAAAAATTATTTGTCAAAATTACAGAATATAAAAGCATATAAGAGAGAAACAGTAGTATATGTAGAGGGCAAGGTTGATTCACGATTTGATTTTAGTGGTATTGATGAAAATGGTTTGCCATTTATTATGGAAGTTAAAAATGTTCCACTTGCCGATTATGAAGATATAACTGCAGTTGAGCGTAAAAAAAAGAACTATGATGACCGCGATTTTGGGTCAAAAGTTGCTTATTTCCCAGATGGTTATCGTAAAAAGGCAACAGATACTGTAAGCCCAAGAGCATTGAAACACATTCGCGAACTTACACTAATCAAAAAAGAGTCTAAAACTCGTTGTATTATGTGTTATGTAATACAACGAACTGATGTAGATAGATTTACCATTTCTGTTATAGATCCTGAATATAAAGAAGCCGTAAAGGTTGCAATAGAAAATGGGGTTGAAATTATCACTATGGTAATAGAATGGACACCCGACGGAGCAGCTTATTTCGTTAGAGATGACTTGCCTATTGTTTGAAAATTATATAAATTATATGTGCTTATCTAGATAATAGACTACAAAATTAAAAACTATGAAATAGAACAAATATAATTTCCATATATGGTTAAACCATTGATTGACTGTAGTATAATTATACGCTTTTATAAAATATATAAAAAATGTTACAAATGTGGGGGCTAGTACACTTATCATCAAAAACCTGTTTTTTGTTGATAATTTTAATTTATTTGCTAAAACTAAAGATAAAACATTAAAACAACCTAGTCCTATTGGTGCTAAAAGCGTATAATCATCATAACTATAATTTTTAGTTACCATAGATTTTACAACTAAAAAATAGGGTAAAAATACTAAAACCGACGAACCTATAACAAACGCTCTCAGGTATGGTTTGATCATTTTACTATTATTATTTATTATATATATTTATTATTTTCACTAAATTCGTCTACTAATTCTTGCGGTATTTTATCAAAAGAAACTAATGTATCATTCAATAAATACTGTTCGTAATATGCAACATTATCATTCATTTTTTTCTCAAAGAATTCGGGGTCTTCTACGCATTTTATAGCTGTTTTAATACCACATTTTGGGAAAACGGATGGTATATTATCACTTGTGTCGCCCATGATGGTTTTTATTTTTAAATCTTTTTCTGGATTACCTGTAAATATTTTGGATTCTTTCAAATTTTTGAAAGCAAGATTGTATATGTGTACATTTTCTCTGATTAGTTGTAAATAATCGTTATCGCTTGTAATTATATAAATACTACACTCATTTGCAGGATATTTTTCAACCAAGTGTTTCACATAAATGGCGATGCAGTCGTCTGCCTCTAGTCGTGGGTGATATAGAATTTGTTCGGCTCCTGCTTGTTGAAAGAGATTTTCTTCATAAGCCATTTTGAAAAACGGTCCGCCCATAAATCCATCTTCCGCTCCACCATTTGGTCGGGTTGCCTTGTATTTATCGTAAAAATCATTGCGCCATATATGTTGTCTCTTGCAATCTTTTCCTATTATCATTTTTATAATAGGTTCATCATTATCACTTGTGGTGGCAGTGGTGGTGGCGACAGGGTTTTTATTTTTCCCTCTAGATTTCGGTTTTGGTTTACATAGATTTAATTTTTTGGGTATTTGTTGCAAGGTTTCAACAAATGTTTTTTTGAATTTTTCTACAAATACTGGATTTTCAATAGGGTTGTCTAATGGTTCTTCTGGAAACGCATTTTTCCACCAATTTAAGAGAGAATAATATCTGTGAAAGCAATAATAGCTACCGTCCACAAATATAAAAGTTTGTTTAGTAGTATTGCTAGAGTCTTGGTTCATTTTATTTATAATATAAATAATACTTATTAATTTATAATGTATAAAAGTATTTAATATCAATTTTATATTTTATAATAATTATATATAAACTTTATAAATATGAGTGAAAATACTATTGCAATTGCCTATGGGTTTGAATATAATAAAGTCATAATAAACGATAATGATTGCCGTATTGGAAGAACAATCAATGGCAATAAACCGGTTTATTGTTCTTTATTTATTGAAGACAGAAATGTAAATACAATCATTGATAAAATAAAACTTGCTGAAAAATATAGGCAACATTATTTAACTGATATTGATAAGCTTGCAAAAAGCAAGTGTGCTGTTCCAAAATGGCAAGTTGTTGCGTATAATAAAGATTATGAATATTATATTCACGTGTTACAAGGTAAAATATTGAATTATGATAGCGAGCTGGAACCTTGTTTTTGATAAAATTGTTTGTTTTCATTTTTTGTATTTTTTATAGTATAACAATTTTAGCAGTCCAAAATAAAATAAAATATTTTTGTATTATATAAGAACATTTTATTTGTAATGCCTAGTTATGAAGATATGTCTAAAGAAGAAAAAATTGAGTGGCTTAATCAACGAATTAAAGAACTTAATGCTGTAATGGGTAGTGCGGAAGATTCTATGAATTATGAATCTACTGGTTTCGGTGCCAGGGAACAAATAAACAGCTATAAAAAAGAGATTTGTAAACTAAACGGCAACTCTCAAGGTTGTTCAATAATGGGTGGACGTCGCTACAAAAAGAAAAGAACCACTAAAAGAAGAAAATCAGCCAAAAAAAGAAAATCAACTAGAAGAAGAAAAAGTTATAGAAAATAAATTTGTACATTTTATCAAAAAAAATAAACGAATCAAATAATGTAATTTATATAAATAATATTATATATAAATTATATAAAATGGCATCTGTTTTTTACAATGTATTTTCTAATGAGGAAATTGAATATTTAACTCAACTTCCTGAGGTATCCGCAGCAAAGGATAAACTCAACTCGTCTAATCCATCCAGCACAGTGTATTTTAATGTACCACTTAACGAAACATTGAGAGCTTCCCTGACTAATTGTTTTGGTTTAGACTTTTCAAATGTATCTGAAATACCAATGAAATGGATTAAAGGTGATACAAATCCTCATATAGATAGTGGTTCTACAAAATTTGAAAACACATATTTAGCATATATTAACGATAGTGATGGTGAATTTATTATTGACAATGATTCTTATCCTATTACTGCAAATACTGCATTCAAATTCAATGAAGGTGTTTTACATTTGACACGCAATACTGGAATTGAACCACGTCTGTTATTAGGTCCGATGAATGAATTTGTAAATCCGGTTGGGGCTCCTAACATATATTATTATGACAATTATGCGGATGCTTATGCAGGAATAAACTATATTGCACGTGGATATGATTATAATTGGGAGTTAGGTTTATTGTTCTCCGGAAGTATAGGTACATATACATCATGGCGTGTTGCACAACCTCAAGGTGTCGGTGCCACAGGAGTTTATAATAATGGTTTTGATTTATCTGTTTTTGGTTCTACAAGTTATAATGTATACCCAGCCACACCATGCTTCTTAGAAGGTTCAAAAATTCTCTCCCTGGTAGAAGGAAAAGAAACATTTGTTCCTATTGAAACTTTACAAAAGGGTGATTTAATTAAAACTACGCGTGATGGATATAAAAAAATTGAGCTTATTGGAAAAGGAAATATTGTAAATTTTGGAAATAATGAACGTATAGAAGAACGTTTGTACAAGTGTTCTACAGAAAAATACCCCGAGTTAACAGAGGATTTATATATAACTGGGTTCCATTCTATTTTAGTAGATACACTTACTGAAATAGAACGTGAAAATATAATGAATTATATGGGTGACATTTATGTAACAGACAGTAAGTACCGTCTTATTGCTTGCGCAGATGAACGCGCGGAACCTTGGAATTCGCAAGGCAATTTTACTATATGGCATATTGCACTTGAAAATAAAGATGAACGAATGAATTATGGCATATACGCCAACGGAGGTTTACTTGTTGAAAGCTGTTCTATCAATTTTTTGAAAAATCATGCAAATATGAGTGTTGCATAAAATTACTTTATTTTTATTCGTCCATAAATAAGTTTGTGTGAAATAATTCATTTATCACTTCATTTGTAATTTGCAATGTTTTATCTTGACACAACGCAAAAGTTACACCGTTTGCCATTGCTAAAGAAAGTTGTAATTTAATAATCGCCTTACTAGGCTTAATCCCATATTTTGATATATTATAAATATCATTTTCATTGCTATTTAATTTAACAAATAATATTTTTACAATTTCATACAAGTGAAAAATTTTTAATTGTTTTGAATATAACAATTCTTCAACCAGAGTAACGTTCAAATTAATAATAGTATTGTATATTTTTTCTGGTACAATATCTTTTACATTATAAGGTTCAAAAATTCCTGAATTAGCAAATTTATCCAAAAAAACAGTAGGTGGTTCTTGGAAAACAGATGTTAAACATTTTAATAAATTAGATTTTAAGGGTTCATTAATTTCATTCACGATACCAAAATCTATGACACCCAATTTGTATTTATAGCGTTCTTTTTCTGTTTCAATTTTACTATCTTCCTTAATGAATAAAATATTGCCAACATGAAAATCTCCGTGTGCAAGTCCATGAATTAGTGAAGTAACTAGGCCAAATTTAATAACTTGTTTTGCAAATTCCAAATAATCTTCCTTATCCAATTCATTGAATTTTCTTCCGATTATTTGTTCCATCGCAATTACATTTTCATATTCATTGTTTATATTATCGTAAACACAAGGTATTTTTACATAGTCAAGATTCATACAATTTTTTTGCATTCTTTTTATATTTTCAATTTCCTTATTAAAATTGGTTTGTTCTTTAATAATATTAATGTTATTTTGAATAGTCTCGGAAATTTTATAATTATGAAAAAACGGTATGAAATTTAATAAATTTACAAAAAATAATAAGTTGTCTATTCCTTGTTCTAATTTTTTATCTATATTTTTTCGCTTAATTTTGATTATGATAGAATTTGTTGTATATTTACATGTAGCTAGATAAACAAGTGATATCATTCCAGAATTGATTGGTTTATCAAAACCATTTTCAAAAGCAATATCGTAGTCCTTGGAAAGTAGCAAAAGCGTATCATAATCAATGTCATCTTTTGTAAATGAGACATTATCTGTAAATTTAAGTAATTCATTATTCATTTTTTCATTAATAATACTACTATTCAATGCAAGCGCTTGAAATACTTTTACATATAAAATATTGATTGATGCTAATCTTTTTGTAAATCTTTTTATAAATAGATCATAATTTTTGGTGTAAAAATACAATGGAAATTCAGTAAAACAAATCCAAGATGTTTGTATTAAAAATAATACATTTCTAAATAATTTTATTATATCATTGAATGTAAATCTAATTATTTGCATTTCTATATAATAATTATTACGGTATTTATAATTGTTATATTATTGTATATTCTCTATAAATTGTTTTACGCGTTTAAACATTTTCATAAATATTTTACATAAAACATTCTCTATAAAATCAGGTAATTCAATGATATTAGTATTTAATTTGAAATCAATAATAGTATTTATTTTATGTTGATTTATTACATTGCATACAATAATAAATTGTTCAATAGGCAGTTGTTCCGCTTTTTCAGGGATTAAATGTGACATAGAATGTTCAATTGAATTTGTTTTTATTGTTTGTAAATCAAAAATTATTTTCTTTGTATCTTGTATTTTTTTTGTTATTTTAAGACATGAATATTTTTGACTAATACCTAAATCTTGAAACAAATGCTTGTTTATTGCTAATAATATAGCCTGAGTATCATTAACTATTTTTAAATCTATTTTTTCGTATATGTCTTGATTTAAATCATATAAAAGTTTGATTAAATGAAAATCAATAATATTATCTAGTTTTATATTGTTATTTTCCAAATTAAAATGCATATTATATTCTCCGTTAGCGACATTATTCATTTGAAAATTGTTATTCATAGACATGATGCAAATAATAATAATAATAATAATATAATTATATTTTTATATTATTATAAAGTTAGTAAATAACCGAGTTATAAATTTTCAACCAATGGTTGATGATAATAAATTGTTTTTCGTAATAACTCACATTCCTTTTGATAAATTGCATACATTTTCAGATTACAAGTATGAAACAAATCAATTTATTAGTCCTTCCGAATAAAAATATTTGCTTATTATAAATGCCTGTGCAAAATAAAACTCAAAAAAAGAGAAGTTGGCCTTCACGTCTTCATCTATACTCAAATCGTCGTACTGCTCAATCCATGGCATATAAATATTTAGGACGCACTGCAAAATTATACCCTGGGTCCAATTCACAAAAAAAATATTCCATATTTGATAAAAAAAATAACCGTTGGATCAATTTTGGACAAATGGGATATGAAGATTTTACAAAACATCACGATAAAGCACGCCGTAAGAATTATTTAACGCGTTCTAAAAACATTAAGGGAGATTGGGCTAGGAACCCTTATTCCGCTAATAATTTATCACGTAAAATTCTTTGGTAATTTTAGTAAATTATATTTTTTTGTATAAATTTTTAATTTTATTTATAACCCTAGTAGAACTTTTGTTTTGAACAAAATCAAATAATATAATATTTTTAACATATTCTTTTCCAATAATATTATCTTTATTATAGTCGCTTCCCTTGATTAAAATATCAGGTTTCAGTGCTTTAATTAGATTTAAAGGAGTATCATCACTAAAAATTATTATATAATCAATGAAATCAAATAGTGAGAGGATTTTGCTTCTCTCTTCAATATCATTTATGGGTCTAGTTTCTCCTTTCAATCTTTTAATTGATTCATCTGAATTTAGACCAACCACCAAAACATCTCCTTGTTTTTTTGAAAATTTCAATAATTCAACGTGTGCTGAATGTAGTATATCAAAACATCCATTAGTAAAAACTATGTTTTCATTGTTTTTTGAAATCTTTGTTATTTTATCATTTTCATAATCATATAATATTTTTGTTTTTTCAATATTTATATCCAATGCATCATATTCATTTATATCATTAAGATTAACACTGTAATTACCAATAACACCGACACTTTTCCCACCAATATAATTTGCTATTTTACAAGCCTTTAATAAATCTTTTTCTTTGATAAAAACATAAACTAGAACAGATAAAACTACATCTCCTGCACCTGTTACATCAATTAAATTTATAATACTTTCATGTTCTATTTTGTTATAAACATTATTTAAAATCATACCTTCTTTGCCTCTTGTCAATAAAATATTTTTACAATCTATTTTGTTTTTAATAAAATGTAATATATTATGAATATTTTTCTCTCCAGAAATAGTTTCGGCTTCGGTTTGATTAGGTTTAAATAAAAAGCATCCTTTGTATTTCATATAATTTTTCAACTTCGGATCTACAAATGTTGGTATGTGTTTTTTGTTTGCATATGAAATAATGGTTTGAGATAGTTTTTCAGTAATTACACCTTTATCATAGTCTGAAATAATAATAGCATCAATATCATAATGATTCTTATTTATAATATAATTGATTATTTCATCTTCAACAAGATCTGAAATATCATGAGTTGATTCAATATCATACCTAACATTCAATTTATCATTTACAAAAATACGATTTTTTTGAGTGGTTTTTCTTTCTTTATCAATAAATATTTTATGCTGTAGTTGACTTGAGCAAAACAAATTTTTAATTTCATTTCCATAGTTATCATCACCAATAACAGTTATAATTTCAACATTTGTTCCTAAATTTTTTAAATTTAAAGCAACATTTGATGCACCACCTAAAATGTGATTTAAACTTGAAATATTATATATAGGAATATCCGCCTCGGGAGCATTGCGTTTTATTTCAGAAATATAATTTATATCAATCATTACATCGCCAATAACAATTATATTCATTATTGATTGATTAATTATTTAATGAACTGAAAAGAAAAATAATAGAAAATCGCATAGAATTTATATTGTGGGTGTAATATAATAATAATTATTGGTTACTAATTACCTTTCCACATTCTAAAACTATCTTCATCATAATGTTTCGTTGAAACCTCAAAAACTTCAGAATCTTCTATCGCTATCAATTGATGAGGTTCTCCCCTTTCATTTGTAATTACATCACCTACCTTGAGATATTCGGTATGAGTAGTACCTGTATCTGTTTCTACCCATATTAAAATAAAACTTCCTTTAGATACGTACCAGGTTTCCTTTTTTTTAATATGATAATGCATGGAAAATTTTTTATCTTTTTCAAAACATAAAAGTTTTCCGCAATATTCGTCATTGTTTACAAAAATAACTTCTTTTCCCCAACCCTTAGGGACAATTTCAACTGGTAATTTTTTTGATTTTGTTACTTGTTCAACTCTATTTTTAGGTACAGGCCAATGAGTATCCACATTAAATGATTTATCGTCAATATAAACATCGTAACTTGGTTTACCCATTAACAATTCGTCATAGTTGACACACCATTCATTAAGTTGTTTTAATGTTAATTCTCTGTGATCAATTCCTGAATTTCCACCTCTGGCAGTCCATATAGTTATTTCATGACCTTGACTTTTAAGTTCATTTACATATCTAATTCTTTCATGAATTGGTAAAGAATTATTATAATCGCTGTTATCTGTAAAACATAATGTATTATCTAAATCAATAAAGTATTTCATTATTTATAATTTATTTGTATATTAAAATAAATATTATTTGTGTATTTTTATATAAATAATATTTTCAATAAAAATACATAATGGAAATAATAAATTTTCAAGACTCTCATTATCCGTTTTTTCAAACACAAGGTAACGCATCACAATTTTCAATACCATTTGCTATACATTTTTGTAAAGGAAAGGGTTACGATATAGGTTTTTGTAAAGAAGAGTGGAAATTTCCAGGAGCTATTGGTATTGACATTGGATTAAATAATGGTTTTGATGCAAATAATTTACCAGAAGAACAAGTAGATTATATTTATTCTAGTCATTGTTTAGAACATGTTGATAATTGGGTGATAACACTTGAATTATGGTTATCAAAGTTAAAAGAAGGTGGCGTTTTATTTTTATATTTACCAGATTTTTCACAAAAATATTGGAGACCATGGAATAATAGAAAACACAATCATTGTTTTACACCTTCTATAATAAATGAATTTTTAAAAGATAAACAAATGAAAAATATTTTTGCATCAGGTATTGATTTGAACAATAGTTTTATGATTGTTTGTGAAAAATAAATATTGATTACATGTATATATTCATTTCTTTCCATAATTGTGAATAATGTTTATACTTTTGGAATTTTGATTGTTCTTCTCTATAGTCATCATAAAAACTTAATATTATCATATCATCCTTTAATATACAATATTTATTGTTAGATTCTACAAAACTATGATACATTTCCATAGAATTTCGTTCTTCCTGAGTAAAATATTTACCAAGCAATCCAGGACCACTAGGATCTAAACCTCCATCACCATAATATTTATTCTGAACATTTTCTACAATTTGTTTTATACATTTATTTAAAATTTCATTACCAGGTAAAGAAACTATTAAAGCATTATAAATATTATTGATATCCAAATCCCTGACAAAATATTCTTTTTCGGTAAGAGAAATAAATTTAAATCCATTTACACAACGATATTTGATATCCATATAAATTCCTCCATTTATAAAAAGAATACAATATCTCCATAAATCACATTTAAATGCACAAGGAATAAGTGAATCATATGCACCCAACACATCCGCTTCAAAATTATTTTTTATAAATTCTCTACAATCATTTTCATCATATAAATGAAAGGTAACTTTTGGATTAGATTCTACTAAATAATGATAATTTTCTTTCATTAAAGGGGGTAAATCTTTACTGTGCCAACAAGTATATAAATGTAAAGGTATTATACTCTTGTAATTCTGTTTTAAAATAAAGGGTCTGTTTAATCTATTATGAATTAAGATTTTATTATTATTTTCTATTTTTGATATAATTTCATATTTAATTTGTTGTTTTTTTTCTTCTATTTGCTTTAGCCTTTTTAAATTTTGTTCTTTTATATTTACGATCATTTATATATAAATATATAAATTATAATTTTTTTATTTACTATTAGTATTATGAATAAACTCTTATTAAATTATAATTTGAATCGTAAAAAAAAAATACAAAAAAGAACCACTACAATACTATTAGATAATAATTATTTTACAAACAAATCAGAATACAATTGTGTTATTCCTCAAAATATTTTTCAAACATGGCATTCAAAATTGTTACCGCCATTGATGTTTAAAGCGGTAGAAAAAATTAAAAAGAATAATCCAAGGTTTTATTACAAGTTATATGATGATAATGATTGTAGAGAACTCATCAAAACATATTTTAAACCTGATGTATTAGATGCATATGATAGATTAATTCCCGGCGCATATAAAGCTGATCTATGGCGTTATTGTGTACTTTTCATATATGGTGGTATTTATTTGGATATTAAATACGTCCCTTATAAAGGGTTTAAATTTATTAATTTGTGCGAAAGCGAACATTATGTGTTAGATGCAGATGGAGCAGGTATATATAATGCATTAATGGTTTCTTTGCCAGGAAATCAAATATTATATAAGGCAATTAGACAAATCGTAGAAAATGTTCAGAATAAATATTATGGAAATTGTTGTCTCACTCCAACAGGGCCAAAATTATTGACTAATTTTATTTCTACGAATGACCCTCTTGTAGATTTACAACATAGTTTAATAGATGTTGATAATAAATTTATATATTATCAAAATATTCCTGTATTAAAAACTTATAGTGGTCATGATATAGAAAAATCGTATGCTTCAATTAAAAAACATTATGGTGTATTATGGAATGAAAAAAATGTTTATATTTGATATTTTACAAGTTTCCTTCATTTAAGTAAATATTTTTGTTTATATAATATAATATATAAACAAATGAATAATTGGATTGTTTTATTAACAACCGCTGTAACTAATGTTAATAATACAATGAAATACACTGATTATAGAAAAAAATTGTATAATTATCAAATATTACAATGGTTAAAAAGAACGAATTATAAAATTGTTGTAGTTGAAAGTTCCGGATATGATTTTCCTGATATCGTTAATGAAAGATTGCATAAGGTAATTTTTAAATTTGAAAATGAATTGCCAACTTCATCACAATATGAAGCGCAAAGTATTTTATATGCTTTAAATGATATTAAAAATACGGATTTTTATACTAATTGCACTCATATACTGAAAGTTACTGGTCGCTATTTTTTGGATAATCTAGAACAACACTTAAATAATCAACCGCAGGACAAAGATTTATATTTACAAAAACACAGAAACGATTCAATTAAATGGCAAAATAGTGAATATTTTGGCATTAGAAAAGAATTATTTCCGTTATTTTTAGAATCTGTAAAAGACATTGGTATTATGGAACATTGTTTATGGGATTTTTCTGTAAATAACAATTCGTTTTGTCATATTGGTTATTTTGGAAATAATATTAGACGAGGTGGAGATCATTTGTTGATTGAAAATCTATAACGTTTTACTCTTGTATTTGTATGTTACCACCCAGTAATTTGTTTCAATTCTCCCCAAAACGACTTGTTTTTTGCTTGCGCCTTCTCATTTTGTTTTGCTAATTGAAAAGCTAAAGCTACACTTTCTTCCTCTTCTCTTTTTTGTTGCTGATACAATTTTTTCATAGCTTCTTCCTTTGATTGGGGTCCCGTGTTTACATTATCTTTGTCTCGTGCATTTTTATATTCATTGATATTTTTGTATTTTGGTATATTTTGATAGTCTTCTTCAGTCACTGGTATAACTGATTCTTCATATGCTTGTCGCAAATCGGTAAATCCTAAACCATCGTTATTAAACAATCCACCTGATGTAAAATTATTTTGTTGAGATATGATGCTTGTACCAAAAGTAGATGAAAATGCATCATTCACGCCGTTGTATACAGTAACAGACTGAATTTGTTTTTTATATCTCTCAAATTCATTCGCCATATCCGCTTTTGCTACGTTGGAAGCGTCTATTACCCCTTCATTTGATTTTAACCAATTACCATATCCGGTATTTCCATCCCCATCATCTTCCGTTTTATATTGATCAAATTTTTGATTAAACCATGTATTGAAATTTTTCGGATCTTTTAATGCTTCATTTTTCGTAAACACATTGTCTAGAATTTTATTATTACTATCATTAGAATAGTCTTCTTGTTCCATCTTTTTTTTGGTTGATTTATTTTGAAACTCAAAAACATGATATAATTTTTTGTATGCGGAAGAATAAAATAAAAAATATTTTGGATCCAATTTGGATTTATCTGGATGAGTTTTTAATACAAATTTTTTTGCTTCTTTCATAACACTTTCATCTAACAAATCACTTTGTATATTAAATAAATGAAATATATCGTTCATTGAATAATTATCAATATTTAAATCAAAATTGTTTGTATTTCCCAATTCACTCGGAAGGGGATTTGTTTGTTGAGTTGATTTTGAAATTGGGTTAGAATTAGAAACAAACGGATTTGTTTTGTATTCATTATTACTTTCATGAATCCTTATTCCGATTTTTGGACAAGGCGTTTTATTCATATTATTATAGTTGTGAATAAAATTTTTAAATAATTAATAGTTTTATTATTTAAAAAATTAATGATATAATTAAATTATATAATGATAACAAATTGTTATTTATTCTGCTTTTTGTTATGTTCAACAAATCTTTTTTTTTCAAATAGTTTTTTAACGCCTTTTCATAACAAAAACAACCAACAAAGAACTATTGTAAACATGAATCCTAATAGAAAAAATTATCATTTCTCTCAGCGTTATACTGAAGAGTTGCTAAAAAGAATCCAATCAAATAGCGGCTTTTCTAATAGTACAATTAGTGATAGAGATACTAGAGAAAGTATTGAAGCCAAAGAGAGGGAGCTTCATAATTCAAAATATTATGAAACTTTATTAAAAAAATTAAATTCTAAAAATACAACATTGCAAAATTTAAGTATTTTGGGCGAAGACTTTGAAAATTTGTATAATGATATAGAGAAAAATTTTAACAAAACAATTGAAACGCCTCGCGTAAGAATTATTATTAATAAAAATGTTGGTCATAACTTTTTGAGTGGTCTAGGTATTCAATTTAATCCAATAGATGAACACATTTCAGAAATGAATGATATTGCTGATAATCCTAATAATAGAGACGGTGGCGACAATGACGATGATGAAGTCGGGTCTAATTCATATGGCAGACAACCGACTATGAGTAGCGGTAGTTATACCAAAACCAAAAATTTTGAAGTATTGAAAAAACCGAATATGAATTTCAATGATGTTGGTGGTTATGAAAATGTGAAAGATGAACTACGTCAGTGTGTAGATATTTTGAAAAATTATCAAAAATACAAGCAGTACAATGTGCGTATTCCTAAAGGTTTGATTTTAGAGGGGCCTCCGGGAACGGGTAAAACTCTTATTGCAAAAGCCCTTGCTGGGGAAGCGAAATGCAGTTTTGTTCCGGTTTCTGGTTCGGATTTTCAAGAAAAATATGTTGGAGTAGGTCCTACAAGAATAAAAGAATTATTCCGGTTGGCACGTGAAAACATACCATGTATTATTTTTGTTGATGAAATTGATGCTGTTGGAAGAAAGAGATCAAGTGATGGCGAATCTTCTTCTAATGAAAGAGATAATACGTTGAATGCTCTTTTGGTTGAACTAGATGGTTTTAAAAATACCACTGGAGTTTTTGTTGTGGCTGCAACCAACCGTTTTGATTTATTGGATAATGCATTAACACGTCCTGGAAGAATTGACAAAAAAATATACATCGGTTTACCTGATAAGACAACTCGTGAATCAATTATTAATATTCACATTAAAGGTAAACCTTATGATGCTACAACCATTGACATAATGAATTTGGTTGAAATTACTGATGGATTATCTGGCGCACAAATTGAAAATTTACTGAACGAGGCGATGTTGAATGCATTACGCTGTAATCAAACACAATTTAATTTCAAGGATTTTGATTTTATCATGAATAAAATGATGGCGGGTTGGCAGCCCAATGAACATGAATTTACATCAGATATTATTGATCATATTGCAATTCATGAAATGGGTCACGCTGTCGTTGGGTTTCTCTCCAAACATCATTCTAAAATGTCAAAAGTTGTTATCAATTTATCTTCACCCAAGAGTCCAGGTTACACCGTATTTGAAAGTTCTACAAGTAATATTTACGTGCGAGAAGCATTGTTTGAGCATTTGATGATTCTTTTGTCGGGTAGAATTGCCGAAGAAGTCTTTTACAATGTATCTGTTACAACTGGTGCATTGAATGATTTTGAAGAGGCATTGAAATTAGCTGAAAAAATGGTTCTATACTATGGCATGGGAAGTAATGT
>Ga0114971_10000303_pt1 | contig 31670 bp, 24 predicted proteins | sample M_140625_MF_Meta_FD_87320 | JGI IMG/M metagenome (GOLD analysis project Ga0114971, IMG submission 87320) | Freshwater microbial communities from Lake Montjoie, Canada to study carbon cycling - M_140625_MF_MetaG | ecosystem: Environmental > Aquatic > Freshwater > Lake | place: Lake Montjoie... | reverse complement strand
GCGGTGGCGGACAAGTTGCCGCAGTCCGTGGCTTGGGCCGTGGAGCGGGCGGATGGTGGCCGCGGATTCGGATTTACCGGCGGACATTTCCATTCCGGTTGGAGCAATAACGACCAGCGCAAACTGATGCTTAACGCAATCCTATGGACCGCCAAGGGCGAAGTACCAGCCGAGGGAGTCGCATCCACAGTGACGCCCGAAGACCTCACCGTGAATTTGGACCCCAAGGGAAAGAAGTAGGAGCCTCCTCACGAGGAAGGTTTAGAGGAATACGAGCAGGCTTACCTCCCCCTTCTCCGAGGCGCGGGGCCAACGAAGGGTGATGCTTAAAAATCCCAGCGAGTGGACTTGCCGGTTTCGGGCTTCACATTGATCCAGTCAATATCCACGGGCTCACTCGCGTGCGGCAAATAAATGCGCAGGATAGCCGCTCCCCCTTTGTTGGGGAGGTCCACCTCGATGTCCTGCCAGTCACCGCCTTTCAAGGTGTAGGCGAATTTAAGCAGTTCCTCCGGTTTGGCGTTAGCCTTCGGTAAAAGTTCAATAGAGCCTTCCCCGCCGCTTGCGGCTTTCATCCGAAAGCTGATTTTCGCGGAGCCAGTGAGATTTGCTCCAATGCCAAGAAAAGGCGCGGTTCCCGTACCGTTGGCAGTGAGAATTCCGTCCTTAATGGACGCAGCGCAATTGCGGTTTTTCCAACCCGTAAGCGGCTCGTCTTTGGCGACTGGGGCTTTGCCATAATTGGGGTTCAGCTTTGGAATCACGGCATCTGTGTCCTTGAGAAACCCACTGATGAGATCGTTAAGTTCACGGACGAGTTCGGGTTTTTCTGCCGCAAGATTATGTTGTTCGCCGAGATCGTTCTTCAGGTCGTAAAGTTCGAGGTCGTCAGAACCATCGTCATTGCGTGCATAGAACCGGATGAGCTTCCAGTCGCCCTTGCGGACGTAGGTGCCGGCGTAGAAACCGTCCATGACCGAGTCTCGCTTGGCATCGCCGTGCGGGAAATGACAGAAGATGCGGTCGCGAGCCGAATCGCCGCCGAGCAGAGCCTGAGACTGGTCAAGGCCGTCGAGCTTGAGATCGGCGTGCGGCTTGAGGCCGACGCAGGAGAGTAGCGTCGGGTAGAAGTCGACCGACTGGAAAAGGATGTCGCTGGTGGCGCCGGCCTTGGCCTTGCCCGGCCAAGCGAAGATGAACGGCTCGCGCGTGCCGCCTTCGTAGAGCGAGGCCTTGCCGCTGCGCAACGGGAGATTGCTGGTCGCCGGGATGTCGCTGTAACCTTCCGGATCGGTCTTCTTGGGTGGGTAAGAGTAGCCGCCGTTGTCGGAATAGAAGACGATGATCGTGTTGTCGGCGATCCCTGCGTCGTCGATTGCCTTTAGGATCCGACCGACGCCGTCATCGAGGCTTTTCACCATCGCAGCGTAGAGGGCGTTGTGCTGCGGATTCTTCGGGTCGGCCTTGGCCTTGAAGTGCTCGATGTAATCCGCGCGCGCATTCCAAGGGGAGTGCACGGAATAAGCCCAGTAGTTGAGGTAGAAGGGCTGGTCCTTGTGCGCCTGAATATACTTGGCAGCCTCCTTAGACATGCGGTCTTCGATGTGCATTCCGACCTCGTCCGTAATCGTAGGATCTTTGATGAACTTCCAAGGGGCAAGATAGCCAGCGCCAGGGCCAGCCGCATTCGGTGCGTGCGGGAAGTCCGAGTCGAACCCCTGATCCATCGGTTCGTAGTGGTCGGCGGGCTTGAGGTTGTGGCCAAGGTGCCACTTGCCGAAGTGCGCGGTCGCGTAGCCGGCTTCCTTGAGGGCTTCAGCCAAGGTGAAGTATTCTGGCTTCAGACGCGTCAGGCTGTTGGCATCGAGTAGGCGGACTTTACCGTTCTCGTTCTTGGCAAGGCGTTTATCGAGCTGCACCGTCGGCAAATGGCAAACTGGCGCCGTGATGCCGGTGCGGGCTGGGTATTGCCCCACGAGGATGCTGGATCGAGTCGGAGAGCAGAGAGGGCTTGCGGCGTAGGCCTGTGTGAAACGGGTGCCGCGCTTTGAGAGGCGGTCGATGTTCGGCGTCTCGTAGAAGGTGCTGCCGAAGCAACCGAGGTCGTGTGCGCCTAGGTCATCCGCAAGTATGAAAACAATATTCGGACGGCTCTTCGTCGTTTCGGCGCTATGAAGCTTTGTCAGCGGCGAAAGCAGTAAAAGGAAAGCGAGAAAGTGCGGAATGGTTCGATCGCTAAAACGCATAAAACAGAGGGTGACAGCGAGCTCTCTAAGCTGCCTTACTAGAGACAAACCCGTGGTCGGGTCCCCGAGACTGGACACGTTGGGATGTTAGTCGAGTGGTAACTTTTTGGGCTTAGTTGTTTTTTTTAGATTTGCCAGCGTGAACTAAAGAATGTGCCCGGAGGGGACAGACACTTCTCCCTGCCACAAACGTAGTCTTTGTCGCTTTTAGAATCGCGGAATATTACGCAAGTCTATAGCCTAATGTCATCTAACATCAGCACCCTGTACGCAAAGGGTATGTCTTCTAGACAAACGCCAGAACTCATCCGACCGGATGCGTGCTGAGCACCGCCGCCTCTGAATCACTCGTATGATCGATAGTATGCTTCGCCCCACTCTACTCGCCTTCGCCCTGACGTTGGTCTGCGCATTTTCTCATGCAACAGATCTGGTTGGCTGGACGCAGAATTCCCCGCGCGACGAGATTCGCCCTATCTTCTCGTACGAGGGCCAAGCTCTCGTCATTACGCACGACGCACGGGAGGGGTTGGATGGCTGGCACCAACAGACCTTCCCGGTCAGAGGCAGCGACTTCATGAAGTTCAGCGCAACGCGCAAGACGACTGGCGTCGATAATCCGCGACACAGCGGGCTGGCTCGGATCGTCTGGACGGATGACAAAGGCAAAAGCGTGGCCTCGAGGACACCCGGTGCCACCGCTGAACCCGAGCATCCGACCGACGGCCCCATTGATGCACAGGGCTGCTCTATTCTAACGGGCGTCTATCAGGTTCCGCCCAAGGCTACCCAAGCGACGATTGAGTTGCACCTCCAGCACGCTCCAAAGGGACGCGTCGAATGGAGTGAAATTGTTTTCGCGAATACCACCGAACCGGTGTCCCGGAAGGTCCGCCTCGCCACGGTCCAATACGTTCCTACGGGCAAGTCGCCCCAGCAGAACTGCGAAGAATACGCGCCGTTCATCGCCGAAGCCATGAAACAGAAGGCCGACCTCATTGTGCTGGGGGAGACCGTCCCCTATGTACGCACCAAGCTCAAGCCGGCAGAGTGCGCCGAGGCGATCCCTGGTCCGACCACAGAATATTTCGGCGCCATCGCCAAACAGAACAACATCCACATCGCACTGAGTCTCTACGAGCGCGAAGGCCATCTCGTCTACAACACTGCCGTGCTGATTAGCCCCGAAGGTAAGCTGCTTGGGAAATATCGCAAGGTCTGCCTCCCACATGGCGAAGTCGAAAAAGGAGTGGCTCCCGGCACGGACTATCCTGTGTTCGACACCGCCTTCGGCAAGGTTGGCCTAATGATTTGCTATGACGGGTTTTACCCCGAAGTCGCCCGTGCGCTTGTCGCCAACGGGGCCGAGGTCATCGCTTGGCCCGTGTGGGGTTGCGATCCGCTGCTCGCCCGCGCGCGCGCCTGCGAGAACCGCGTCTTCATCGTTAGTAGCACTTTCTCCGACCCTAAAAGTAACTGGATGATCTCAGGTGTGATCGACCCAGCAGGAAAGGTAGTCGCCCAAGCCATGGAAAACGGCGCCGTAGTGGTCCTAGAAGCCGATCTATCGAAACCCCTCGTCGGCCCGTGGAACCTAGGCGACTTTCACGACATCGTGCAGCGACATCGACCGGGCGGCGCGAGGTAAGATCAGCCCGCGTAGGGCGCCCTAAATCGCGCGGCCTTAGGACGCCCTAACAGGGCTCGACTTATCTCATCCAATGTTCCCCGAGCGTTGCCCGAGGCTGTGATAAGTCGCCCCTTCGGGGCTGCAAAGGGACAGCCTCAGCCCCAACGGGGCGGTCTAAAATGGCCTAGGGCAACGCAATAGGAATAATACACGAACACCGAAAGCTCTGAAAGGGCGGCCTAAACCGCACGGCCTTAGGGGTACTTCAGGGGACAGACACTTAGGTACTACGTCGCGGAACCGTGGGCTGGATGGAGTTGCGGGATGCCTTCCGACAATGGGTTGGAATCTCTAAGTCGTCCTTATCGCTTTTTAGTTGGCAATCTCAGGACCTTTCCGTTCTCAGCTCACTAGCGGATTCCACACTCGCCGGAAACCCAGTCCCGTAAAATCTTTCGTATTCGCCGTGGCAAACTCCGTCACACCTTGCCTCAGAAGACTCAGCGCCGTGCGTACATCGTACAAGCGCCGGAAGGCGAACCCCTCTTTGCTCACTGTCTGCCACAAACTCTCGTGCATCGGTAAACTCTCGGAGGGAAACCCAATCAACCGCCACCGGGGATGGCGGCGGTACGTCTGCACCACAGATGCCGCATCCGAGGCCCCCAAAGGTTGCCTCAAGACGGCTGGGTTCCTCAACAACCCGTAAAACTCGGCGAGAATGAACTCTGAAATCGCCACCTCTTCCAAAGCCCGCACAGATTGTAACCACGCGTAGGCCTCTTCATGCTGAGGAGAGTCGGCATTAAACCCATGCAACAAAATGTTGGTGTCTATCGAAACCATACGCCTACGAGAGCGCTGCCTCAGTGGCTGTCATTTGCGCCTGCGCCTTGAGTTCATCATCTTTTAGCCCGAACCAACCCAAACTCCTTGGTATCGGTAGTTGCCAATCCGGATCCGCATCCGGAGAATACACGCTCAAAGTGTATTCAATGCCCCGCCTCGCCAATTCAGCAAGAGAGATCTCCCGTGCTGCACACAGTTTCTTGGCTCGAGCAAACAGTTCATCGGGCAGTTGGATTTGAGTTCTCACCATGACAACAATATGATGGTATGCCGATCAAATGTCAAACTGTGGGCACTTTTTCCGGCGGCGCTTCGGTAACCACTTTTGTACACGAGGGTACGCAGGAGTCACTCGGGCAAAACCCGTATTCGCTGTGGTAAACTCAGTCACATCCTGCGTCAGAAAACTCAGCGCCGACCGCAAATCGTCCAAAAATCTGGGACACTTCGATAACCTTGGTAAAACCCTAATTGAGATGAATTAGAGGTATCATCGCTTTTAAAATCGCGGAATCTCACGTAAACCGAAAAGCTGATTTTCTTTATCTTTTTTACTTCAACTGGAGACGCTTGGCCGTCGCTCGAGTTTTGTTGTTGTCCGAGTGAATGCTCAAATGTTCAGGATCACTTGAATACGACACTTTGATCACGGCAGCGGCGCCATTCAATACGCACTGGTAGCCGGGAGGATTGAGCTCGTTCAACCGCTTCCAATCGCCCTTCTCGTGCAGATGTCTGCTGTGCCTTTCCATTGTCCCATTTGAATAAAAGGTCCAAATGACATCTTCCCCCTCGGCTCGGTCTACCTTCCATTTTCCGATGACTGGGTCTGAGGAAACTGCGGCGGAGGGCTCGGCTGTTTTTGCCTTTCCGGCGAAAGCGGTGGCAGTTGCTGCTAAAATTACGAGGGCAAAAACAAAGTTCTTCATGGAAAAATCTAAAAGGCTCCTGGTTACCGCAAGTCAGGACCGCAGGAGTACCGCAGGGGACAGACACCCGGGGGAACTAGGCGGAACTAGGGGGCATTGTTCATTTTCTTTCAAGCCATGGGGTGAGCTGAATGGGGGAATACGGCCGAGGGGGTGAAAGTGTGCCCGGAGTGCCCGCAGGGGACAGACACTTCTCCCTACTTCTCCCTGCCAAAACCTTTTTTTACTCGGCCGTGAATCCCGCAGCCTTGTGGCTTGCGTCGCAGAAAGGCTTGGTTTTGCTAAGGCCGCAGCGGCAAAAGGCTACGCGTCCACCACGGTCAATTTCCTGGCCCGCGCTGTTGATCACTTTGACATCGCCCTGCACGAGTAGTGGCCCATTGGCGCGGATGGTGATGGTGGCGGCGGTTGGCGCGGGGGTAAGATCTGAGTTTGACATGGCGCTAGATTAGGGCGCGCATTGGTGGGTGCCAGACAAAACGCCGGGACAGGAGTGCCATTCGGGACAGACACTTCTCTCGGTACTGCATGAAGTTCAGCCCGTGGAGTGCCCAAGGGTTGACATCTAATTTGCCCGAACTGCGTTCGCAGGCGTCTTTTTTGGGGGTGGAGTGGGTGCGCTGGGATCCTCGGTGAGGCTCCCATGCCAGCGCGGCGCTATGTTGTGGCTGTCCCAAGCCTCCCACATTTTTGCGAGTTCCGTTTTCTTCTCCACGAACTCCGCAGCCAGATCGTTCTTTTCGCTAATGTCCTTTGAGAGGTCGTAGAGTTGCCATCCGCTTTGGGTCTTGGCGTCGAAATCGCGCGCATCTACCAGCTTCCAGTTCCCCTGCCGGATGGCTTTCTGGGGACCAAACCGCCACGAGAGCGAGACATGAGGGGCCGACTTGGTTTCGCCTTTCAAGTACGGCAGAAGGTTGACTCCCTCCAACTCCGGTGCAGGTTTGACATCCGCAACCGCACACGCGGTGGGGAGGAAGTCGAGTGTGGACACTGGGTGCTGATATATTTGTCCGGCTGGAAGATGCCCCGCCCACGAGACGATAAATGGAACTCGGATCCCTCCCTCAAGCGTCTGCCCCTTGTTCCCGCGCAAAGGGGTGTTAACGCCAGTGTTGTAGGCTAGATACGGCTTGTGGCCAGAGCCTCCGTTGTCGCTCACAAAGAAGATCAAGGTGTTTTTGTCGGCGCCGCTCTTTTTGAGAGAGTCGGTGACGCGACCGATGGCGTCATCCAGTCCGAGAAGCAGCGCAAGGTAGCCTCTCCGATCAGGGTCAGTGACATCGGCGGGAAGACGGGCGCTGATTGTCGGCGAAATTTCCAGCGGCGTGTGCACCGCGTTGTAGGCAAGGTACAGCATCCAAGGTTGCTCCTGATGGCGGTCCATGAAACTAATGGCCTCATCGGTGAAGATGTCAGTGAGGAAACCGTCGAGTTTCTGTAGCTTATCGCCGCGAAAAATCATGTTATGCGAGTGACCTGTTTGAAACTCCGGGTCGGCATTGGAGTGCTGTTGGTAATTATGGCCGCCGACGAGAAAGCCGAAAAACTCATCAAATCCCCGAGAGTTGGGGTGGTGGGGTTTATCGAATCCCAGGTGCCACTTTCCGACGAGGGACGTTGCGTAGCCCGCCTCGTGAAGCACGTTTGCGATCGTACGCTGGTCGAGGGGAAGCCCCAACTCTGAGTCCTTGCCCACATGTGGGTTGAATTCATGACCAAAGCGCGTCTGAGCCTTGCCCGTGAGCATGCCAGCCCGGGAGGGACTGCAGTACGGTGATGTCACGTAACCGGAGGTGCAACGCACACCTGACGCCGCTAGAGCGTCGATGTTTGGGGTCGGCACGGCTTTGCTGCCATGGACACCGATGTCTGCGTAGCCAAGATCGTCCGCAAAGATGATCAAAATATTTGGCTTCTGCGAGGCAAGCGATGTACTGGCGCCGCTAAAAAATGAAACAGTGAGGGCCAGTGAAAGAAAGGTAAGTGGGGGGAGGAAGCGCATCGGAAAACGGTGTGAGATATATCGAAACGAAGCGAGCAGACCATCAAAAAGGGCCCCATGCAGGCTTCCTTTGCCTGGCCGGTTGACAGTCATAGGCGGAAAGTGTCTACCCCTCGCAGTTCTCTGGAGACGAAGTGATTCGCGAGGCCCTCCGTGAGTTGTTTTACCGTGAGACCATCGGATCCAAAACGCTGGGTAATCTACGGGAAGCACTCGAAACGGGATGCAGGGCGGCGGACCGAGGAGAATTGTGGGAGTGGCCACCAGGAGTGACCAATGAGCTAAAGAAGTTGGCGAGGGGGCGCCTCCTAGCGTCCGTAGGCGAGTTGAATCTCCGCCACCAAAACGTTCCAAAACCTATTTTGCATCAGGCACAAGCGCATCAGGAAGCACCTCGATCACAATATTGCGGAAGCTCACCTGCGCTTTGCATTTCCCATGAATCTGGAGCGCTATCACTCCGCTCCTATCCATTCCAGCCTCGCGCTCCGTGAAATCCACCGTTCGCGTTCCATTGAGGAAAAGCTGGATGCGCTGCTCCTCCGCGCGGATCTCGTACCGATTCCATTCACCCGGTTTTTCGATGGCCTCGACGAGCTCTTTTTCAGGTTTAGCGAGCATTGTTTTCCGTCGAGACTCGTCGTAAAGGCAGCCCGAATAACCGGCGCCTATATCCGCCTGATACCCACTCATTTCGTTCGGTGGATTGGGGATACGCTTACTGCGAAACTGCACTCCACCATTCACAAACCCCTCATTTCCAATTAGCTTGTACTCGAGTTTTAAAATAAAGTTCTGGTACTTCTTCTTCGTCGCCAGAAACTCGTTTTGCGGATTCCCCTCCAACGAACCACCTACAATTACCTCGTCTGTTACTCGCCACACAATGGCGGTCTCCCCTTCCCAACCTTCAAGACTTTGACCATTAAAAAGCGAAACGGGTGCAGCTTCGCCAAGGCAGCCGAGACTCAGCAAAAGAAGGAGGGTGGTAAAAATGCTTTTCATAAGAGGGAGGGATTACTCTCCACTTTGACCTAGCTAAGTCGTAGTGCCATTCATTTTTGTTGCCGAATTCCGCGTGTCTTGCTCACAAAAGCAGCAAAAACGGCACCCTCATTTGAGAAGGTGCCGCTTTTTCTAACCAAAAACACGAAGCATCCATTCACTTACATGCGACTGTTTAAAGCACGCGTCTTGCGCGTTAGAATGTCTCAAAAAACACTAAGCTGCACGGCGCGCACTCCGGTGCGTCGCGAAGTGCCGTGTTTTGAACTTGCGCATCTGCTGCGCAATTTTGAGAGCTGCCGAATCAATGGAAACGTAAATGTCCGTCGTCGTGGCGGAAGATTCCAGAGTGATATGATCTGCGCAGTGCAGAATAATCTCTGCGAAATGCCGGTTGCCGTGCTTTTGAATATCGAGGATCACGTGTGCCTCGATGATTCGTGGGTAGTCCAGATGCAACTGGTCTATTTTGTGTACGGTATGCAACCGGATCGCCTCAGTGAGGGCGAAATGTCGAGCATCCACTCTAACAGGAACGTTAACATTTGCAGTCTGCATGGTCTTTTTTTCCTTGTCGGTGGGCACAACCTTCTTTCCGGTCGAAGTCTGTGTCCTTTGTTTACTTGGGGGTTAATACTGCAACTACATACGGAAGCCCTCTCCAAGGTACACTCGGCGGGCCACCGGATCGTTGACCAGAAACTCTTTAGTGCCATGGGTTTCCACACGCCCCTCAAAAATGAGGTAGGCCCTATCCACTATGGCAAGCGTCTCGCGCACGTTGTGATCGGTGATGAGAATGCCCAAGCCCTCGCCGCGAAGTTTGGCAATAATCTGCTGAACGTCCGCCACCGCGATGGGATCCACTCCGCTGAAGGGCTCATCCAACAGCAACAACGAGGGACAATTAACCAGCGAACGTGCGATCGTAAGACGCCGTTTCTCACCGCCAGACAAGGTCAGTGCGAGCTGTTTAGCCACGGATGTTATTCCAAACTGATTTAGCAACTCTTCGCAACGATTTTTACGTTCTTTTTTCGTAAGAGGCTGCATCTCCAAAATCGCCATCAGATTGTCTTCAACGGATAACTTCCGAAACACAGATTCTTCCTGTGGCAAATACCCCATGCCCATCCGAGCCCTGCGATGCATTGGCAATTGGGTAACATCCTCTCCCATAAACTCTACTGAGCCTCCATCAGGCCGCACCAAACCCGCAATCATGTAGAAACTCGTCGTCTTCCCTGCCCCGTTCGGCCCAAGCAACCCCACAATCTCTCCCTTGGACAGCTCGATATCCACACCATTCACAACCGCGCGCCGCCCGTAGATCTTCAACAAACGTTGCGTTCGCAACAACGGATTCCCCATCACGGTATCGCTTGAAAATGTAGTGCCAGATACCCCAGCAGGCACCACCCCAGATGAGTACTCAGTGTCCATCGTTCATGCTGGCATTCCGTAATATAGACTTCGAATGCCCAAGTACTTCCAACTTTCCTTTGCGGTTTAAAACAATCACCGTACTTTCTTCAGCCGCCATCGTAACATTCTGTTTCTGTTCTACTTGAGGCCACCCAGACAGTGTGATGTTCCCAGTCTGAGAGTCATAAACCGCTTTTTGTGCCCGAGCCAGACTCCTCTCCACCTCGCCCTTCTCCCCAACTTTATCTTGAATGATAATCACATCACCCTCCGCCTCAGCTTTATCCAGACCACTACGCCCGCTCTCTCCCTTTACTTCTCCGGCAGACTCTACGCTTGGACGCACAAAAAAAGCGGTCAACTTGTCGCATGTGAGCGAGAAACGAGCGTCCACCACACTGACGCTTCCGTTAAAAGTCGCCATATAGGCCTTGGAATCCAAATAGGCCCCTTTCTTGGAACTAATAGTAGTGACGGTTTGTGCAGACGATACAATAGCAGCCCCGACGGGCGAACTGCCCGAACTGCCTTTACCCAGCGAGCCGCCATTGCCAGAGAGTGCCCCTTGAGCACTCCCAGCCAACGGGGAAACACCTGAGTTTTGCAGGGGAGCTCTACGCGCGCTGCTCCCCTGTACACCGCTCAATTCCCCTTGCTGTACAGCGCTCTGTACGGCACTCGCTTCCCCTCGTAACTCCTGACTCCGCGCCGTTAGAACCCAAAAAAGTTGCACCACGAGCCCCGACCACAAGGAAATCAAGGAGCGAGAGTAAGTTCGGGAATAAGTTCGGAAATGCTTCATAGTTCTATCCAAATCAACGCTACCAAACATAGGTAATCGTTTCGTCTTTGGAACCTATTCTTTGACAAAAATAAAGCCGCTCGGGGAAAACTTTACGAGAACTTCAACGACAATATATTCCATAAATCAAAACGAATTTTCACGAAGTTCTCGACTGAATTTCAGTAAATTAAGTTTCGTTGCCCACGAGTTCCACATCACGAGTCGCGGCTTGATTAATACCCTTAATCTTCAGTCGTCCAAAAAGATCGCAAAGTCCACTAACGCTTTCGTTTTTTTTCCAGTGGAGCCTCCTCTTCAGATACCACCGTCACTCCATTGTAAATCACCATTTCCACTGCGCCGCCCATCCCGCCTTCTCGCGTCAGCGTGTTAAACTCCATAGTGGCTCCTTTAAGCTCAAATTCATCACGCCTGATCACCACAGGCGTTTTGGAAGCGAGCACCCGAGTAAAACGATCCAGATTCGCCTTGGGCATCTCAATGGACAAATCAAGGCCCCCATTCTCCCTGTAAGTCTCTAAAAAACTGTCCCGTATTTCCACGGTGCGATCGTCCACTCTGGAAATTGCGCCGATGACAAACAAAGAGCGCAGCCTACCCGAGGCATCATGGTCCGGAACGCTTAACCCGAAGCTATCGTATCCTTGCAACAAGGGGATAGATAAAGGCGCCTCGTTCGATGGGTCTGGTGCCGCTACTTTTGGGTATTGAATCGGGATGGCCGCCACCGAACCCGCGGCAACAGGCAACCGCGTTCCCCAAGCAGCCGGTTTAGAGGGAGCAACTGGAGCGTTGTCCAATGGGCGTTCCGAGTGCTTGAGTTCGGGTTGAGGCTTAGCTAGCCGCAAAATCGGGGTTTCCCCCGCTCCAAACACCGACGGGGCAAGAAATGCTACCGCCCAAAGCGGGAACACCATGCAGGTCGATAATCTTCGTTTCTCTTGGGTACTAAGTCCGAACGAGTGCATGAATTTTTGACAGTTGAGAAAGCAATGCGGGCAAATGCACCAGAGGCACTTGGTTGGGACCATCACTAAAAGCGACTGAAGGATCCTCATGGGTCTCTATAAAAACTCCGTCACACCCCGCAGCGACCGCCGCACGAGCCAAAACAGGAGCCAAAATACCATCTCCAGAAGTCCTGTCCCCCCCTCCACTGGGACGTTGCACAGAGTGAGTTGCATCAAAAACGACTCGGTACCCCAACTCGCGAATCCAGTAAAGTGAGCGCATATCCGCCACCAAATTGTGGTATCCAAAACTGACCCCCCGTTCGGTGAAGAAAAAGTTCTCGCAACCAAACGCTTGCAACTTGCGCGCAATATTGACCACGTCTTGGGGCGCCAGAAACTGCCCTTTTTTTACATTCACAGTGCGTCCCGTCCGTGCGGTCGCCTCAATGAGATCGGTTTGACGACACAAAAATGCCGGAATTTGCAACACGTCGACCCATTGCGCCGCAATCTCGGCCTCCTGCGGGGAATGCACGTCGGTAGTCACCGGGATAGAAAGTTCGCGCCCGATTTCCCCCAGAATTTTGCACCCAGCCTCCACGCCATGTCCTCGGAAGCTGTGAACCGATGTGCGGTTGGCTTTGTCGTAGGAAGCCTTGAAGACAAACGAAAAACCAAGCGCCTTACTCTGTTTTTGCAATTCCCTCGCCATCTTCCAAACAAACTCCTCAGACTCCATCACGCACGGCCCAAGGATAAAAAGAGGTCCCCCAGTGCCGCCTATCTCCACAGAACCGACACCGGTTCCGATAATGAGGGGTGGATGAATCAAAAACGGCTGATCAAAAGATTGCATGGAGATACAAAAAGAGGTGTCGACTGTTAAAACAACATCGAACGGCGGGCGCGTCTTTCAAAGCAGAAACGAAAAACTATGCACTTTTTGCGCCCAAAACCGGGCCCACCTTAGCCGTCACAAACGGTTGCTCCCCAAAGATCCGGCTCGCCACCGCACGCAGATGCACCGCAGTAACCGCCTCCACCGCGGTGCGCTCCTGCCTGAAATGCTCAGCCCCTAAACCCAACAGCTCATCAGCCAAGCAACCTGCACCAAATGCAGCGAGGCTTTGGTTGCGTAGATCCATTCCGCCTAGAAACTTCTCCTTAGCCCGGCAGAGCTCCGCCTCGCCCAGTCCGTCCTGGGCGAGTGAGCGAATTTCTTTATTTAACTCAGATAAAACAGCCTCCTGCTTCTCCGGATCCGTCGCGACATAGAACACGAACGAACCGCAGGACAAACCAGCGTAGTGACTAGATCCCACAGAGTACGCAAGTCCAAGTTCCTCTCTGATACGCACAAACATCCTCCCCCCCAAGTCACTGCACGCCTCCTCCAAAAGACAAAGCGCAGCCTGATCTTCATGAAATATGTCAGGACAACGATAGCCCACCATCAAGACGGTTTGCTGCCGATCTACGGTGGTCTCGACAAATTTTATTCCGCAAAGCGGAGATGGCAGTGGGGGGTGCTTCAATGCCTCTTCTCCCTCTGGTAACCCTCCAAAATAGCGCTCGACCAATGCGTGAGTTTGAACCGGATCAATATCCCCAAAAATTGAAAGTACACCATTGCGCCCCACGCAATACCGGTCGCGAAACGCCAGCAAATCCTCCCTCCGAATCGCCCCGACGCTTTCCAAAGTCCCATAAGCGGGCAGTCCGTCTGGATGCCCTTCCATTAAGTGCGAGCGAAGCAACTGTCCGGCAACTGCGAAAGGATCCTCACGCTCAGACCTGATTGCCGCCAATTGCACGATGCGCTCCCTCTCCAATGCCTCCTTCGGAAAAATGGCATGGCGCACCACGTCTGCGAGGATTTCCAAACCAGCCTCCAAATCATCCCTTAAAACCGATACGCCAACCGTCACAGTCCCCTTCCCGGCATCCGCTCCGATGCCGCCCCCCAGCGACTCTAGGGTGTCCGCTATCACCTCAGCAGAACGTGCTGAGGTGCCCTTGAGCAGCACGCGCGAAAACAGCTTGGAAATTCCATTCGTCTCAACTGTTTCAACCAGTCGACCCGCGCGGAATCCGACACTTAAACTCACCAATGGCAAGCGTTCATCACGGCAGATCAGGGTGCGCAAACCGTTCTCAAGGCAATTTTTTTCAACGTCACCTCGCACGCTCACACTTTCCGCTGGAACAGCTTTGCGCCCGCCGCCTTTGGGATTCAAGGATACCACGTTGAGCCCCTGGACTTGGATGTAATGGCGCGCCACCCGCTGAATCTCCTCCGGTTCTACTTTAGCCAAGAGCTCACCATAAATGCGTGAAAAGTCTGTATTTCTGCACGACATCCAACTGTCTCCAATATCTGAGGCCCTTCCCCGCGCCGTGGAGAGACTCCCGAGATAGCCGCTCAGCCGCATTTTGCGAATTCGAGCCATTTCGTCCGCTTGCACCCCGCGTTCCTGAATCTCACGCAACTCTTCCAATAAAGCGGCCTGCACCACGTCCCGATTTTCCACATCGAGCACGGCGCTAAGCCCAAACAAACCACCATCGGCGGGACAATACGTCCAAGCCCCCACAGAGTGAACAATTCCACGTTTCTCTCTCAACGCACGATAAAGCCGAGCACTGCGCCCCTCGCCCAGAATGGCAGCCAGCAAGTCCAGAGCAGGAGCATCTGGATGAAGTCCATTGGGCACATGCCAAGCCAGACTCAAACGGGTCAACTCCGTATCAAATTCCTCGTGGACCTCTCGGGGCGCCATCTGGACGGGTTCTCCCGGCACCCAAACAGGCGCTAGTGCCAACCTCGGTACATCGGCCACACACTTCGCCAGTTGCTCCGCTACTTCCGCAGCACGCACAGCGCCAGTCACCACAAAAAATACGTTATTCGGGGCGTAACGCCGCCTGTAGTAATCCAACACATCCTCTCGGCTCAGCGCGTTAAACACCTCCAAATGGCCAATGACGGGTTGTCGGTAGGGATGCGATTGATAGGCGGTGGAGAACAGGCGCTCCGACTGCATACGATCTGGGTCGTCAAAGCCCATAGCAAACTCGCGACGAATCACATCCTGCTCCTTGGCAAACTCCTCGGGCGGCAACGTGGAGTGAAATACCGCATCCGAAATTAGATCAAGAACTACCGGTACACCCTTCGACGGCAAATCGACCCAATAGACGGTACGGTCGAAAGACGTGTACGCGTTCACGTACCCGCCCACATCTTGAATTTGCTGGGCAAGCGCACCCCCAGAGCGCTTCTCCGTCCCCTGAAACGCCATATGCTCCAAAAGGTGGGAAATACCGGAGCCAAGGTGCTGGCCTTCGTGAATGGAGCCGGTTTGCACCCATGCCTGAATGCTTGCCACAGGGGCGGACCAATCTTCATGAACTAACAACTCCAACCCATTTCCTAACGTAAACAGACGGGTCTCAAGCTGCGGCAGCAGCGGAGTGGCAGAACGGGATCGAGGCATAGCCCATCAACTTAACACATCAGTGCCGCAAAAACAGAGCGAAGTGCGAGCCAGCATCGGAACCGCTTTCGTATCACTCTCCGATAAACTTCACTTTTAGACCCCTGCAGCGGTGACAATATCCACCAAATTAAGCAATCAAACATCTATCCCGAAGCAGACCTAGCTGCCCCGAACGCGTTTCCGTAGGCCTCCTTAATTCTATCAACCATTGTACCCAATTCAAAATGCGCCCTCCACCGCAACTTAGCGCCCTCGCCCAACCGTTTCAATTCAGGAGGATTGGCCAGCAAATGTTTAATTTTTGTGGCCAAATCCCGCCCGTCTCCCGGCGTGAACAGTAGCCCGCAGGTTGAATCCACGATCTCAAGCGGACCGCCCGCCGCAGCAGCGATCACCGGAATGCCCCGACTCATTGCCTCCAGCAAAACCAACCCAAAAGGCTCTTCAGCACTCGGTAATACAAGCAAATCAGCCGCCCGCATCCACACCCCAGGATCGGACTGATACCCCAGCCACTGGACGCACTCAGACAGACCAAGTTCCTGTGCTAAGCACTTTAGTCTTTCCCGCAGTGCACCCTCTCCCACGAATAAAATTTGCGGCGATACTCCATCCGCACGAAGCATTGCAGACGCGCTTAATAGAACTTCCAACCCCTTCTCTGCCGCCAATCGAGCCACACACAAAAGCACCGGAGTCAATTGCGGCAGGCCAAGCAGCAGCCGCGCCTGAGCACGCTGCGGCTCACTCGCATCCGGAAAAGCTGTACCGTTAGGGATCGTACTCAACCGAGAGCCCTGCACGTCGTTTCGCGCCAACATACCGAGGGTCACCGCCTCGGATATCGCAATCCATCGATCCACTCGCGCATTCGTCCATCGGTGCATTCGATTCGATACTAAACGAACCAAGCCTCGCCGCCCCACTCTTGCGGGAGCGATGAAGTGCTGCGTTGCAACTACACAACCGCGCCCCGCTCGGAGCACGGCCAAGCATGCCAAAAAAGTTGTTCGTCCATTATGAGAATGAATCACATCCAGTTCTCCATTTTCAAGTAAAGAGCGCAGAGTGCTCACGGCTGCGAGCGGCGCACCGGAAGCGTCTAGAGCAAGCAAACGGCCCTGGCTACACTCAACGGATCGCGCCATGGGAGAGCTTGGCCGGCAAGCGATGCTTACCCAAGCCCCAGCGTCCCTGAGCCCAGCTCCCAAATCAAGGCAATGCCGTTCAGTACCGGCAAGAGCATCAGAATCCGTCCAAACAACAATTTTCATTTAACTCCCGAGGGAACGCTTCAGAGCGATTTTAACCAAATAACATCGATCTAATTAAAATTGATTTATATTTTTTAAAAATCACATTCCATTCATACTTATGAACACTTTTAGATATTAAATTAGAATCCCACAAAACTCCCTTACGGAGTCTTTCCATTCCATCCACGATCTCCTCAATCGAGCGAGGTTCCTTTAATAAAAAACCACTTTTCCCTATCGCAACCGCCTCCGAGGCCCCTGCCAAACTAGAAGTCAAAACAGGTAACCCTGATGCCATTGCCTCAATAACAACCATTCCCCAAGCCTCGTACACGGTCGGAAGAGCAAAGACATCCGCGATTCCAAACCAACGATTTACTGAAGATGTACTCCTAACCATGTGCACCCTTCCAAGAAGCCCCAAATCAGCAGCCTTTCGCTGCACCATCGATTGGGGCAACCGCCCAACAGCAACCAAGTGAATGTGGGCGTCGTCCAAAGCCGCGATCGCCTCCATTAAAGGCAGCAATCCTTTTCTCTCCCATTCATTAGCAACAAATAATACCACCCAAGCATCGAGTGGAACTCCTATTTCTCTCCGTTTTTCCAATCGATATAATTCTCTTAATCCGACATGAAATTCGTCGGACTTATATCCATTCGGCAATATGTCAACATCTTGGCTTGGTACTCCATAAAAACGCTGTAGGTCTCCAAGCACACTCGGGGTTAATGCGATCAATCTTTTATACGCCCGTTCTCGTAAAAGCTCCCCCTCCATTGAGAGCACTATGTGGTGAAGAGGATTAACCGCCTGTCTCAAACGCAAGAATCCCCTGCGATTCTGCCGACTATGATCCCACCATGCGGCGTGTACACTCTGTATCCAGACCACACTGTTCTCTGGGGCCTGCACTCCAAAGCCCGCAACCACATCAAACCGGTTTTGCCGCACTAATCGGGTGCAGTTACGCCGCGTGCCGCGCAACCCAAGACCAAACGGCAACTCGGGATACGGCAACCTAAACATTTTAACACCTTCTGGAATATCTTTCAGATCAGGCAAATCGCGGGCCACCACACTGACATCGCAGGTGTCCTTCAAATACTTTGCCCCCTGCAGAATGACCCTCTCAACGCCACCGCGCTGATGACATCCGGAGTGACACAGTGCAACTTTCGCATCCGGTTCCGCGAGACAACCCTGAAGCATCTCTATTTGTGCATTTTCCATAAACTTTAGTAACGGCCACTTGAACCCGCTTATAAACCCGCTACAGGCTCAAACCAGCTACAATTAAACCACCCATCACACTGCAATTCAGTTAATTACGTTAACTAAACGCACCACTTACCGCTTGCTCATATGGCACAAATCAACCGCCCCCATTTCAGGAAACTTTCGTGAAAGTTGTCGCTTCAAAATCCAGTACAATTCATGCCTCTGCCCACGCCCTCCAAGGACCGATCTCACCCAACGAAGTGCAGCACCCGTAGCCGTCGCAGCTCGCAATGAAACGGCACCCCACCTGCCGTAGTGCTTCAGAAAATAGCGATCAACACCTTCAAAAAAATACTCGCGAACCGCCTCTCGCATCCCAACCCCACTGCTCCCTCCAAGATGGGTGACAACCGCCTCCGGCACCCAGTGCACCTCCCATCCGCCCAACCGGACCCGGCGCTGTAAATCAGTCTCTTCGGAGTAGAGAAAAAAAGATTCATCAAACCCCTCGACACGCTCCCAAACCTCTCGTCGAAACATTAGGCAAGCTCCACTCAGCCATTCCACCGGACCTTGACTCAACCCAGATTCACGATTGATCCACTTCAATATCCCGGCAAGCCCGAGATTTTCAGCCCATGCCCTTGCGGGATTGGGGAATGGAAAGCGCGACTCTTGCATCGAACCATCGCTATTTAAAAGACGAGGCCCAACCACTCCCACTTTGGGATTTGCCAACAAATAATCCCGCAAAGTCTGCAAGGCACCTGGAAAAACAAAGGCATCGCTATTCACAAGCGCCACAAACGGCGAGGTCGTCGAACCCACTCCGATATTATTTGCGGGACCGAAGCCTATATTCTGAGAAAGATTTATCACCGATAATACCGGTGTATTTTTTTTACTAATTTGCTCCAAATCATTCCAATATGTGCCATTTGTCAACAAGGAGACCGTTTCGTCTGAGGACGCATTGTCCACCACACAAACCTCAGCAACCACACACGCCGCTTCCCTGAAGGCAGCAAGACACCGAAGCGTCAAAGCCTTGGTGTTGAAACTTACAACGACGCAACACACCTCGTTGCCAGAAATGGCGACTCTCCTTTGATCATCTCCAATTGGACTCAAGCGCCACCTCCCCCAAGGAACTATTTAACGAATTAGTGCCCACCGCTGAGACCTCGCTTCGAGACTCGGCCACCGCCACCCCCTCTGTGGCGGCCCATTTACCAAAAGGGGCTCCCACCCAACTTTCCTGCCGAAAAACCTCAAGTAAATCTTCAACCCGGCTTCTCCAAGAATTTGACTCCGCCACAGCCACCCGCGACTCCGCCTTAGAACCGTCCTCACGATACGCCGCGTGGCATGCTGCGACAAAGCCAGCCGCCCCATCCCCAAGGTTACATAGGTGGGAAAAGTCACGGAACCCAGCTACGGAAGTCGCCGCAATGGGCCTCCCACTCGCTAGATATTCCCATAATTTTATCGGATTTAAACTCTCGGTGAAAGGAGTTTTGCGATGCGGCAAAATACACACATCAAACGAAGCGAGCACCCCTGGCACATCACGATAATGCACCTCTGGGCGGACTTCCACGTTTGGAAGTGCCCCCAAGAGACTGCGCTCGTATTCGGTGAGCATGCAGGGACCGCACATGACAACCTTACATTGAGGCCAACTGGTGGCTAGCGCCTGTATCAGCCCAAAATCGAGACGCTCGCCATGTAATGACCCCAAATACCCAAATACAGGAACTGTCCCACGCGCTCGGGGGACGCGGCAAACCGGATAATGGTCCGCGTCTACTCCATTAGACACGCGCACAATCCTGCGACAGTTGGCTTTCCTCGACTTCTCAAGAGCCTCGGAGCAAACTACTACTAAATCTGCCTTCGCACACATTTCGGCATCCGCTGCACGCACCCGTTGCCGTTCTTCCGAAGGACTCGCTCCCATGAGGGCCCAGTCATCGGTGATATCGTAAATGGCAGCCCTTTCCCCCACGCGCCCCACCAAATGAGAAGCGAAATGGTCATTAATCCAAAGTAGAGGGTCGCGCAGACCGATCTTCTTTACCGCACTACTCACCTGCCGCAGAAGCAACTCTGCATTAATATGTCGCCCAACTGCAAATGAGTTTGGCATGAGCTTAAGCGGATTCAAGAGCGTCAATCCCTTGTACTCATCACTTTGCCTCAGAGCGGTTGCCTTAAATGAATGAATCGCACCAGTGCGCAACGCGTAGGATGCATCCCGAGGCCGCCCAACGAAGAGAATGCGCATCCGAGGAAAACGACGCATCCACTCCGCGCATAAAAATTGGTTGCGTCGCCAGACGCCGTCCCAATTTTCGAGTGAGATGAAAATAATATCGCGCATAGAAATAGGGAGCAAATAGATCGGGTGAAATGCCGCAGGGCTCTGAATGACACTCGAGCTCTATGTTTATTCCTAGGGACTTAAAGGAGCTCATGTAACAAGCCCTCCTAAGTACCCACTGAATTCATCACTGGCTGTCGCCGAGACTCATACATGCCCTACATCAGATACTTCGTAATTGAGGCGCATAATAGTTTGGACGAAGTATGAAAAACTTTTCCTTTGGCGTAAGGACGCGGACCATTTATTCGGCAGCGCGTTCTGTCCACCTCGCCACTCAAATGATTCGGCTGAGAAAACCAGTGCGCCTCGGGTACAGACCTGCACCCTTCCCCCACAACAGTCTCACCCGAACTCCTCAAACAATACGCCTTAGTTCGCCCTGAAATCAGGAAAAGAGCCCGCCTTCATTAGCGACGCATCGCCCGCTCCATCAGCACCGCGGCGAGTCTCTGGGTAGCATCATCCAACTCGGCAACCGAGCGCTTGAGCAACTCGGCGCCCTCTCCGCGCAATGCGTCTTGCACGTCCCGCACGCCTCGCTCAATACGTTCACGCTCGCTCGCGTCCAAAGAGTCTCCCGCCAGACCAAGCGCTTTGGCGACGGAAGGAAGCATCTCCTGAGCCTTTAGCTTCGCCTCGGTGAACGCCCGCTGATTCATGTCATCAAAAGCGTGCTCCAACGCATCCTCCAACATTTTCTCGACCGCCTCATCGCTAACCTCGACAGCACTATGCATATCCACCACCTGCTCCTTACCTGTGGTGGTGTCCCGCGCAAGAACCTTTAGAATCCCGTTCGCATCGATTTCAAACTGTACCCCGACCCTCGCCTGCCCCTTAGGCAAAGGAGTGAACGGTATTTCAAACCGCCCCAACTCCCAATTCGCATCCGCCAACTCCCGCTCCCCCTGGAGCACGCGAATTAACATGGAACGCTGCCCCGGCAAAGCGTTGGTGAACATCTCCCCAGCCTTGCACGGAATCGTCGAATTACGCGGTAAAATAACATTCATCAATCCGCCAAACGTCTCGATTCCCAAGGACAAGGGAGTGACATCCAAAAGCACCACATGCTGCAATTTCCCATCCAGAATCGCCCCCTGCAGCGCGGCCCCCTCCGCCACAGCCTCGTCCGGGTTGCGACTGCAATCCGGTTCACGCTGGAAAATTTCGGCAACAAACTGGCGCACCAACGGCATCCTAGTGCTTCCCCCCACAAGAATCACCTCTGCGATATCCTCCACTTTTAAATGCGCATCTGACAAAGCACGCAAACAGTGCCCCCGTGTTTTCTCCACCCACGGCCGGGCAACCATTTCCAGCACAGCACGACTCAGTAAAACCTCAGGCGAATCTAGGCCGTCGAGGAAAGGAAGCGAGACAGAGACCTCTTCAGCCTCTGACAATCCATGCTTGGCCACAACAAGCGCCTCCAAAAGTCGAGCGCGGGCAGTCGGCGTGGATGCACTCAAACCCAAATGCGTCTCCACGTAATCCACCAGAGCCGAGTCAATATCATCCCCCCCCAGTCGCGTATTTCCATTGGTGGAGAGCACCTGAAAAACTCCGCCTTGCAGTTCCAAAATCGAAACATCAAAAGTGCCTCCTCCAAAGTCATAAACGGCGATGCGTGTGCTCTCAGCTCGCCGATCCATCCCATAGGCAAGAGCGGCGGCCGTGGGCTCATTTAAAATTCGAACCACCTCCAAACCAGCAAGCTCTCCCGCGAGTTTCGTCGCGGCACGCTGTGCATCGTTAAAATACGCGGGAACGGTCACCACGGCTTTGGTAACGCTTTCCCCCAGAGCCCGCTCGGCGTCCTGCTTTAATTTGCGCAAAATTTCTGCCGCAACATTTTCCGGTGCAACACGCTTCTCTCCCAAGCCGAACATCACCGGAGCGCCTTTATTCCCGACAACCTGATACGGCATCTGCGCTGCTTCCTCCCCAACCCGGCGCCCCATAAAACGTTTTGAGGAAAACACCGTCCGCTCCGGGCTCAGTGTGCGCAGTCTTTGTGCAGGACGCCCCACCAAAGGCACCCCTTCCACCGGAAAATGAACCACCGAAGGAGTTAAACGTTGGCCAACCTCATCGGCTATGAGACTGACAAATCCTGCGTCGAATACGCCGACAAGGGAGTTAGTGGTGCCAAGGTCAATTCCAACGATCATTCCTTAAAGGAAACCGCGGCTTCTTCCGAATGCAACTCTGAGTGCCAAAAATGGAACCACCGCTTACAGCGGGAGTTTACTTAATACTGAGGCAAAGTAACTAACAGGTAAGCGCAGGAACGGAGTGCATTCATGAAGAGAATCTGGATTAACATCGCGGTCATCTGTTGGGGAACATGCGCCTTAGTAGTGCAAGGCGCGAAAGGTGCGCCCCGACAAGCTGGGCTTGATTCAACGCAGGCTGAAATCAGAGTGCATCAGCATTTAGAGACCCTTAGCGCACATTTTACTGCGCCGGCATGGAGGAATGTAAGCATCGCAAGCCTCCAGAGGGTCGAACAAACCAAAGAACAGCCGTACAAGACTGGACTCAAACCCGTTTGGATTGCGAGCCTCTCGGGCGAGTCCGAAAACGCGGGTTACCTGATGTGTGAGGATACTCCGGATGCAGCGTTGGTCGATTTTGCATGGACCGCAATCGCCGAGCCAATCGCTCAAAGTGGCAAGCTTTTGATGGACGTCCCAAACCTACAACAATTTCCAGTACCCGGAGTGCTGGCGCCCAACGTGGCATCCGGCTGCGTCCCAACCGCTGCGGCAAACCTCATGGGCTACTGGATCAAACACGGCTACCCAACATGGTCGGATCACGACACCAACTTGGACCAACCCGCTCTTCAGCGCCTCACCACCCGACTTCGTGCCCTGCTGCCCATGCAGGAAATTGCGGACACCTGCGGTTACACCGAGAATGGAATGCCGGTTTCAGGCGCATTTCCAGCGGATCTTGGAGTTGCAATTTCGGCAGATGCGCGCGCGCACGGCTTGAGCGTGAAAGTCTCTTTGGAGCGTTTTTCAATTGAAGGGTTGAAACAAGAGACGAGCTTGGGGCGACCGACACTTTCGTCTTGTATAGTTCGCCTACCACACAAGCCGCACCTGTCTTGGGGACACGAAGTCACCAGCGTTGGATGGTTGCGGGTGGGCGACGTCTTCTTTGTGGGAGTCTGCGACAACTTTCTTCCAGTGAAGCCCCATGGGGTGAGGACTGAGGAATTCAAGGCCGTCACTCAAGCCGTGCGTTGGGTTAGAATGGATGCGTTTGAAAGCTTGCTGCGCGTTGAAGTTAAAAACTAAGCGGATCCGTAGCTGTAGATTTTCGGACTTCCTGTCCAAAATTAGACACCGCAAGAAGGGACTGGGAGAGATCAAGGACGGCCCACGCAAAAAAAGAATACAGTTCTGGCTTAAAAAACTAATGCACACTCAAAAAAATATGCGAATTTGATTCTGGCACGCGGATTGCTGAAATCGTCTTCCGTCAAAAACAACGGACCTTCGATTTGTTCCACTTGTTCTGTTTGTTTAGCGGCATTAGGGCGGCGCAGTCGGCGCGCCCCACAGAGATAAACCGATAGAGTCCTTAAACCTGAAGACCTCACCAAACTAAAGCTGGGTGGAACTCAGAGCAATTGCTCTGAAGAGTTTGCTTGCTGCAGATTGAGGGTTGCAGGTTGCGGGTCAGTGATTGCAGACTGAAAAGCCCGCAGATCGCAAGATTTGAGGGGCCGCGAAGACAAAGTAGCGAGTAGCAAAAAGAACGGAGAGAAAATGGAGCTCACAAACACGCTCCTTTCTGCCCAAATACCCAAATACCCATAAACCCTTAGCCCAACCCAAGAATGACAACACCCACCGGTCGCAGCAGCGCCATTGCTTCCATTGCTGGACGCCCCCCAACTGGTTCGAGCGTCAATTTCCTCGACGAATCGCCAAAGAGCCTATTTGGATCCAACACCTTCAGCCTTGCCGTGATGAAACGGATGTTGAAGCCTGAGACCTACGATTCAATCCTCCTGACCATTAAGTCTGGACACAAACTTTCCGAACACGTGGCTGATGAAGTTGCCGAGGCGATGCGCAACTGGGCCACCAGCAAAGGTGCTACGCACTACGCCCACGTTTTTTTCCCCCTCACGGGCTCTACCGCTGAGAAGCACGACTCATTCTACGACCCCTCAGACGCTGGTAATGAGGCTATTTCCAAGTTTAAAGGTAAGGTGCTGATTCAGGGTGAACCCGACGCTTCTTCCTTCCCCAATGGCGGTATCCGCGCTACTCACCGTGCTCGCGGGTACACGGCGTGGGATCCAACCAGCCCCGCTTACTTGCTAGAGAGCGCCAACGGTACGACTCTTTGCATTCCGACTTCCTTCATTTCGTGGACAGGCGAATCGCTGGACACCAAGACCCCGCTTTTGAAGTCCATGCAGGCTCTCGACAAGCAGGCAAGGCGCATTCTCGCTCTTTTTGGGCACAAAGAGATCGCTTACGTTGCTGCGACGGCGGGCCCCGAGCAGGAGTACTTCTTGTTGGACAAAGCCTTTTACTTCAGCCGCCCTGACTTGCTGGCAGCAGGTCGCACGCTTTTTGGAGCGCAGCCTCCTAAGGGGCAGGAGTTTGAAGACCACTATTTCGGGGCCATCCCCGAGCGCGTGCTGGCATTCATGTGTGAAGTGGATCGGGAGTTGTACAAACTTGGCATCCCGTCCAAGACGCGCCACAACGAAGTGGCTCCTGGCCAGTTCGAGATCGCTCCCTTGTTCGAGTCCGCCAACGTGGCAGCGGACCACCAGCAGTTGATCATGACTGTGCTAAAGAAAGTGGCAGACAGCCACGGGCTGATTTGCATATTGCACGAAAAACCCTTTGCAGGCGTCAACGGTTCAGGGAAACACGTCAACTGGTCGCTGGGAAGTGCAACTCAAGGCAACTTGTTGGATCCGGGCGATACGCCCCACGACAACGCACAGTTCTTGGTTTTCGCTGGAGCTGTGATCCGTGCGGTGGACAAATACGCGGGCCTCTTGCGCGCCGTAGTCGCCTCCGCCGCTAACGACCATCGTTTGGGTGCTAACGAGGCGCCTCCAGCGATCATCTCTGTGTATTTGGGCGACCAACTCGCTGACGTTTTCGAACAGATCAAGGGTGGCGGAGCAACGAGCTCCCGTCAACGCGGCACGCTACACATCGGGGTCGATGTGCTGCCTCCGCTGCCAAAAGACGCAGGAGACCGCAACCGTACGTCTCCGTTCGCCTTCACCGGCAATCGCTTCGAATTCCGTGCCGTGGGCTCGAGCCAATCCATCGGAACCCCCTTGGTGGCGTTAAACACCATTCTCACAGAATCGCTAGACTACATCGCAGGAAAGTTAGAAGGCGCAGCAGACCTCAACGCAGCCATCCAGCATGTGCTGAAGGAAATTGTAGATGAACACGGTCGCGTCATCTTTAACGGCAACGGTTATTCCGAAGAGTGGCATGAGGAAGCAGCCCGCCGCGGCTTGCCAAACCTGAAGACCACAGCAGACGCCCTTGGCGCCTACGTGGACCACTCGGTGGTAGAGGTGTTCGAGAAGTACGGAGTGCTTTCGCATGAGGAGCTGCACAGCCGGTACGAAATCGCGCTGGAGCAGTACATCAAGCAGATCAATGTGGAAGCCAAGCTCGTGGAAGAGATTGCCCAAACCAAGATCTTCCCTGTGGCCTCAGCCTATGCGGCGAGCCTCGCCACTGGAGCCGCCCACCTCAAAGCCGTTGGTCTGACGGCACCGAGTGCAACCTTGCACAAAGTAGTCGCGTTGGTGACGGATTTGGAAAACGAAATAGCAGCTCTGCAGTCCGCCCACGCAGCCGCAAACGAGATCTCCGACTACACCTTCAAAGTGTTGCCCGCGATGCTCGAGGTGCGCAAGACCGTAGACGCCCTCGAGGCGTTGCTACCCGACGATCAGTGGCCACTGCCGACCTACCAGGAAATGCTCTTCATCCGGTAGACGTTCGACTCCGCACTCATCCAGAAATCTGGATGAACTAAACCTGAAAACGCCGCCTAGCCTAAGAACTCGGCGGCGTTTTACATTGAGCCTAGGGCCTTCTCTATTTTCTATTACCTCATGCGATTCCCCCTGCACCGTTTACTTTTGGTTTTTTGCTGTTCTCTAATCTCAAACAGCATGAAGGCTTCTCCCCTTTCAGAAGAGAAACCAAACATTCTTTTCCTCTTCGCCGATGACCAACGAGCCGACACCATTGCCGCTTTAGGCAACGCAATCATCCAGACGCCTCATCTGGACAAACTTGCTCATACCAGCGTCGCCTTCCGGCGAGCCTACATGCAGGGAGCCAACAACGGCGCCACATGCGTGCCATCAAGAGCGATGCTCCTCTCCGGACAATCACTTGCCCGCATCGACCAGAAATTAATGCGGGACCCGACTTGGCCAGAGGCTTTCGCCAATGCTGGATACACGACATTCGTATCCGGCAAATGGCATAACACCGACGCATCCATCCCCAAGTGCTTTCAAATCGCTCGTTCCATGTTTACGGGCGGAATGGTCGACCCGTTGCACGCCCCGCTGCGCCAGCTCCAGGGCGGAAAACTGACTAAGGGCGAAATCTCCCCAAAACACGCCTGTGAGGTATTTGCAGACGAAGCAATTACCTTTCTTCAGAACCACAAAACTGGCCCCTTTTTGTGCTACATACCCTTTGACGCCCCCCACGACCCACACGTGGTTCCGTCAGATTTTCCCATCAAATACGATCCGTCCACAATTCCTTTACCGCCCAATTTCCTGCCCGAACACGCTTTCGACAACGGCGAAATGGGCGTTCGAGACGAGCTCTTGCTACCTCGTCCACGCACGCCTGAGTCCATCCGCCAGATGCTTGCCGACTATTATCGCTATATTTCCTACCTTGACGCGCAGATCGGCCGGGTGCTCGATGCGTTAGCGGCATCTCCCTTCGCGAAGAATACGATCGTCGTTTTTAGTGCTGACTCGGGAGTTGCCAGGGGTTCCCATGGCCTCATTGGGAAGCAAAACCTCTACGAACACTCCATCCGTGTTCCGCTGCTTATCAGTGGCCCTGGCCTTGCGAAGGACGCCACATCTGATGCGATGTGTTACCTATTCGACGTGTTTCCCACCCTTGGTGCACTCTGCAAAGTTGTGGGACCACCCACCAGCGAAGGGCTCGACTTCAGTGCTGTTCTGCGCGACCCCGCCCAACTAGGGCGACTTACTCTGCAATTTGCCTACAAGGACGTACAGAGGGCGGTTTGCGATGGAGACTGGAAATTAATCCATTACCCAAAAGTCAATCACACCCAGCTGTTTCACCTCAAAACGGATCCTAACGAAACCCAAGACCTCTTTAGTGATCCGAACCAAGCCAATCGCATCTCCAGCCTGCGCTCCCTACTAAAAGACCTGCCCTGATGTCTTCCTTTGCGATGGCAATCCGCCCACGACGAGCCTTCGCTCAAATTTAACCGGCTTATAATGCTATAGGCTTGAAGTCGCGCGTCAGAAGTAAGAGATGAGCTCATGCGCGACTATTATCGTCAGACTAAAATAATCGCGACGTTGGGCCCCGCGACGGAATCTCGGGAACGTCTCGCAGAGATGATCACGGCAGGCGTAGATGTCATACGCCTCAACATGGCACACGGTTCCGGAGAATGGGTAACCTCCGTGATTAAACGCATCCGTGAGGTCTCTTGCGAAGTCGGACGCCATGTTGCAGTCATGATGGACGTCAAGGGCCCCGAGATTCGAACAGGCCCTTTGGATGAGGCCTTCGAACTAAAGGCGGGCGACCTTTTCTCGTTCCACATCGGCGCCGTGCCAAGTGGAGTGCAAGGCGTCAGCGTCAACTACCCCGGACTTCCCCTTGATGTTACAGTAGGTGCAATTGTTCTCGTAGACTCCGGTCTGATCCGGCTTGAGATTCTTAATAAATCAGACTCAGCCGTTTATTGCCGGGTCCTTACCCCAGGCAAGTTGGGTTCCCGGCGTCACATCAATTTACCGGGTGTGGAAGTGAATTTGCCTTCGCTCACCCCCAAAGATGAAGGGGACATTCGGGTTGGAGTTGATGCCGGAATGGATTTCGTCGCGTTGTCCTTTGTACGCAAAGCTGAGGATATCCGCGCACTGAGGGTCCTGCTCGATTCGCTCGGTTCCGAAGCGCGTATCATCGCAAAGATCGAGGACCAAACTGGAATCCGGAATCTAGAAGAGATCACTCGTGCGGCGGATGCCATCATGGTTGCGAGAGGCGATCTCGGGATCGAGATTGATTATCATACATTGCCCTTGGTCCAGACTCGAATAGTCGAGCTTTGCTTGAAAGAAGGTAAACCAGTCATCATCGCCACTCATCTTTTGGAATCCATGATTTCGGCGCCGATGCCCACAAGAGCCGAGATTTCCGACGTGTGTAACGCAGTGCGCGAGCGCGCGGATTCCGTGATGTTATCTGGAGAGACGACCACTGGTTTGTACCCGATGGAATGTATTGATGTGATGAAAAACATCATTCGAAGCACGGAACCGGCGGAGCGTCGGAAGATGAACGAAACGATTCGTCCCGTGGAACCCAAGGCAAAGATGCTCCGATCCGCCGCCCTTCTGGCTCAGGAACTCGAGCATTCTGGGGTCATCGTTTTTACCCGCTCCGGCTTTCTCGCCTACACGCTGGCCGCTTTACGTCCGATTGGAGTTCCTATTTACGCGTTCACAGACGACGATGCACTTTTCCGCCAACTCCTTCTGCCGTGGGGCGTGGAGCCTTTCCTGATGGATTTTAATAGCGATCCCGAGGAAACCATTCAGAGCGCGCTGGACTATCTAAAGCGGAAAAACTGGGCCCACTCCGGCGATTGGCTCGCAGTGATCACTAACGTTTTGGCACACGGAAAGATCGTAGACACCCTACAACTCCGCCAAGTGGAATAGTTCGACCACAGATCAGTAACGGCGATAAGTCGCAAACCCGCGCCAACGCCTGCCTCTCAGGCTCCAACTAAAGCGAGCTGAAAATACCGCGTTTCAACCCCAGACCCTCGAATAATCGACCTGAGATTTATTACTAACATCAAAGTGCCTTGCGAGTCTGCCGCGTTGGAGTGAAAGTTTTTGGCTGGGCGTGATAAAGCACCGATGGCGAGCGAAGCGGATCCATTCGGGCGCGTCTGCATTGCGTTTTGCCGCAACGTGTGCGCCTTTTCAGTCAAAGCTTTAGGGGCAATCGGGGTAATTACTTTGGCCCATGCTCCATTCCTCCCCCGAGCCACAGTTATCACGAACCAGCATTCTCGCCAGTGGCCTGCGCGCACTCGCTGGTTTGGTCTGCACCACCAGTGGACTGGTAGCCGCCGAAACAGCACCGCCAACGGTGAGTTTCCTCAACGAAATCATGCCCTTTCTCACCAAGGCGGGCTGCAACGCAGGCGCTTGCCACGCCAAACCGGAGGGGCAAAACAACTTCAAGCTCTCAGTCTTCGGGTACGACCCGCAGCTAGATTTTAACGAGATTGTGTACGACGCCCGGGGCCGACGCGTGTTTTTCGCGGCTCCCGAGGAGAGCCTGCTGCTTCTGAAGGCAACGGGAAAGGTGCCCCATGAGGGAGGAAGCCGCTTTAACGAAGACTCAGAGACCTACAAAAAGGTGCTCCTCTGGCTCCAGCAAGGGGCGCCCTTTGACGGTCCTGAAACGCCGCGCCTGACTGGTATCGCCGTATCTCCCAAAGAGTTGGTGCTCGATCCCAGGGGCAGCGCAACGGTCAAGGTCACGGCGTCTTTTAGCGATGGCAGCAGCCGGGATGTCTCGGCGCTGACGGTGTATACGTCCAACGATAAAGAGCTGGTGGCCGTCAGCGATTTGGGCGTCCTAAAGGCGGGCAACACAAGGGGCGAGGCTGTGGTGGTCGCCAACTATATGGGCGTGGTGGACGTGGTGCGGCCTGTGATTCCACCCGCCAAACGCCTATCGGCCTCCGATTTCAAGGACTTCTCGGTCCAGACTGAGCCGGACCGCCTCGTTTACAGACGCCTCGAAGCTCTCGGTCTTTTGCCCTCCGCTCTGTGTTCGGACGCTGAATTCATCCGTCGCAGCGCTCTGGATGCGGTCGGGCGGCTGCCCACGGCCGAAGAAGCGGCGGCTTTTCTGGCAGACCCCGCTCCGGACAAACGTTCCAAGTGGATTGCGAAAATTCTGGCTGACCCCAATTACGCGGACCACTGGGCGGTCAAATGGGGAGATCTGGTGCGCCCGAACCCCTCTCGCGTGGGGGTCAAACCGGTCTACCTGCTCGATCTCTGGCTTCGGGACGCGTTTCGACGCAACCTACCCTACGATGCCCTTGTGCGCGAGTTGCTCACAGCGCAAGGCAGCACTCACCAGAGCGGCCCCCTCGCCATTACCCGCGACAAACGCGACCCAGTGGACGCCGGCGGTTTCGTGAGCCAGATCTTTCTCGGCGTACGCATGGAGTGCGCCAAATGCCACCACCACCCCAGCGAAAAGTGGACTCAGGAGGACTATTACCAGTTGGCTGCGTTTTTCGGAAAGATGCGCGCGCGCGGGCAGGGCATCTCTGCCCCCATTTCAGGGGAGGCAGAAATGTGGTGGTACGACCCAGCGGGCAAAGGGGTGGTGCACCCGATCACGGAGGCGCTCATGACTCCGAAAGCCCCCGACGGCCCTGAACTTCCTTACACCGCGGGAGTTGATCCCCGCAAACAACTTGTGGACTGGATGGTGCGGCCGGAGAACCCGTTTTTTGCGCGGGCGCTGGTCAACCGCGTCTGGGGGGAGTTTTTGGGCAAAGGCATCGTGGAGCCCGTCGACGACTTTCGCGCGTCCAATCCGCCCTCCAACCCGGAACTACTGGACTGGTTGGCAGGGGACTTCACAGCTCACGGGTACGACCTCAAGCATCTCATGCGCACCATTATGGAAACGGCGACTTACCAGCGTAGCAGCCTTCCAAACGCCACCAACTTGGCGGATCAACGCAACTTCGCCCATGCTCTGCGCAGGCGTCTGCCTGCAGAAGTGCTGCTGGACGCGGTGGGAGATTTGACGGGAAGCCGGGACCCCTTTGGCGGCCTGCCACCGAACTCACGCGCCGTGCAGACCTGGAATCACAAGCTGGGCTCGGACTTCATGGACGCCTTCGGAAGGCCCAACGCTAGCTTGGAGTGCCCCTGCGAGCGAGAGCGCAAGCCGACGGTGGTGCAGTCGCTGCATCTCATGAATTCACCCTCCCTGCAGACCAAACTCACCTCGCCAAAGAGTCGCGTGGCGTCGTGGGCTGGTTCCAGCGCGGCTCCGGCCGAGGTCGTTCGGGATATTTACCTAGCGGCCTACGCCCGTCCGCCTGAGGCTTCGGAACAGGAGGCCGCTTTGGCACACCTAAGCCGCGCGGGG
>Ga0114971_10000302_pt1 | contig 31702 bp, 29 predicted proteins | sample M_140625_MF_Meta_FD_87320 | JGI IMG/M metagenome (GOLD analysis project Ga0114971, IMG submission 87320) | Freshwater microbial communities from Lake Montjoie, Canada to study carbon cycling - M_140625_MF_MetaG | ecosystem: Environmental > Aquatic > Freshwater > Lake | place: Lake Montjoie... | reverse complement strand
TAGTTTTTAATTTATAATTTAATAAAAATTTTAATGAATTTAGTTAAAGTTTTATTATATATTTTTAATATATTTCAATTTAGTAAATTATATTTAATAAAACTATTGAAACATCACTTTTGCCACTTGACAAGTTCCTTATAGTATAGAGCCGTTGGAAATAATAATTTATGATTATAGTTTATTAAATTATTAAAACATCTATTTTTTTATTGTTTATTTTCTGAATTGACTAAACAATTATTAATCCCTAAAACTAATCAAAATGCAAAACAGACATCAAGTTCACAATTTAATTATTTTAGATGAAAGTGGTTCAATGGAATCAATTAAGTCACTAATTATTAACGGTTTTAATGAATTAGTTCAATCAGTTAAAAGCATTGAAGGACAATTCCCAGAACAAGAGCATTTAATTTCAATGGTTTCATTTAATAGTTTAAATAATAACATTATGCATTTTGTAGACCCAATTAATAAATTGGAGACTATAAATGATGTTATTTATTCTCCCTCCTCCATGACTCCTTTATTTGATGCAATGGGTTTTAGCTTATTAAAATTAAAAAAATATTTGGAAGGAAAAACCAATTATAATGTTTTAGTAACCATTCTTACTGATGGAGAAGAAAACTCATCTAAAGAATTTACAGGAGATGCAATCAAAAATTTAGTTGAAGAGTTGAAAGAACAAAATTGGACTTTTACTTATATAGGTGCCGAACATGATGTTGAAAAAATGGCTGAATCATTAAGTATTAAAAATACTATGACATTTGAAAAAAATAGTGCTGAAATAAGTGAAATGTTTGTAAAGGAATCTAGAGCAAGAGCAAAATTTAGTTTAAGTATAAGAAATGGCGAACTAGACAATAATGATTATTATTCTGAAATAGTAAACCAAGAAGTGAAAAAGGATAGCTTTTGGAAGAAGTTGATTTCTTGAAAAATTTAAAAGAAAAATTAATTTTATTATTATTAAAATGAAAGAAAAATTTAAAAATTGGATGTCACACGTAGGACAAAAAATCGGCAAAAAATATAAGCCTAATACTATAACAATAAATTCAAGAGCTATAGAAAAGCTATCTGAACATTATTCACAGCAAAAAGCAACTAAAATCTTCCCAGTTGAGAAAATAAAAGTATTAACAGACTACGTGGTTATGGTTCAAACTTTTTAGTTGTGAGGTTTTTACTATATTTATATAAAATTTAAAATAACCGTTTAATTAAGTACTTATGAGTAAATATCCAAGTCCAAGTATTAAAAGAAGTACTACCTTAAAAGAATTTTTAAATTTAGAAATCTCTGAATTGCTTCCAAATCAAGATATAATGATTAAGAATCATCTTAATTTAGTTGAATATCTTGAAAGTGAATCGCCTTTTTTCGTGTTGAGAAAATTTAAAAATTATAGTAACAGGGGAAGTAACTATTCTTTTGAAAACCATTCTTTTACCGTTTCAGATAATGAACCTGCGCTATGGGTTTTTATGGAAACCTTTAATCAGTTCGAATTAGATTTTTCAGCTTTAATTGAAAACCAAGGATTTCCAATTGCTTTTGCAATAAAAGAAGAAGAGAAACAAGGAAATATGTGGCAAACCAAAGGAAGAAAACATAAAGATTTTTCAGCTAACGGATGGAAACACTGTCATATTTTTCAGTGTTCTCCTTTAGGAGAGACAATAGCTCATAAAAACGATTTAAAAATAAGAAGCCTCCGCTTGTTAAGTCCATTAAATCATTTTCCTTTTTTCTCTCCAAAAAAATATGAAATGCCTTATGATTATGGTGAAAACAAAGAATGTATTGAGTATGTAATTTGGTGGCTTTATACTAATTTTTATACTGACACAAATAAAATCTATTTTAAAACATTTGTTGAAGAACAGGGTTTTATTATAGCAATTGATGAGCCGAAAGATATTAATATCCAATATTCAATAAAAAATAATCAACTTTCCAAAACTAAGAAAACAGATAATATTATTGTTAAAACAAAAGCCGCAAAAAAAGTAACTACAACTTCATCAAAAAATAATAGTATTGAAGGTAAAATAGAATCTACTTGTTTTAAAATATCTCAAAAGTGGAATGGTCAAGGAATGATAATTACAGTCAGATTCAGAAATGGGAGAATTTATGAATATGATCATGATTCTGTGTATGATAATACAATTTCGCACTATGGAAACTTACCTTGTTGGGAACAATATGGTTATTTTTCAAACTCAAGAAACATTCCGGCTCGAGCTCTACCATTTGTAGCTGAAATCATTTAAATAAATTTAAATAATTAATATTATGTCTCCAAAAATCATAGGAAATCACATAGAGAAAATGGATAGACAACTTCCATTAACCACAAAAGATCAATTACAAAAGCTATTGAAACAATGGTTAGAAACAAAAGGGAACACGTTAGGAGATTTGAAAGGAAGAAAGAGCAGTCGTGTACCATTATTATGGATTAAAATAGAAAATATCTTATACAAAATCAATGCTGATTCCAAAAGAAAAGGTATTCTTGCGTATTTAGAAAATGAAGAAATGAAAAATCCATGGGTATTAATCCCAACTAAAAGGTTAGGCAATCTAACAAAGGTTACAAATCATATAAATGGCAATCCAATACCAGGGTTTTATATGTACAAGTCATAGCGGAAAGATGTTAAATATTTACGACATCATAATACAAAATTTAATGCTATTTAAATTCGATTTATTAAATATTTAATAGAACTTTAAAAACAAAAAAAATGGGATTATTTGATTTTTTAAAAAGCAACAAAAATATAATTACCGATAATGGTACTAATTATATTTATTATGATAATGGTAAAGGTTCTATTAAAGAAAAGTTTAGCAAAATAAATGGCGTTTTAAAAGGTGAATATGTTAAATACAATAGAAATGGAACATTTAATATTAAAATATATAAAGATGGGGTTATACAATTATCAGAAGAAGAAATTTTAATTAAAAATCGAGAAAAAGAAATTAATAATAATATTAAATTTGAAATTAGTAAACTAAAAATTATAGACGATTTAATTTCGGAAATATCAGGAATTTTTCTATTGGTTCAAATGGAAAATTCTAAAATTGATTATTATTCAAATTTAATTGAAGAAAAGTACTTTAATAAATTTGACGAAGATTACATTAAATTTTATTTATATACAAAAAGAAACTATTTTATAATACAGCTAATTGAATATAATTTAGCTCCAAAAATGGAAATCGGTGAATCCTTTGATAAAATTAAGATAGTAAATTATTATAACAAAAGATTTACAGAACACATAATAAATTATTCTGACGATTCCTTAAAATTCGGAAACAAAAAAGATATAATTAAATTTACTTTAGTAGAAGGCTCTTATTCTGTGAAATATAATATTTTAAGTAAGCTGTTTGTAAATTATAATGTAAACAGTGAATTAAGAATTAATTATAGTGGCAAAGGTATTATCAAAGAAATATTTAATCAACAATCTTTATTATTTGGATTGAATTTTAACATATATAGATTAATATATGAAATAATAAAGAAAAAAAGCGAGGATTTTAAGCATGACATGCAAGATAAAGATAATATTGAAATGTATGAAGATGTATTTGACTGGTTGAGAGGTAACGAAAATGAAATACATAAAAAGACTCAGCGAAAACCAACTCAAGAAGATATATACTCTCAAAAAGTCGTAAATGAAATACTTTCTTTAAGTATTAATAATAAAGTTAATCAAGAAGATATTATTTTAGAACTATAAAACAAGCGACAAACTGCATGTTCACCTAAAAATTTATTAATTAAATTAAAACAATATGACAGGAAAAAATTGGAATTCAAAATCAGGTATTTACACCAATATTAAAGGTGTTGAAACATTGAAAAAATCAAAAAGAGCCCAAGAACTCGAAAGTAAAGGTTTTTCTGTAGGGGAAATTGCTAAAGAACTCGGGTTAAGCAAAAGTAGAATTTATGAATATTTAAAAAAATAATACGACACTATCCTAAAAAGTGTTTAAGTAAAAAAACAAGGGGTTTAACTTTTTAATTAAAGTTAAACCCTTTTTAAAAATAATAAAACGCATCTTCAATATGTTCCAAATTATATTCCGTTCCTTCTTTGTGAATGGCAATAATGTCAAACCTCACGGCAACATCTAAATCATTAGCGATTACATATTCGTTGACGGCTTTCACTAGTAGTTGAATTTTTTTAGTTTTAACAAAATCTTGGGGTAATCCAAAATCAATAGAAGAGCGGGTTTTAACTTCTACAATGGCCAAGGTATTTTCTTTTTGGGCAATGATATCTATTTCGGCTTTTTGGAACGTCCAGTTTGTTTCAAGAATTGTATAGTCCTTTTGCTGAAGAAATTCTACTGCCAATGCTTCCCCATGTTTCCCTAGTTCGTTGTGTTCGGCCATATCATTTTGTTTTGTCTTTGTGAGGAACGAAGCAATTCCATCAACTTTTCGTTTGCATCATGAGATTCCTCCTACGTCGGAATGACAAATTAATGTTTATTCAAATATTACTTTACTTTCTAAATCGTTAACCTCGAGGGTTATTTGTTTGCCGAGAATTAGAGCATGGTTATCGGCAGAATGTCCTGCAGGAAAATTATAAACTATAGGAATGTGATAAGGCTTTGTAACATCATCTATAATTTCTAAAACATTTTTACCCCAAGGGATTTCATTGTCGTGCATTTTGGTCATGCCGCCAACGATAATTCCTTTCAAACTTTCCAAACAACCATTGCGTTTTAGGTTCATCATCATGCGGTCAATATGGTACAAATATTCGTCTAGGTCTTCTATAAAAAGAATTTTATCGGTACAGTCAATGGCCGAGGAAGAACCTAAAAGACTGTAAAGTATGGATAAATTGCCACCTACTAGTTCGCCTTTGGCAGAACCATAACGGTTCATTGGATCACACGGAACGGTATATTCCAAAGGTTCGCCAAAAAGTGCTTTGCGCAAACTTTCTTTGGCTTCTTCGGTTGCCTTTACGCTCAAGGGCATAATGCCGTGGATGGATGCAAATCCCAAATTGTTCAAATGGCTGTGTAAAACAGTTACATCACTAAAACCAACTACCCATTTAGGGGACTGTTTAAATTTAGTGAAATCGAGCAAATCAATCATGCGTATCGTTCCATAGCCACCGCGAACACACCATATTGCTTGAATATTTGGATTATCCATCATTGCTTGAAAATCGGCAGCACGCTCTTGGTCGGTTCCGGCAAGTTGGTTGTGGTCTAAACCGATAGTTTTGCCAATTACTACTTCCAATCCCCAATTGTGAAGCCATTCTATAGCCGGTTGCAAATTGTCTTCTACATTTTTACGAGCAGTTGCAACTATTGCAATGGTATCGCCTTTTTGTAAATACGGTGGTATAATCATATTTTTTTGTGCATGAAGGTTAGTAAAGACTAAAGAAATAAGAAAATAGAATAGGTATTTTTTCATTTTGGTTATTGAAAACTCAAATACAAATATATAAATTAAGTTGTAATGAAAGTAAAAGCCTAGCCCAGATTGAAACGGAAATCCTTTTCATTTTTTCTTTAAAAATGAAAAGATTGCAGTGTAAAGCTGGAAATTGCTTCAAAAGAGCGAATTGGCGAAGCAAATAGCTCCAGATTGCCACGTTCCTCGCAATGACAAAAAATAATTGCTTATTTTTGCATTATATATACCGAATTGTTATGTTAGAAAATCCAAAGAGATATACCATTACGGCTGCGTTGCCTTATACCAACGGGCCAATTCATATAGGACATTTAGCGGGCGTTTATGTACCGTCGGATATTTATGCGCGCTATTTGCGATTACAAGGGAGGGATGTGCTTTTCGTTTGCGGAAGCGATGAACACGGTGTTGCAATCTCGATGAAAGCCAAAAAAGAGGGCATCACGCCCCAAGAAGTAATTGATAAATACGACGCAATTATTAGAAAGTCGTTTATCGATTTCGGAATTTCTTTTGATAATTATTCGAGAACATCCTCTAAAATTCACCACGATACCGCTTCGGATTTTTTTAGAAAATTATACGACAACGGCGACTTTATTGAAGAAGTTACCGAACAATTATACGATGCTAAAGCCAATCAGTTTCTTGCCGATCGTTTTGTGGTGGGGACTTGCCCAAAATGTGGTAACGAAGAAGCCTATGGCGACCAATGTGAAAAATGTGGTTCGACGTTGAATGCGACCGATTTAATAAACCCAAAATCTACGATTACTGGAGATATTCCGGTTTTAAAATCTACTAAACATTGGTTTTTACCTTTGGATAGGTACCAAGATTTCTTGAAAGAATGGATTTTAGTTGGCCATGAAAAAGACTGGAAAAACAATGTTTTAGGTCAGGTAAAATCGTGGTTGGACGATGGTTTAAAACCTCGTGCGGTTACCCGCGATTTAGATTGGGGAATTGATGTTCCTGTGGCTGGTGCCGAAGGGAAAAAACTGTACGTTTGGTTTGATGCGCCAATTGGTTATATTTCGTCTACCAAAGAATGGGCTGCTCGCGAAGGAAAGGATTGGGAGCCGTATTGGAAAGATGCGGGTACTAAATTGGTGCACTTTATTGGAAAAGATAATATTGTGTTTCATTGTATCATTTTTCCTGCGATGTTGAAGGCCGAAGGAAGTTATATTTTACCGGACAATGTGCCTGCTAATGAATTTTTGAATTTGGAAGGAAACAAACTTTCGACTTCTAAAAATTGGGCGGTTTGGTTGCACGAATATTTACTCGATTTTCCGGATAAGCAAGATTCTTTGCGTTATGCACTAACATCGAACGCGCCAGAAAATAAAGATAATGATTTTACTTGGAAGGATTTTCAGGCTAGAAACAATAATGAATTGGCAGCTATTTTTGGAAATTTCATTAATAGAGTGGTGGTTTTAACCAATAAATACTACAACGGAATTGTTCCTGAACCTAATGATTTTTCAGATGTTGACGAACAAACATTAACCGAATTAAAAGCCTATCCTGCGGTGATTTCTAGTTCTATTGAACGCTATCGTTTTAGAGAGGCGCAAGGCGAACTGATGAATGTTGCACGTTTAGGAAATAAATATTTAGCCGACGAAGAGCCTTGGAAAATGGTAAAAACCAATCCGGAGCGTGTGCAAACGCAAATGTATGTGGCTTTGCAAATTGCAGCTGCATTACGTATTTTGTGTGAGCCATTCTTGCCTTTTACGGCTTGTAAATTGTCTGGAATTTTAAAAACCAATATAAACCTAAGTTGGAAGGATGTTTCTGAAACGTCTGATTTAATTCCGGCTGGACACCAAATAGGGGAAGGCGAAATATTATTTGCTCAAATAGAAGATGCTGAAATTCAGAATCAAATAGATAAACTAGAGGCTACTAAAAAAGCAAATGTTATGGAAAATAAAGTAGTAGAATCACAAAAAGAAACCACAACTTTTGAAGATTTTTCAAAATTAGATTTGCGTGTGGGAACTATTTTGGAAGCTGAAAAAATGCCCAAAGCCAACAAACTTTTAGTTTTAAAAGTAGATACTGGAATGGATGTAAGAACCATTGTTTCTGGAATTGCCGAACATTTTTCACCCGAAGAAGTTATTGGAAAACGAGTTACGGTGTTAGTGAATTTAGCACCAAGAGCTTTACGCGGAGTAGAAAGTCAAGGGATGATTTTGATGAGTAACAACGCCGAAGGAAAACTGGTTTTTGTAAACCCAGATGCGGATGGCGTTGCCAATGGTGCGTTGATTAGTTAATATTAATTAGTCTAAAAACAACAAAAGTTTTATAAACCATTGAAAATTTGTAACTTGCACAAAATTAACGTTTAAAATTATTAACCAAATCTATATAAACATGAAGAAAATTTTACTTTTTATATTTTTTATTAGTTTGCAAATTTCTTTTGGACAGGTACAAATTAATACGCCTTCGGACTATACCGTTTGTGATGCAAACAATGATGGGCTAGAAGTTTTTTATTTGACTACCAAAAATTCTGAAATTTTAGGCAACCTATCACCAAATGTTTATTCGGTGTCTTACTATATTAGTCAAGCCGATTTAGCGTTAAATACAAATTCTTTACCTGAGCAATATTTTTGCTGGAACTCCATGCAAGTTATTTATGCTAGAGTTACCGAAATAAATAACCCAAGTAATTATTCTATTACTTCCTTTTGGCTTCATATTTATTCGACACCAATTGCAAATACAATAACAGGGACTTTTTGCTACAACCAACAATGCTGGGATTTGACACAATTTATTCCAGCCATTAACAATGCCAACGCAGATCCTAATATATATATTTCATTTTATTACACTACATCAGATGCGCAATCTTCTACCAACTCAATACCGAATCCGAGTTGTGTTTTTAGCCCTGTTACTACACCAAATTTAAATTTCTATTATACCGTGACCAATGTAGTTTCTGGCTGCATTGCTATTGGAATAATTAACGCACAAATAATAGCTAATTGTCCAACTGTTGATTGCTTACCACCAACCGTTTCTATTGGAAACCCAACTCAAAATAGTGTAACTGTAACTTGTACCGATGCTGCTCCGAATACAATTTATATGCTTGAAATCGCTGTTGTACCTTTTGGGGCACCACTGCCAACTCAAGGAACTTTATCCATGAGCAATAATTCATTTACCATTACTGGATTAAATTGTTCTACGGAATATCAAATATTTGCAAGAAAAGCATGTTCTAACAGTTCTACAGGAGCTCAAAATAGCGCTTGGTCTTCACCAATTAGTTTTGGAACCTTAATTTGCGAATCACAATTTGGGCAACCACAATCCTTTTCAACTTGTACTGACACCAATCAAGCTTGTTTTAATTTAACAGATAATGATGACGATATTATCGGGACAATGAATCCAACTGATTACACTATAACGTATCATTTGTCTCCAAATGAAGCCGAAGCTAATGTAAATCCTTTGCCTTCTCCTTATTGTGCAGGTATAGGTAATACAGCTATTTATGCGAGAATTTCTTATAATAATGTGCCAGGACAGTATTTTACAACATTATTTTATTTAAATATATATGGTTTTCATAATAGCCCAACTCCATTACAACAAATTGAGCAGTGTGATGACGATAGCAATGGATCAATTATTTTTAATTTAACTTCGGTGCAATCGCAAATTAACTCAAGTAATACTTTTCAGTATTTTACAACACAACAAAATGCAGAGGCTTTGACAAATCCTATTGCTAATCCAAGTGCATTTGCTGTAAACGTTCAATCTACAATAGTAACCATTTACATCAGAGAAATTATTGCAAATGGTTGTGATATGATTTATTCTGTTAACTTAAGAACTTTTCCAAATTGTAATAACGCATCCGTTTGTAGTCAAGCGAATTCTTTATGTTCTTCATTAGGAATACCATTTCCAAATACTACTAATTTATCCTCAACAGGAGCATTAGGTTGTTTAGTTTCAACTCCAAATCCAACTTGGTTTGTAATGCCAATTAGCCAAGCTGGAAACATCAATTTAATGATTCAACAAAGCACCGATATTAATTTTAATACTACTAATTTAGATGTTGATTATGCGGTACTAGGGCCTTACTCAAATCCAACCACACCATGTAACGGACAAATTACCGCAAACTATATAGTAAGTTGTAGTTTTTCGCCAAATAATTTGGAATATCCAATAATAACTAATGCGCAGCCTGGACAATATTATTTAATTATGGTTACAAATTACAGTAATACTCCAGGATATATCCGTATTACAGATATTGGAAATACATCAACAGGAGCAATTAATTGTAGTGGAATTCGCCTAAATGCATTCTTAGACACCAATAATAATGGTACAAAAGAGGTTGGGGAACAAAACTTCCCTTTAGGACAATTTCATTATGAAGTAAATACAAACGGAATCACGCATCATATAGCAAGTCCTACAGGAGTTTATAATATTTATAATTCAAATACTACAAACTCTTACAACCTAAATTACACTATAGACCCTGCTTATACCAGCCTTTATAACCTTTCTACATCATCTTATAATAATGTAAGTGTTATTAATGGAGGCGGAATGGTATCTTATAACTTCCCAATTACTATTGTTCAAAGTTATACGGATTTGGTTTCTACTATAGTTCCAGTTATGGGACCACGACCTGGATTTATTTATGAAAATAAAATAATCTATACAAATCTAGGAAATCAAAATATTGCTTCGGGAAGCGTTAACTTTGTTAAAGATCCAAATGTAACTATAACCTCTGTTTCACAAGCTGGAGTTACTATGTTGGCCAACGGATTCAGCTATAATTTTACCAACTTAGCTCCATTTGAAGTTCGTGTAATTTCTGTGTTTATGCAAGTTCCAACCATTCCAATAGTGACAATGGGACAGTTACTTACTAACTCTGTTACCATAAATCCTATTGCTGGAGATGAAGTACCATCAAATAATACAAGTAACCTCGCACAAATAATTATTAATGCCTACGACCCAAATGACAAAATGGAATCACATGGCGGTAAAATTCTATATAGCTCGTTCAATTCAAGTGATTACTTAACGTATACCATAAGATTTGAAAACACTGGAACAGCTAGTGCCATTAATGTTAGAATTAATGATGTGTTAGATTCTAAATTGGATGAAACAACGGTAAGAACACTTAGTTCAAGTAATTCCTATATTCTTGATCGAGTAGGAAATAATCTAAATTGGAAATTTGATAATATAATGCTTCCCGTTTCAATTGCAAATACAACAACGGGAAAGGGCTATGTTACATTCCAAGTTAAACCAAAACCAGGATATGCTTTAGGTGATATTATTCCAAATACTGGATCTATTTACTTTGATTATAATCCAGCAATTATTACAAATACTTTCAATACCGAATTTGTAGCTCCGCTTGCAAATGATGAATTTTCTAGCACCAACCTAGCTGTTTATCCAAATCCAGCAAATGAAATAATTACGATTCAATTGAATGCTAATAGCTTTATAAAACAAATTCAGTTAGTAGATATGTTAGGTCGTGTAATCAGAAAAGAAAGCTATTCTTCCAGCAATTATTCGGAAGTAATGAATATAAAAGAAATTGGAAGCGGCACTTATTTTGTTGAAGTCACCTCTGATTCTAATAAAAAAGAAATTAAGAAAATAATAATTAATTAAAACTATAATAGAAAATTAGAATCCTTATAATTTAAATTATGAGAATTTGTAATTGATTTTCAATTTTTCCTTTTCAAGAATTCTTAAAGTAGGATAGCCTTTACGTCACTCTAAAGGCTATTCTATTTTTTATTAATTTGCAGTTCTATAAATTCAAAATGAAACAAAAACTTAATCTCGACACTTGGAATCGAAAGGAGCATTTCTTGTTTTTTAAACAAATGGAAGAACCTTTTTTTGGAATTACAACCGTTATAGATTGTACTATAGCTTATGAAAAAGCAAAAGAATTAAGAGTTTCTTTTTTTACCTACTATTTGCACAAAACCTTAGCTTCAGTAAATACTATTGAACCCTTTCGCTACCGAATTATTGACAACGAAGTTTATATTTTTGATTCTATTAATGCTTCTGCTACGATCTTAAGAGAAGATAAAACTTTTGGGTTTTCAATGATGGAATATAATGAAGATTGTATTGTTTTTTCAGAAATCGTAAAAAAGGAAATAGAAAGAATTCAATCCACTTCGGGCTTATTTACTAGAGACGAGTATGGAGAAAATCTAATTCACTTTTCGGCTTTACCTTGGATTAATTTTACATCGTTTTCACATGCTCGAAGTTTCACATGGGCAGACAGTTGTCCTAAAATATCTTTTGGTAAAATGACGGAAGAAAACGGTAAAAAATCAATGCCAATTTCAATTCATGTGCACCACGGATTAATGGATGGCTACCATGTTGGTTTATTAATTAATCATCTACAAGATTTGATGAATAGTTAAATACATGAAATTCCTTTGAAGGATTAATAATCAATTTCTTTAATAAACTTAAAAAAAGGGATGAAAATCCTTTCCTAATTTTGCCAAAAAGACTTTAATTCTTGATTAAAAATAAAAATATCGATTTTTTTTAATTTATAATCGATAATATGTAATTTACATACGATTAAAAGCAATATAAATAATTTGTGGATATTTAATTTATAATTAATATTGTAATAACAATTTTAATTATAAATTAAATGGAAAACACTACTAATATTAGATTAAATCCAGTTTTTGAATTATATCACGAAAACAATTTTTTAATAATAAAAAATCCTAATTATTTTAAAAGAAATTATGTTATATCAATTCAAGAAATTGAAAGTATTGAGCTGATTCGTTGTTTTTCTTTTTGGAAAAAAATAATTAAAGTGTATTTCAAATTTTGGAAACCAACTAAATCCTTTTTTTTAATAGTAAATTTAAAAAATGGTTGGAAAAACATTTTACTAAACGATTGTAATACCAAAAAAACCAAAAAGGCAATTAACAAAATAAATGAAATGCTGAGTAAAGAAACTTTGGAATTAGCTATTAATTAATTCTTGTTAAGAAAGTATAGGACGGAAAAAGGCTGCAAAAATGCAGCCTTTTTAAATTTTATTTTTCCGTTTTTTATTTACCCAAAAGTAAAATTTCATTAGCCACCACTTCAGTGATGTAACGTTTTTCACCGTTTTTATCATCATAAGTGCGGTGAGATAATTTACCTTCAATTGCAATTTCTTTACCCTTGATTACATATTTTTCAATAATGTCGGCAACTTTACCCCAAGCAGTTACGCGGTGCCATTCGGTTTGCTCTACTTTATCACCGTTTTCTTTATAATAAACCTCGTTGGTAGCGATAGTAATGTTTGCTACTTTTTTTCCTCCTTCTAGAGATTTAATTTCAGGATCTTGTCCTACATGCCCAATTAATTGTACTTTGTTTCTTAATGCATTCATGACTTTTAAATTTAAATTGTTACTAATTTTTTATTTATAATTATAGAAAGTTGTAGTTGCTTTACTTCCTTTCAACAATGCAAAATTGAGACGGTTTCTTAATAGTAATCGGTAAGTAACCATTTACTTTCGGTTGTAACTACTTGTAAACGTTTGTAAATGGAATTAATTTGTTATATTTGATAGACATTACTTAATTAAAATGCAAAAAGCCTGTTTAGAATGTAGCGAGAAAATTGTAGGTCGAGAGGACAAAAAGTTCTGCAGTGATGGTTGTCGCAATGCCTACAATAATAAAATAAACAAAGACAGCACTAATTTCATGCGCAATATCAATAATAAATTGCGTAAAAATTATAGAATACTTTCCGAATTAAACGAAGACGGTAAAACGAAAACCACCCGATCTAAATTATTAAATAACGGATTTGATTTTGAATATTTTACAAATATTTTAAACACAAAATCAGGAAATACTTACTTTTTTGTATACGATCAAGGCTATATGGCCTTGGAATCTGATTTTTTTATTTTAGTTAGAAAAGATGTTAAATAGCTATTTTTTAGTATTAGTTTTAAACGATGAAACAAATTAGCATACTTGGTTGCGGTTGGTTAGGATTGCCTTTAGCAAAATCGTTGCTTCAAAACGGGTATAGAATTTCTGGCTCTACAACTTCTGAGGAGAAAATCTCGGTATTGGAAAAAGCAGGAATTAGTCCGTTTTTAATCCGTTTATTAGATGTCAATATTGAAGGTGAAATAATTTCTTTTTTGAAAAATTCCGGAATATTAATTGTAGATGTTCCGCCAAAATTAAGGGGAGATTCTACTGAAAATTTTGTGGGAAAGATTCAAAATTTGATTCCTTTTATAGAAAATTCTTCTGTAAAGAAAGTGCTTTTTGTGAGTTCTACATCGGTGTATTCGGATGACAATACCTCAATTACTGAAGATACAATTCCAAATCCAGATACCGAAAGTGGAAGGCAATTAATTGAAGTTGAGCAACTTTTGCAAAGCAATAGCAATTTTCAAACAATAATAATACGTTTTGGAGGATTGATTGGAGAAGATCGGCATCCTATAAAATTTCTTGCAGGTAGATCCAATATTGAAAATCCGGAAGCGCCAATTAATTTAATCCATCAAATAGACTGCATCGGAATTATTGAATCAATTGTTCTTAAGTCTTCAAATGACAATTTAAAAGCGGGCGAAACCTTTAATGCGGTTGCTCCTTTTCATCCAACTCGAAAAGAGTATTACACCCAAAAGGCTTTAGCATTTAACTTGCCATTGCCACAATTTAACGAAAGTAAACTTTCCATCGGGAAATTAATTAGTAGCGATAAGGTGGAACAAGTTTTAGGGTATTCATTTTCTAAAAATAGACTATAAAAAAAGGTGCAATTTCTTGCACCTTTACTATTATTTACTGTTTAGACTACCAGATTATAACTCTTTTTTCTGGAGCTACATACATGCCGTCCCCTTCTTTAATATCAAATGCTTGAAAAAACGTATCCAAGTTTGTTAACGGTACATAAGCACGGTACATTCCCGGAGAATGCGGATCGGTTTTTACTTGATTTTTTAAAGCTTCATCGCGCATTTTACTTCTCCAGATAGTTGCCCAAGAAATAAATAAACGTTGCTCAGGAGTATAACCATCAATTAAACCCGGATTACCATTTTCTTTTAAATACAATTGTAAACCATCATAAGCAGCGTTAATTCCGCCTAAGTCTCCAATGTTTTCGCCTAATGTGAATTTACCATCTACATGCGTTCCAGGAAGTGGCTCTAATGCCGAATATTGATCTGCTAGAGCACCACCGAGTGATGTAAATTTAGTCATATCCTCTTCGGTCCACCAATCAATTAAATTACCATCTGCATTATAAGTTGCGCCTTGATCATCAAACCCATGAGAAATTTCATGTCCAATTACAGCACCTATTCCACCATAATTTACAGCTTCGTCTGCTTTATAATCGTAAAAAGGTGGTTGCAAGATTGCAGCAGGGAATACAATTTCGTTATACGATGGGTTGTAATACGCATTAACTGTTTGTGGCGACATACCCCATTCGGTTTTGTCTACTGGCTTTCCTAATTTGGCTAAATCCTTTTTCCAAGACCATTTGGAAACATTTTTCATGTTATCAAAATAACTTCCGCCTTCCGCTGGACTTTTCACAATCATTGCAGAATAGTCTTCCCATTTGTCAGGATAACCAATTTTAATAGTTAATTTATTTAATTTCTCTATCGCTTTTAATTTAGTTTCGGGCGACATCCAAGTTAAATTATTGATTCTTATTTCATAAGCACGAATCACATTTTTAATCATATTAAATGCTTTGGTTTTCGCCTCAGCAGGAAACATTTTCTCTACATATAATTTTCCTAAAGACTCTCCAACAGTTCCATTTACCACTTGCAATGCTTTTTCATGACGCGGACGTTGTTTTAAAGCACCTGTTAATGTTTTGCCGTAAAACTCCCAGTTAGCAGTTTCAATAGCTGTAGATAATTCTCCTGCAGACCCTCTCAATAACATCCAACGCATGTAGGCTTTCCAATCGTCTACTTTATTATCTTTAAAGATAGTTTGCAATGCAGCCATGTATCTTGGTTGCGAAACAATTACTGTATCTACTTTCGCAATTCCGATTCCTTTTATATAGTTATTCCAATCGATAATTGGTACCATTTTTTTCAAATCAGCGATAGAAGTTGGATTGTATTGTTTTTTACTATCTCTTCGTTCTACTCTATCTAACCTTGGTTTAGACATTGCAATTTCTAAAGCTAGAATTTTATCGGCATCCGCTTTGGCTTGTTCTGGAGTTTCGCCAAGGAACAATAACATTTTAGCTACGTGAAGTACGTATTTTTCTCTTTTTTCTTTAGAATCTTTATCTTCGGAAACGTAATAATCTCTATCTGGCAAACCTAAAGAACCTGGACCTAAGCTTACTACGTTTCTGTTACTGTCTTTTTCGTCAGCTCCAATTCCAAAACCAAAGAAACCAGCACCATCGCCAGCTGCTTCCGTTTCCATTAGTAGTTTTTGCAAATCCGCAGTATTTTTAACTGCATTAATTTTAGCTAAATAAGGTTTGATTGGAGTAATACCTTGCTTGTTTCTAGCAACAGTATCCATAACCGATTTGTATATATTGATGGCTTTACCTTGGTCAGTATTGGATTTATATTTTGGATCTTTGGTAGCGTCTTTCAAAATTGCCAAAGCATCTTTATCGGTATTCTGACGTAATTCATCAAAACTTCCCCAACGGGTTTTATCCGCAGGAATTTCAGTATTTTTAAGCCAAGTTCCGTTTACGAATTGAAAAAAGTTGTCGTTTGGACGAATCGTTTTATCCATTAAATCTATCGATATTCCTGGTTTTTTTTGCTGTGCGTTACCTTGGTTTAAGGCTAGTAAACCTGCTGCCAAGAAACCAAGCTTAATTGTAGTTTGTATTTTCATATTTTGATTTTTGTTTGTTTGCACAAATCTATTAATTTTTACTAAACCAAATGTTAAAAATCTAATTTTATGATTAAGACTATTAATGTATTTTTTAATTGATTTAGATGTTTTGTACCTTTGAAAAAAAAGATGTTACGCAAACTTAAAGAGTATCGAATTTTAATTGGATTTTTTGTGCTGTTTTCCATAATTACAATTAGTGCCTTTTACACTGTTTTAAAACCAAAAAAATCGTTACAAATTTACAATCCTAGTGATGTGAATCCAGAAATGGTAGATTCTACTATTCAATATGTAGCAATTGACCATACTATTGCCGATTTTTCTTTTACTAATCAAAATGGAAAAACCATCACCCAAAAAGACTATGCGAGCAAGATTTACGTTGCCGATTTTTTCTTTACCACTTGCGGTTCTATATGTCCAAAAATGACTAATAATATGGTTTGGTTACAAAATCAAATAAAGAACAATCCTAGGGTTTTATTACTTTCCCATTCGGTTACACCAGATATTGATAGCGTTTCTGTTTTAAAAAAATATGCTCTTAAAAAAGGAGTTATCGACAGCAAATGGAACTTAGTTACCGGAAATAAAAAAGACATTTATTTCATTGCCCGAAAATCGTATTTGGCGGTAAAAACTGGAAACCCATCGGAAATGTATGATATGGTGCATACCGAAAATTTTGTTTTAATAGATACCAAAAGACGCGTTCGCGGGTTTTATGATGGCACTAATTTGGACGGCCCTACCAAACCCGGAATAAAAAACGTAAAACAACTATTAGAAGATATTAATTTTCTTTGTTCCGAAAAAGAGTAAAAAAGAAAGTTACTTAGTTAAAATAAGTTCTAATTATTTCTTAAACTTGACATTTATCCTAAATTTTACGTTGCAAATACTTACTTTTGTATTTTAATTCAATCTAAATAAAGCCGTGCAAATTACCGTCGGGGAACTTAAAATTGGGCAAAAGGGGATTATAGTCGATTTCAACATCGATAATATTCCGTTGAAATTACTCGAAATGGGTTGTTTGCCTGGCAATACAATTGAATTAATTCAAACTGCACCCTTTGGTTGTCCTTTGTATTTTAATGTAAACGATTCGCATGTAGCCATTCGATTAGAAACTGCAAAAGAAATAACGGTGGTCATTGAAAACAAAAATTAATGGCAAAAGACACTATAAAAGTTGCACTAATTGGGAATCCTAACACTGGGAAAACTTCGGTTTTTAACCAACTTACTGGCTTGCACCAACAAGTGGGAAATTACCCAGGAATAACCGTAGAAAAGAAAATAGGCATTTGTAAACTCAACGAAACCAACAAAGCAACCATTATCGATTTACCTGGAACTTACAGTTTAAACGCTAGTTCAATCGATGAAAATGTAGTTATTGAATTGCTCATGAATAAAAAAGACGAAAACTTTCCCGATGTGGTGGTTGTAGTTTCGGAAGTGGAAAATTTAAAACGAAACCTTCTTCTTTTTACTCAAATTAAAGATTTAGAAATTCCCACCGTTTTGGTTATCAACATGAGCGACCGCATGAAACTAAAAGGGATTGAATTAGATATTCCAATGTTAGAACAACAACTGCAAACCAAAATTGCCTTAGTTAGTTCTAGAAAAAACATCGGAATTGAAAAAATAAAAGAATTGATTCTAAATTACGAATCACTTTCTACCCATCCTTGTTTAAATGCTTCTTCAATTGACCCCGAGTATTTTGATAAATTAAGAAAAGCATTCCCAAATCAATTGGTTTATAAACTTTGGTTGGTAATTACCCAAGATGTAAATTTCTTGAATTTAGACCGAAACGAAATGAAAAGTTCGTTTACTAAATCGCATGCCGACTTAAAGCGATTACAGCAAAAAGAAACCATCAAGCGGTACCAATTTATAAACGAAACCTTAAAATTAAGTCAAAAAGTAGATCAGTCTAAAGCCTCCGATGTTAGAGCAAAACTAGATCGGGTTTTAACGCATAAAATCTTTGGTTACTTGATTTTCTTTGTGGTTTTGTTTGCTATTTTCCAGTCTATTTTTGATTGGAGTAGCATCCCAATGGATTTCATTGACAGTTCGTTTGCCAATTTGGGTTCTTATGCCAAAATGCATTTGCCTGCAGGTGAATTTACCAATTTGATAAGTGAGGGAATTATTCCTGGAATTGGAGGAATATTAATATTTATTCCACAAATTGCCTTCCTATTTCTGTTTATTTCTGTTTTGGAAGAAAGTGGGTATATGAGTCGGGTAGTTTTTTTAATGGATAAAATAATGAGAAGATATGGCCTTTCCGGAAAAAGTATTGTGCCATTAATCTCGGGAACTGCTTGTGCAATTCCGGCAATTATGGGTGCTAGAAACATTGAAAATTGGAAAGAACGATTAATCACTATTTTAGTAACCCCATTCATTACTTGTTCCGCTCGATTACCAGTTTATGCAATTTTAATTGCGCTAATTATTCCTCAAAAAAGAATTTTTGGATTCTTGAGTTTACAAGGTTTAACCCTTATGGTTTTATATCTATTAGGTTTTGGAGTTGCTCTATTTTCGGCGTATATTTTAAATAAAATTTTGAAAATAAGTTCCAAATCGTATTTTGTGGTAGAAATGCCAAGTTATAAAATTCCGCTACTTAAAAATGTTGCCATTAACATTTTAGAAAAAACGAAAGCATTTGTTTTTGGTGCCGGTAAAATCATTTTAGCAATATCAATAATCCTATGGTTTTTGGGTTCTCACGGACCAAAATCTACTTTTGGAAATGCCGAAAAAATAATTTCTCAAAAAACTGAAATTAATGCAGTAAATCGGGATAATCTAGTGAGCGAATACAAACTAGAACATTCGTATATTGGAATTATAGGAAAATCTATTGAGCCCGCAATTAAACCCCTTGGTTACGATTGGAAAATAGGAATTGCCGTAGTAAGTTCGTTTGCTGCCCGGGAAGTTTTTGTAGGAACACTTGCAACCATTTACAGTGTAGGGAGCCACAGCGACCAGGAAAAAACAATTAAAGACCAAATGAAAAATGAAGTTCGTGAAGACGGCAGCAAGACTTTTAATTTTGCAACTGGGGTTTCATTATTGCTTTTTTATGCCTTTGCAATGCAATGTGTGAGCACTTTAGCCATTGTTAAAAAAGAAACTAATTCGTGGAAATGGCCTATAATTCAATTATTTTTCATGACCGGATTCGCTTATTTAACGGCACTTATAGCCTATCAGTTTTTAAAATAAACCATAATTAGAAGTTGCAAAAAAACCCGTAAATTGAAAGTGCAGATCATCATATGGAATTTGGCCCATATTCATAAATTATACTAATTTGAAAAACTGTTTAAAAAAGATGGAAACTTAAGTTATATAAACTGCAAGCGCATCATTTAAACTCTATTTAAAATCAATAAATTGGTATTGTTTTTGATGATTTTCAAAAAATTTATTTCATGAAAAAAAACATACTGCTCTTTTTTTCTTTAATTTACATCGCCTCTTTCGGGCAAAATAAATTAGATAAATCTAAAAGTGAACTTAATTCTGGAGGATCTAATAAGAATCATAGTAGTACTTCCTATTCTAGTTCTTCTGGTTCATCCAAATCAAAATCTTCAAATGGCGAAAAAATCTTAGGCGAGGTTATAGCAGATATTTTTATTTATGCCACTTTTGGGGTATTTAAATATGGTGTTGTTGGAGATTATAATAATGAAAATCACCTATATAATAACTTGACTCCGTATCCATATTACAATCGAAAATCAGGAAATTTTGAAAATTCAGATACTGTTTCGATTACTATTAACAAATCCCGATTAGATATTGAAAATAGTTTTGTGTACAACAGCAGTGCCTTGTTTGGAAACCATTTAAAAGCAAAAATTCGTCCGTTTAAATACTTTTATTTGCAAACCGATTTCCACCAACTTTTTGAAATAAATAAAATTGATAATACTGCCAATCGTCTTTCATTATTTCAATTTAACTTAAATTATGATCGAATTCGATTAGAAAAATTTAACTTTGGTTGGAATTTAGGAGCAACTTATGTGGGCAATGAAGTGAAAAAAGCTGGTTTTGCTTATGGTTTAAATGCTGAATATTTCATGGAAAATAGAATTAGTTTTCTTGCTGCTGCAAAATGGAGTCAAATTAATAATTTGCCTGTTAATACTTATGAATTGAAAGGTAAGTTTCATAGAAATAATTATTACTTTTCTTTAGGATTAGAACACTTGAAAATTGCAACCCCGACCTATACTTTGGTGGCACTTGGTGGCGGAATTTATTTTTAAAATATAAAAAAATGCAACAAATACTCGTTTACTTTGCTTTAGGAATTGCCTTAGCTTATTTATACAATAAATTTTTTGGGAAGAAAAAGCCTAAAAAAAATTGTGGGGAGGATGATTGTGGTTGTCATTAAATTACTGAAAAATCTTGACACAAATTCCGATAATGTTCACTAATTATTGAGATTATAAAATCAAACTCCACAAATAAGAAATTAGTGAAATTAAAAACATTAAAAATTCTATTCTAATCCATTAAAACAATTTGTATATATTGCTTTTTAGGCTTTACAATTTGACCTTCTTTTGGATACGGAGCAACTTCAATTGATTTTATTTTTTTAGGAAAATAAGTTGCAAACCATTTGAAGTTATCCTCTTTATTTTTAGAATTAAATGTTACCGATTTTTCTTCCAGCAATTTCTTGTCTTTGTATACTTCAACAGTTGCAGAAACTTCTCCAGCCCAAATACAAGTTACTCCCTCTGGACATCTTGAATCATCAGAAACACTTTGCAGTCGTAAATAATATCCCGATTTAGGAACGCACTTTTTAGTGGTAATTTTAAGTTCGCTTTGGGCGAAAAGAGAACCACCAGAAAGCACTATAAAAAGAGTAAGATATTTTGTCATAAGTTTAATTTTTTACTAGAAACAACGGAATGTTTATTTCGTGTCTAACCTTGTCAACAGTCGTACCAAATAGTAAATCTTTAAATCCAGTATGCCCATGGGTTCCCATTACCAAGATATCAAAATCTCCTTCATTTACAATTTTTGAAATGGCTTTCGTTGGTTTTCCAAATCCCAATTGAATGACAACTTTAAATCCTTTAGCAACTAACATTTCTTGGTATTCCATCAATAATTTTTCATCGATTGTGGTTTCATGGTCATCCGTATTTCCTCCGTAAACCATTGCTCCCACCGTTTCAACTACGTGAATTAAAGTGTATTGTGCTGCTTTTCCTCCTAATTCAAAAGCGCTATTTATAGCTTTTTCATCAGCAAAAGAAAAATCTACAGCTACTGCAATATTCTTTTTACTGTACGATTCCGATTGTTCGAAATTCAAATTAATATTATGCGGCAAGTGATTGTGGCTTTTATTTTTGACTTTGGCCAATATCGGATTAAAAACAACATATAATAGTAAAATTAAAAACCCAATCGCTAACGGAACTACGGTTAACCATAAAACCATTGGATGTGAGGAAGTTTCTAACCATCCTTTAATTTCATCAAAAACCAATTTGGCGTTTAAAGAAACTATAATAACAGCAATAATCCATGAAACAAATTGTGTAATTTTGCTAATGTGAAAGCCTTTCATTTTCGATTTGTCACTTACAAAATGGATTAGCGGAATAATTGCAAAACCCAATTGCAAGCTCAAAACAACCTGACTAAAAATCAGCATTTTTCCTGTAGCGCTTTCGCCATAAATTAGTATAATAAGCACCGCCGGAATAATTGCAATTATACGCGTAATTATTCGGCGAACCCAAGGCTGAATTCGTAAATTTAAATAACCTTCCATAATAATTTGTCCGGCTAAAGTTCCAGTTATTGTTGAACTTTGTCCTGCAGCAATCAATGCAACGGCAAATAAAATAGGAGCCCATTTATTTCCTAAAATAGGCGATAAAAGTTGGTAAGCATCTTGAATTTCGGCAACCTGAAACAACCCATTTTTATGAAAAGTGGCTGCCGCCAAAATTAAAATTGCAGCATTGACAAAAAAGGCTAAGTTCAAGGCAATTGTGCTGTCAATAAAATTATATTTCAAAGCCTGTTTGATTCCTTCGTTGCTTCGGTCAAATTTCCTAGTTTGTACTAAAGAAGAATGCAAGTATAAATTGTGTGGCATCACGGTAGCGCCAATAATCCCAATGGCAATATAAAGCGCAGCCTTATTAGGTAACGATGGAATTAATCCTGCCAATACTTTTCCCATTTCGGGTTGGGCGAAAAACATTTCAAACACAAACGATAGACCAATAATCAATACCAATGCAATAACGAATGCTTCCATTTTTCGGATGCCTTTATTGATTAAAAAAAGCAATAAAAAAGTATCCAACACAGTAATTAAAACGCCATAAATTAATGGTAATCCAGTAAGTAAATTTATCCCGATTGCCATTCCTAGTACTTCGGCCAAATCGCAAGCGGCGATAGCAATTTCGGCAAGGAAATACAAAATATAATTTATAAATGGCGAATAGGTTTCTCGAGAAGCTTGCGCCAAATCGCGCTGGGTAACAATTCCAAGTCGCGCGCTCAAACTTTGCAAAAGCAACGCCATCAAATTACTCATCAATAAAACCCAAACCAAAGTATACCCAAATTGGCTTCCTCCTGCTAAATCGGTTGCCCAATTTCCAGGATCCATATAGCCAACGCTTATCAAATAGGCTGGTCCTAGAAAAGCTAAAACTTTTCTAAAACCTTTTCTTTTGCCATCGGTTGGAACCGATTGATTTACTTCTTCAAGTGATTTGCCCATAGGTAATTACTAATTCAGGTCAAAAATACAGATTAAATTTTAAAGAATTCTATATATTTGAAACGTGAAACACTACCATTACATATTTACTGGTTCAGGATTATCCGCTTTAATGACGGTTTATGAAATGATATTGTCTGGAAAATTTCAAGATAAATCGATTTTGTTATTAGATGCAAATCCTAAAAAAACCAACGATAGAACCTGGTGCTTCTGGGATGAATCTGATTTATTTGATGAAATAATTTCCAAAAAATGGAGAAGTGCACTTTTTGCAAATGAAAATTTTGAAAGAAATATTGATTTGAAGCCCTATCAATATAAAATGATTCGTGGATTAGACTTTTATAATTTGGTTTTTGATTTAATTGAAAAGCAGGATAATATTACTTTTGTAAATGAAAAAGTGCTCCGATTTCAAGATAATGACACTGAAGTTTTGGTCGAAACAGAAAAAAAAAATTTCATTTGCGATAAACTTTTCAATAGCATTTATTATCCAGAAATTGCAAAATCACAAACTAAATTTCCAATTTTGTCGCAACATTTTGTTGGTTGGTTTGTAAAAACAAAAGAACCTGTTTTCAATCCAGAAATAGCAACTTTCATGGATTTTTCAATTGAGCAAAATGGAAACACAAGATTTATGTATGTCTTGCCGACCTCTTCCAACGAAGCCTTGCTTGAGCCTACTTTATTTTCTCATCATTTGTTAGCAATTGAAGATTATGAAAAAGAAATCAAACTGTATCTAAAAAAATTGAATGTTTCTGAATTTGTCATCACCGAAAAAGAACAAGGAAATATCCCAATGACGTGTTATCCGTTTTGGGAAAACAATTCAAAAAATATTGTAAATATAGGTTCCGCTGGCGGTTGGACAAAAGCCAGTACTGGTTTCACTTTTCGGCACACCATAAAAAAAGCTAAAAATTTAGTTGTATTTCTTCAATCAGAAAAAGACCTTAGGAAATTTTATAAAAAGGAAAAATTTTGGTTCTACGATTTGCTTTTTCTTGATGTTTTAGATAAAAACAACGCATTGGGTTCTAGAATATTTTCATCCTTATTTGAAAAAGGAAATGCTACTTTGATATTTAAATTTCTCGATGAAGAAACGACTTTTTTAGAAGACCTGCAGGTGATTTGGAAATGCCCAACAAGATTATTTATTAAAGTATTATTAGGGCGTATTTTCCGATTTTAAATTTTCTATCTCGCAATAACAAATCTTTATGATTAGAAGCGTTCTAAAGATTAGAATTCTAATTATCTTTGCAATGATTTTTAATCAAAATTCAGAAATCAACAATCTAAAATTAAAAAAATATGTATCCAGAAGAAATGGTAAAACCAATGAGAGCAGAACTTTCTGACGCTGGTTTTCAAGATTTATATAATGCAGAAGCAGTAGAAAGCGCTTTAAAATTAGAAGGGAGTACCCTAGTAGTAATCAATTCGGTTTGTGGATGTGCTGCAAGAAACGCTCGTCCAGGTGCAAAAATGAGTTTGGATGGAGCAAAAAAACCAGACCATTTAGTAACGGTTTTTGCAGGTGTTGATAAAGATGCGGTAGATGCTGCTCGCCAACACATGTTCCCTTTTCCTCCATCATCGCCTTGTATGGCATTGTTCAAAAACGGCGAATTGGTGCACATGCTAGAGCGTCATCACATTGAAGGTCGTCCTGCTGAAATGATTGCAGAAAACTTGAAAGACGCTTACGCGGAATTCTGTTAAGACGTAACAAACAAAAATTTTAGCCACAGATTCACAGATTAATAATAAAATCTGTGAATCTGTGGCTATTTTTTAATTTACAACCCTGTCAGAGTTTTGAACTCTGACAGGGTTTTTTAAACTAAATTTTTTATCTTTGCACCTGAATTCTTCCATTTAGAATTCAAAAACATTTCTGTACAGACGCAATTAATTGCGTCTCTAACCTTAAAACGTTTATAGCATGCAACTGTATAACACTTTAAGCGCAGAAGAAAGAGCCGAACTTATAGACCAAGCCGGCAAACAACGACTTACGTTGTCCTTCTATGCGTATGCCAAAATTGAAGACCCTAAAAAATTTCGTGACGAATTATTTATAGCGTGGAATCACCTCGATGCCCTAGGAAGAACGTATGTTGCCAAAGAAGGAATCAATGCCCAAATGAGTGTTCCTGCCGAGAATATTGAAGCTTTTCGGGAAACTTTAGAGGCCTATGATTTCATGAAAAACATTCGTTTGAATGTTGCTGTTGAACACGACGATCATTCGTTTTTAAAACTAACTGTTAAAGTTCGCGACAAAATAGTAGCGGATGGTTTGAACGACGAAACGTTTGATGTAACCAATATTGGAGTGCACTTAAGAGCGGCAGAATTCAACCAGATTTTAGAAGATCCAAATACTATTGTTGTCGATTTTAGAAACCACTACGAAAGTGAAATTGGACATTTTAAAGGGGCAATCACTCCCGATGTAGAAACATTTCGCGAATCATTACCCATCATCAACGAACAATTAATAGATTTTAAAGAAGATAAAAATCTAGTAATGTACTGCACCGGAGGAATCCGATGTGAAAAAGCATCTGCCTATTTTAAACACCAAGGATTTAAAAATGTATTCCAATTGGAAGGTGGAATTATTAATTACGCCAAACAAATCAAGGAAGAAAATATTGAAAGTAAATTCATCGGGAAAAACTTTGTTTTCGATCATAGACTTGGGGAAAGAATTACCAACGACATTGTTTCCCAATGCCACCAGTGCGGAAAACCTTGCGATGACCACACCAATTGTGAAAACGATGGTTGCCATTTATTATTTATTCAGTGCGACGAATGCAAATCTGCGATGGAAAATTGCTGTTCAGTAGAATGTTTTGACACCATTCATTTGCCATTAGTAGAACAAGTAAAACTAAGAAGAGGGCTTCAAGTAGGAAACAAAGTCTTCCGAAAAGGAAAATCGGATAAATTATTATTCAAACATTCGGGCGAACTGTCGGATAAATCTTTGGCTTTAGCCGAAAATAAAGAACATAAACCAAAAGAAATTCGTCAAAAAATCAAAATTAAAAAAGTACTTCTTGGCAAAGTAGAACATTACTATGTAAAGGCAAAGGTCGGACTTTTTAGCATCGAAAACAACGAACTTCACGTTGGAGATAAACTCTTAATTTCTGGACCAACAACGGGTGCCGAAGAATATATTTTAGAAAAAATGCTCGTTAACGGAAAAGAAAATACCACTGCATTTCCGGGAGACAAAGTAACTTTTGAAGTGCCATTTAGAGTTCGATTGTCGGATACTTTGTATAAAATTGTGGTGTAAAAACCTAAATCAATACGTTTCCAGTAACATAAATCCCTAATTCCTATGGTTATTTTTAGCCGCGGTTTTTGGGATTTTTTTATTAGAATTTATTTTATAAAAATACTATCTTTACAAATTAATCGTTTTATGAACTTAAATTGCTTTCTGGCAATACTACTATATAATTATGGCATGTACAAGTTGTTCAACTTCGGATGGTGGTGCACCAAAGGGTTGTAAAAATAATGGGACTTGCGGCACCGATAGCTGCAATAAATTGACCGTTTTCGATTGGCTTTCTAATATGAGTTTGCCAAATGGCGAGACACCGTTTGATTGTATCGAGGTTCGTTTTAAAAACGGAAGAAAAGAATTCTATAGAAACACCGAAAAACTAACATTAAGCATTGGCGATGTTGTTGCTACAGAAGCGTCTCCAGGTCATGACGTTGGGATTGTAACTCTTACAGGAGAATTGGTAAAGATTCAAATGAAGAAAAAAGGAGTTAATCACACGAGTGCTGAAATTGCAAAAATATACCGAAAAGCATCCCAAAGAGATATTGACATTTGGAGTGATTCCCGCGATAAGGAAGAAGCTATGAAGATTAAAGCACGCGAAATTGCAATTGCTTTAAAGTTACAAATGAAGATCTCAGATATTGAATTTCAAGGAGATGGATCTAAAGCGATTTTTTATTATACTGCTGAAGACCGCGTAGATTTTCGTCAATTAATTAAGGAATTTGCGCAAGTTTTTAAAGCAAGAATAGAGATGAAACAAGTGGGCTTTCGTCAAGAAGCAGCTCGCCTTGGCGGAATTGGATCTTGCGGTAGAGAGTTGTGTTGTTCTACTTGGTTAACCGATTTTAGAAGTGTAAATACCTCAGCGGCTAGATACCAACAATTATCCTTAAATCCACAAAAATTGGCTGGGCAATGCGGAAAATTGAAATGTTGTTTGAATTACGAATTGGATACTTATTTGGATGCTCTTAAAGATTTTCCAGAATTTGAAACCAAATTACATACCGAAAAAGGAGATGCTATTTGCCAAAAACAAGACATCTTTAAAGGGCTAATGTGGTTTGCTTACACCGATAATTTTTCGAGTTGGCATATTTTAAAAATCGATCAGGTTAAAGAAATAATTGCCCAAAACAAAGAGAAAAAAAGAGTTTCTTCTTTAGAAGATTTTGCTATTGAAATTGTAGTAGAACAAGAAGCCAACTTTAACAACGCAATGGGCCAAGAGAGTTTAACGCGTTTTGACCAACCTAAAAGAAGTAAAAACAAGTCCAAAAATAAAGCTCCGAATTCAAACCCAAACCAAAACCCAAATTCGAAGCAAAATCCAAATTCCAAACAAGGACAAGGGCAAAATCAAAACCCAAAGCCTGAAAATAAAAGACCCGTAATTATTATTAAAAAAAATGAAGATCCTAAATAGCATTCTATTTATTTTAATGGTGTTGTTTGTCATTTCTTGCGACAATAAACTCGTTTTCGACGAATATAAATCTATAGGAAATTCTTGGCATCAGGACAGTATTCTTACTTTTAAATTACCAAAATTAGAAAGTAAAAAAAGATTCAATTTGTTTTTAAATGTTAGGGACAATAATGATTATCCGTTTGATAATTTATTTTTAATTGTATCCTTAGACCAACCAAATAAAAAAGTAATTGTAGATACTTTAGAGTACAAAATGGCAAATCCAGACGGAACTCTTATGGGGGAAGGATTCACAGACATTAAAGAAAGTAAACTTTTTTACAAAGAAAATGTGCCTTTCAATCAAAAAGGAGAATATAAAATACACATCCAACAAGCGGTTAGACAAACTGGAAAAATTGCTGGAGTTGAAAATTTAAAAGGAATTTCTGAAATAGGTTTTCGAGTAGAATCTACAAATTAATACAGTATGGCAGTAACAAATAATAGTAAAAAAAACACGCCGTTAAAAGACATGAAATACTACCAAAAGAAATTTTGGAAGGCCTTTTTCTATAGTATTGGAGGACTGTTCTTATTCTTCTTGTTTGCTTCATGGGGCCTCTTTGGAAAAATGCCTTCTTTTGAAGATTTAGAAAACCCAAACTCCAATTTAGCTACTGAAATTATATCCTCTGATGGAGTTACTTTAGGTAAATTTTACAACGAAAACAGAACCGCTATTAAATACAAAGATTTGCCAAAATCTCTTGTAGACGCACTAGTTTCTACCGAGGATGAACGATTTTATGAACACTCCGGTATTGATGCTAGACGTACCTTTGGCGCTGCAGCAAAATTAGGATCAAACGGTGGAGCGAGTACCATTACGCAACAATTAGCTAAACTTTTATTTCATGGCGAAGGATCTAAATTTCTTCCTTTTAGAATGATTCAAAAAGCGAAAGAATGGATTATTGCAGTTCGATTAGAAAGACAGTACACTAAAAATGAAATTATCGCTTTATATTTCAATCAAGTAGATTTTGTTAATGGCGCGGTTGGAATACGTTCTGCGGCAAAAGTATATTTCAACAAAGAGCCAAAAGATTTGAAAATAGAAGAAAGTGCTCTTTTGGTAGGAATGCTTACTAATCCGTCACTTTTTAACCCTGTTCGTCGTCCAGAAAAGGCAATCAAAAGAAGAAATATAGTATTAGGCCAATTGGTCAGAAATAATCATTTGGAAGAAGCAGCAAAAAATATTATAGAGAAAAAACCGATCGTTTTGGATTTCCATCCAGAAAGTCATTTGGATGGTACCGCTACTTATTTTAGAGAATACCTTCGCGATTATATGAAAAATTGGGTTAAGGAAAATAAAAAACCCGATGGCGAAGAATATGATATTTATGGTGATGGTCTAAAAATTTATGTAACTCTAGATTCTAAAATCCAAGAGCATGCCGAGGAAGCCGTTTTAGAGCATGTTAAAAACTTACAAGAAGAGTTTTTTATCCAACAAAAAGCAAATAAAAATGCTCCATTTGTAAATATTACCGATGCTGAAACTGATAAAATTTTCAATCAAGCCATGAAAAGTTCCGAGAGATGGCGTATTCTAAAAGCAGACGATAAAACGGATGAAGAGATTATCGCATCTTTTAAAGTTAAAACCAAAATGACCGTTTTCTCTTGGAAAGGAGATCGCGATACCATCATGACACCTCTAGATTCTATTCGTTATTACAAGCATTTTCTACAAGCAGGGTTGATGTCTATGGAGCCACAAACAGGTCAAATAAAAGCTTGGGTTGGCGGTATAAATTACAAATATTTCCAGTACGACCACGTAGGCCAAGGAGCCCGTCAAGTAGGCTCCACCTTCAAGCCTATTGTATATGCAACAGCTATAGAGCAATTAGGAATGTCCCCATGCGACACTTTGCTAGACGCACCTTTCATGATCAGAAAAGGCCGCCACCACGTAACCGAAGATTGGGAACCAAGAAATTCAGATAATAAATACCGTGGAATGATGACGCTAAAGAGAGCATTAGCCAATTCGGTAAATATTATTTCTGCCAAATTAATAGACCGAACAGGTCCTGAGGCAGTTGTTGAACTTGCAAAAAAATTAGGCGTAACCTCCGAGATTCCAGTGCAGCCATCCATAGCTCTTGGTGCCGTAGACATTACCGTGCAAGACATGGTAGCTGCTTACAGCACTTTTGCTAACCAAGGTGTTTACATAAAACCGCAATTTATTTCAAGAATCGAAGATAAAAACGGTGCTGTAGTTTTCGAACCTATTCCCGAATCCCACGATGTATTAAGCAAAGACGTTTCTTTTGCCGTAATAAAATTACTTGAAGGAGTTACCGAAGGTGGCTCTGGTGAAAGACTAAGAACTGAAGGTGGCGGTAGCGGTGACAACCGTTGGACAGGCTATCCTTATGTTTTTAAAAACCCAATTGCAGGTAAAACAGGAACGTCCCAAAACCAATCCGATGGTTGGTTTATCGGTATGGTGCCTAATCTAGTTACTGGCGTTTGGGTTGGTTGTGAAGACCGTTCGGCACATTTTAAAAGTATCACTTACGGTCAAGGAGCAACCGCTGCATTGCCTATTTGGGGGTATTTTATGAAAAAATGTTACGAGGATCCAGACCTCCTAATCTCCAAAGACGAATTCGAAAGACCTGAAAATTTCTCTATAAAAGTAGATTGCTACTCAGCGCCTAAACACGTTGCTACTGATTCTACCAATACCGAAGAGCAAAATCCAGATGAATTTGGCCTCTAGTTTTTTTAGAAGCTATTCCTGCTATACGCTCTATCTTTATCTTTTTAAAGATAAAAGATAAAGGATGCCGCTTCTATCAGGGCTAAGCAATCTGGAAGATAGGGAATCAAATAAACAATATCCAAATAAATAAAACTTCTTGTTTTACTATGATAAATAAAAAAGTCAACTCGGTTAAAGAAGCCCTTCATGGAATTGAAGACAACATGACCATTATGTTAGGTGGATTTGGCCTTTGCGGAATTCCCGAAAACAGTATTGCCGAATTAGTTAAAAAACAAACAAAAAATCTAACGTGTATTTCCAATAATGCCGGTGTAGACGACTTCGGACTTGGATTACTTTTACAACAAAAACAAATCCAAAAAATGATTTCGTCTTATGTTGGCGAAAATGCTGAATTTGAACGACAAATGCTGTCCGGAGAATTAGATGTCGAACTTATCCCACAAGGTACTTTAGCTGAAAGATGTCGTGCAGCGCAAGCAGGAATACCAGCATTTTTTACACCAGCAGGATACGGAACCGAAGTAGCTATTGGTAAAGAAGTTAGAGAATTCAATGGTAAAATGCACGTTATGGAACATGCTTTTAAAGCCGATTTTTCAATAGTGAAAGCCTGGAAGGGCGACGAAGCAGGAAACCTAATCTTTAAAGGAACTGCAAGAAACTTCAATCCCTGCATGTGTGGCGCCGCCAAAATTACCATTGCTGAAGTTGAAGAATTGGTTCCCGCAGGAACCCTAGATCCTAATCAAGTGCACATCCCAGGAATATTAATCCAACGTATCTTTCAAGG
>Ga0114971_10000301_pt1 | contig 31749 bp, 31 predicted proteins | sample M_140625_MF_Meta_FD_87320 | JGI IMG/M metagenome (GOLD analysis project Ga0114971, IMG submission 87320) | Freshwater microbial communities from Lake Montjoie, Canada to study carbon cycling - M_140625_MF_MetaG | ecosystem: Environmental > Aquatic > Freshwater > Lake | place: Lake Montjoie... | reverse complement strand
GTCCGCCATGTCCTGGCGGTGCCGGCCATGTTGTTCGCCGCCGGCCACGCCAAGAACGACATCCCCTCCGTGCTCAACACCTACGCCGCGGAGACGGGGCTACGGATCGACTACGGCCGGGAGCTGGGGGTGGATCTCAAGATGATCCAGGCGGCCGCCGCCCGCGTCCGCAGCTGTCTCGATGGGGCCGATGCCGCCGCCCGGGCCGCCGGTCGCTCCCCCGTTCCCCTCCACGACACCCTGCTGGTGGTGGTGGGGCGGGGCTCCTCCGATCCGGATGCCAACTCCAACGTCTCCAAGGTGACACGGATGCTGGTGGAGGGCTTTGGCTTCGGCTGGGGTGAAACGCTCTATTCCGGCGTCACCTTCCCCCTGGTGGAGCCCGGCCTGCGGCAGGTGGTCAAACTCGGCTACCGCCGCCTGGTGGTTTTTCCCTATTTCCTGTTCTCAGGCGTGCTGGTCAGTCGCATCCGCCAACACAGCGAGCGGGTGGCGGCCGACCATCCCGACCTGGAGGTGCTGCAGGCCTCCTACCTCGGCGATCATCCGCTGGTGTTGGACACCTTTGGCGAGCGGGTGGCGGAGGTGTTGCGCGGCGACACCAACATGAACTGTTCGCTCTGCAAATACCGGGCCCAGGTGCTTGGCTTCGAGCGGGAGGTGGGGGCTCCCCAGCACAGCCATCACCACCACGTGGAGGGACTGGTGGAGAGCTGTCAGTTATGCGAGCGGGAATGCACCGGCGCCTGCCAGCCCGATGGGGTGCCCCTGCCCGTGGGGGACCACAGCCATGACCATGCTCACAGCCATGACCACAGCCATGACCACAGCCATGAGCATGCCCACAGCCATCACGCCCCCTATCCCCATGCCGACCATCCCCTGGGGCCCCGCACCCTGCGGCGCAGCGCCGAAGAATTTAGGCACGATTAACGGGCTCAGCCGTCTCATCGCCCTCGGATGTCCGGGGAATGGCGATTGATCACCAGGAGTGATCAATCGGCGATTTCCCCATGATTCTCATGTTTTCCCCAGGTTGATGGGGGTTTTTCCACAGATTGGCGGCGATCAGCAGCCGTTGGACCGGGGTGCTGTGGAAAGAGCGCGAATGTTCATCGACGCCTTGACAGCCCCCCATCCCTTGCGTTCGGTCATGGCTCGCCGCTCCGCTGGGCCCCATCGGCCTGGCCGCGATTCAGCGGGCGGAACGGGTCTCACCGGGATGGGGTGGATCGGCAGCGCCCAGCCCCCCCCTTTGACGGGGCAGGGGGCGGTGTGGCGTACTGGCCTGACGAAGCGGACGGACACGGCCCATGGGAGCGGAACGGAACCTCGATGGGACGTCGCCTGGGTCCGGGATGGCGGAGGTCGCCAGCGACGACTGCATCAGCCTGGAGGCGGAGGTGCCGGAGGTGCTGTTCCAGGGCCTGCGGACCTTCATCGAGGACCATCCCCACTGGGATCAATACAGCGTGATTACCTCCGCCCTGGCCGGCTTCCTGTTTCAGAACGGCTGCAGCCACCCCTCGGTGACCCAGCACTACCTCGATGGCCTGTTTCTGCGGCCCTGACCGCGAAGGGCTGGTGCCCAAAAAAAAGCGGAGGGGCCAACCTCCGCCTGCGTTTCTCCCTTGCCCGACCCGTTGAGAGGTCGCCCGCAGAGTTTGCGCCGATCCCCCCCGGCAAACTGTGGTGATGGACACCACTGGCTGGAACGGTGTGGTCGCCCTGACCACGCCACGAGGAGTTGCCCTCAGCCCAACCGTGCGCGCTCGGCGGCGGCGGCGCAGGCGCGCCACGTGATCGCCATCTCGGTGAGCGTTGGGCTCTGCCAGCCGGCGCTGGGCCAGCAGGCGCCATCGGTGACCAGCACGTTCCGGGCCCCCCAGCACTGGTTCCAGCCATCCACCACGCCCCCCTCCGCGCTGGAGGCCATGCGGGCGCCGCCCAGCTCATGGATGTAGTAGCCCGGTGGCGCCGCCCCCTGGCCCACCGCCACGCTGCCCTTGACCAGGGGCTCCAGCAGCGGCAGCACGAACAGGTCTTCGATCGGTTGAATCCGACCACCGGCCGCGGCGACGACCGCCTCCATCCGCTGGTGCATGTGGGCCACCATGGCCCGCTCGTTGTTCCCCCAGCGGCAGGCGATATGGGCGATCGGCAGTCCCCAGGCATCCCGCCGCTCCGGGTCGAGGGTGACCCGATTCTCGGGATCGGGCATCACCTCGCCATGGCCGATCAGGAAGCCCACCGCCTCGCCCCGGCGCCGCTGCAGCAGGGCCGGCGGATCGAAGCGCTGGAGTGCCGTCCAGAGGCCATAGCCCCGCAGAAAGGGGACATCGGGCCCGTGGCCGAGGTTGAGGGTGTTGGGGATGAAACAGCTGCCGGCGCCGGAGAGTTCGGTGGGGAGGGCGGGCGCCGGTAGGGCGGGAATCGAGAAGAAGCGACTGGTGGAGATGTGATCCATCAGATAGCGGCCCAGGCTGCCGGAGGGATCGATCAGGCCCCGCTCCTGATGGGCCTCCCCCGAGTGCAACAGGATCCGCAGCGTTTCAATCGTGGAGGCACAGAGCACCACCAGTGGCGCCCGCACCAGCTCCCGATGGCCGTTGCGGCCCACCACCACCACCCCTTCCGCCCTCTCCTGCCGACGATCCATCTGGAGGTGGCTCACCACCGCCTCGCTCCGCACCTGCACCCGCCCGGTGGCCAGGGCGCGGGCCAGGGTGCTCCCCTGGGCGCTGGAGGGGGGCCAGGGGCTGGAGGGGTGGCTCCTGGGCAGGGCAAAGCCACGGGAATGGATCAGGGGCAGATCCAACTCCCGCCGGATCGCCTGGCCCAGGTGCCGTTCCCCCGGGGTGAACGGCAGGGGCGGCCGGGTGTCGCCATCGGGAAGCTGGGGCAGGCCATCGCGGCCGCCGTGCACCCCCAGCAGCCGCTCCAGCCGCCCATAGAACGGGCTGAGGTCGCCGCTTCCGATCGGCCAGCTGGGGCCATGGCCATCCCGCTCCGCCGCCCGGAATTCCGCCTCCGACAGACGCAGGGTGATGCCCCCCCAGGTGAGGCTCTTGCCCCCCACCTGCCGACCCCGGGTCCAGAGGAATGGCGCAGCGTCGGGGGTGGAATAGGGATGGAGGCGTTCGTCCACGAACAGGTCGGGATTGGCCTTCCAGTAGCCGGGATGGTTGGCCTGCCGACGGTGACGACCGCTGCCGAGAGCGGCCAGGCGCCGCAGCGTATTGAGCGGTTCGCTGCCGAGGGCCCGCGCCGCCGAGAGCTGCGGTCCGGCCTCCAGCACCAGCACCCGCAGCCCGGCTTCGGCGAGCACCATCGCCGCCACCCCACCGTTGGCGCCGGCTCCCACCACGATGGCGTCGATGGCCTCGGGGGCGGGGGGATGGTCGTCCCTGGCGCCGGGCATGGGGCTGGCTGCCATCTCCGCCTCAGTCGAAGCGCAGTTCGCCGCGCACCTCCAGCCGCAGGTGGTCGGCGGGGGCCATGTACCGCTGGCGCAGATCGGCGAGGGTCGTGGGGGTCAGCCAGTCCAGCTGATCCAGCAGGTGCAGGGCCACCGCCTGCTTGGCCCGGCTGGCACCGTCCTCCACCTTGATGGCCACCCCCATGCCCTCCCCTACCCGGCTGAGGCACTGGATGCCCTCGGCCCCGCCCTTACTCAGCACCTGACCGTGGGCGCCGCGCATCAGTTCAGTGTCGAAGCGGCCCTCGCCGGCCACGAGCTGGGGATGGGCCAGCATGGCCCGGCTTAACCGCTCCAGATCAGGCTGTTCGCCGGCGCCCAGATGGGCAAACAGCAGCGCCATCTGCGACAGCTGCAGTTGCAGGGTGGGGGCACCGCAATCGTCGCGGGCGCTGAGGAGTTCCGCCGCCGGCAGGCCCAGCAGTTCCCCCACCCGTTTGAGCACCGCCTGCTGCAGGGGATGGTCCGGCTGCAGATAACTCTCCAGGGGCCAATGCAACCGCTTGCAGGTGGCCAGGAAAGCGGCGTGCTTTCCGGAACAGTTGTGCTCCAGGGGACTCGTCGCCCCGGAGGGGGTCGGGCATTGCAATTGGCTCGCTTCGATCTCCGCCCCCCACAGCAAGCGGAAGGCTTCCCTGGCCTGGACGGCCGTGCCGGCGTGGGAGGAGCAGGCGATCGCCAGTCCCCGATCCCCCGCGTTGACCCAGTCGGCGCTGCCGCTGCTCACAAACACCGTGGCCTGAAAGGGTTTGAGCGCCGAGCGAATGAAACTGAGATGGTGGGGGTCGCCGGCCCGCATCAACACCCGGCCCCGTTGGTCGCAGACCACGGCATGCACCCGGTGGCTGGATTCATGGATCCCGTTGCGCAACAGCCGTACTTCCAGGGGGGGAACCCCAGGACGAGTGGAACCGCTGAAGCTGGACGAGAGGGTCATGGGACCAGGGTCATGGGACCATTCGGGCAAGGCCGGGCCCAAGGCCAAGCCAGCCGGCCTGCAGAGCCTGGCAGAGGGCCGCGCCGCCCAGCAGCAGGACGAGCACCAGGACGGTTCCCTCCCGTAGACGGCGCAGCACCGGTCGCACCTCGTGGCGTGACACCAGCAGGTCCTGCTGACGCCAGGCCAGGGGCTTCTCCCATTCCTGGCCGTCGTACCAGCCCGACTCCTCATAGGCCACCCGCTCGGCCACCAGGCGTCGATCCACGTAGTGCCAGCCCAGCCATTGGCGCAGCAGCAGCAGCAGCGGCAGTCCCAGGGCGGCCACCGCCCCAGCCAACACCCACTGGGCCGGGTGGTGTCGCAGGGACCAGCTGCCGCTGGCCACCAACAGGCAGAGGGGCAACACCAGCAGCCAGCTCACGATTAGTGCCCGCCCCAGGGCTGCGGTTCCGGCCGCCGGCCAGGCGAAGAACCAGGAGCGGCAGAGCTGGTCGTATTCCCGCAGGGGGCGCTGCTCCACCGGGACCGGACAGGGGGCGGTCTGGCCAGGGAGGTCGGCGCCGTTGCGGTTCTGCATCGGCCTCAGGGGTTGGGGGTGGGGGGGGAAGCCGGCGCCGTGGGGCTCACGTAACGAATCTGTTCCCCATGGCCCCAGAAGGATTCCAGGTCGTAGTACGTCCGCTCCTGGGGGGTGAGCACATGCACGATCAGCTCGCCGTAGTCGAGCAACATCCAGCGGCCTTCGCTCTGGCCCTCGCGCCGCAGGGGCAGTCGACCCGCCAGCTCCTCAAGCTGGTCTTCCACGGAACGGCCGATCGCCCGCACCTGCACATCGGTGAGGCCGCTGCAGATCACGAACCAGTCGGCGAGGGAGGAGACCTCCTCAACCCGGATCAGCCTGATATCCACGGCCTTGCGGTCGTCGCAGGCTTCGGCGGCCATGCGGGCCAGTCCCTCACTGGTGTCGTTCCCGGCAGGCCCGGGTTGGAGCGTGGGCTGGGCCATGGCTTCATCCATAAACGTTTTCACTGCTCACCGACTGACGGGACCCCTGCTGCTGGGCCATTTCGGCCCGCGCTTTACCGGCACTCTTGCGCAGGGCCTCCAACCGGTCTTCGTAGATGGCGCGCTTGCGTTTCTTGCGGGTCTGCTCCACCAGCTCCTTCAGGGCACCGCCCAGGCTTTTGTAGGCGTTGGGCAGGCTGTAGCCGAAGCGGCAGGCCAGGTCGATCGCCCGTTCATCCGCCTGGATCGCGTCTTGAAGGCGTTTTTCCGAGTTGTTCTTGAGGTAGAGGCGATAGCCCGCGAAACCCGACAGGCCAAGGGCCAACACCAGCAGCAGGGCATCCTGCACCCAGAGCTCCCCAATGGCCCCCCCCAGACCGATGGCCAGGGCCGCCATTTCCCAGCCATCCCGGGGCACGGCATCGTTCTGCACCCGGCCCACCTCATGCCAGAACAGCAGGTTGCGGTGGTCCAAGGCCAGGGCGTCCCATTTCTCCAGATCCACCTGGACCTCCACCTCGTCACGGCCGATCTCTTCGATCGTGATCAAGGGGGGATCGACGGAGGCAGCAGCTTCCACGAACACCCAGCTCTGCATCTCCGGGGGCAGCAACCCCTTCAGGCGCTGGAGTTCGCTCATCGGCGGATCAGAACAATGAAAGTGCATCCACGTTAGCGAGGCCTCCCCGGGAGGGCTGGATCGGGGATCCGCCTAGCCCTCACCCCACCGTGAGAGGCTGGAATCGTTTGGCCACGCAACCCCCATGCCCCGCCGCACGGATCTCAGGCGCATCCTGCTGCTGGGTTCGGGACCGATCGTGATTGGTCAGGCCTGCGAATTCGACTATTCCGGCACCCAGGCCTGCAAGGCCCTACGGGCCGAGGGCTATGAGGTGGTGTTGGTGAACAGCAATCCGGCGTCGATCATGACCGATCCGGATGTGGCCGATCGCACCTACATCGAACCGCTCACCCCCGAGGTGGTGGCGCGGGTGATTGAGATCGAACGGCCCGATGCCCTGCTGCCCACCATGGGTGGTCAGACCGCCCTCAACCTGGCCGTGGCGCTGGCCGAGAACGGCACCCTGGAGCGTTTCGGGGTGGAGCTGATCGGCGCCAATCTGGAGGCGATTCGCAAGGCGGAAGATCGGTTGTTGTTCAAGGAGGCGATGGCCCGCATCGGGGTGATGGTGTGCCCCTCCGGCATCGCCAACTCCCCCGAGGACGCCGAGGTGGTGGGGGAGCAGATCGGCAGCTATCCGCGCATCATCCGGCCGGCCTTCACCCTGGGGGGCTCCGGCGGTGGCATTGCCTATAACCCCGAGGAATTCCGGGCGATCTGCAAGAGCGGTCTGGAGGCCAGCCCGATGAGCCAGATCCTGATCGAGCAGTCGCTGCTCGGCTGGAAGGAGTTCGAGCTGGAGGTGATGCGCGACTCCGCCGACAACGTGGTGATCGTCTGCAGCATTGAAAACCTCGATCCGATGGGGGTGCACACCGGCGATTCGATCACCGTGGCTCCGGCCCAGACCCTCACGGATCGGGAATATCAGCGGCTGCGCGATCAATCGATCGCGATCATCCGCGAGATTGGTGTCGACACCGGCGGTAGCAACATTCAGTTCGCCATCAACCCCGCCAACGGCGATGTGGTGGTGATTGAGATGAATCCCCGGGTCTCCCGCTCGTCGGCGCTGGCCTCCAAGGCCACCGGGTTCCCGATCGCCAAGATCGCCGCCCGCCTGGCGGTGGGCTACACCCTCGACGAGATTATCAACGACATCACGGGGGCGACGCCGGCCTGCTTCGAGCCGACAATCGACTACGTGGTGACCAAGATCCCGCGGTTCGCCTTCGAGAAGTTCCGCGGCAGTCCGCCGGTACTTACCACCTCGATGAAATCGGTGGGGGAGGCGATGGCGATCGGCCGTTGCTTCGAGGAATCCTTCCAGAAGGCGGTGCGCTCCCTTGAAACCGGCCATGCCGGATGGGGCTGCGACCGACTGGACGGCACCATCGACCCCGCCGAGCTGGAGCGGCTGCTGCGCACGCCGGCCCCGGATCGCATCTTTGCCGTGCGTGAGGCGATGCTGGCCGGCCGCAGCGACGCCGAAATCCACCAGCTCAGCGCCATCGATCCCTGGTTTCTGGCCAAGCTCCGCACCATCCTTGATGCCGAACAGGCCCTGTTGCGCGGCCATACCCTGGCCGATCTCAACGCTGAGGCCCTGTTGCGCCTCAAGCAGCTGGGCTTTGCCGATCGGCAGATCGCCTGGGCCACCGGCAGCGATGAGCTCACCGTGCGGCGCCATCGACAGGGGTTGGGGATCCGCGCCCTGTTCAAGACGGTGGACACCTGCGCCGCCGAGTTCGCCTCCCGAACCCCTTACCACTACTCCACGTATGAGCGGCCCCTGGAACAGCTCGCCGCCGATGGAACCCTGATTCCCCTCCCCCCTGCCGATGAGGTGCAGCCGGAGGCGCGGGCCAAGGTGATGATCCTGGGGGGCGGCCCCAACCGCATCGGCCAGGGCATCGAGTTCGACTATTGCTGCTGCCACGCCTCCTTCGCCCTGCAGGCGGCTGGTTTCGTCACGGTGATGGTGAACAGCAATCCGGAAACGGTGTCCACCGATTACGACACCAGCGATCGTCTCTATTTCGAGCCGCTCACCCTGGAAGACGTGCTCAACGTGATTGAGGCCGAGACGCCCGCCGGGGTGATCGTGCAGTTCGGTGGCCAGACCCCGCTCAAGCTGGCCTTGCCGTTGCTGCACTGGTTGGATTCCCCCGAGGGCCAGGCCACCGGCACCACCATTTGGGGCACTTCCCCGCAGTCGATTGATCGCGCTGAGGATCGCGAGCAGTTCGAAGCGATCCTGCGCCGGTTGGACATCCGCCAGCCCCGCAATGGTCTGGCCCGCAGCGAGGCCGAAGCCCGTGCCGTCGCGGATCGGGTGGGCTATCCGGTGGTGGTGCGGCCCAGTTATGTGCTCGGTGGCCGGGCCATGGAGGTGGTGTACGACGAGGAGGAGCTCAATCGCTACATGGTGGAGGCGGTGCAGGTAGAGCCGGACCATCCGGTGCTGATCGATCAGTTCTTGGAGAACGCCACCGAGGTGGATGTGGATGCCCTCTGCGACGCCTCCGGCACCGTGTTGATCGGCGGCCTGATGGAGCACATCGAACCGGCCGGCATCCATTCCGGCGATTCCGCCTGCGCCCTGCCCGCCGTCAGCCTCAGTTCCGCATCCCTGGCCACGATCCGCCAGTGGAGCGTGGCGTTGGCCCAGGAGCTGCAGGTGTGCGGCCTGATCAATCTCCAGTTCGCCGTGCAGAACGACACCGTCTTCATCATCGAGGCCAATCCCCGGGCTTCGCGCACGGTTCCGTTCGTGGCCAAGGCCACCGGCGTGCCCCTGGCCAAGATCGCCAGCCAGCTGATGGCCGGCTCCAGCCTGGCGGAGCTTGGCCTCACCACCGAGCCCATTCCACCGCGTCAAACCGTCAAGGAGGCGGTGCTGCCGTTCAAGCGCTTTCCAGGCGCCGACACGTTGCTGGGCCCGGAAATGCGTTCCACCGGCGAGGTGATGGGCATCGCCAGCAGCTTCGGACTGGCCTATGCCAAGGCCGAGATCGGGGCCGGGGAGGCCCTGCCCACCTCCGGAACGGTGTTTCTGTCCACCCACGATCGGGACAAATCGGCCCTGGTGCCGGTGGCGCGGCGCCTGCTGGAGGAGGGCTTTGCCCTTACCGCCACGGCCGGCACCGCCGCGGCCCTGCGCCTGGCGGGCCTGCCGGTGGAGTCCGTGCTCAAGGTGCATGAGGGGCGGCCCAACATCGAGGACGCGATTCGCTCGGGCCGGGTGCAGCTGATCATCAACACCCCCATCGGCCGCCAGGCCGCCCATGACGACCGCTACCTGCGCCGTGCCGCCCTGGACTACGCCGTGCCCACGGTCACCACCCTGGCGGGGGCGCGCGCAGCCGTGGAGGCGATCGCCGCTCTGCAGCAGCACAGTGACGTGGAAGTGACGGCGTTGCAGGACATCCATCGCCCCTGGGGGGATCAGGCCGCTGCCGTGGTTTCGCCGCTGGCTAGCGTGGCTCTCGAGCCGACCTTGCCCCTATGACCTCCACCCTCACCGCTCCGATTGCCCCTGGCACCGACGTTCGCGCCGCCTTTCGCGCTGCCTACGAGAACCGCTACACCTGGGAACCAGGCTTCGGGGGCTATCGGGGCCGCTGTGTGATGGAGCAGGGTGAGAACAAGGTGGTTGGCACCTTCACGGTGGGCGCCGATCTCAAGGCCAAGGTGGAGGGCATTGAGGATCCCGAGATGGACAAGGCGATCGCCTCCCAGCTCTGGGAGGTCTGCATCCACCGGGTGCGCCGCAGCTTTGAGCAGACCCACGGTGACAACACCTTCACCGCCGGCGATGCCGATTCGGTGGGCCTGGAGGTGATCGTTGGCGGCAAAAATAGCGGCGATCGCTATCGGATCAAGCATGACGTGGTGACCATGGTGCATCGCCACATTCACGGCACTGTGGTGACGATCTTCACCGAGAGCACCACCGACACCGGTGCCGGCTATCTCAGCCGCACCTACACCAGTCGCTATAGCGATCCGGCCACCGGCGCCCCCCGGGGAGGCCTCAGCACCTTCACCGACACCTTCGTTCCGCTCACCGAGTCTGGACCCTGGGTGCTGGGGCAACGGGAGGTGGTCTGCGAGGACCCCGAGGCGGAGGGTGGGGTCAGCCGCCAAGTCTTTCGCTTCGAGGCCCTGGAAGCCCTGGCCTGATGGGTGCAGGGCTGGCCTGGGGGTCAGCCCTGCTTTGAGGTCAGCCTTCCTCGTCGGCCATCGGCTCGATCGATTTCAGGCGCTCGTTGAGTTGAAGGGCCATCGATTGACGGCCAACCGCTAACACCTTGAGGGTGTCTTCGTGCATGCGCAGCTGGGCATCGGCCACCTGCATGCCACGGACCAGTTCCTTCACTTCATCGGGCAGGTTGTTGAGGTCATAGCGCTTGCCCTCAAAGGTGAGTACGGGCGGTTGCTGGGTGGGGGTTTCCACAGGGGGGAAGGGAAGGCGCCCTCACGATAAGGGGTCTGCGTGGGTCCCTTCATCGCTTGTTCAGCGTTCAGGCTTTCTCATTCAGGCTTCCACCCGAATCAACTGGCGATCGCAGAGGTCGCGATAGCGGCCGCCCTGGGCCATCAGCCCATCGTGGCTGCCCTCCTCCACGATGCGCCCGCGTTCCAGCACCAGGATGCGATCGGCTTCCTGCACCGTGGCCAGCCGGTGGGCGATCACCAGCACGGTGCGCCCCGCCATCGCCCGTTCCAGTCCCCGTTGCACCGCCGCCTCGGCTTCCGCATCCAGGGCGCTGGTGGCCTCATCGAGCAGCAGCACCGCCGGATTGCCCAGCACGGCCCGGGCGATCGCCAAGCGCTGGAGCTGGCCGCCGGAAAAGTTGCTGCCCCGCTCTTCGATTCGGCTGCCATAGCCGGCCGGCAACGCTTCGATGAACCCCGAGGCATTGGCCAGTTCGGCGGCGGCGCGGATCTGGCTCTCGCTGGCGGGCCGGCCGAAGGCGATCGCCTCCGCCACCGTGCCCGAGAAGACGCTGCTCTGTTGGGGCACCAGGGCGACGGCCTGGCGCAGGTCCCTAGCTCGCAGGTTGGCTAGGTCATGGCCATCGAGCAGCACCCGCCCCTGCTGGGCAGAGTTGAAGCGCAGCAACAGGGAAAATAACGTGCTTTTCCCTGCCCCGGAGGGGCCCACCAGGGCCACAACCTGCCCCGGGGCAATGGTGAGGCTGAGGTCGTGGAGCACCGGCTGGGCCGGGTCGTAACCGAAGCGCACCCGCTCCAACACGAGTCCCCCCCGCACCGTCGTCAGGGGAAGGGCGTCGGGGCGATCGGCCACCTCGATCGGTTCCGCCTCGATCGCACGCAGCCGCCGCAGGGACGCCTGGCCCTGCTGGAGTTCGTTGAAGTTGGTGGTGAGGTGGGCGATCGGATCGATCAGCATCAGCAGGGCCGCCACGTAGCTGCTGAAGCCCTGGCTGGTGAGCCCCCCCGCCTGGATGCGGGCCGCCCCAATCAGCAGCACCGCCAGGATGCCGGCCGCTTCGATGAAGCCCACCACCGGGTGTTGCAGGGCCAGCAGCTTGAGGGTGCGGTAGCGGGCCCGGCGGTGCAGGTCGATTTCGGTGTCGAAGCGCTGCTGCAACCAGGGCTCGGCGGCGAAGGCGCGCACCAGGGGGAGGCCGCCGATCGCTTCCCCCAGCAGGGCCGCCAGGTCGCTCACCTGCTGCTGGCTCCGCTCGGCGGCGGCCATCACCCGGGCGCCAAAACTGCTCACGAGCAAGGCCACCACCGGGGCCAGCAGCAGGGTGGCCAGGGCCAGGGGCCAGTCGATCCACACCATGTACCCCAACACCACCAACAGCTGCAGGGCGCTGGGGGTGCTGTCCTGAATGGTCTTGTAGATCACCTCTCCCACCCGGTCGGCGTCTTCGGTGAGGCGGTAGGTGAGGTCGCCGGCGGAGAGTTTTTCCAGGGCGTTGAAATCCAGCTTCTGCAGGCGGGCGAACAGGCGTCGCCGCAGCTCCTGGCTGACCTGCAGCGCTGGGCCGGCCATCAGGGTGTCCTGGCCGAACTGGGCCGCCTTCTGCACCAGGAACACCCCCAGGGCGGCGGCGATGGCCCGCAGTACTCGCTGGAGATCACCGGCGCCGATCGCCGGGATCAGCTGCCCGGCCAACCAGGCCAGCAGCGGAAAACTGAGCACGAACACAACCATGCACAGCCCACCGGCCACCAGGCGACGGCGGTGCGGCTTCAGCAGGGGCAGCAGTCCGCGGAAGCCTGCCGACGGGGGTGCGAGCATCGGCAAACCTTACGTCCCGTGCCGTGAAGCTCGATCAGTTCCTCAAATGGCAGGGCCTGGTGAGCACGGGCGGGGAGGCCAAGCTGCGCATTCAGCGCGGCGATGTGCGGGTGAACGGGACGATCGAAACCCGCCGCGGCCGCCAGCTGGCACCGGGGGATGCGGTGGAACTGGATGGCCGCGAGACCTTGATGCTCAGCGCCCACGGCGGTGGCCCGGCCTAGGAGGGAGGGCTGGGCCAGCGTCTAGCGTGCTTCCACGTTGTGTGAGGTGCCGCTGGTGCACAAGGCCGTCATCGCCGGGAACTGGAAGATGCATATGACCTGCGCCGAAGCGCAGGCCTTCGCCCAGGCCTTCCTTCCCTTGGTGGCCCACCTCCCCACGGATCGCGAGGTGGTGCTGGCACCTCCGTTCACGGCCATCGCCATCTTGAGCGAGGCTCTGGCGGGGTCGGGAGTGGCGATTTCCGCCCAGAACGTGCACTGGGAGGAGAAGGGGGCCTACACCGGCATGATTTCGGCGCCCATGCTGCTGGAGCACGGCGTCACCCACGCGATTGTTGGCCACAGTGAGCCCCGTAAGTACTACAGCGAAACGGACGAACAGATCAACCTGCGGGCCCGTTCGGCCCAGGCCCATGACTTGATTCCGATTGTCTGTGTGGGCGAAAGCCTGGATCAGCGGGAGGCGAGTGAAACCGAGCGGGTGATCCATCGCCAGGTGGAACAAGGCTTGGAGGGGCTGGATCCCTGTCGGCTGATCGTGGCCTACGAGCCGATCTGGGCGATCGGCACCGGCAAGACCTGTGCCGCCAGTGAAGCCAACCGCATCTGCGGGCTGATTCGTGGCTGGGTAGGCCACCCCGAGGTGATCGTTCAATACGGCGGCTCGGTCAGCCCAGCCACGATTGACGACTTGATGGTTCAAAGCGACATCGATGGCGTGCTGGTGGGTGGGGCCTCCCTCGACCCCCTCAGCTTCGGTCGCATCGCCAACTACCAGGCGCCGGTGCAGGCCTGAGCCGAGCCTGGTTCAGGATGGGCAGCCCCAATCCGCCCTGCCGTGCGACTTGATTTCGCCGTTCCCGCCGGCTGGGGCCAGCGCACTGCCGTGATGGGGGTGTTGAACCTCACCCCCGATTCCTTCAGCGATGGCGGACGTTTTGATCGGCCCGAGGCTGCCCTGCGCCAGGCCCGCCGCCTGGCGGCCCAGGGGGCCGATCTGCTGGATCTGGGGGCCCAGAGCACCCGCCCCGGGGCCGTGGATGTGGGGGAGGAGGAGGAACTGACCCGATTGATGCCGGCCCTGCGGCTGATCCGGGCCTGGCGGACGACCGCCGCGTCCCCTGCCCCGCTGCTGTCGATCGACACCTTCCGGGCCCCGGTGGCCGCCGCCGCCCTGGCGGAAGGGGCCAATTGGATCAACGACGTGAGCGGGGGCCGCCAGGATCCGGCCATCCTGAAGGTGGTGGCGGAGGCCGGCTGCCCCTACGTGTTGATGCACAGCCGAGGGGACAGCCGCTCCATGGACGACCTGGCTCGGTACGGCCACGTGGTGACGGAAGTGCGCGAGGAGTTGTTGCGGGCCACCGACCGCGCCCTGGCGGCCGGTGTGCGGTTGCCGCAATTGATCTGGGATCCGGGGCTGGGCTTCGCCAAGACCACCGCCCATAACCTCAGCCTGCTCCATGACCTGCCGCTGCTGATGGCGGAGGGGATTCCGCTCCTGCTGGGTCCCTCCCGCAAACGCTTTATCGGCGCCGTGCTGGAGGAACCCCGCCCCAGGGCTCGCCTGTGGGGGACGGCTGCCGTGGCAGCCCTGGCTGCCGCCGCTGGGGTGGCGGTGCTGCGGGTGCACGATGTGGGCCCGATGGCCCAGGTGGTGCGGATGGCGGCGGCTGTGCGGGCCGCTGAAGCCCCCTGATCGGGAGTTAGAGGCGGCCGGAATGGGCCTTCGTTTGGAGACGGTCTGCCCCTGCTGTCGCTGCCTTCGCCGCCGGGAGTGGTGCCAGCTTCACCCGCCGGGCCAGCCCCAGGGTCCGCAGCAGGCGGATGTGCTGCCAGGTGATGTCGAACTCGAACCAGCGCAGGCCATGGCGGGCGCTGGAGGGGAAGGCGTGGTGATTGTTGTGCCAGCCCTCGCCCAGGGCCAGGAGGGCCACCCACCAGCAGTTGCGTGAGAGGTCGTCACTGTTGAAGTTGCGGTAGCCGAAGGCATGGGTGGCCGAATTCACCAGCCAGGTGACGTTGTAGACCAAGACCAGGCGCAGGGCGATGCCCCAAAGCACCAGGCCCAGGCCCCCGCCATGGACCCCGGCCCACGAGCCATAGCCAAACAGCCCCGCAGCCAGCAGCAGCTGCAGACCAATGGACCAGCGTTCCAGCCAACCATTGAACGGATCGCGACGCAAATCGGCCGTGTAGCGATCGAGATGGCTTCGGGCCGGACAGTCGTGGAGCATCCAGCCCACATGGGACCACCAGAAGCCCCGGCCGCTGTCGTGGTGGTCGTTGGGGAGATCAGAAAACTGATGATGGTGGCGATGCAGGCCCACCCATTCGATTGGGCTGTTCTGGAGTGCCAGGGTGCCCATCAACATCAGGGTGCGCTCCACCAGCAGGGGGGCTTGGAAGCTGCGGTGGGCCGCCAGCCGGTGCAGTCCCAGGGTGACGCCGATGCCGGTGATCCAGTAGAGCAGGACCAGGGCGGTCAGGCCTTGCCAGCTCCAGAACCGGGGGAGCAGGGCGACCAGGGCCGCGACATGAATCACCACCAAAAACAGCACCGTGGGCCCATGGAAGGCGCTCTGGCTGGGCGGCAGGGGAGGCCGGGGCTGGGACAGCAGGCCAGGACCAGGGGCGAGGGGGGGGGCGGCGGTGGCAGCGTTCGAGGGCTGGGGCACAGGGATAGGGACGGGATGGCGACGGAAGGGGGACGGCCAACGTGCCATCAAGAGGGTTCAACGGTCCTTGGGGGCGCGGCGATCCAATCGGATAAAACTCCGGTCCGGTTCAGGGCTGAGTCACCCCCTCGATCCGGTCTTCGATCTGCTGGTAGATCTCCTGCAACTGGGTGATGTTGTCGTCGGAGGTTTCCCAATAGCCACGGCCGTTCACCTCCAATAAGGTGCCCACGATGCGGCGGAAACTGTGGGGGTTGAGATCCATGAGGCGCTGTCGCATCTCGGGATCGTTGATGAAGGTGTTGTTGGCCTCCTCATAGACGAAGTTGTCGACGGCACCGCTCGTGGCACTCCAGCCAAGGGTGAAATTAAGTCGCTTGGCCACTTCCCGCACGCCCTCATAGCCGGAATTGAGCATGCCCTCGTACCACTTGGGATTGAGGAGTTTGGTGCGTGAATCCAAGCGAATGGTTTCGCTCAGTGATCGCACTTGGGCGTTGGCGGTGGTGGTGTCGGCGATGTAGCTGGCGGGGGCCTTACCATCGTCCCGCAGTCCTTGGATTAACTTGGTGGGATCGGAATCGAAGTAGTGGCTGACGTCCGTGAGGGAGATCTCCGCGGAATCCAAATTCTGGAAGGTGACATCGGCGGTTTTCATGGCCGATTCAAAAACGTCTCGATTTTGATTCATCTCGCCCGGATTGTCCGCGTTGAAGGCGAAGGTTTTGCGGGATAGATACATTTCCTGCAGGTCGTTCTCCCCTTCCCAGGTGCTATTTTCTACGGCTAGATTCACGTTGGAGGAATAGCTTCCGCTGGCGTTGGAGAACACCCGGGTAGCGGCATCCCTTAGGGAGATGCCCTGCTCGGCGGCCTGATCCTGGGCGTGCTTGCGCACAAAATTCATTGCCAAGGGTTCCTCCGCCTCGGCGGCCATCTTCACCCCTTGATCGATCAATCCCATCTGGTTGATGAATAAATCGCGAAACACCCCCGAGCAGTTCACCACCACATCAATGCGGGGACGCCCCAGTTCTTCCAAGGAGATCAGTTCCAGTTTGTTGACCCGACCCAGGGAATCGGGCACGGGACGAACACCGATGAACCAGAGGATCTGGGCCAGGGATTCGCCGTAGGTCTTGATGTTGTCCGTGCCCCACAGCACGCAGGCGATTGTTTCCGGCCAGCTGCCCTGCTCGGCTTTCTGGCGCTCGATCAAGCGATCCACCACCACCTTGGCGGCGGCGATGGCGGCACGGGTGGGGATCGACTGGGGGTCAAGGGCGTGGATGTTCTTGCCGCTGGGCAGCACGCCTGGATTGCGGATCGGATCGCCGCCGGGCCCTGGCAGCACGTATTCGCCATCGAGGGCCCGCAGCAGGCTCTCCATCTCCATATCGGCGCAGATTTGCTCCAGACAGAAGCGCAGGTAGGCGAAGGTTTTATCTAGCTCCCCCTGGTTGACCTCAGCGAAGCCGCCGCTGCGGCAGGCGGCCAGCCAGGGGGAGGGCAGCTGAAAGCCGAAGCGCTCCAACAGATCGAAGAACCAACCGAAGTTGCGCCGCAGGGTCACACGGCCATCGGCGCCGGTGACCTCCTTCACCATCGCCCCGACCGCGATGCGGCAGGTTTCGGTGATGAGCCGGTTCAGTTCCACATCGGCAAGGACACCGGAATCATTGCCCTTGTAGACCTCGGCGATGGTGCGGCCGCGGCTTTCGGCCATCAGCCCTGGCAATGAGCGCAGGCCCTCCTCTTCCCGTTCGAGGGCGGCGATGTTCACCAAGGTGGCGATCGCTTCCTCGGCGGTGGGGGGCTTGCCGATGGTGTGCAGGCCGCAGGGCAGCAAGCGGCTCTCGATCTCCATCAGCTGGCGGTAGACCGCGCCAACCACGCCGTCGCGGCCGTCCTGATCCAGCTCCGACCCATCCACCTCCGGCAGGGTTACATCCTTGTCGAGGTTGCACTGGCGGGCCGTTTCCACGATCGCATTCACGATCTGAACCCCTCTGGAGCTTTCGCGGAGTTGCTGGTAGGAGCCCACCAGTTCACCCAACTCCTTGAGGCCCTTATAGAGACCAGCGTTTTCGGCGGGGGGAGTCAGATAGCTGATCGTGGAGGCATAGCCGCGCCGCTTGGCGATGGTGGCTTCCGAGGGATTATTGGCGGCGTAGTAATAAAGATTTGGCAGGGCGCCGATCAGGGAATCCGGGTAGCAGGTGTCACTCATTCCCATCTGCTTGCCGGGCATGAACTCCAGGGAGCCATGGGTGCCGAAGTGCAGGACCGCATCGGCACCCCACACCTTCTCCAAGTAGGTGTAGTAGGCCGCGAAGCCGTGGTGGGGGCTGGCGCTGCGGGAATAGAGCAGCCGCATCGGATCGCCCTCGTAGCCGAAGGTGGGCTGCACCCCCACAAACACGTTGCCGAAGTGGCGGCCGTAGATCAGCAGATTGGTGCCATCGCTGTTCAAATTGCCGGGAGGCTTACCCCAGTTCTCCTCCAGGCGGTGGGAATAGGGGGTGAGTTGCTCATATTCCGCCACGCTCATGCGGTGGGCGATCGCCAGCTCAGGCGCCCCGACGAGGGCTTCGGGATCACTCAGCACCGCCTCCATCAGGGCCTTGGGCGAGAGGGGCATGGCCTGCACGTCGTAGCCCTTGGCTTTCATTTCCTCGAGCACCCGGAAGATCGAGCCGAACACGTCGAGGTAGGCGGCGGTGCCCACGTTGCCCTTGTCCGGCGGAAAGCTGAAGACCGTGATGGCCAGCTTTTTTTCGGATCGGGGTTTGATCCGCAAGGTGGCCCAGCGAATCGACCGTTCGGCGATGGCCTCGACCCGGTCCTGCAGGGTGTGGGCCTTCCCGGTGGCATCGTCCCGACCAGAGAGCACGATCGGTTCGATGGCGCCATCGAGTTCCGGGATGGCAATCTGCAGAGCCACCTGCACCGGGTGCAGCCCCAGGTCGCTCTCTTCCCATTCCTGAGTGGTCTGGAACACCAGCGGCAACGCCACCATGTAGGGCCGATTGAGGCGCTTGAGGGCGTCGATGGCCTTGGGATGGTCTTGGCGGGCCGGGCCGCCCACCAGGGCGAAGCCGGTGAGGCTCACGACCCCATCCACGAGGGGAATCTCAGGATTGAGCGGGTCGTAAAAGAAGGTGTTGACGGGCTTGCTGAAATCCAACCCGCCGCAGAACACGGGAATCACGGTGGCCCCCCGATACTCCATTTCCTGGATCACCGCCACGTAGTGGGCCTCATCCCCTGTGACGATGTGGCTGCGCTGCAGCACCAGCCCAATCACCGGACCCTTGCGGGCCTTCTCGGAGAGATCACTGCGGCTGGCGCTCCAGTTCAGATATTCCTTGAGGTCTTCAAACATCCCGGGGGCAAGGGGATGCCAGATGCCCAGATCGGGGAACACCACCGGATCGGCCACCTCCAAGGCAGGACGGTCGTTGTCCCCACGGGGGAAGACGTACTTGTCCGCCAGCATCAACAGGAAGTTGCGCAGGTTGTCCGGTGTGCCCCCCAGCCAGTACTGGAAGCTGAGCATGAAGGAGCGGGCGTCCTGGGCCTTCTCCACCGGCAGGTACTTCAGTACCGTCGGCAGGGTGTTCAGCAGCTTGAGCATCGCGTCCTGGAAGCCGGCGGAGCCCCCCTTCTCCTTGCGCTTCTTCATGAACTGGGCGATGGCGCTCTTGCTCTGCCCGAGCTGGGCCATGGAGAAGGTGCCGAGCTTGTTGAGCCGCATCACCTCCGGCATGGAGGGGAATACCACCGCCGCCTTGAGCTGGTCACGATGGGGCGCTACGGCCTCTACCACCTTCTGGGCCAGGTCCTCGATGAAGATCAGCGAGGCGATGAACACATCCGCTGCCGCCACGTCGGCACAGAAGTCGGCGTAGTTAACCGGATCCCGCAGCTCTTCGATTAAGTAGCCGCTCAATTCGATCGCCAGACCGCTGTTGTGGTCATTGATGGCTTGGGCCGCCGTGGTGAGGGCGTTCTGGTACTGGGGTTCGAGCACCACATACACCGCCTTCATCACGGCACGGCCTTCGCTGCTGGCAGGGCTGACCCGGCGGCTGGCGGAGCGGACCTGCGTGAACATGGGCGCACGATTGAGCAATGTGAAGGAGCCTACGAACTGCCCAGGCGAGCCTGTGGGCGGCCGGGGCAAGGCGTTACAGGGGGGGGGGCGCTCTGGCGGCCGTACCCAAGCCGGTTGAGCAACGGGCCCGCCATGGCGGTGGTGATCAGGGCCATCAGCACCCCCATCGTGAACAGTTCCGGGGTGATCACCCCCAGGGAAAGGCCCACGTTCAGCACCACCAGCTCGGTGAGCCCCCGGGTGTTCATCAACCAGCCCAGGGCCTGGGCCTCGCGCGGGGGAACCCCACTGGCGCGGGCCACCGCCCAGGTTCCAAGGAACTTCCCCCCCACCGCCACGGCCAGCAGCAGCAGGGCCGCGAGCCACAGCGCCGGGGTGTGGAGGCTGCCGATGCGGGTGCTCAGGCCGCTCAAGGCAAAGAACAAGGGCAGCAACAGGCGCAGCACCATGGTTTCCATCCTCAGGGACAACCAGTCACGGAACAGCCCGTTACGGGGCATCGCCAGACCCCAGAGGAAGGCGCCGAAGATCAGGTGCACCCCGATCAGCTCGGTGGCCACGGCACTCAGGAGGGCTCCGCTGAAGATCAGGGTCTGCAGCACCTGGCCCGGGGCTTGATTGCGGCGCTGGCGTCGCTCCAGCAGGCGGCGCAGCGGCGCGGTGGCCACCAGCAGCACCACGGCATAGAGCACCGTGCCCAGCAGGGTGGGCAACGCGGCGAGGGCCGAGCCGGAGCGGCTTAAGGCCACCACGGCCGCCAGGAGGCTCCACCCCACCACGTCATCGAGGGCGGCCGAGGTGATCGCCAGGGCCCCCAGTGGCTGCTCCATCAGGTTGCGCTCGGCCAGGATCCGGGCCAGCACGGGAAACGCCGTGATCGCCATGGCCGTGCCCATGAACAACGCCCCGGTTACGGCGTGGTCCCCCGGCAGCAGATCGGGCTGCCACGCCTCAAAGCCATGGGCCAGGGCCAGTCCCAGGAGCAGCGGCAGCAGCACGCCCACGCCGCTGATCCGGCTGGCCAGGGGAAGGCGACCCTGGAGAAGCCCCGGGTTGAGCTCCAGTCCCACCAGGAACATGAACATCACCAGGCCCAACTGCGCCAACAGGTTGAGTTGACTGCGCACGTCCGGCGCGAACAGCCAAGCGCTCACCCCCGGCGCCAAGGTGCCCAGCAGGCTGGGGCCCAGCAGGATGCCGCCCACGATGTCGCCCAGCACCCGGGGCTGGCCGATCCGGTCGGCCAGCTCCCCCATCAGTTGGGCCACGCCGATCACTAACGCGACCGCCAACAGGGCGGTGATCAGGGGGGAGCCATGCATCGCCAGGGTCCGGCGGGCATTCATTCTTGTCCCCCCGGTGGCCCATAGGCTCGGCAGCGTTGCTGAGCCCCGTCCAGGGCCGCAGTTCCCCCCCCTCGGCCTCTGGTGTTGCCATGACCACCCTCTCCAGCCCCCCTCCCTCCAGCCCGGGTGCCAGCGCTCCGATTCCGGTGGTGGTGGCCGGGGCCCTCGGCCGGATGGGGGCCGAGGTGGTGAAGGCGATCAGCGCCGCCAGGGATTGCCAGCTCGTGGCCGCCATCGACACCACCCCCGGTAAGGAGGGGGTCGACATCGGCCTGGAGCTGGGTCTCGGGGAGTTGGAGGTGGCGATCACGGCGGATTTCGAGGGCAGCCTCTGCCAGGCCAGCCAGGCGGTGCGCACCGCTGGTCCCGGCGGCGGGGCCGTGCTGGTGGATTTCACCCATCCGAGCGTGGTGTACGACCACGTCCGCGCCGCCATTGCCTACGGCGTCCATCCGGTGATCGGCACCACGGGACTGGCCCCCCACCAGCTGGAGGACCTCGCCCTGTTTTCCGACAAGGCGGGCGTCGGCGGCGCCGTGATCCCCAATTTCTCGGTGGGGATGGTGCTGCTGCAGCAGGCGGCAGCGGCGGCGGCCCGCTTCTACGACTTTGCTGAGCTCACCGAGTTGCATCACAACCGCAAGGCCGATGCCCCCAGCGGTACCTGCATCAAAACTGCCGAACTAATGGAGGATCTGGGCAAGGCTTTTAATCCTCCCCAGGTGGAGGAGCACGAGTCGCTGGCGGGTTGTCGAGGCGGCCAGCGCCCCAGCGGCCTGCGCCTGCATTCGCTGCGGCTGCCGGGGCTGGTGGCCCACCAGGAGGTGATGTTCGGGGCGCCCGGCGAAACCTATACCCTGCGCCACGACACGATCGACCGTTCCGCCTACATGCCGGGGGTGCTCCTCACCGTGCGTAGGGTGCGACAGCTCAGCGGCCTGGTGTACGGCCTGGAGCGGTTGCTCTGATGCTGATCCCGGTCAAGCCCGGCGAACTGTCCCGCCTGATTCCGGCGGTGGCCACCGGACCCCAATTCAACGCCTGCAGCGGCAACCCGCGCACCTTGCTGCAGCGGCTCCTGATCTCGGTGATCGGTGGGGTGATCACCCTGCTGATCAGCCAGACCCTGCTGTTTTCCAGTCAGGCGGGCCCGATCGCCCTGGTGGTGGGGGTGGTGTTTCTGCTTTACATCCTGTGGGGACCGATCCTGGAGGCGGGCCAGAAGAACGCCACGCTGCGGCGCTATCCGGCGGCGGCGATTTTCGAGGGGGAGGTGGCTGATTTCTACACCCGTGAGGTGGTGGAAAATGAGCGGGAGCAGGCCAACGGGGAGGGCCGGCTGGAACGGGTGGAGAACCGCCGCACCTGGCTCTGCCTGGAGCTGGCGGATGAGGACGGCTACTTGGGTCAGGTTCGGGTTCGGCTGGATCAGAAGAAGCACCAGGTCATTCGGCGTGGCCAGGTGGTGCGATGTCTGGTGCTGAGCGAGCGGGCGGATTTTGCACGGATCGGTGCCCTCAGCGACGCCTGGCTGCCCCAGGTGAAGTTGTGGGTGGGGGAGTACCCCTACCTGCTGCGGCCGGCATTTGAGGAGCTTTGCCTGCGCCGGCTGCGCTGACTCCCCACGGCTCGCAACATTGCGTTACACTTCCCGTAACACTTCTCAACCAGGTCCCCATGGCCCAGGCCACCGCCAACGCCCCCGGCACCATTCGCGGCGCCACCGTCACCATGGAAGATGGCGGCCGTCTGAATGCCTTCGCCAGCGAGCCCCGCATGGAAGTGGTGAGCCCCGAGAGCGGCTGGGGCTTCCACGATCGCGCTGAAAAGCTCAACGGCCGGATGGCCATGCTCGGTTTCATTGCCCTGATCGCCACCGAGTTCGCCCTCGGCGGTGAAGCCTTCACCCGCGGTCTGCTCGGCATCGGCTGAGGCCCGGCCAGCTGCCGGTCCGTACCCCTGAGCCGTGGCGGGAGACTGCCGCGGCTTTTTGCTGGTCTGGGCCTTGTTTCTATCCCTGCCCGATGTCCGCCCCGTTGCTCCATGGCTGCGTCTTGGGCGCTGGCCCCACGGGGGCGCTGGCGGCCCTCGCCCTCGCTGATGCCGGTTGGCACGTGTCGCTGCGCGATCCACTCCCGGCCGAACAGTTGGTGGAACGCAGCCGGGCCTATGCCTTCACCCACTCCAGTCGAGAGCTCCTGCAGCGGCTCGGCCTTTGGGACGATCTCGCCGCCGTGCTGGTGCCGTTCCGCCAGCTGCAGCTCCGCGACTTCGGCAGTGGGGGGGGCTGCCAGTTTGAAACGGAAGATCTGGGCCTGCCCTGCGCCACCGCCAACGCCGTGGGCTGGATTGCTCAGCATCGTCCCCTGATGGACGCCCTGTTGGTGCGGTTAGAGGCCCATCCGGCGGTGCGGTTGCAGCTCGGTCCAGACCCTGCGGGGGAGTCCCGGGTTGGCCCTGAGCCGGCCGCCGATCTGGTGGTCGCTGCCGATGGCCCCGCATCGCCCAGCCGCACGGCCCTGGCCATCGGGCAGTGGCAGCTGGCCTATCGCCAGAGCTGCCTCACGGCTCAGGTGCAACTGCGCGGGGGCAAGGACGATGAAGCCTGGGAGCTGCTGAGGCCCGAAGGACCCTTCGCCGTGCTCCCCCTGGGGGACGGGCGCGTTCAGGTGGTGTGGAGCGCTCCTTCGCCCCGCTGCCGTCAGCTGGAACGGCTCCCGGCCACAGCCTTCCTGGATCACCTGGCCGCTGTCCTGCCGGATCGGTTGCAGCCCGATGTCCTGCTGGATCACCCCCGGGCCTTCCCGGTTGCCCTGCAGCTGGCGCGCCGTCTGCATCGCGGTCGCACCCTGCTGGTGGGGGAGAGCGCCCATCGCTGCCATCCGGTGGGGGGGCAGGGCCTCAACCTCTGTTGGCGTGATGTGGCGGTCCTGCATGGGCTCGCCGGGCGGGTGGCCCGAGGCCAGCTGGCACCGGATCGGATCGGTGCCGCCTACAGCTGGCGGCGTTGGCCCGATCTGCTGCTCACGCTGCTGGTCACCGATCTGTTGGTGCGCCTGTTCTCCAACCGCCACCCCCTGCTGGTGCCCCTGCGCCGTCTGGCCCTGGCGGCCCTGGCCCGGTGGGAGCCCCTGCGCCGGCTGGTGCTGACGGCGATGACCTTCGGTCCTTGTCGCGGGCGCACGGCCTCGCCACAGTGAGCCGATGGTGATCAGTTGCCCCCCCCAGCCTCCCCCGCCCGCAGGCCTGATGCGGTTCCTGCGCCAGCAGTTGGGCCTCAGTGATAACGCCCTGGCCCTGGGCCTGAAGCAGGCCGAACTGGAGCAGGCCCCCCTGCCGGTGGTGCTCTGGCGGTTTGGTCTGATCAGCCTGGAACAGTTCGAGCAGGTGCTCAGCTGGCAGGACCAGCAGCCCTGAGCCTGGCTAGGGGTGAGGGATCGGATTCCTTCAGTACGTGATCAGGGCGTCCACGGAGACCCCTTCCGGCAGCCGCTGGCGGCCCTGCAGGTCCTGGAGTTCCACTACGAAGGCAAAGCCCGCCAGCTGGCCGCCCGCCAGGCGCACCAACTCCCCGCAGGCCGCGGCGGTGCCGCCCGTGGCCAGCAGGTCATCCACCACGAGCACCCGCGGCAGGTTGGTGAAGCCATCGGCATGGATTTCCAGCCGATCGCTGCCGTATTCGAGGGTGTAGTCGATGCCGTGGACATCACCGGGCAACTTGCCGGGTTTGCGGACGGGCACAAAGCCCAGGCCGACGGCGGTGGCCAGGGCGGCGGCCACAATGAAGCCGCGGGCTTCGATCCCCACGATCAGGTCCGGTTGGACGCGTTGGCAGATCAGGCTGAGCTGGCGCATCGTTTCCTGCCACCCCTGTGGATCCCCCATCAGCGGAGTGAGATCGCGGAACAGGATGCCGGGCTTGGGGAAATCGGGAATGTCACGGACCCAGCGGCGCAGGTCGGGAGGGGTGGACGGGGCGCTGCTGCTGGAGGTCATGGACGGGTGACGGGGCCGAAACTGGCCGGAATCAACGGGCGGAGGTGACGGATGGATGCCGTCGCTGGCATCATCGCAGCCATGACGCAGGCTCTAGCTCCTTCCCCCGAGGTCGGCCTTGTGCCCGCCCCAGCGGACGCCCGGCCCCTCTCCAGGCGTGGACTGGAGAGGCTCGATCTGATGCTCCTGTGCATGGAAGCCCTCGATCTCAACGGCGGCGAGGCGATGGTGTGGCTGAGCGAACAGTTGGGCTACCACCAACTCTTCCCCAACCGGGTAGAGCTCTGGAAAATCCGTTCCCACAATCCCCTGCGGCGGGCCTGTCGCCGCGGCAGCCTGGCCCCGGCGGAAACGGACGCCCTGATGCAGATTCTCTGCACGATGGCCGATCGGCTGTATCCGATGCTCCGCACCCTGCTCTCCAGCGCCGAGCCCGCCGAGCTCTCTTCCCAGCGCTGGGAGCTGTTCAGGGATCGACTCGGTCAGCTGCTGCGCGAACGGATGAACCCCCGGCGCAGCGGGGTGCAGACCCTGCTGGATCCGGAGCTTGGCCCCTCCCACCTGCGCCACTTCGTGCAGTCCCTCACCCTCGCCGCCGGCCCTGGGGGCTACGAACGGCTGCGCGCCAGCCTGATGGACGCTGTGGGTTGAGGCGGTGATCCAAAGTGCGTCGATGAAACAGACCCTGCTTTACGACCAGCAGAGCTGCCGCCTCCAGTTGGAGGGCCTGCCCGATCTGTCCGCCGGCCAGGGCGGCACCTCGCTGGGCATCATCACCGGCTGGAGTCTGGAGTGGCTGGGACGACCGCAGCTGGAGGGTCGCAAGGAGCATCTGCTGGCGTTGATGGGCGTGGTGCTGCCCTATGCCCGTCACCTGATCAGTGGGGTGGCCCGACCGTTTGGCGGGGGAGAGCTGCCGGTCGAGATCGGCCCGGCCGAGCCCGGCAGCCATGCCCTGCTGTTGCGCAGCAGTCAGCCGGAGGTGGCGCCCCTCGAGCTCACCCTGGATGATGCGGAGTTGGCGGATCTGGTGCGGGTGCTGGATCAGCTGCGGCTGGATCCGCGCCTGGCCCTGGAGATGCCGGTGCCGGAGCCCCGACCGTTGCGGGCCCGCGAACTGATGGAGCGGGTGCCCCTGCCCCAGCGGCTGGCCGCTCCCGTGGGGGGCCTGGCAGCCCTGGCGGCCGCTGCCGGCCTGGCCAGCTTCTGGCCCCAACCCCGACTGCCGCAGCAGGTTCAGGCCTCGGTGGCCAGTCCTGTCAAAGCACCTTCTTCGCAGACACGTCCTACGGCGACACGTCCTTCGCAGGCAAGCCTTCCGCAGGCCACTCCTCCGCAGACAAGTCCAATCCAGGCCAGCTCCAAGGAGGCCGGTTCAACCGTGGCCCCGTCCACAGGAGCCAGTTCCACAGGGGCCAGTTCGACAGCAGCGCCATCCCCTCCGACCGCTCCAGCGCGTCCCACCGTTCCCCCGCCGGTGCTGCCGGCACAGGGGCTGCAGCCTGCTGCGGCCGTTGATTCCCTCACCCTGATCAACCGCGCCCGCACGGGCCTCCAGGGCACGTCCCGGGCGGCGGGCTGGCCCCAGCTCGGCAGCACCCAGACCTGGAAGCTCGCCGTCGACGGTTCTGGCCGGGTGGTGGCGGCTAGTCCTGAAACCACCGGCTCCGCCACTGATCGGGCTGCCCTGGGCCTTCCGGCGGCGTCCCTCGGAGCCACCCCCCCTGCCGGGACAACGCTCGTGCGCGCGGATGCCCGTCCTGAGGGGTTCTGGGAGCTGGCCCCCTGGAACGGCTGGTGAACTCGCCGCGATTGCACCAAGCACACTGAGGGATCTGACCCGCTTCCCCCCATGACGATGCCCCAGACCTGGTCCGAGTTGCGCCGGCGTGTCACCCGTCTGGGGGCGGCGCTGGACGTGGTGGTCCGCAGCGATCCGGAGGTGTGCGGCCTGAGCGGCGACACGTTCCACCTCTCCTTGCACCATGGCGGCCAAGGGGACTGCACGGTCCACGACCTGTCCCTGATTGATTGCCCCAATGAACTGGTACTGATGGAATTCGAGCGCTGGATGCGCTGCGCCGGCTACCACCTCAACTCCTAATGCGCGGCACCATGGCCGAGCCCCGATCCCGTTTACATCTGCCCAGTCCCGGCCGCCGAGCCTCCCCTTCGCCTCCCCAGTCCCGTCGCCTGCGGCGCCGACGCTCCTCCCGTTGGCGCCAGGCCGCCATGGGGGTGCTGCTTGGCGCCGCCGGTGCCGGAATTCTGATGGTCTTGATGCGCATCCCGGAACGGTTGGACACGCTGCTGCTGGTGAGCACGGCGATCGCCAACCTGATCAGCGGCCTGAGCCGGCTCAGCATCGGGGTGCTCCAGCTCACTGGGGTGATGGTGGTGGTGCTGGTGACCCTGTTTGCCCTCATGCTGCTGGTGGGGGGGGGCATGCGTCTGTTGCGGGCGGTGGCCCCTCGTCCTGGCAAGACACCCTGATCCCCAGGCCGGGGCCTCAGCCGTGTAACCGCTGGATCCAGAGCCCTGCCAGTTGCCACGACGACCAGAGAAAGGCCGCCATGATCAGCCAGTTGAGCCAGGGTGGGCGTTGGCTGCCGGGATCGGCCATGGCGGAGTTGCCCAGCAGGGGGATCAAGCGATCCTGCCAGGACCTGGCACCAATCCGCTGCTGCCCCGTGGCGAGGGCCCGTTTGTCTGGGGGACAGCGGCCAACGGAAATCGTGAGGCGCTTCTGCGGCTGCCCTTCCCGAACGGTCAGGGAGCAAAGAGACTAGGGTCGAAGTACTCCTTGGAATGCTGGTCGTGAAGATCGAGCACTGCGGTCGCCAACATCGGCTGCAACTGGAAAGCGGCGAAGTGGCCCTGTTGATTGACATCCTTGAAGCGGCCTTGCCGGCGGAGGCGATCAGTGGGGTTCACACCACCAACCCCTCGCTGAGCACGTTCTTCAATCGCATCTATAGCGATTTGATTGATACGGCCCGCGATGTTTGGCACGGTGATCGTGTGGCCATCTGACCCTCGGCGCTGATCGGCATGCCCCCGCTGCTCGACTCCCTGGTTCCAGGCCTGGTGCTCCCTGCGTTGGGGGTTCTGCTTGTCCTCTCTGGGCTCAGCCTGGTGCTCAACCCCGCTCACCGCGATGTGCGTTGGTACGCGACCCTCCGCCGTCCCCAGTGGCTGGGATTTTCGCTGTGGAGCCTGTTTCCACTGTTGCGGGGCCTCAGCAGCCTGGGCTTCTATGGCGCTGCGCTAGTGGTCTGGATCCGCCTCCACAGCCTGGGCTGGGTGGCCCTGGTGTTGGCTGTAGGGGTGGTGGCGGAAAGCCGGTTCTGGGTCACCTGCCGCAGTCGCCGCCTCACCTGGGGCCTGCTGGTGGGACTGTTCAGCTGGTTGGCGGCCCTGCTGGTGGCACTCCAGTTGCAGCCCCAGGCGCCGCTGGTGACCGTGCTGCTTCTGCCCCAGTTGCTCTGGACCCCCCTGGACATGCTGACGACGCTGCAGATGATCCAGCTCAACCGGTGAGGGCACCCTGGTGAGGCCGCCCTTGGGCTCCGGTGCCGTTCCGGCCCCGATTGAGGGCCTGGATCCGATGATCACCGCCCTGCTGCGGCCTGAGGCCTACGACCACCCGGTGGTGGAGATCCGGCTGCTGCAGACCCACATCTCCTGGGTGCTCCTGACCGGTCCCTTTGCCTACAAGATCAAGAAGCCTGTGAATTTTGGCTTTGTTGATTTCAGCACCGTGGAGCGGCGGCGCTGGTTCTGCCAGGAGGAATTGCGCCTCAATCAACGCCTGGCTCCGGATCTCTATGTGGATCTCTGTGCCATCCACGGGCCGGTGGAGCGCGCCACGTTCGTCGGCCCGGGAGCGGTGCTGGAGCTGGCGGTGCGGATGCATCAGTTTGATCAGAATCTGCTGCTGCCGGCCCGTCTAGCGTCCTCGGCCGTGGATCCAGAGGCCTTCGAGGCCCTGGCTGAGCGCCTGGCTGCCTTCCATGGGGCAGCCGCGGTGGCGCCGGCGGGGGGGACGTTCGGCAGCCCCCAGGCGGTGCTGGCACCGGCCCTGGCCAACTTGGACAGCCTTGAGGAAAGTGCCGCGGCACTCCCCCTGGAGCGGCGGCGCCTGGAGCGACTGCGCGGCTGGACCCTGGCCGAGGCCACCCGGCTGGAGCCGTTGCTGGCGGAGCGGCTTCAGGGCGGCTTCATTCGGGAGTGCCATGGTGATCTGCACCTGGGCAATCTGGTGCTTCAGGAGCGGCGGATCGAAGCCTTTGACTGCCTGGAGTTCAGTCCGTCCCTGCGCTGGATCGATCCGATCAGTGATCTGGCCTTCCTGGCCATGGATCTGAGCAGGGCCCAACAGCGGCGAAGCGCGGACCGCCTGCTGAACCGCTGGCTGGAGTGCAGCGGCGATTACGGCGGCCTGGCCCTCTGGCGTTGGTATGGGGTGTATCGCGCGCTGGTGAGGGCCAAGGTGACGGCCCTGCGCCTGCGGCAGCTCCCCGCGGTTCCGGCGCTGGCGGCAGCGGCGGAACGCCCGTCCCTGGAGCAGGAGCTGGAGGCCTACCTGAAGCATGCGGAGCAGCTCTGCCGCCCGCGACCACCGTTGCTGGTGCTCACCCATGGGGTTTCGGGCAGCGGCAAGAGTGTGCTGGCGGCACGGCTGGTGGCCCGGGGGGGCTGGATTCGCCTGCGCTCTGATGTGGAACGGCGGCGGCTGTTTGGAGGCTGGGGGACGCCACCGACGGCACCGCTTCAGGGGGATCCCTATCAGGCCGGAGTGAGTGAGCTTCTGTACGGCACCCTGTTGCCGGCGGCGGCGATGGCCGTGCTGGCCGCCGGCTTGGATGTGGTCGTGGATGCGACCTTCCTGCGGCGTGATCAACGGCAACGGTTTCGGAGCCTGGCCCGGCGTTGGGGGGCTGGCTTCGCGATTTTGGAGTGCCGCTGTCCCCCGGCCCTGGCGGCGGAGCGCATCGCTCGCCGCCGGCGCCAGGGGGGGGATCCTTCGGAGGCCGATGGGGCGGTGTTGGAGCGTCAACTGGCCAGCCTGGAACCCCTGGGGCCTGAGGAGGCCCTGGAGCAGGTGACGGTGCTGGCCAGCGAAGTCGAGGATTCGTACCAGGTTGCCGCCAACGAAAAAGCGGTCGTCAGGGCCCTGGAGGCTCGACGACCGCTTCGGAATGATCCAGCCGGAGCGTGAGGCTCTCCGGGATCAAAGACTGTCAGTGAATCAGAACCACTCGGGCACGGCGGTGTCCGGGGTGTTCACGTTCGCTTCGGGGGTGGTGCGGCGGAATTCGAGGGTGATGTTGCGCTTCTGCTCCCCATCAGCGGCCACGGCTTCGATGGGATAGATCTGTTGGCCATCACGGAACGGCACCTGGACGCGGAAGGTTCCTTCTGCCGAGAGGGGCACTTCCTCCCCGCCGATGGTGAGACGGGCGTAGGGATCGGTGGCTCCGTAGACGATCAGCTCCGCATCCGCCACGAGCCAGAACGAACGCTGTCGGGCCATCAGGCCAGCCCCTGATTCGCTGCGACCGGAAGCCCACAGGCCCACTCCCGAATCCTGGGCCCCGGCGCCGCTCGCCCTGTCGTGATCTGTTTCATGTTCATGGAAGGCCTCAGAGCCGCGGCCCAGGCGGCGCCAGCGGGAGGTGGCGGTTTGGTAGAGGCGCTCGTGCAGGCCACTGTCCGCGACCGGGGTGGGGGCCTCGATCGACCCCGTCGCCGTGGGACCGGCCTCCAGGGAGAAGGGCACGAATTGGTCGATGACGTGCTCGCTGGGACTAAGGGAGGGCACTCGGGCCACGGAGGAGAAGGCCAGGGACACCCAACCACCGCTGGAGCCCTTGCGGTAGCCCAGTTCCACCCGATAGTCCCGGTCGCTCAGGGGAACCGGCAGATACCACTCGGTGGCATGACTGTCGACCACAACCTCCTGGAGGGTGTGGGGGTGGGAGGAGCCGGCCGGCATCCCGGTCACATCCGCCACCCTCAGACAGAGTTGGCTGGCGCCTGCGGCCAGGGCGGACTCCCGGTCGCTGTCGGCGATCTCCCAGAACACGTAGGCCCACTGCGGATCCCTGGGCAGAAACACCAGGCGGGTTTCCGGTGCTGGTCGGGGAGCGGGAGCCATCTCCGCTTCGATGGCCTGCAGGTCAGCGGCCGCCAAAGCTGGCTCGGGGAGCTCGGGCTGGCTGAGACCCGGGGCCTTATCGGCAATCGCCTCGGCTAGACCCTCTTTGCTGTGCGCTGTGTAGCGGCTGATGCCGAGACTCCTCGCCAGTTCCCTCAGTTGACGCATGCTGAGCGCCGCCAGGGTGACTACCGGGTTGTTGCTCGCCATCCGCTTCCGTTGCAAAAGATTGCGGCCCATGTTCAGGGATGGGGAGGGATTGGGAGCAACCTTGTCAGCAGATGGTCACATGGGCGACCCCCGCCCGGCTCCCGTTGTCCCGGTCCTAAGCCCCTGAATTCACCTTGCCGCCAGACGGCCAAGGGGCTGGTGCGGGGGGGCTGAGGCGGGGAGGGGGCAGGGCCGCCAACAGGGCGGAGATCATCAGCAGGGCCAGGAGTCCAAGCTTCCATCCCCCAAGCCCCCGGCCCCGGCGCTGGCGGAAACGCCACGGCCCCCCGGCACCTCCCCGCCGCCGCGAGACCTGGGCCCCGACGCCCAGGGGATGGCCGCAGCGCACGCACACCATCCGCCCCGACAGGCTGCGGTCCGCCCGTACGCCCCAGCTGCCGCAGTTCGGACAGGCCATGAAGTTGGGAAGGGGCTCCTTGGGGCGGTGGTGACCCCATCGTGGCGAATCCGCCCGTCGTCGGCCGGAGGCCTCGGCAGGTCCACGATGATCTCCGTTCGCCCATCGCTGCTGCGGCCGCATGCGTTCGCTTTCCGCCTTTGGCCTGCGGTTGGGTCAGCTGCAGCGCCTGGCCCAGCCCTACTTCCTGCCGCTGGAGGATGGGGGAGGCGCCGGATCCTTCCTGCTGTTGGCGGTGGCCCTGGTGGCGGTGGTGGTGGGGGTGACGCTGCTGC
>Ga0114971_10000300_pt1 | contig 31780 bp, 11 predicted proteins | sample M_140625_MF_Meta_FD_87320 | JGI IMG/M metagenome (GOLD analysis project Ga0114971, IMG submission 87320) | Freshwater microbial communities from Lake Montjoie, Canada to study carbon cycling - M_140625_MF_MetaG | ecosystem: Environmental > Aquatic > Freshwater > Lake | place: Lake Montjoie... | reverse complement strand
TATGATGCAGGGTTCGGATAAACACTCATGTCGCTGTTCGTTTCATCTTCAACACCAACCAAACTCCATGTAGCCATGAACTCTTGAAGGTAAAGATTAGCAATGCGCGCATCGTGAACAACAACAGTGTTTTCGTCATTCACAGTTTGTGCAGCGCTACTCCAGTTGTGACTACCGGTAAGTACTGTTGGATCTGAATCTAACGAGCTATGATCTACAATGCAATACTTGTGGTGAAGGTCATACTGAATGGGCTCATGCGAACGAATGTCTTGTCCTGCAGCTTGTAAGTATGCATATTCTGAAGATGGATCAGAAGTTTGTTCCATCATACCGCGCACCAACACCAAGAACAAATCGTCTTCTGCAATAATGGCGTCTGCAATATCTGTGCGAGTGAAAGCAAGGATTGCGTAATCTAAGTTGGTGTCTGTTGTTTGAATGGTCTTGATAATTGCACCGTTTGCATTGTCGGTAGGAGAGAAGTAGCTTTCTACTTTAATGTCGTCTGGACCAAGCACGTATTGCAACGGAGTATTGTTTGTTTTCGCTGAAGAGAAAACACCGTTCGGGTTTCCTGGTTGCGCACCAGAACCACCCCACATTTCTTCAAACTCTAAACGGTAACCGCGAGCAACACTCTGATCTTGGAAGATGATAATGTTGTTGAAGTCATTGTACATGTTGTTGTCTGTCCAGTTCATAGATCCGGTGAACACCCATGAGTTTGCTGCTGAATCAGCATCAACCACCATGAATTTATTATGCATAATTCCTGTACCAGATGTGTTTACGCGTTGCACAACAGGGATATTATTATTCAATAATCCTAATCCAAGGTTTGCAGTAGATCCGTCAGAGATGACACGTACTTGAACACCCGCATTGTATCTGTCATTGATTGCGTTTGCAATAGTTGCGTCGTCTGTGAAGTTATAGATAGCAATATCCAAAGACTGCTGAGCTCTTAGCATGTACGCAGCAATGGTGTCATTTGAAGCTGTTCCCAAGGAAGAAGCGTTTTCAAATGTTGCATAGCTGTTATCTACCTGTCGGTTGAAGTACGCACGAATTTCACCAGAGCTTAAACTTTTTGTAGCGTATGGACGAACACTGCTTGTGCTAGAACCGTCAACGTTAGAAGAAGTAACAGATGCGTAATAAATGGTTCCAGGCTGCAATCCAGGGATATTCACAACGTGGCTTGTTACACTTTCATTTACATAAACGGTTTGACCTAAAGATGGAGTTAATCCGTAGTTCACTTCACTGTCGCCCGTGTTATTGGTTGCCCAATTAAGGTCGAAAGAGGAAGTGGTAATGTTGGTTTGCGTAACAGCTCCAATGATGGCAACACCCGGAGGAAGAATGAAATCATTTTCATCGCGAGGAAGAATTTGGTACCCAGCATCGAAAGGCGCAGTAGCGTCGAATTGAGAAACAATTCCTACAAGTGTAATTGCACTTGCAGGTAGGTTCGTTCCAACTAAAACACTTCCAGCGCGAATGTAAATAACGCCTGTTTGTCCATTTGCAGTGTAGGTATAAGTAGAGTTTCCAGAAATAACAGAACCCGCTAAATCGAAAACTACGTTGTCAACGGTTACCAATTCTCCTTCGTAGGATTCTGCAACAATATTTGGAGTAACCAATTGTAAAGTTGGAAGAGTGTTGTTTGAAGAGTTAACAGTAACAGCGGTTAAAGTTGAGCCTACTTCTAACAATCCGTTGTATTCTGAAAGCACACCTGATACAGTAATGATATCGCCTCGCAATGGAGTAACTCCCCATGCTGTCCAATCTAAACCAGGATAAATAGCAATACCTGCTTGGCTGTCTTGAATGTAGCGCACAGAGCTTCCCATTTCAGCACCGTTGGTTACAACACCGGTAACAGTCACACTTGCGCCAACGGCTTGTCCGCGAGCAGGAAGAATAGAACTTGCTCCAGATGGAGTTCCCGCACAGTTGCAAGAGGCATCATACACATCACCGGTAGTGCTTGCATTATTGTCGTTACAAGCGCTTCCAGGAAACGCACAAGATCCATCATCTACAACAGCCGCTGCATTGTAGTTGCATGCTGTATTATTCATACAACCAGAAATAAGTCCAACACATACACATGAAGCGTTATAGGTATCTCCAGAAGTAGAGGAGTTGTTGTCGTTACAAACATCGCCAGGAAATGCACAAGATCCATTGTCTACTGTTGCAAGTGCGTTGTAGTTGCATGCGGTATTATCCATGCAGCCAGCGATTGTTCCGCTGTTTGAAGCACCGGGTGTAGGCAATTGAGCTACATACGAAGATGTATTGAATGGAGCGCCACCATCGGGAATACGAGATGATGAATTATTCAATGCTGCAGTTGCCGCAGCTTCGTCGGCCTGTGGTTGACCTGGTGTAAGCACAGATATTAGGTTTGTTGCTGCTGCATCACCAGTTCCGTAAACCAAGGCATCTACTAATCCCGTTGCGCTTACAGCAGTACCATTGGGCCAAGCTGCAACCGTAGCGGTATATATTGCAATGCCGTCTGCACCGTTTTGCAATGTGTTTCCTGTGAATGTGATATTCACATTAGCAACCCCTGCGTTTCCGATAACGAAATAACCTGAAGCAGGAATTACGTTTCCAGATAGGTCAGTGGTTTTGTAAGAAGTGGCAGTAGCGCCGTTGAACCAAACCATTACCATTCCGTTCAATGATTGTCCGGGAGTACCATACAATTCAATGAATTCGGCAGCGTCGGTTCCAACTTGATCGGCATCAACTTCGTTGATAACAACCTGTGCTTGTATAGCTCCGAATAGAAGCGCTAACAAGAGTGTGTAGATGTATTTCATTTTTCTTTCTATTGTTCTTTTTAATTTTTCTAGAATGCCTGATTAGAATGTGGCCGATAAAGATACGTTGAACCATCTTCCTTGACCAAAGAAAACTCCGGCAGAAGATGCGTCAAAGTTGAAAGCCTTATTGTTGTAAAGTGCATTCAAGTCGTTGTTGTTCGCATCCGTGATATAAACGCTATTCAGCACGTTGAAAACACTTCCACGAAGATCCCAACGTACGTTGTGCCATTCCATTCCATATCCAGCGTGGAATTCTAGCGTTCCATAGGAAGGAATTTTCCATGACTCACGCGCTGCGTTTTCACCATTCAACTCGAATGGATTCATAGCAGCGAAGTAGCGATCGAACCAAGTGTAGCGAGACTTAACATAAGCTCCATTTTTCCATTCGTAACGCAACATTGCTCCCAATTGGGTTTGTGCAGCGTCACTCACATGAACTCCTTTCGCATCGTAAACAACGTTGTATTGTTCGCTGTCAGGATTGCCGGGGTCAGAAAGAACAGGATTACCATTATCGTCGAAAATGTAAATAGTATCCGAAGAAGTCCAAATCCAATCACCGAATGAAGCTAATCCTTCTAGGGTAATGCGATCATTAATTTTATACGCGAAATCGAATTCAGCACCTTGGTGACGTGCATGCATTCCTCGAATATTTACTGTAATATTTGAGGTTGGATCCTGTGGATCAGGAACCGAAAGCCCATAAGGATAAGGCTTGTTTTTCCAAGTGGTGTAATACAGATTTACATTAAAGGAAAACTTCTTTGATTTATAGTTCCAGCCGTTTTCAAAGCTCGAAATAATTTCATTTTCGATTGTTTTAAATCGTTCATTTGCATTCGTATAGATTTGACTAAAAAGGGGAGCCTTATTCAAGTAACCGGCATTAACGAAAACAGCCAAATTCCGAGAAATATTATATTTCACACCTGATTTTAATGTCACCGTTGGCCTATAATACCAACCAGTACTTTGAAATTTTGAACCAGCCATGTTGCTTGTTAAAGTTTGGCCACGTACAATTGTTGTGTCTGAAACAAGTGCAATTGCATTGTTAACATATGAAAATCCTACAGGGATTTCTACTCCATTAATTTCATATACTTTAGGTCGGAAATAATCAACGCGCTTGTAACCAGTAATTGCTGCAGAAACACTTAAAAAGGCAGAAATTTTATCATCTTGGTATTCGACTTGTCGAAACAATCCCCCCCAACGTATAAAGGCGTCGTTATTATAGTCTATCGTATCTCCTTCTCGTTTGACTAAATTCGGATCGTTGTAGTTGATTGAAGTACGAGCGATAATATAATCTGAGCCCATAAGGTCAATAATTTTTCTATAGTGCGACCCTTTATATGATCTGAGGTCAAAACCCTCTGCGTAACTCCACTTGTCATTGATTTTTTTATTAAAAGTACAAAGTACACCGTACCATGAGTGTTCGTTCATACTAGCCTTAATGTAATTGGAAACAGCATAGCGTTCAGTAGGACTCACGAGCGTATTTATGTTGTAATCAGGTCCTGAAAACAAAGGTGGTTTTGCACCTGCATTCGCGTCGTAGAAGGCTTGCATATTTAAAGTTCCATCGGATAAATAATCGTTGGCTGTAATGTTGTTGTTCCAACGTGTTCCGCCACCTCTTCCGAAAGAAGCGTAGGCCACTGTGCTAATGAATGTTTTTTCATTTAATGTCCACACATCTTTGAACGAGAATTGTGGCTTGTGATAAAAATTCACACGGCCATTAAATTGCTCTTCAGCTTGAATGTTTGTGCGCTGTCCGTTTACAAAATCGTAGCGAGTTAAATTACCGACATCAGGGTTGTAATTGATACCACCGTTAAAAATCGATACTTCAGTAGTTGGATTCGTATTGTACGTTGAAGGGGCCCCAACGGCAGTTGCCGTTTCGGCACTATAGAGTGCAATAGCTTCAGATCTTAGGCGCTGACCGTGTTCTTGAGGAGCACCCAATCCGTATAAACTCAAATGGTGATTGCCTGTGATTTTTTCAATTTTACCGTAATAGAAAAATCCTTTGGTAAAGGTTCCGTCAACCCATCCGCTTCCTGTTTTGAATGAAGTGGCCATTGAAAATGCCCACCCTTTTTTAGATTTTCCAGAGTTGTAGGCGAATGAAGTTCTTGAGAAAGCACCGTATGCGTATTCTTGACGCAAACGAACGCTTCGCTTCGAGTCAATTCCGCGCGTAATAATATTCATGGTTCCTCCAACAGCAGGAATAACAAGCTTTGAAGCTCCTAATCCGCGTTGAATTTGTGTGGTTTGTGTGGCAAGATCTAAACCGAACCAATTGCTCCAATAAACTGTTCCGTTTTCCATGTCGTTCACAGGAACTCCGTCCAACATTACAGCAACGTTGTTTCCAGAAAATCCGCGAATGGTAACGCGAGCATCTCCGTCGCCACCACCTGCGCGAGTCGCGTATGTGCCAGGAGTTGTGTTCGCTAGAGTAGCTAATTCTCTTCCCGCCAATTCTTCTTCAATTCGCTTTAATCCGATATTTGAAAAAGCAACAGGAACGGTTCTTCCAACCGCTAAATCGGATGAAATAACCACTTCTTTTTGCAGCGTTTGAATGAGATCGAAATCGATAGAATATTCTTTTTTCGTGATGGAAATATTCTTCTTCACCTCTTCATATCCAACGGCTGTTATTATAAATTCATATTCTCCGAATGGAAGTTTAATGTTGAATTTTCCTGATGGATCAACTGATATTCCTTTCTCCTTATTCGCCCACAAGACGAAAGCGGAAGGAAGAGTTTCTCCTGAAAGTCCATCACGAACGGTTCCACTTAAAATTCCTTCTTGAGCACTGGAAATAAGACTCAATGAAAGAAGTGGAAGAAGTAAAAAGAATGATTTTAAAATTCTCATTAGATTGAAGCTAAGGTTAAACAATTGCCGATAAAAAAGGGGCTTTACCGAAGTGAGCCCCTTTTTATTTGAATGAAGAAAATATTATTTGATGAAGTTTTGACGATTAACTGTTCCGTTTTCGGAAACCACCTCTACCGTGTAAGCTCCTTTTGAAAGATTCGAAGTTTGAATGCGAGTCATGCGATCTAAGATTGTTCCGTTAGCAAACACAACACGACCGGTGTTGTCATAGATTCGAATTGAACGAATAATGTTTGGAGAAACGACGTTCAAAATATCTCCGGTAACTGGATTAGGATAAATTGAAATTGGACGTTCAACATTTTCAGAAACGCTTACGTTGCAATCGCACGTGTGTGCACCTAGGAAAGTGAATGTGTTAGCTGGCAATGTGTCGTACTGAGCAAAAACATCGAACGTAGATGGATTCATTGTAATTCCAGAAGTTACGGTAGATTTTCTGATTTGAGTGTGGTCTGTAGTTGCGTAGAGAGTTGCTCCTGTTTCGTCAGTTCCATATGCACTCCATCCGCCGAAGCCAGTTCCTTCTCCAATTCTTCCGTACAGGTCAATCAACGTTTGTCCGTTGTTAGAAACGATTGCAATTGCGTCGTTTCCGTTGAAATACATTGGCCAAACACCTGCATCATATGTTGGGTTAATGAATACATCTGCAGCGGCAGCTAAATCATCCCATACTGGTGCTTCAAGGCCCGTGCCCGCTTGATCTTGTTTGTCAAGAACAACGACAATAACATCGTGCGCTGCAATAGAATATCCATCTAATAATGCAATGCTTCCATAAGAAGTGCTTCCGTTTGAAAAACGAACCAGACCTATTCCGTTAAGATTAACAGTATTTGCAGTAGGGTTATAAATTTCAACAGCTTTGTTGTTGCTCCATCCTTCAATAACTTCAGAGATGAAGATTTGATTGCATTGAGCTTTAGCCGTAAACAAGGCTAAAAAAGAAAAAGAGAGAAGTAAAAGTTTTTTCATTACCATTTTATTTTGAGGCAAATATATTCTACAATTGCCTCTCCTCGCTAGTCCAATGTGAAATGAATGTTAAAAGTTTCATGCACCTTTTTAATGAGTTTGTTGGTCTTTATTCTAGGAAAGCTATTTACAAACGTTAGCACCTTAACAATTTTCATTTTCCGCATTCGGAAAAGCCCAATGTTTAGGTGGTTATTTAGTAAATTGCAAGATTAACAGTACGAAAAATAACACGATGCGTTTCTTTGTCCGAGTTTTAGCAATTGCTGCACTTTATTTCTTGAGTTATTCTGCTCAAGCAAATCACGTCTTAGGTGGAAACCTAACATGGGATTGCCTAGGTGGTAATCAGTATACGATTACCATGCGAATCTACAAGGATTGTTTCGGCGCTAGTCCGGCTCTTTCTGCTGAGAATTTATTTGTATTTCCTACCGGTTGTGTCTTGAATCCACAGAATATAACCTTGAACTTGATTAGCACCACTGAAATTTCGAATTTGTGCGCAAGTGAGTTGCCAAGTAGTTCTTGCCTTGGTGGTTTATCTCCGGGCACTCAAATGCTCACATATCAGGCCACCGTTACCCTAGCACCCGGTTGTACTTGGGAAGTTATTTGGAACGAGGGGGATTGGAATTACTTCAATAATATAAATTACAGCACACTTCCAGACGCATACCTAGACGCGTTAATCAACACAAATTACTGCGCAGATTCTCCGGTGATTACCTCTATGCAAGTGCCATACGTCTGCAGAAACAACGGCATATTTGTTCATACCCCAACCGTAACTTTACCAGCTGGTGTTACCGCTTCTTACACGCTTTCAACGCCACAAACAACCGGAGCAACGTTAGATGCAGGAATTAATGTTCCGGGCTATGTAAATACATTGGGTGCAACAGTAAATCCAACTACCGGTGCGGTTTCCATCAATACCAACGCTATTGCGGTTGGAAATTATATTGTTACCGTTCAGATAACAATTTCGCAAGGTGCAAACGTAGTTGGAACATACTATGAGAATATGGTTTTTGTCATTCGCGATTGCGCCATAACTCCAACAACCTTCGCAACACCAGAAATTCAATCGATTAATATTCCTGCTAATCAGGCTGGTCCGGCTGCGATCAATGCTTGCTCCGGAGATAGTGTTTGTTTTACAGTATCGGCGTCGAACACTAATTTATACAGAGCAATTACAATAACCTCCACTTGGAGCACAGGTTTAAATGTGGGTACTCCTGTTTTTACGCAGAGTACCGTAAACTACAATCCGGCCTCTGCAACTTTCTGCTTTACGGCGCAGCCCGCAATGGTTGGAGTAGCCCACACCATAAATTTTCACGCAGAAGACAACGCTTGTACCGCTCCGCAATCAGATGATCAAGTAGTTACCGTAAACGTTTTTCCAAGTGTTACCCTAAATCCGACAACAGCGACCATTTGCGACAATGCCCCTGTTACAGTTACTGCATCTGGAGGCACGACCTACACATGGTCTGTATTAAGTGGAGATGCAACTCCGGGTTTCGATGGAAATGGCGCCGTTCAAGTTTTAGAAAGCATCTCAAGCAATACGGTCATAACAGTGTCTATGCCTGGTGTGCCCGCACAGTGTAATGCTACGGATACACTCACCGTAACTGTTCCTGATTTTACTCTTCAGCCTTTGACAACTCAGAGTTTGTGTGTGGGAGGAACGGTTACCCCGCTAACCTTCACACTATTGGGCGTTACAGGAACACCTACTTACCAGTGGTATAGCAATGCAACAAACGCAAATACAGGTGGATCTGCGATTGTGGGAGCCACATCAGCCGCTTACACTCCTTCGAGTGTCACTGCTGGAACAGCTTATTATTATTGTTTAGTGACTCTCTCTTCGGCCAGCTGCCCGAACATTACTACCAATCCTGCAGAAGTTATTGTTGTTGCAGATCCTACAATAGACACCCAACCTTTGGCAACTCAAACCATTTGCCTTGGGGGCACTGGAACTTTAAGCGTTGTCTATTCTAACGGCCTAGGAAATGCTACCTACCAATGGTATTCAAACACAACAAATAGCAACACAGGGGGATCAATTATAGCCGGTGCAACGAACGCGACATATACTACCCCCGTATTAACCACGGCCGCTACAAGGAATTATTATTGCATAGTTACGCTAAGCGGCTCGGGATGTGGTACAGCAGTTTCAGCAGTAGGACAAGTTGTGGTGGTCGCAGATCCCACAATTTCAACCCAACCCACAACTACTCAATCGATTTGCGTAAGTGGAACACCTGCTTCAATTTCAGTGGCATACATCAACGGATCTGGAACGCCAGCTTATCAGTGGTATTCAAACACCACAACGAGTACAATAACCGGAACAGCAATACCTGGAGCCACTTCAGCAACGTTTACGTTTTCTCCAATGAATACGCCTGGTACGTTTTACTATTATTGCGTGATAACTCTTAGTGCATCTGGATGTAACGTCATTACCTCCGCAACTTCGCAGGTCATTGTAGTGGCCGACGCTACTATTGCTACCCAACCGCAAGGTTCGCAAACCGTTTGTTTAAATGGAGTTCCGAACGCGTTAACAGTTACTGTAAATAACGGTTTGGGAACAATTACCTATCAATGGTACTGTACCACGGCGAACAACAATTTTTCAGGATCTGCCGTGCCAGGAGCTACTTCTGCTACGTTTGTGCCTCCTTCCAATGTTGTAGGAACACGTTATTACTACTGTAGGGTCAACGTAGCAAGTTTAACGTGCGGAGTTATTTTCGTTGTTACTTCAGGAACAGGGGCTATAATCGTTGTAGCACCTCCGACTGTAAATACACAACCTACTCCAACGCAAAGCATTTGTATTGGCGGAACTCCGAATGCCCTTACAATGGGTTACACTGGAGGAACGGGTATAGCCAGTTACCAGTGGTACAGCAATACAACAAACAGCAACACTGGAGGAACTGCAATTGCAGGTGCAACTTCAAATTCGTACACACCGGCAGGCGCGTCTATTGGGACATTTTATTATTACGGTGTTGTTACTTTAGCAGGTTTAGGATGTGGGAGTGTTTCAAGCAATGTTGCTAATGTTAATGTTATTGCCGATCCTATAATAACCACGCAGCCGACTGTATCACAAACCATTTGTGTGGGCGGAATTCCTTCTGCCCTTACAACAGCATATTCGGGTGGAGCAGGAACAGCTACCTACCAATGGTATAGCAATACTACCAATTCAACAGCAGGCGGAACATTAATTGCAGGAGCAACAACTGCTACCTACGCGCCAGCGGCTATTGCCACTTCGGGAAATTATTACTACTACGGTGGGGTTACACTTTCAGGTTCTGGTTGTGGCACAGTAACTTCTGCCACCGCGAATATTGTAGTGGTAGACGACCCGTCTTTTTCTGTTCAGCCGCTTTCAACTCAAACGATTTGTGCAGGTGGAACAACAACGGTTTTATCCGTGACTTCAATTGGAGGAACAGGTACATTGTCTTACCAGTGGTTTTCTAACGCTACCAACTCCTCAACCGGAGGTGCTGCAATTGCTGGAGCTACTGCCACAACGTACACTCCGCCAAACGCAGCCCTCGGAACAGTTTATTATTATTGTGAAGTATCAGCCACCGGAAGTGGTTGCGGAACAGCTGCTTCTGCAACAGCAGCAGTTATAGTGGTATCACCCCCAACCGTAAGTACACAACCTACCGTTACTCAAACCATCTGCAATGGCGGAACAGCTGCAGCTTTAACGGTTGCATATACCGGTGGAACGGGCACAGCGAGTTACCAATGGTATAGCAACGCAACAGCTTCAAACACAGGGGGGACGCTAATTGCAGGCGCAACCACTTCAACATACACCCCAACGGGACTTACAACAGGGACTTATTATTACTATTGTGTTATTACGCTTTCAGGTTCGTCATGCGGATCCACCACATCGAATATTGCAACGGTAATAGCCGTAGCTGATCCAACCATTACAACACAGCCAACTGCTACTCAAACCATTTGTGTAGGCGGAGCGCCAAGTGCATTGACTTTAGCTTATTCCAACGGAACAGGCACACCGAGTTACCAGTGGTATAGCAATACGACTTCAGCAACAACAGGAGGAACTCTTATAGCTGGAGCAACATCAGCAAGTTACGCTCCACCTGTTTTGAATATCGCCGGTAGTTTTTACTATTACGGAATAGCAACGTTAAGTGGATCGGGATGTGGAACAGCCACCTCTGCTTCTGCCGTTGCCGTTGTTATTGCCGATCCTACAATAACAACCCAGCCGCAACTCACTCAAACGGTTTGCCCAGGCGGCACACCAACAGCATTAGCCATTGTCTCTAACGGTGGAACAGGCACAACAAGTTATCAGTGGTTCTCGAACACCACCAACTCAACCACCGGCGGAACACTTATTGCCGGTGCAACGAATGCATCATACACGCCTACTGCTGTTGCAGTTGGAACAGTATACTATTACGGTGTAGCTACTTTAAGTGGAAGCGGATGCGGAGCAGCAACATCTTCAACGGGAGCTATTGTTGTAGTTGCTCTTCCAACCGTAAGCACTCAACCTACCCTTACTCAAACCATCTGCGATGGCGGAACAGCAACAGCGCTCAACGTTGCATACACGGGTGGAACGGGAACTCCTTCATACCAATGGTATTCGAATGCTACAAATAGCACTTCGGGAGGAACAAGTATTGCAGGAGCAACGGCTTCAACCTACACCCCAACTGGACTTGCAGCAGGAACATCGTATTACTATTGCATTATCACATTGTCAGGATCTGCATGTGGAACAGCCACTTCAAACACAGCCACTGTTATCGCTGTAGCAGACCCAACAATCACCACCCAACCTACAGCAACACAAACGATTTGTGTGGGCGGAACGCCAAGTGCATTGACTTTAGCTTATTCCAACGGAACAGGCACCCCGAGTTACCAGTGGTATAGCAACACGACAACTGCCACCACCGGAGGAACATTGGTAGCCGGCGCAACAGCTGCGAGTTATACTCCACCTGTTTTGAATACCGCTGGCAGTTTTTACTATTACGCAATAGCAACGTTAAGTGGATCCGGATGTGGAACAGCCACCTCTGCTTCTGCCGTTGTCGTTGTTATTGCCGATCCGACAATAACCACTCAGCCTATACTCACACAAACAGTTTGCCCAGGCGGTGCACCAACAGCATTAACCATTGTCTCTAGCGGCGGAACAGGCACAACAAGTTATCAGTGGTTCTCGAACACCACCAACTCAACCGCTGGTGGCACGCTCATCGCCGGAGCAACGAGCGCGTCATATGCACCCACAACGGCAGCAGTAGGAACCACCTACTATTATGGTGTTGCAACATTAAGTGGAAGCGGTTGCGGAACAGCAACATCTGCAACTGGAGCAATCGTAGTTTCTCAGCCGACGGTGAGTGCACAACCTACCGTTACTCAGACCATCTGCGATGGTGGAACAGCATCAGCTTTAACGGTTGCATACACCGGTGGAACCGGAACAGCGAGTTACCAGTGGTATAGCAACACAATATCTTCAACCACAGGCGGAACGCTTATAGCAGGGGCAACCACTTCAACATACACCCCAACTGGACTTACAGCAGGGACTTATTATTTCTATTGTGAAATCACCTTGTCTGGTTCTGCTTGCGGTACAATAACATCAAACGTTGCTACCGTAATTGCTGTTGCAGATCCAACAATTAGCACCCAGCCGACTGCAACCCAAACCATTTGTGTGGGAGGAACGCCAGCTTCTCTGACGTTAGCATACACTAACGGAATCGGAACAGCAACATACCAATGGTATAGCAATACAACAAACGCCACCACTGGCGGAACACTGATTGCAGGAGCAACAAATTCAACATATAACCCAGCTGCAATTAATGCCGCGGGTAACTTTTATTATTACGCAACAGTTTCTTTAACAGGCAGTGGCTGCGGAACGGCAACCACCGTTTCTTCAGAGGTAGTTGTTGTGGCAGACCCTACTATTTCTGTCCAACCTTTGACAACTCAAACGAATTGCCAAAACGGAGTTTCTACTCCATTAACAGTAACGATTGCAGGAGGAACAGGAACAACAACGTATCAATGGTACACCACTTTGGTTAACTCAACAGTTGGAGGAGTGGCTTCAGGTAATGGGGCAACACTTACACCGCTAACAGTGTTGGTGGGGACCGCCTATGTATATTGCGTTGTGAACACCACAGGAGCAGGATGTTCTTCTGCTACTTCCGCAACTGCAGAAGTAATAGTGTTGCCAATTCCATCTATAACCGCACAGCCATTGGCTACACAAACGGTTTGTCAGAATGGAACAACTTCAGCATTAACGTTTACAGTTGCCAACGCTTCCGGAACAACAACTTATCAATGGTATAGCAACAGCGCCAACTCTACCACGGGCGGAACTGCCATAGCAGGTGCTACTGCAGTTTCGTTTAATCCGGGAGCGACAACCGTTGGTACGACTTATTTCTACTGTGTGTCAACAGTAAGCTTAGGCGGAAGCGGTTGCGGTACCGTAACAACAGTCCCTGCTGCGGTTATTGTTGTTGGCCTACCTTCAATTGCAACACAGCCAACAGCTACACAAAATATTTGTGTAGGCGGAACACCTAGCCAATTGTCAATGACGTATGCTGGTGGAACAGGAACGGCATCTTATCAGTGGTACAGCAATACTTCGAACACCACAACCGGTGGAGCGGCATTTGTGGGCGCCACATCTGCTTCATTTACTCCTCCGACCTTAAATACTTCAGGAAGTTATTTCTATTACGGCACTGTTACGTTAAACGGAGCGGGCTGTGGAACGGCAACTACAGCTTCTTCGGAAGTTCTGGTTTCTCCCGACCCAACAATTGCGACTGAGCCATTATTTACGCAAAGTTTGTGTGTAAATGGTGCCCCCTCGAATTTACAAGTGACCTATAATAACGGTGCAGGTACGGCTTCATATCAGTGGTATTCGAATGCGATAAATTCAAACTCAGGGGGTACACAGATAGCTACAGAAACAAACTCATCTTTTACACCAAGTACTGTAAGCTCAGGCACGCAATACTATTATTGCGTAATTATTCTTTCAGGTGTTGGATGTGGGGCTGCTACATCGGCAGTTTCTCAGGTTGTTGTGGTTGCAGCACCTACAGTCTCAATTCAACCGAATCCGAATGAAACAGTTTGTTTGGGAGGAACTCCAACAACGCTTTCGCCTGCTGTTGTAGGTGGAACAGGCACTGCCTCCTACCAATGGTATTCCAATTCAGCAAATAGTAATACGGGCGGAACAGCAATAGCTGGAGCCACCAATATTACTTATGCACCAGCGGCAACAGCTGTTGGTTCTACATACTACTATCTTTCAACAACCTTTGCAGGAACAAGCTGCGGAACTGCAACCACGAATACTTCTCAAATTATTGTTTTGGCAGATCCAACAATTTCTACGCAACCGCTAACAACGGAATCAATGTGCGTGGGAGGTACACCATCGGCACTAACGGTTGTTTTCGCAGGTGGGGTAGGCACACCAACCTACCAGTGGTATAGCAATGCAACGAATTCGAATGTTGGAGGAACCGTAATCGCAGGTGCGGGTCTAAGCACCTACAACCCAGCTTCTACTTCTACCGTAGGAAGTCAATTTTTCTATGCACAAATTACGCTTTCAGGTTCTGGTTGCGATGTATTAAGTTCTTCCGTTAGCGAGATCGTTAATGTTGCTGACCCAATCATTTCAACTCAGCCGATTGCAGCTCAGGACGTGTGTTTGAATTCCCCCTCAACTGCAATAAATGCAGCTGTAAGCGGTGGATTAGGAACAGTAAGTTATGCGTGGTATAGCAATTCAACGCAAACTATTCCAGGAACTATTCTTCCCGGAGCGAACACCAATACTGTTACCCCTGCCAATACTCCTGCTGGAATTTCTTATTACTACATGGTAGCAACTCTTTCTGGAAATGGATGTAACGCGGCAACTTCGAATTTTTCAGCAGTAACGGTGCACGCTCTTCCAACTGTAACAGCAACACCGGCTGACAATTCAATTTGTTTCGGAACAACAACAGACATTGTTGCCAGTGGTGCAACCTCTTATGTTTGGACAGCGAATCCAACCATTACCTCACCAACGAATGTGGCCAACGTAACTGTAGCTCCTGTAGGAAGTGTTTCCTATACCGTTCAAGGAACAGATACCTTCGGTTGTGTGAATACAGCCACAGCCACTGTTGTTGCTGCAACGCAACTCAACGTTCAAGAAAACATTACCACGAATATTTGTTATCAAACATGCACTGGAGCAATAGCATTGACGCCATCTGGAAGTGGGGCTACCTACGCAGTGGCTTGGAATACTCCTGGTGTAACGGGATTAAATCCTCAGAACTTGTGTCCCGGAAACTATACGTATACGGTAACGGACAACCTCAGTTGTACTTTCCAAAACACCGTGAACATTGCTTCATTGCTCAATAATCCATTGGATAACGTTGTCATTACGCAACCAACTTGTTTCGGATACAACAACGGTAGTATTCAATTTCAAGACGCGAGCGCAGTTTCTTTCCAATTGGTAAATGCTGCTACAAACGCAATCATAGCTACTCAACCAAGTGGCTTATTCGGAACTATTGGCGCAGGCAACTACAATATTATTTACAACGATGCCTTGGGTTGTGTATATGATAGTTTGAATTTCTCCGTCGTTGCTCAATCGGCCCAAATAACATTGACCTTAAATGCCCAAGCTCCTGTTCTGTGCTTCAACCAAGTGGTTCCATTAACAGCGATTGCCGGAGGTGGAGACGGCGGTGCAATTACAGTTACTTGGGGAAGTTGCAATACAGTGACGAATTGCATATTGGGTTCTGGTAATCCATACAATTACACGCTTACCTCTGATGTAACGCTTTATGCGCAAGCAGCGGATGCTACAGGATGCGCAAGTACAATTCAGTCCATTGCCTTGAATTTGGCCAATCCAGTTCAAGTCAATCTTCAAAATGGAATTTCATCTGTTACCATTTGCGAAGGAGATTGTGTAAACATGAGCGCAGTTGCGACTGGAGGAAACAATCCCATTAACATCGAATGGTATGAAGTTCCAACAGCTTTAGGTGGCGCTACCATAGGACCTGATGGGACAAGCAACACATTTTGCCCAAGCAGTTCAACTTCTGTATTTGTATTTGCAGACGATGGATGTGGGGTTCCTGATTACGATACGTTGAATATTATTGTACAGTCATTCCCGACGGTTAGCTTCTCAGTGAATACACAAGATGGTTGTTTACCTTTAACGGTCTCTTTCACCAACAATACAGCGCCAACATTCAACGGGAACTGTTTGTGGTCAATGGACGATGGAACTACGTTTGCGAATTGTGGCAATCAAGTGTATACATACACAGACGAAGGAGTCTTTACGCCAACGTTGTATGTTATTTCTCCTGAAGGTTGTTCAACAACCTATTCACTTCCGGCACCGATAGTTGTGCATGGTTATCCCGTTGCAGACTTCTCGTGGGCACCGCAACCTGTTGATGTCACTCAGCCAACTGTGCATTTTACTGATGCATCCATTGATGCCGTGAATTATCTGTGGGAATTCGCATGGCTTGGTGCAAGTGATTTACAAAACCCTGTGTTTGAATTTCCAGATATTGATTTAGCTGAATATCCCGTTTGCTTGACCGTAGAGAACAGCTTCGGATGCGCTGATACCATGTGCAGAACAGTTCGATTGAACAGTGTTATGCAAGTTTGGGTGCCGAATGCCTTTACTCCAGAGCAAGACGGGTTGAATGAAATATTCCTTCCAGTAATCAAAGGAGCGAAGCCAGAAACCTATCACTTCACGATTTTTGATCGCTGGGGAACTATCGTTTTCGAGTCATTTGAAATTGGAGAGCCGTGGATTGGCGACGTGCGTGATGGAAAGGCATTTGCTGCCAACGGAACATACATTTGGAGTCTGGAGGTGCAACCTCTACAAGACAAGAGTCTGAAATTATATACCGGTTTTGTAACGGTAATAAGATAAATTTAAGAGCCCCGGGCAACTTTCTGAAACCAATTGTTATCAATCAAACGATGAAGTATGAGCGATAGCGAATTGGTTTCAGAATGTCTCAAGGGAAAGTCGTCCGCACAAAGGACACTCTTTCAATTGCATTCTGGAAAAATGTTCGCAGTAAGTCTCCGATACATGGGCAGCACCATGGAAGCCGAAGAAGTATTGCAAGAAAGCTTCATTAAAGTTTTTGAAAAGCTAAATCAATGGAAGGGCAATGGTCCTTTGGGCGGTTGGATTAGAACCATTGTTGTGAATACCGCGCTAACCCGCATTAAGAACAACAAGAAGTTTCGACTCGACAAAAACATTGATGACGCAGTATCACTTTCCGACAACGGAGAAGATCAATTGGAAGCCTTGCAGGCAGCCGATTTGATGAAGTTAATTGCGCAAATGCCCGATGGGTACAAGACAGTATTTAACTTGTTCGTTGTGGAAGGATATGGACACAAAGAAATTGCCGACCTAATGGGGATTTCTGAAAGCACTTCAAAAACACAATTTTTAAAAGGAAAAAACTGGTTAGTCAAAAGAATAAATGAGCAATAAGTGGAACAATATCATTCGTGAAAAGCTAGAATCCCATGAGGTTTCAGCAGATCACTTGTGGAATAACATTTCACAAAATATTCCTCAACCTTCTTCTTCTTTTTGGAAGCCTTGGATGACAACAGCAGCTGTTGGAACTGCAGCAATTGCAACTTCCGCAATTATTTATTTCAATTCACCGAATCAAACTCAGCCGGTTGTTCAATCTTCTGAGCAAAAAACCGAAGAGGTAAAAGTGGATACAACTTCAAACACGGTGAACAGTGTTGAGACTTCTGAAAGTACCGCAATTCCTCGAATTATCACAGGTGGAATTCCAGATGATATTTATTCAGGGTATGTGTGGCAAATGCCTGAGGCAGAGGAATTAGCTTCGATTGAAACTGGAAATCAACGCGACACTCAAATTACAGCTGTAATTGAAGACTCGAATTCGAATCCTTCTAACAACAGATCTTCCCAGGTTATTGCAGAAAGAGAGCCCCTTACAAATGCATTTACTGCAGTGGTTTCCAATGCCGAAAGTTTAAGATATTTCTTCTTCGGAGCAGCTGAAAAGGCCGACTCTTATGCATGGAATTTCGGAGATGGATTCGACGGACAAGGACAGTCAATAGCGCACGAATTCACCGAAGAAGGAACCTACACAGTGAAGTATATTGTTTCAAGAGGAGAAGAAATGATGGTTGAAGAAAAGACCATTGAAGTCTATCGCCCTGCGAAGCTTTCTCCTGTAACGGCTTTCGCACCTGGATTCGACGGTAAGAACGATGTGTTCGATGTGCTTTACAACGCACGCAATGTAAGCGAGGTTGTCAATTTTGAAATCACAGATGCCAACGGTAGAAAAGTTTATCAATTAGGTGGACAATCAGTCTGGGATGGAAAAAACTTGAGTGGCGAGTTATGTCAGCCAGCGTATTACAATTGGATCATTGAATTCAAAGACCGTCAAGGCCACTTGAAATCTCAAACAGGGTCTATTCGCATATTCGGCGAATAAAAGACTTATAAACATACGCCTTCGTTCTCAATTCTTCTTCGCATTTTTGGGGAATGGCAAAGACTAAAACTTCTTTTTTCTGTCAAAGTTGTGGTGCACAAAGCCCCAAGTGGCTTGGCAAATGCACTGCTTGCAACGAATGGAATACAATAGTGGAAGAGGTGGTGAACCGCGATTCGAACACTTCGAAAATTCGAATCAAACCCAACGCACAACCGAAATCTATTTCAGATATTGAAATCGAAGAGCGCAAACGTTTTCCTTTAATTGACGATGAATTGAATCGCGTGTTGGGTGGAGGAATAGTCCCGGGTTCGCTCATTCTTTTCGGCGGTGAGCCGGGCATAGGAAAGTCTACGTTGCTTTTGCAAATGGCCCTTCAACAATTAAACTTCACGATCTTGTATGTCTCGGGAGAAGAAAGCGAAGAGCAAATTCAAATGCGCGCGCAACGTCTCGGATTCGACAATCCCCGCTGCATGGTCCTTATGGAAACTTCGGTCGATCAAATACTTCATCATTTGAATGAAGTGAAACCGAACATTGTCGTAATCGATTCCATTCAAACCCTTCAAAGCGAAAGCGTGGAAAGCGCACCAGGCAGCGTTTCTCAAGTGCGAGAATGCACCCTTCAATTGATGAAGTATGCGAAGGAAACACACACGCCTATTTTTCTTATCGGACACATTACGAAAGAGGGAAGTCTTGCGGGTCCGAAAGTGTTGGAGCACATGGTTGATACTGTTCTTCAGTTTGAAGGAGATCGTCACCACATCTACCGTATTTTACGTTGTCACAAAAACCGTTTCGGTTCAACGCATGAATTGGGTATTTATGAAATGCTAGGTTCCGGATTGAAGGCGGTGGAAAATCCGAGCGATATTCTCATCGATTCAAGCACCGAGCACCTCAGCGGTTCGGCCATTGCGGCTGCAATGGAAGGCGCTCGTCCAATGATGATGGAAATACAAGCCCTAGTGAGCACAGCGGTCTATGGAACGCCACAGCGCAGCACAACGGGATTCGATTTGAGAAGATTGAATATGTTACTTGCCGTACTTGAAAAACGTTGCGGATTTCGTTTGGGAATGAAAGACGTGTTTTTGAATATAGCGGGCGGAATCAAAATCGAGGATCCCGCTTTGGATCTTGCGGTTATTTCTGCGATTCTTTCAAGCAACGAAGACATTGCCATTACGCGAAAGGCTTGTTTCTGTGGGGAAGTAGGATTGAGTGGAGAGATTCGTCCGGTCTCGCGTTTAGACCAACGTATTCAAGAAGCAGCGAAATTGGGATTCGAAAAAATCTACGTTTCTTCCTTCAATAAAATTCAAGCATCAGCTGCAATTCAAGTTATTAAAGTTGGAAAAGTAGAGGAACTCTTTTCAGAAATATTCGCATAAAAAAAGCCTCACCGAAGTGAGGCTTTCTTCAAAAAAAATCTTAACAAAATTCTTCGAACATACCGTTCAAGTGAGCTGCAATCATATCAGCCGTGCGGCCTTCAATGTGATGACGCTCAATCATGTGTTGCAATGTTCCGTCTTTGAACAACGCAATACACGGAGAAGATGGAGGGTAAGGCAACATGAACTTTCTAGCCATGTTAACTGCGTCTGCGTCCACACCTGCAAATGATGAAATCATTTTCGTTGGTTTTTTTCCTTCGGTTTGAACCGCTTTCTTTACTCCTGGACGCATGCTTCCTGCAGCACATCCGCACACTGAATTCAAAACCAATAGAACGGTTCCTTCAGTATTAATGGCATTGGTTACAAGGTCAGCAGTTGTTGTTTCTTCAAAACCAATATTTGTTAATTCTGCACGCATGGGTGCTACTAATTCTTGTGGGTACATAATTTATATTTTTGCAAAGTTACATCAAACCAACAATCAATCGTGTGACCTTGTTCACACGACTTCAACACAAATTTCTTTTGCTTCTTGAAGTTTTCCAATAACGGTAAGCGTTTCGTTGTGAAGTGCACAAAGTGATTCCATTTCATTCAATGAATTTTCATGAAACGTAACAAGCAAACCGCCCGATGTTTGCGGGTCGCAGAGCACCAACAATTGCTCGCCACTCAACGAACTTATTTTAGGTTGAATGTTCTGAAAGTTCTTTGTTGTGATATCTGGAAAGACGAATTGTCCAGCAGATCGCTTCGCCGACTCTAATATTGGAACATCCGAATAGTTAATCACCGCGCTGCAAGCACTCGCTTCGCATAGTTCAATCAAGTGTCCCGCTAATCCGAATCCTGTAATGTCGGTCATAGCGTGAACACCTTCCACCTTCGCGAATTCAGCGCCAATAGTATTCACGTGTTTCATGTGTTGAATGAATTCTGCCTTTTCTTCTTCCGACAACAAGCCCCGCTTTCCCCCGGTAGATGTGATTCCTAGACCAAGTGGTTTGGTTATCGCAAGAAGATCTCCTGCTTTCGCTCCGTTGTTCTGCTTCAAATTTTTAATGGGCGCAATGCCGTTTACCGACAAACCAAAAAACGGTTCTGGACTTTCAACACTGTGCCCGCCTGCAATCTGAATACCCACGCTTGCGCAGGTTTCCTTCGCTCCGCGCATGACTTCTCCTGCAATTTCTGCTGGAATTTTTTCCAATGGCCATCCTAAAATAGCCAACGCCATAATGGGCTTTCCGCCCATGGCATAGATGTCTGAAAGTGCATTAGCCGCTGCAATACAACCGAAGTCGTAAGCGTCGTCTACCATGGGCATGAAGAAGTCGGTGGTTGAAAGCAACGCATCCGTTTCATTCAAGGCATAAGCAGCAGCATCGTCGTTGTTTCCATTGCCAATCAACAGATTTAAATCGACTTGTGAAGCGCCGCAATGCGCCAATATTTTAGACAGTTCAGCAGGTGCAATCTTGCATCCGCATCCAGATGCTTTACTGAATTGTGTTAAAGGATAATTCATGACAAGAGTATTTCTTTCGCTGCAATGATTTCTGCATGCGTTGTATTTTCAGTTATGGGAACTTGAATGGTTTTCGGTTGAATGGCTTGTTTCAAACGCCCTTGTTCATAGGCCTTGTCGTAGTAATGCATGAGCAATGTCAACCATTCGGTTTTATCACCATTCTCAAGCGCTTCAATGGATTTTTTGTTCGCTTCAAGTCCCATGCGCTTCGTAAGCAGTTGCGTTTTTTCAATGAGTTCGTCGCTTGGAAAACAGCCGTAGTTTTCCATTAAAAAATCAAATCTATTTTCGAAGCTGGGTTGAATTTCAACTCGAGGAGCAATGACGATTTTGTCGAACAGAGGATCTGGGATTCTTACTTTTCCAATGAGCCGACTCTCGTTTTCGTACCAAACGGGTTGGTCTTTTTTCAATTCGAAAAATAAAGCGTGTGCTAGTTTATTTTCAAAGTGTTCTTGCGTGGGTTGTGCGAGTTGCCCAAGAGCGCCGAAGGCAGAGCCTTTGTGATGAGCGAGTCCTTCTAAATCAATGACTGCTTCACCCACTTCATGCAGACCGAATAAACGTTCGGTTTTTTGTGAACCGGTTTTTCCTGACATGACAATCAGCTGATGTGGTCGAGTGAATTTCTCTAAACACCAATTGCGATATCGCTTGTAGCCGTCTTTCAATCTTAGAACTTCTATTCCTTCTTTCGAAAGTAGATCGCAAAAAATTTGACTTCGCATTCCACCGCGGGCGCAGTAAACGACAATCTTATTTTCTTTAACATATTTTTTTGCTTCAGCAATAAGCTGCGCAAACAAAGGAGATACAAGTTTGTATCCCAGTTCTTCGGCGGAATCTTTTCCTTCTTGTTTGTACGATGTTCCTACGAGAATGCGGTGTTCGTTATTGAGAATGGGAATGTTAATGGAGCCAATAACATGTCCATCTTCGAACTCACCTTCACTTCGAACATCAATCCAATTCAATTCAGAGAATGGAAGTTCGTTGTCTTCTAACGGAAAGAGGGTGTGACTCATTTATCTACTAAAATGTAATCAAGGGTTCGTTGATCAATGTTTCCATCTACCACAAGAATTTTAATTTGGTCGCCCAATCTAAATTCGTATTTGCGCTTCAGTCCGCGCACCACATACTCTTCAGGAGAGAAGGTGTATTGGTCGCCTGTCATAGTATCCAATGGAATAAGTCCTTCGCAGCGTGTTTCGTTCACTTCCGCATACATGCCCCAATTCGCCAAACCAGAAATAGTGGCTTCGAAAATTTGACCTTTGCGTTCAAGCATGTATTCAACTTGCTTGTACTTGATACTTGCGCGTTCGGCTTCAGCAGCGCGTTTCTCCATTGCTGAAGAGTGCCTGCAATGAAGGGCATATTCGTTTTCATTTACCGGATTTCCTTGATCGAGATAATGCTGCAAAAGTCGATGCACCATTACGTCTGGGAATCTTCGAATGGGTGAAGTGAAGTGTGTGTAGTAATCGAAAGCCAGTCCGAAGTGACCAATGTTTTGTGTGCTGTATTCCGCTTTCGCCATGCTGCGAACAGCCATGGTTCGCACAGACCCCTCTTCTGGTTGACCGTCTACCAATTGAATAATACTTTTGATAACGCCTTGTTCTTCCGAAGGATTTGTTTTCGGAAGCTTGTAACCAAGGTGTTTCAAAAAAGTTTTCAATGAAGCAATCTTTTCAGGGCTCGGTTCGTCGTGTATGCGATAAACGAATGGAAGTGTAATCCCGTTTTTCGGATGACCTATGAAGTAAGCAACCTCACGATTCGCAAGCAGCATGAAGTCTTCAATCAATTGATTGGAGTCTTTCATTTTCTTAATGAAAACGCCAACAGGCTTCCCTTTTTCATCGAGTTGAAATTTCACTTCTTCCGAATTGAAATCAATGCTTCCTGCAGCATAACGCTTTGCTCGAAGTTTCTTCGCTAGTTGATCAAGGTGAATAATTTCATCTGCGAAATCTCCGCCTTTTCCTTCAATGCGTTCTTGTGCTTCTTCGTACGTGAATCTTCTGTCGGAGTGAATGACGGTGCGTCCGAACCAATGGTTCACGACATCTGCGTGTTCATTTATTTCGAAAATAGCACTGAAGCAAAGCTTGTCTTCGTTGGGTCTAAGCGAGCAAAGGAAGTTCGAAAGTTTTTCAGGAAGCATGGGAATGGTGCGGTCTACCAAATAAATACTGGTAGCGCGAAGCGTGGCTTCTTTGTCTATGAGTGAATTCGGTTGAACGTAATGACTAACATCTGCAATGTGCACACCGACTTCTAAATTCCCGTTTTCCAATTTGTGATACGAAAGCGCGTCGTCGAAATCTTTCGCATCGAATGGGTCAATGGTGAAGGTTGGAATGCCGCGCATATCGCGACGCTTGGCAATTTCTTCTTTCGATATTTCTGCAGGAATAGCTTCAGCTTCCAGGTGAACACTTTCAGGAAATTCTGTTGGAAGGTCGAACTCTAAAATTATCGCATTCATTTCCACCAAATGCGATCCCGGTTGTCCGAGCACTTGGGTAACTTTTCCGATTGGCTTGTGCTCGGGGTTGTCCCACGAAATCATTTCAACCGCTACTTTATCGTTTTGAATAGCACCGTTCAATTCATCTTTCGGAATGAAAAAATCGACATGTATTTTTTTATCGGAAGGAAGGAAGAAGGCGTGTTCTTTGTAACGTTCGATTGTTCCAACGTACAATTTTTTTCTTCGTTCAACCACACGAATAATTCTACCTGAAGGTCTTCTTTTTCTTGGTATAAGTTGAATTTCGACCAAGTCGCCATGTAAAGCAAATCCGGTACTTCCTTTTTCTATTTCCACATCTACGTCGAGCCCAGGAACGGTGACGTACCCTTTTCCATACCGATTGATTTCAATGTTTCCCAGCACCAAGTTTTTTGGAGTTTCGGCTAAAACATATTTGCCTCTTTCTGTTTCTTTGAGTGTACCGGAAGAGGCTTCTTCTTGCAAAATTTCGTAGATAAGTGTGCGAATACCAGCATCTGCAATTCCGAGGGCAGCGCTTACTTGTTTGTGATTCACGGCGGTTTCCGGAGCGCGTTCAAAGAGGTCAATCACCTCTTTTCTAAGGTCGCGTTTAAAATTTCCGAATTTGTTTGTTTTCTTTCCCATAATATTCTTCCGAAAGGTAAACATTCAAAAATGAAGTTGTGGGTATTTCCTGTTATTTTTGGAATATGAATAATTCTTTAATTGAATTGAGATTGCTACAAAAGGAAGAATTGAAAGTGGTGAAAGCATTGGCTTATGTCATTTGGCCGCGTGTGTATGATTACATGATTTCCCAAGAGCAGATCAATTACATGCTTTTAACAATGTACGACTTAGACAAGCTAGAGCACCAATGGTCTGATGGGGTGAATTTTGTTTTGTTGGAAATAGATCAGATTCCGCAAGGGTTTGTTGCGTTTGAGGAAAAGGCGAATAGTGTCTTTCTTCACAAATTGTATTTACGTCCGGAAATGCAGGGACAGGGCTTCGGAAAGAAAATGTTACAGGTGGCGATAGACTTTGCTGTTGATTCGAAGAAACCCAGCCTAGAGCTCACGGTGAACCGTAACAACAAATCTCTTAATTTTTATTTGAGCCAAGGTTTTCAGATCAAAGAAGAGAAGGATTTTGACATTGGAGGCGGCTATTTCATGAACGATTATATTCTCTCGCTTGCCGTCATCGCGTAGCGTCATCACCAAAGGTGTCATCCGGCACGGTCATCCACGAAGTGGTCATCCCGCAGGGTCATCCACGAAGTGGTCATCACGAAGTGTCATTTTGTTAACATTATGTTCATATCCAAGTCGCTGAGCGGCAGTATTTTCGCAGACGAATAACTTCAACCTAAACTTTCATTTATGAGACAGAAATTAACTTTTGTTCAATTGTTTAAAGGCCTTTTCCTTTCAATGTTTTTCTTGGCATTGTCGTCTTCATTGTCGGCACAGACATATTTCGATATGTCTACAGGGAATTACAGTCAGACGTTTACAAACATTGCAGCCACCTGGCCGACTAATTTTAGTACTGTCCCAGTTTCTTCAATAGGTTCAATTCCAATTGCAACAAAGACTACAGCATCGTCACTCAACCCAACGACTGTGTCCTCAAGCACTGCAGTTGGTCAGGATGCCAGTACATCAACTAAGTTGGTCTTTTTAACTACAGGTTCTACAGACAATGCTGCGGCAATTGCAGCAGACTTGAATCTTAATTTTACTAATAGGGCTGCAGGAAACATTTCCTTCAACGCTGCAACTGTATTTAATTCTACTGGAAATAGACAAGCTACATTGCGTTTGTACTACTCGTTGGATGGAACAAACTGGACTGAAATATTTGGCAACAACTTGCCCTATGTTGCAACAAATAACACCGCTGGTTCAGCTTCAATTTCAGTTGCCCTTCCAAACGCTATTACCAACCAAGGGACTGTTAAGTTTAGATTCTACTGTCACAACAACGCCACAACTGGCTCACCTACAGGAAGCCGTCCAAAAATCAGCTTAGATGATGTTGCCGTTTCTTCGGCTCCAATACCGGCACTTTCCTACACGACTTCTCCAAGCCCTTTTGAATCTACAATTTTCACCACCCAAGGAGTTCCCTCAACAGCGCAATCTATTTTGTTAACAGCATCGAATTTGTCGGCTGGCGTTACGATAAGTGTTAACAATGGTTTCGAAGTGGCCTTGGCATCGAATGGTGTTTATGGTGCTAGTATTACACTACCTCAGGGAACGGGATCATATTTAAATGAAGTAATATTTCTTAGAATTTCAGCCACTGCTCCACAGGGTTTTATAAATGGGACAGTTACTATTTCGAGTCTCAATTCCAACACATTATCAATACCCACATTTGATGGATTTGTTTTGCAGTCTGAATTAACACCACAGACGATATCATTTACGCTTTCCTCACCAGAAAATTACGGCGTTTCTCCAATTACTCTTTCTGCCACAGCAACTTCAGGCCTAACTGTATCTTATTCGTCTTCGAACAATGCGGTAGCAACAGTTTCTGGCAACATGCTTACTATTGTTGGTGCTGGCTCAGTTGTTATAACTGCCAATCAAGCAGGCAATACGACTTATGCTGCAGCTAACGCTGTTACTCAAACTTTGATTGTAAATCCAATTGCATTAACAGTTACTGGAGCTCAAGTGACTGATAAATATTACGATGGAACAACTTCTGCGGTTATTACAGGAACCTTGGTTGGAGTAATCAATGGCGATTTGGTTTCATTGGTTGGATTGGGAACATTTGCAGATGCAAACGCTGCCAACGGAATTGGAGTTACTTCAAATTCTATGTTGTTCGGTGCACAATCAGGGAATTACACCATTACACAGCCAACAGGATTGTCTGGAAATATTCTACCAGCTCTTCAAACCATCGCGTTCACCGTTGCTCCAATGGTAACGGGTGAGCCTGCACAAACACTTACATCTTCTTCAAACTTTTTGCCCTTCAGTCCAATCTATACATCTTCAAATACTGCTGTAGCAACTGTTACTGGAAGTACCTTATCCATCGTTGGTCCTGGAACTACAGATATTACAGTTACCAATCCTGGAGATGCGAATAACGCTAATGGAACGACAACTGTGAATTTAGTTGTTAGAACAGGGGCTGCCAAATGGAGTTTTGAATCTTTAGCTGCGTTTTCAACAAGCGGAGCAACTTATTCAGGACCAGCTGCAACAATTGGTCTGAATACAGCAGGAAGTAGCGTAAGTGGTAATCACGTGAGTGCCACCTCAAGTTGGACCAATTCATGGGGAAATGGTTCTTTAACTTGTTTAAGCGGGAACTATTGGACAATGGGAGACTATTATCAATTCCAATCAAGTACACTTGGATTTAGTACTGTTTATGTCTCTGTAGATCAAACGGGAAGTAACACAGGACCAAGAGATTTTCGATTGAGCTACAGCACTAACGGAACAAGCTTTACCAACTTCGGTTCGGTTTATTCTTTGTCCAATACAACGTCTTGGTCAACGACTATATACAAACCAGAGCACACCCGTTCTTTTGACCTATCTTCAATACCAGAAATAGCGGGACAACCAATGGTTTATTTCAGATTGGTATGTGCCTCGAATACATCTATTTCAGGAATATCACCGTTGGGAACAGGCGGAACAAGCCGCGTAGACAACTTCAGCATTTCAGGAACACTTTGTCCTGCTGAAGTTTGTAACGATGGAATTGACAACGACTGCGACGGTTCAATTGATGAAGGTTGTCCTTCTATAAACTTAACCGGAAGTACAGCAGATTTCTGTCCGTCATATTCTGGTTCTTTAACGTTCACCTCAACCAACTTCACACAGGCCTATAATGTTGTTGCTTATTTAACAACAGCGAACAGCACTTCGTATTCACCTGCAAACATTGTTGGAACAGCTAACGGAATTACTGGAACTTCAGGTTCTATCACCGTAACAGTTCCTGCCGGAACAACAGGCGGAACAGACTATGCCATTATTTTAGTTGGAACAGAATCAGTAACGAACTACACGGCTACCGACATAAACTTGAACACCAACGTTAACGCTATTTGCGCTGACTACGGTTGTATGGACAACACCGCTTGTAACTACGACGCATTGGCAAACATTTCTGACGGATCATGTACTTATGCAACTTTGTGGTATTTGAACGCAGATGGAGATGGTTATGCGGCTTCTTCAACTTCGGCGTGTTCAAGCCCAGGTGCAGGATATTCTGCAACGGTTCTTCCAACAACCGATTGTATCGACGCAAACGCAGCTGTGAATCCAGGTGCTACGGAGAATTTATGTAACGGAATAGACGACAACTGTAACTCAGTTATTGATGAAGGAACCGTTTCAGGTTGTTTCGATCCAAATGCAAACAACTACAACGCAGCGGTTACATGTCCGAATAACGCCACATGTACCTACAACAACTTTACTGCGGGTAACATTGTTGTGACACGCTTCGGAACAGGCGCGGCAGCTCTTGGATCAACAGGTACTGCATTTTTCTTAGAAGAATACAACAACGCTGGTTTAGTTGGAACAATCACAATTCCAACAACAGGAACAAATAAATTAGTGGTAGCGGGTTCTTCAACTTCTGAAGGATTCCTTTCACGCTCATCTGATTTTTCAAAATTGTCTATCCCTGGTTACGATGCTGCGCTTAGTTTAGCGGGTGTTGCTTCAGCAGCGAACATCGCTCGTTCAGTTGGAACGTTCGGACTTGGTTACGGTTCATTCAACAAAATCAATTCAACATTAACTTCAGGAGGTAATCTGCGTAGTGTTGTTTCCGATGGAAATAATTACTGGGGTGGAAACTCTTCAAGCGGTATTAGCTACTTAGGTACAGGAACATCTACTGCCGTTTCTGCTACTGTAACGAACACAAGAACCGTTGGTATTCACAATGGAAATCTTTATTTCACTACGGGTTCAGGAACCATTGGTTTATACAAAGTCGGAACAGGTTTACCAACGACAACCGGACAAACATCAACAAGTGTAATTGCAACGGGTGTAGGTGCTAGTCCTTATGGCTTCCAATTCAATACTGCTGAAACAGTTTGTTATGTTGCTGACTCTAGAACTACCGCAGGTGGTGGTGTTCAGAAATGGGTGAAAACGGCAGGCGTTTGGTCGTTGGCTTATACGATTGGAGTTGGAACTTCAACAGGTGCCTACGGTATTGCAGTTGATTTCTACGCTGGAGTGAATCCAAGAATCTATGCTACAGTTTCAAACACAAGCGGAACGCAAGTTCTTTACTTCGACGACAACGGTTCGTCAACACCTACATTGAACATTGTTTCAACGTTGTTGGTAGCAACAAATAAGGCATTCCGTGCAGTGGCCTTTGCTCCTTGCACACCATCTACTTGGTATGCAGATGCAGATGCTGATGGATACGGAAATGTATCAACTACTTTAAGCTATTGCACACAACCTTACGGTTATGTTGCAAACAGCACAGATTGTAACGACGCGTTGGCTGCTGTTAATCCAGCAGCGACTGAAATTTGCAACAGCATCGATGATAACTGTTCGGGTGCAGCAGATGAAGGATTAACTTTCATAAACTACTACGCAGACGCAGACGCGGATGGTTACGGAGCAGGCACTGCCACTAGCGCATGTGCACAACCAACAGGATTTGTAACAACGAATACTGACTGTAACAACAACAACGCAGCTGTTAATCCAGGTGCTACAGAAGTATGTAACAGCATCGACGATGATTGCGATACGCAAATCGACGAAGGTGTTCAAAACAGTTATTACGCAGATGTTGATGCTGATGGTTTTGGAGCAGGTACAGCCACTTTAGCATGCGTTGCACCAACAGGATTCGTTACAACGAACACCGATTGCAACAACAACAACGCGGCTATAAATCCAGCAGCAATTGAAATTTGCAACAGCATCGATGACAACTGTTCAGGTGCTGCCGACGAAGGATTAACATTCGTGAACTATTATGCAGATGCAGACGCAGACGGATACGGTGCGGGCGCTGCCACTAGCGCATGTGCACAACCAATCGGATATGTAACGAACAACACTGATTGTAACAACAACAACGCGGCTGTTCATCCGGGTGCTACTGAAATTTGCAACAGCATCGATGATAACTGTTCGGGTGCAGCAGACGAAGGATTAACTTTCGTGAACTACTACGCAGATGCTGACGGAGATGGATACGGAGCTGGTTCAGCAACGAATGCTTGCTCGAATCCAGGTGCTGGATATGCTGCTGCAAACGGAGATTGCAACGATGCAGCTTCAGCTGTTAATCCTGGTGCGACGGAGATTTGCAACAGCATCGATGACAACTGCTCAGGAGCATCCGACGAAGGACTAACATTGTATACGTATTACAACGATGCAGACGGCGATGGATACGGTGCAGGTGCAGCTACGACAACATGTGCGATTCTCTCAGGAGAGGATGTGTCAACGAACAACACAGATTGTGATGACATAAACAGTGCAGTAAATACTGCTGCAACGGAGTTGTGTTCGAATTCAATTGACGACAACTGTAACGGAACGATAAATGAAAACTGCGGTTCTGAAAATGGTGCTGGCGAAAGCCCAGCTACTGCACAATATGTGTGGACAAACTTCTTCCCGAGTTGTGTGACACAAACACATACACTTTCTGGTTTTGCATCTTCTTCATTCTCGCAATCGATTTGCTTAACAGGCGAAGACAAGTGGCACTATTTCACTGCAACTTCAGAAGCGGTGAGCATTGTGGTTGGTTCAACAGCCAATGATATTTTGGTTGAATTACAATCGAACGCAGGTGCCTTACTTGCAACTGAAAATGCAGTAGCTGGTTTAGGCGGAGAGGTGTTGAATTTCTCAGGATTAACTGCCGGTCAAGTGTATAAAATTGGAGTAAGAAACTACAACAGTGCATTGGGCATTGGTTCATACACCATCTGTGTAAAAATGTTGAAGCGTGGTGGTTGTGATACTGGAACAAGCGCAACATGGTCAAGTACCTTGAATCTATGTAAAGTGTTCAAGGCATCATGGGCTGGAACAGGCGTTCAATACCGATACACCTTTGTTGGAACAAGTGGAATTGCATTGGGTAATACTTATGTGAGAACACAAACTTCCGATTACTTAACAATGTCGTCGGTGACTCCAACGATACCTATGGGATGCACTTACAACGCAAGCGTTACAACTATTTATAGCTTAACAGATGCAGCTGGTGGAGTTGAATTGATTGAAGTTCCTGCCTTAGCACCTTGTCCAATTACCATGGAACAAGAAGCTGCAACAGCCCTTCGTGCTACCGATCGTTGTTCTGCTGGTCCACGTTTCCGCGGTGCAATTGTAGCTTCTTTGCCTTGGGTATGCGGAGTAACAAATTGGAAGTGGGAATTCACAGAATTAGATGCAGGTGGAAATGCAGTTGGAATTCCAATCGTTTACTTCCGCGGAGCAGCAAGTAACTATGCGAACTTATCATTGGTTGTTGCCCTTCAATACGGAAAGACCTACGCTGTTCGCACAGCACCAGTGTTCTCATACGGAGAAGGCGCATACGGAATTGTTCAAACGATGTGTATTGTTGGATCTGCCGGAATGGTATTGGAACAAGGAAGCGAGGTGAACGGAAATGCTACTCGCGATATGCTTGTTGCTAACGAAGCAAACATGAGCTTGTTTCCAAATCCAACACACGGAACAGATGTGAACATTAACTTATCTGGAGTAACTTCAGACAACGTTCAGATTCGTGTGGTAGATGCTATGGGACGTCAAGTGTGGAGCAACCGCTACTCAGTAGACGGTATTCTAAAT